>ERZ761602.6509-NODE-6509-length-12981-cov-9.155655_pt1 | contig 12981 bp, 7 predicted proteins | sample MGYA00512165_ERZ761602 | MGnify/ENA primary metagenome ERZ761602 (study PRJEB28899, sample SAMN02445085) | bioreactor sludge metagenome | biome: EBPR sludge; isolation source: Thorneside wastewater treatment plant | place: Australia: Brisbane, Thorneside...
CATCCGATCAATGGGGCCCGGCTTCGAGAGCCGGGAGAGGGGCCGACGACGCAGGGCGAGGACGACGACGAGACGACGGGCTTCAATGGGGCCCGGCTTCGAGAGCCGGGAGAGGGCGCCGTCCTCGTGCGTCGTGGTCCTCGTGCCCAGCAAGCTTCAATGGGGCCCGGCTTCGAGAGCCGGGAGAGGGTCGGAGAGCATGGATGAAACTCTCAGACATCTTGAAGGCTTCAATGGGGCCCGGCTTCGAGAGCCGGGAGAGGGCGGCGCCTGCGTCGCGAGGTGGAGCTGGCGCTCGCGGCGCTTCAATGGGGCCCGGCTTCGAGAGCCGGGAGAGGGTCCAGCGACTCGGCGCCGTGGGTCGGCGAGAAGTAGCGCTTCAATGGGGCCCGGCTTCGAGAGCCGGGAGAGGGATGCGCTGCGCCCGCAAGGGCTGGCCCGTGTTCCCGCTCGCTTCAATGGGGCCCGGCTTCGAGAGCCGGGAGAGGGGATACGACCGGCGGGGTGATCCTCTTCGTGGACATGGTGCTTCAATGGGGCCCGGCTTCGAGAGCCGGGAGAGGGGCTGGTGCCGTCGGTGTTCAGGCCCCCAGGGGCCTCGCCGCTTCAATGGGGCCCGGCTTCGAGAGCCGGGAGAGGGCGAGCTCGGTGGCGAGGCGGGCGACCAGGGCGCGGGCCTGCTTCAATGGGGCCCGGCTTCGAGAGCCGGGAGAGGGCTCGATGGTATGCCTGCGACTCTGAGGGTGATGATCGCCAAGTGCTTCAATGGGGCCCGGCTTCGAGAGCCGGGAGAGGGGGCGACTGCGGGCACTTTCGGCGGCCACGGTGCAGCGCTTCAATGGGGCCCGGCTTCGAGAGCCGGGAGAGGGGCTGACCGGCAGTTACCAGCTCGTCGGTGCAGACCTGGTGCTTCAATGGGGCCCGGCTTCGAGAGCCGGGAGAGGGACCGACCCCACCCCCAAGCGCCGCCGAGGCCGCCAGCCGCTTCAATGGGGCCCGGCTTCGAGAGCCGGGAGAGGGGTAGCGGTTCGCAGGTCGACGGCCACGGGGCCTCCTTGCTTCAATGGGGCCCGGCTTCGAGAGCCGGGAGAGGGTACGGAAGGAGCTGGCCGCCCACCGCGCGGCGATGGTGCTTCAATGGGGCCCGGCTTCGAGAGCCGGGAGAGGGGTTGGCATGGTCCGGTCGTTTGCGGCCTCCTGAGCGGGCTTCAATGGGGCCCGGCTTCGAGAGCCGGGAGAGGGGGCGCGGTCGACAGGGTGCTCGGCGAAGAAGCGGGTGCTTCAATGGGGCCCGGCTTCGAGAGCCGGGAGAGGGGTTCCAGGGCAGGCCTGCCCCGGCGACCGGCGACCTCTTGCTTCAATGGGGCCCGGCTTCGAGAGCCGGGAGAGGGGGTCAGGCGGCAGACCATCGGCCATCTTCAACACGGGCGCTTCAATGGGGCCCGGCTTCGAGAGCCGGGAGAGGGCGCCATCGCGCGCCAGGAGGAGGAGCTGCGGATCCTCGCTTCAATGGGGCCCGGCTTCGAGAGCCGGGAGAGGGGACGGGCAACCGTGAGGCCGCGACGTGGGCGGCTACGCGCTTCAATGGGGCCCGGCTTCGAGAGCCGGGAGAGGGCGCCTTCGCCCGCGGCTACATCCCCCTGGAAAGCGTGCTTCAATGGGGCCCGGCTTCGAGAGCCGGGAGAGGGACCGACCAGGACTTGGACGTGTTCATCGCCGAGTGGGCTTCAATGGGGCCCGGCTTCGAGAGCCGGGAGAGGGACAACCACCCTCCAGTCAACCAGTTAGTCTGATACGAGCTTCAATGGGGCCCGGCTTCGAGAGCCGGGAGAGGGATCTGCCCCTCTACCGACCGTTCCCGGCTGGTGCGGGCGCTTCAATGGGGCCCGGCTTCGAGAGCCGGGAGAGGGACCAGGCCCGCCAGTCGAGATCGGGCAGCTCGGCCAAGCCGCTTCAATGGGGCCCGGCTTCGAGAGCCGGGAGAGGGGGCTGTACCGCGGCCCCCAATCCATGCGCTCCAGCGCTTCAATGGGGCCCGGCTTCGAGAGCCGGGAGAGGGCGGCAAGAAGCGGGTGCTCGAAGTCGAGGATAGCCACAAGCTTCAATGGGGCCCGGCTTCGAGAGCCGGGAGAGGGTGGATGAGCTGCGCAACCCGGAGCGTGCAGCGCGTCGTCGGGCTTCAATGGGGCCCGGCTTCGAGAGCCGGGAGAGGGACCAGCGGGTGACCGCTGTAGCCCGCTGGCTCCGCGGGCTTCAATGGGGCCCGGCTTCGAGAGCCGGGAGAGGGCTGCCATGGACCACGACACCCGCGCGATCTACCGCTTGCTTCAATGGGGCCCGGCTTCGAGAGCCGGGAGAGGGTCGCTGCTGATGGCGTCCACGCAGGCCCAGACCCACGGGCTTCAATGGGGCCCGGCTTCGAGAGCCGGGAGAGGGCGCATCAGCTGTGCGCGCACCTTGGGGGCAGCCGCGGGCTTCAATGGGGCCCGGCTTCGAGAGCCGGGAGAGGGAACGTACCCACGCACGAGACGCGCGGGTCCTACGCGCTTCAATGGGGCCCGGCTTCGAGAGCCGGGAGAGGGGTCAGGATGCCGTCGTGCTCGCGGAAGGTCAGCCAGTCGCTTCAATGGGGCCCGGCTTCGAGAGCCGGGAGAGGGTTGACGCGGCCGCGCTGGCGGGGATCGGGCGGGTCAGGCTTCAATGGGGCCCGGCTTCGAGAGCCGGGAGAGGGCGGAGAGCGACGGGTAGCGGGAACACCGGGAACCCGCTGGCTTCAATGGGGCCCGGCTTCGAGAGCCGGGAGAGGGGGCGGTAGTCCGGCCAGCGGTCGCGGTGATCGATCAGGCTTCAATGGGGCCCGGCTTCGAGAGCCGGGAGAGGGGCGGTTGGCCCACTTGTTCTTCTTGGTGGACTTGACGCTTCAATGGGGCCCGGCTTCGAGAGCCGGGAGAGGGCGAGGTCGCGATCCATGGCCTCGCCGGGGAGACCTGGCTTCAATGGGGCCCGGCTTCGAGAGCCGGGAGAGGGCGGCATCACCTCCCGGCTGGACGAGCTGGAGGACCGCATGCTTCAATGGGGCCCGGCTTCGAGAGCCGGGAGAGGGTCTCCCGTTGCGAACTACACGAGACCGACGAGACGAAGGCTTCAATGGGGCCCGGCTTCGAGAGCCGGGAGAGGGCGCACCCACCAACAATCCCGCTCACGCCGCCATTCCAGCGGCTCAACGCGAGCGGTACCTGTCAACGAGCACCATCTGACTCTACCACACCCCGATCACCAACGCCATCCCCCAACGATCACCCCCGCCCCATCACGATCGCGAGCGACCCAGGGGGTTCGCGCGGAGCTGAACCGCTCGCGCCTGCCCGTGGCGTCTGAACCGGTCGCATTTCCAAGGACCACCCGCCCCATCTAATGCCCCTGGGCCCCCGTCGAAAGAAAAGTTCACGCTGGCTGTCCGCTCTCACTCCCCTCGCACCGTCTACAGAAGCGAACCCCTCCCGCGAGGTCCCCATGAGCACTCCGCCCTGGCAGCCCGAGTGGCCCCCGTTGTCCGACGACGAGCCCTTCATCGCGCCCTTCGACGGCCCGCCCGAGCCCCCTCCTCTGCCCGCCCCGCCCGAGCCTGAGATCGACCTCAACGACCCGCAACCGCTGATCCCCGCCCGGATGATCAACGAGATCTCCTACTGCCCTCGGCTCTTCGCGCTGGAGTGGCTCCAGGCCGAGTGGGCGGACAACCACCACACCGTCGAGGGTCGAACGGTCCACAAGCGGGTCGACGCCCCGACCCGCAAGGGCCTCCTCCCACTCGACGAGCCCACCGATCAACCGGCCGACGCGCCCACTGCCGACGAGGCGGCGCCCAGGGTCGTGCGCTCCGTGCTCCTCTCCGATTCCGAGGTTGGCATCGTCGCCCGCATCGATCTCTGCGAGCAGGCGGGGGACCGGGTCGTGCCCGTGGACTACAAGAAGGGCAAGGCGCCCGACATCCCCGAGGGCGCCTGGGAGCCCGAGCGCGTACAGATCTGCGCCCAGGCGCTCCTGCTGCGAGCCCATGGCTACACGGTCGAAGAGGGAGCGCTCTGGTTCGACGGCTCCAAGAGCCGCGTGCCGGTACCGATCACGCCCGCCCTTGTCGCGCGCACCCTGGAGCTGCGGGACAAGGCCCGACGGCTGGCCCGCTGCTCCCCCGAGACCCTGCCCCCGCCGCTGGTGGACAGCCCCAAGTGCCGTGGCTGCTCGCTGGTCGGCATCTGCCTGCCCGACGAGATCAACGTGCTCACGGGCAAGCGCACGGAGGAGGTCCGCCCGCTGGTCCCGGGGCGGGACGACGGCCTGCCGCTTTACGTCCTGTTGCAGGGGGGCTCCATCGGCAAGACAGGCGGCGAGATCGTGGTGCGCGAGAAGGGCTCCGTGGTGGGCCGCGCCCGCTTCAACGACACCTCCCAGGTCGTGATGCTCGGCAACGCCACCGTCTCGACCGCCCTGCTCGCCGCGCTCTCCGAGGCCGACATCCCGCTCGCCGTCCACTCGACGGGCGGCTGGTACCGGGGCAGCTTCATGCCGCTGTCCGGGGTGGGCGCGCTGCTCCGCGTGGCCCAGCACCGGGCCGCGGACGACCCCGCGCGGGCTCTCGAGCTGGCACGCGCGATCGTCATCAACAAGATCCGGAACCAGCGGGTGCTGCTGCGACGCAACGGCGGCGAGGCCGGGCGCCAGGCGCTGCCGGTGATGGCGGCGGCGGCCCGCGCGGCGGAGTCCGTGTCCAGCCTGGACGCGCTGCTGGGCCAGGAGGGCAACGCGGCCCGGGCCTACTTCGGCTCCTTCCAGAGCATGCTCCGCGCCGACCTGGGGCCCGAGTTCCAGATGAACGGCCGCAGCCGCCGCCCGCCCCGGGATCCGGTCAACGCCCTGCTCTCCTTCGCCTACGCCTGCCTGTCCCGCGAGTGGACCCAGATCCTCCGGCGGGTCGGCTTCGACGCCGAGCGGGGCTTCCTGCACCAGATGCGGCACGGACGGCCGGCGCTGGCCCTGGACATGATGGAGCCCTTTCGCCCGCTGATCGCCGACTCCACGGTGATCACGGCGGTCAACACCGGCGTGGTCACCGGCAGCGACTTCCTGGTCCACCCCACCGGCGTGGCCTTGACCGATGCGGGCCGTCGCCGCTTCATCCAGGCCTGGGAGCGTCGCTTGGACGAGCTGGCCACCCACGGCGAGACCGGCACCCGCCTGTCGATGCGCCGCATGTTCGAGCTGCACGCCCGCCTGTGGGCCCGCCACCTGCATGGCGAGCTGGCCCAGCCCCCGATGTACCTGACCCGCTGAACCACCCCCAGCCGCTGCGGAGAGCCCCATGCGCGTCCACCCCGAGGTCTTCCTCGTCTGCTACGACATCAGCAACCCCGGCCGCCTGCGCCGCGTCCACCGCACCATGCGCGCCTTCGGCGACGCCTTGCAGCTCTCGGTCTTCCTCTGCGCGTTGACCCCGATGCAGCGCGCCAAGCTGGAGGCACAGCTCAAGGCCGAGATCCACCACGGCGAGGACCAGGTGATGTTCGTGCCGCTGGGCGTGCAGGGGGCGCGGACGACTTGGCGGGCGTGGAGCCTGGGGCGGCCGGTGGTCGAGCCGGAGCGGGTGGTGCGGGTATTCTGAGACTACCGATTGGCGAGGATTCGAAATCTGGTTCTTTCTAGCGTTTGCTGGAATCGTGCTAATGGTCCACCTAATGACTTGACATGAAAGAGCACTGTGACTATACCGGTTCCATGCTCAACGGCCAACTCGAACCCAGACCCTGCCACGGCCGTAGGCCGAGGGAGCCACCGATGTAGCGCCGCACGTAGATGGACCGAAGGCGCCCCCCTCGACCTTGCCCGGTGGGAAGGGGGCGTCCTCTACTCGTCCAGTCTCCGGTAACCCAGGGTCAGATTCATGACATGGCCCTGGGTGCGGCCACATTGAAGATTTCTCGCGTCGGCGGGAAACGTGCGCAACGCACGAAACTTCCCGGCGTCTTCGCTGGGCTTCATTGCAATCCCCATGAGGGGCACCGATCCGAGTGGACGCGACTTCCCGACAACCGGATCCCGTTTCCTCCTTGGACACGGGCAGTCTCTTCCACGCTTTGGGCGCAGGATTCCACCTGGCGGACATTTTATGTCCTACCCAACCCACCCGCTCCGAATAGGCTACCCGAGTCCAGCCCGCAGCCACCCTCTCCCAGAATAGTGTTTTCAGTTCCTGAAACAGCCCTTTCCCCCTGCCCTCTCGGGCATAGTCCCTGCGCCTACCCCAACCTCGAGGTCCCGAATGTCTGCTCAGACCCCTCTCTCGCTCGACACCCTGCGCTCCGCCGTCCGCGACGCTGCGGCGATCCGCGCCGTCTCGCGCCTGCAGCCGGCCGGTGGCCCTGGCGACAAGCTCTTTCCGTCCAGCTACGCGGTCGGGGATCGGGAGCCCACCAAGTACGCCGTCGAACAGCGGCGGGTGGACGGTCAGACGGTGGAGTGCGTGCTGCTCGACTCGGTTGCTTCTCAGGCCAACCGCATGGAAGAGGCCCTGCGGCGCGCCTGGGACCGGGGCCAGCTCACGGACCTGCCGGTCATCGCGGTGGACTTCTCGGCCAGCGAAGGGCTCGAGGACCTCGACCGCATCACCGCCTTGGACGCGCCACACCGCATCGCCGACGCCTTGCTTCGGGACGCATCGCTCGACGGCACGCCCTTCCGCTTCTCGCCCCCCGGCGAAGCGCTCACCCGCGCCCGCCCCGACAACGCCGGCCCGCTCTTCCGCTGGTGTCCGACGGCCCTGGTCTTCGGCGTCTGGGACTCCACCGGCCCGCGCGGCGGCATGGGCTCCAAGTTCCCCCGTGCGCTGGTGTCCGAAGTGGTGGGGATCAACTCTGTGCGTGGCGTAAAGACGGCCAGTCGGCTCGACCCGGCAGGCATCGAGATCAAGGCTGCCACGCTGCTCGAGGCCAAAGATGCCAGCCAGATGTGGACCCTCGACGAGAGCGAAGCGGTCATGGAAGGCAAAGCCGCCAAGAAGTACGGGCGCACCAAGTCCGAGAGCGGCAAGCCCTCCGCCGCCAACCACGGAAACGTTGCTCCCTCGATCGAGGACCGCGCGGGCGGCGTCACCATGGACTACGCCGTACAGACCACCGTCCTGTCGCTGACTGCCTTGCGGCGCTTGGGCTTCCCCACCGATGGGGACAACCAGCCCGTCTCGCGCGAGCGTCGGGCCCAGGTCGAGCAGGCCGCTCACACCGCCCTGGCAGCGCTGGGACTGGCCGCCATCGCGCTCTCGCGGGACGAAGGCTACTACTTCCGCAGCCGCTGTCACCTGGTGCCCCAGGGGCCGCTCAGCTTCGAGCTGATCGATCGGGATGGAGCAATCTCGGGGCCCTTCACCCTCTCCCGTACCCAGGCGATCGACCTGCTTCACCAGGCCGCCGACGCCGCGCGGGCCGCCGGAATCGGCTGGGAGCAGGGTGAGATCTCGCTGAAGCCCGCCCCCAAGCTGGTGGCGCTGATCCAGCGCAGCCGCACGGTCAAGGCCACCGGCCAGGGCGACGAGCAGGCGGAGAAGTAATGTTCGGCATCACCGTTCACCTGCTGACGGGGCGCTACGCTGCCGCCGAACACAACGACCGAGAACAGGCGGAGTGGCCGCCCCATCCTGCTCGGCTGTTCTCCTCCCTGGTCGACGCCTGGGCGGCGGGGGGAAAGCAGCCGGATGAGGCCGATGCGCTGCGCTGGCTGGAGCGGCAGCCCGCTCCGGCGATCGCCGCGTCGGAAGAGCATCGACGCACCGTGCCGGTGAACTTCGTGCCGGTCAACGACGCCATCGTGGTCGGCTCGCACCTCGATCAGGAGAAGCTGCACCTCCTCTGGGAGCATCGCGAGCAGGTTCGGGCCGAGGGCGACGCCAGGTCGCTGGCCCGAGCCGAGAAGGACCTCGCAAAGCAGCTCGACCGGTTGAAGAGGAATGCCGCCGAGGTGCCCAATCAGGCGAATCAACAGGACGAGGCTGGTGCTGAAGTGCGGCTGATGCCCGACTATCGCGTGAAGCAACCCCGGCACTTTCCGGTCGTGATCCCGGACGAGCCGGCCGTGTCCTTCATCTGGGATCAGGCACCGTCCACGGCGCACCGCGATGCGCTCGACCGGGTCGCCGCCCGGGTCGCCCGTCTCGGCCACAGCTCCTCCCTGGCCAGCGTCGTCCTCACCGATCAGCCGGGCGAGGCCGACTGGGTCCCCGACCCGGTCGGAGAATTGATGCTGCGCGTGGCCAGGCCGGGTCAACTTCAGGATCTGGAGGAAGCCTTTGAGCGGCACCAGGGGGTCGAACCGCGGGTCCTCCCGGCGCGCTCGCAGCCCTACACCCGCCCCCGCCCGCACCAAGACGATCCGGTCGTGGGCGAACACAGCGGCGAGTGGCTCGTCTTCCGCCGAGAGGAGGGACCTGCCTTTCCCTCTGTCTGCGCCGTAGACCTGGGAACCGCGCTCCGCGGTGCGTTGCTCTCCCACTGCCAGGACCCGATCCCCGAGCTGCTCTCGGGGCACGACCCCAGCGGAGCCCCCTCCCGCCGGCCGCATATCGCCTTCCTCTCTCTGCCCTTCGTCGGCGCCCCCCACTCGACCGGCCATCTGATGGGGTTGGCGATGGTCCTCCCGCCGACCACCACTGCCGCGGAACGGCAGGCGATCCTGGCGGCGCTGGGCCGCTGGCGCCGCCAGCAGCAGGGCATGACGCTCACCCTCGGCCGGGCAGGCGCGTGGAAGGTCAGCTACGAACCCCTGGAAGCCGAGGCGAAGGCGCTCCGCCCTGGTACCTGGACACGCAGGGCGCGTGACTGGGCCACAGTGACCCCGGTCGCATTGGACCGCAACCCCGGCGATCTGTACTCGGCCCGCGCCGAGGCCGCGCGCGAGGCCGAAGATCGAGCCCGCGAGGAGATCGTCCGGGCCTGCCTTCGCACCGGCCTCCCCCGACCCTCGTCGGTCTCCATCGGCTTCGCCCCTCGCGTCAAGGGCACGGTTCCGGCGACGGAGTTTCCCCCCTTTCCCCCCCGTCGAGGACCTGGCCGCTTTCGTCGGGTCCTCGTGCACGCGGCGATCTCCTTCCCTCAGCCGATCCGGGGCCCTGTGCTGCTGGGGGCGGGGCGATTCCTGGGCCTTGGACTGTTTCGACCCCTCGCGGATGGGAATGACGAATGACTGCGCTGCACATCGACGACTTCGAGGCCTTCTTCCTCGAATCGTGGGACACCCTCCCCTTCCCCTGGCAGTCTCGGCTCGCCCGACAGGCCTGGCAAGAGAGGCGCTTTCCGCAGGTGCTCGACCTCCCGACGGGCGTGGGCAAGACCGCCGTGCTGGACATCGCGGTCTTCCTGCTGGCCCTGGACCAAGGTCGCAGCTTCCCGCGACGAATCGGGTTGGTCGTCGATCGCCGGGTAGTCGTGGACCAGGCATACCAGCGGGCCAGCCAGCTCTGTGAACGTCTGGCGGCCGGCGGCGAGGTGCGCAGCAAGGTGGCGGACCGGCTCCGCGCCATGGGGCTCCCCGGCCAGGAGCCCCTGATCGCGGTGCAGCTCCGCGGGGGCATCGCCCGCGACGACGACTGGGCCCGGACGCCTACGCAGCCGCTGGTGTTCGCCTCAACCGTCGACCAGGTGGGATCCCGGCTGCTGTTTCGCGGCTACGGCAGCAGCGAAGGCGCGCGTCCGATCCACGCTGGCCTGCTCGGCCAGGACACCCTCCTCTTCCTGGACGAGGTTCATCTCTCGGAACCCTTCCGACAGACTCTGCAAGACATCACGGAAAACTACCGTGGCAGGGACCCGTCGCAGCCCGAGCGCTGGCAGGTAGTACAGATGTCGGCGACCGTGGGCCCGACCCAGTCCAGGCCCTTTCAGCTCGATGAGCTGGATCGACAGCATGCGGTGCTCGCAAGACGACTTCAGGCGACAAAGCCCTGTACCTTGGTGGAGGTGCAGGTCCGAGGCAAGGGCGCAGCCGCACGCCTTCTTATCGCGAATGAGGCTGTCCAGCAGGCGCTGGCGCTGGTCGATGAGACACACCGCACCATCGGCGTTGTCGTCAACCGCGTGGACACGGCCCGGCACGCCTGGCGCAACTTGAAGCAGAAGGGGGTTGAGACGATCCTGCTGACTGGCAGGACCCGACCCTTCGACCGCGACCAGCTGCTCGACACCTGGGCAGATCGGCTTCGCTCGGGCAGGGTCCGAGACCCCGCCAGCCCCCCGCTGATCGTGGTCGCTACACAGTGCATCGAGGCCGGCGCGGACTTCGATCTGGACGGACTCGTGGCAGAGTGCGCCAGCCTGGACGCGCTGCGCCAGCGTTTCGGTCGGGTGGACCGCCTGGGAGAGCTCACCGCCGCGGAAACGCCGGCGCGAGGCGTGGTGATCATCGGCAGCAATGCGCTCCAAGCAGGCCACAGCGACCCCATCTACCGCGACGCCATGGCTGCGACGTGGGCGTGGATGCGCACTCAGGAACGGCCTGGCTTCGGCATCGAGGAGCTCCAGGCGCCGACGGACGACGGCTCTCTCCTCGCCCCTCGCCCCCGCGCGCCGGTGCTGATGCCCGTTCACCTCGACCTTTGGTGCCAGACGCGCCCCACACCCCAAGCGGATCCGGATCCCGCCTTCTGGCTGCACGGCCCCGACCGCGGTGCACCTGAAGTCCAGGTGGTCTGGCGGGCCGAGCTGGATGGGTTGCTGGACGAGGAGTCGCGCGGCGACGACGCGGCCCTGGAGGCCGTGGAGTCCTGCCCTCCGGGTTCGATGGAGGCGCTCTCCCTGCCGCTCTGGGCCGTCCGCGCCTGGCTCGCGCGAACCGAGACAGACTCCCCGGCGGACGTGGGCCTGACTGTCGAGGATCAGCGGCTCGAACCGGGACTTCGGCCGGCCGTCGCCTGGCGCGGCGACGACAGCCAGGTCATTCGCTCGGCGGACCAGATTCGGCCGGGGGACACCCTGGTCGTTCCGTGCAGCTACGGTGGAATCGCTGAGGGCGCCTGGGATCCCCTGGCCTCAGAGCCGGTTCCTGACCTCGGCTCTCGGACCCAGTGGGCCCAGCGAAGGATTGCGGTCCTTCGGCTTCATCCGCTCCTGCTGCCCGAGAACATCTCGGCGCCCACTGCAGCGATCGGGGACGAGGGTGGCCCGACGTCCCAGGACATCGCAGATTCCCTCCACGCGGCGGTCGAGGCGCTTCCGCGGGACCCCTGGGTGACCGAAATACTGTCCCACTGGGGCGCCGTCCGCTGGAGGCGGGTGCAGTCCTGGTGGGTGATCACCCATGCCACCGCCAAGGCTCGACCGGCCGTCTCCACCTCCGACGAGAGCGCCTCCTTCCTCGCCCGGACGGTCCTGCTGGACAGCCACCTCCAAGGAGTCGGCGCGCTCGCGGGGCATATGGCGCAGCTCTGCGGCCTGGACGATGCCTTTGTGCGTGCCTTGCGACTCGCTGGAGAGCTTCACGACCTGGGCAAGGCGGACCCTCGGTTTCAGCGGATGCTTCACGGCGGAGATGAGATCGAGTGCGCGCTCGCCATCGACGAAGGTCGGCTTCTCGCCAAGTCGGCCATCGGGCCGGGAGAGCATCGGCGGCGCCTGCTCGCGCAACGGACCTCCGGCTACCCCAAGGGCACCCGCCACGAGCTGCTCAGCCTGGCAATGGCACTCGACAACCGGCAAGCCCTCGCCGATAGGTTCCTCGACGGTCGAGAGGACCTGATGGACCTCGTGCTGCACCTGGTGGCCTCTCACCACGGTTGGTGCCGCCCTCTTCCGCCGCCCGTGGTCGAACCGGAACAGATCGAGGTCAAGCGGTCCGTCAGCGGGATCGAGCTTCGCTCCAACACCCAGCACGGGCAGACCCGTTTGGACGGCGGAGTTCCTGACCGCTTCTGGCTCCTCTCTCGGCGGTACGGCTGGTGGGGTTTGGCCTGGTTGGAGACGATCCTGCGTCTCGCAGATCATCGTCGCAGTGAGCTTGAGAGCCAAGGGGGTGCGAAGTGATCTGCTTGACTGGACTGGATGGGAGCAATCCGCTGGCCTTCCTGGCTGCGCTCGGGACCCTCTGCGCATTGGAGGACCGAGGGCTGACGACGCGACTGAGCTGGGAGAACCGCGGCGTCTGGAGGCCGGTCCTTCATGGCCTCGACAGCCTTGACGAGCTGGTCGACCAGCTCTGGGCTGATCTCCAGACCTGGGACGGTGAACCTGCGCTGCAGTTGAGTTATCGAAAGGGCAACAAGACTGAGCGAGACCTGAAGCCTCCACCCGAGCGAATGTCCGAGTATCTACGCCAGATGCGGGCTCTGGGTGGCCGCAGCGCGGCGCTGGCCGGCGCCTTCGGAAGCGACCTGGTCACCGACAACAACGGGGCAACCAAGCCGACGGCCTTTCACTTCACTGCTGGTCAGCAGCGTTTTCTCACCATGGCCGAGGACCTCCGCCGCGGCCTGACCCGCGAGGACTTCGTCGAAGCCCTCGCCGGTCCGTGGCGCTGGACACGGGAGCTCCCGGTATTCGCCTGGGATGGATCCGGAGCCCGCGGCTACGCGCTTCGGGCGACGGACCCCTCCAAGGACAAGAAGACCGGCGTTCCCGCCGCCGACTGGCTGGCCCTCCTCGGCCTTCGACTCTTCCCTGTCACACGGACTGGCGACCACCTGCGCACAACCGGCTTCACTGGCGGCTGGAAGGACGGGCAGTTCACCTGGCTGATCTGGGAGCCGCCGCTGACGTCTTGCACGGTGGCGAGCTTGCTTCAACACGCTACCCTCGCTGCTACAGCGGGGAGCCGCGCCAGGCTCGGCGCCTGGGGAGTCGCCACGGCCATGGAGTCCAAGGTCACCCGCACGGATCAGGGTGGCTACGGCTCCTTCAACCCGCCGCGGGTGCTGTGGTAGGGAACCCACCCCACCCCCCACCGCGT
>ERZ761602.6510-NODE-6510-length-12981-cov-3.965186_pt1 | contig 12981 bp, 10 predicted proteins | sample MGYA00512165_ERZ761602 | MGnify/ENA primary metagenome ERZ761602 (study PRJEB28899, sample SAMN02445085) | bioreactor sludge metagenome | biome: EBPR sludge; isolation source: Thorneside wastewater treatment plant | place: Australia: Brisbane, Thorneside...
GCGCACCGCATGTTCGCGGCGCTGGCGGGCGAGGGCGTCAATATCAAGGCGATCACCACCTCGGAGATCAAGGTGTCGGTCCTGATCGACCGCAAATATCTGGAACTGGCCGTGCAGGCGCTGCATGATGCCTTCGAGCTCGAGAAGGCCGGCTAGCAACACAGCGGGGGGCGCGGACATCGGCATGCCCTATTCCGAGGCGGTCGACAGCCGCGTGCTTCTGCGGCGTCTGCGCGACGCGTTGGCCGAGGGCGGCGGCGGCCAGGAAAGGCTCGACCGCATCGTCCGTCTGATCGCCACTGGGCTCGTGGCCGAGGTCTGCTCGGTCTACCTCCGCCGCGAGGACCAGTGGCTCGAGCTCTGCGCCACCGAGGGGCTCAAGGCCGAATCGGTGCACCAGACCCGGCTCAAGATCGGCCAGGGCCTCGTCGGCCGCATCGCCGAGAGCGCCGAGCCGATCAACACCCGCGACGCGCCGAGCACACGCGGCTTTCGCTACATGCCCGAGACCGGCGAGGAGGTCTACGCGAGCTTTCTCGGCGTGCCGATCCAGCGTCTGGGCGAGGTTCTGGGCGTGCTCGTGGTGCAGAACCGCGACCACCGCGAGTACACCGACGACGAGGTCTACGCGCTCGAGGTGATCGCGATGGTGCTGGCCGAGATGGCCGAGCTCGGCGCCTTCGTCGGCCCCGGGCCGATGGCGATCGCCGCCCAGCACCGCCTGCCGTTCTACGCCCGCGGCCTCGTCGGCCAGGAGGGCGTCGCCGAGGGCCGCGTCCTGCTGCACGAGCCGCAGTTCGTGGTGACGAACCCGATCAGCGACGACCCGATCCGCGAATACGCCCGCCTCCACGCCGCTATCGAAAGGCTGCGCGAGGAGGTCGACGAGATGCTCGCGGCCGACTACCTGACCGCTTCGGGCGAGCATCGCGACGTGCTGCAGGCCTACCGGATGTTCGCCCAGGACAAGGGCTGGGTCCGGCGCATGGAGGCCTCGATCGACAGCGGCCTCGCCGCCGAGGTCGCGGTCGAGAAGGAGCAGTCCGCCACCCGCACGCGCATGAGCCGGGTTTCCGACCCCTACCTGCGCGAGCGGCTGCACGACCTCGACGACCTGGCGAACCGGCTCCTGCGGCTCCTTGCCGGCGTCGACCAGACGCTCGGGCGCGAGATCCCCGACGACGCCATCCTCGTCGCGCGCAACATCGGACCGGCCGAGCTCCTCGATTACGGCCGCAAGCTCAAGGGCGTCGTTCTTGAAGAGGGCTCGGTCGGCAGCCACGCCGCCATCGTCGCCCGCGCGCTCGCCATTCCCCTCGTCATCCAGGCCGAGCGCATCACCCGCGAGGCGCAGAACGGGGACCACATCCTCGTCGACGGCGACCAGGGCGTGGTGCACCTGCGCCCCGAGGACGGCGTCGCGCGCGCCTTCCGCGAGAAGATCGAGATGCTCGCCGACGCCCAGCAGGCCTACGCCGCGCTGCGCGACCGCCCGGCCACCTCGCGCGACGGCGTGACGCTCCAGCTGCACATGAACGCCGGCCTGATGGCCGACCTGCCGAGCCTGCCGAAATGCGGCGCGATCGGCGTGGGCCTCTTCCGCACCGAGCTCCAGTTCCTCGTCCGCTCCACGGTGCCCAAGCGCCGCGACCTCGCCGCGCTCTACGCCCGCATCCTCGACGCGGCCGGCGAGAAGCCCGTGGTGTTCCGCACCCTCGACATCGGTTCGGACAAGGTGCTGCCCTACATGAAGCGGCAGGACGAGCCGAACCCGGCGCTCGGCTGGCGCGCGATCCGGGTCGGGCTCGACCGGCCCGGCATCATGCGCATGCAGATCCAGGCGCTCCTGCGCGGCGCAAACGGCCGTCCGCTGACGGTGATGTACCCCTTCGTCGCCGATCTCGGCGAATTCGAGGCGGCGCGCGAGCTGACCCTGCGGGAGGCGGCGCGGGAATGCGCGCTCGGCCACCCGCCGCCGGCCGAGCTGCGCATCGGCGCCATGCTCGAGACGCCGAGCCTCGCCTTCGCGCCCGACCGGTTCTTTCAGCTCGTGGATTTCGTGTCGGTGGGCGGCAACGACCTCAAGCAGTTCTTCTTCGCCGCCGACCGCGAGAACGAGCGGGTGCGGCGGCGCTACGACACGCTGAGCCTGAGCTTCCTCGCCTTCCTCGAGGGCGTCGTCGCCCGCTGCGCCGCGCACGGCGCCACGCTCTCGTTCTGCGGCGAGGACGCGGGCCGCCCGCTCGAGGCGCTGGCGCTGGCCGCGATCGGCTTCAGGCAGCTCTCCATGCGCCCTGCCTCCATCGGCCCGGTCAAGGCGCTCATCCGGCAGATCGACATCGCTGAGGCGAAGGCGGCGATCCACCAGGCCCGCGCCGCCGGCGCGCCCTCGGCGCGGCCTGCGCTCGACGCCCTGCTGCGGCGCGAGGGGTTCTCGGCCTGACGAGGGCGTGACGCGGCGCGGCCCTTACGCGCGCGCGGATATCTGATCTTCCTCGCTCGCCGAGAAGGCTCATGTCAGGGACCGATCACCATCGGTATGATCTGGTTCTGGTAGAACCGCACCAGCGTCTGCCCGGAGAAGCTCATGGTGATCCAGAACACCACGAGGATCGCGCCGAGCTTGGGCACGAAGGTGAGCGTCATCTCCTGCACCGAGGTCAGCGCCTGGACGAGGCCGATCGCGAGCCCTGCGGCCAGCGCCACCGCCAGGATGGGAGTGGAGATGACCAGCGCCACCCACAGGGCCTGGCGCAGGATGTCGAGGACGGCAGCCTCGGCCATGGCCGCTCAGAGAGACCTCTGCGAAAGTCCGCATGCGCCGCGGACCGCGAACTTGTCCGCACGCGGACAGAATGCCAACCAACTGATATACATGTATTATCCGATCTCGATTAAGCCGATGGCAACCTTCGTTAACCGAGCGCCGAGGCGCGCGCCCGGCCTTGCGGAGGTCTCTCAGACCGGCATGCGCAGGATCTCCTGGTAGGCCTCGACCACCTTGTCGCGCACCGCGACGGCGGTCTGCACCGCGAGCTCGGTCGCCGCCAGCGCTTCGACCACGGCCTGCGGGTCGGCGCGCCCGGCGAGGCCGGCCTTCACCGTCTCCTCGCTGGCGCGCAGCGTCGCCATGAAGTCCTGCGCCGCCGCGCCAAAAGCCTCCGCCGGGCCGCGGGCCGCGGGGTCGGGCCGCGCGGCGGCGAGGGCGGTGCTGTAGACCTGGGCCGCCAGGGTCGATCGGATGTCCATGTGGGCGCGCCTTTCTAGCGGCGAAGCAGGTCGATGAGCGAACCGGCCATCTGCCGGGCCTGCTCGAACATGCGCAGGTTGGCCTCGTAGCTGCGGTTCGCCTCGCGGGCGTCGGCGATCTCGACCATCAGGTTGACGTTCGAGCCGTCGTAGTAGCCGTCCACGCCCGCGAGCGGGTGGTTGGGGTCGTGGATGCGGTCGAGCGGCGTCCGGTCGAGCTGCAGTGGACCGGTCGCGACCGCGCGGGAGTCGTCGCGCATGGTCTCCTCGAAGGAGACGAGCTTGCGGTGGTATCCGGGCGTGTCGACGTTGGCGATGTTCTCCGAGGAGAGACGCAGCCGGGCGGACTGCGCCGCCATGCCGCTCGCGGCGGCCGACATGGTGCGGGTGAGCTCGTCCATCGCGCGCCTACCGCGCCTTGCCGATGCTGGTGCGCAGGATGTCCATCGTCTTGCGATAGACGCCGAGCGCCAGGTCGTGGCTCTGTCGGATCTCGGCCGAGCGGACCATCTGGTCCTCGAGACTCACCGAGTTGCCGTTGGGGCTCTCGGCGCCAAAGGCGGCGGTCTCCACCGGCTCGGCCCCATGGGCTGGCGCGCCGAACTCCAGATGGCCGGGCCGCGTCGCACGGGCGGCGAAGCCCGGTCCCGCGGCCAGCGTCTCGGCGAAGCCGGGCAGGTCGCGCGCCTTGTAGCCGGGCGTGTCGGCGTGGGCGATGTTCTCCGTCACGACGGTCTGCCGCGAGGCGGCATGCGCGGCAAGCGCGCTCGACAGGCGGAGGAGGGTGAGGTTGTGGTCCAAGGCGGGCTTCTCCCGAACTGACGCAACTTCGCCTTAAGGGTTGTTGGTTGACAAAGGGTAATCGCCTTGCAGCCGGAGTTGTGACGAATGCCGACCGACTTCGCCGCGCTGACCAGGGAGATCGGCCGGATCGCCAATCACCGCAGGGTCGGGCGCGTGGCCGCCATCGGCCAGGCGTCGCTCGAGATCGCCGGGCTGACGCACCAGGCGCGCATCGGCGACCAGGTCGCGATCGGGCTGCGCGGCGGCGCGACGCTCGGCGGCGAGATCGTCGCGCTCTCGGCGCGCGGCGCTCGGGCGATGACCTACCAGCCGCTCGACGGCGCCGCAGTGGGCGATCTCGCGACGCTGATCGGCGCGGCGGACGCGCATCCTGCCGAGGACTGGGTCGGCCGCATCGTCGACGCCTTCGGGGCGCCGCTCGACGGCCGGCCGCTCAAGCCCGGGACGGCGGCGTCGCCGCTGCGCCGCGCGCCGCCGGCGGCGGCGGGGCGCAAGGGGCTGGGGCCTCGGCTCGCCTCCGGGCTGCGGGTCTTCGACACGATCCTGCCGCTCGCGCGGGGACAGCGCGTCGGGGTCTTCGCCGGCTCGGGGGTGGGCAAGTCATCGCTCCTCGCCGACCTCGCGCGCGGGCTCGAGGCGGACATCGTGGTGCTCGGCCTGATCGGCGAGCGGGGGCGGGAGCTGCGCGACTTCACCGAGAGCGTGCTCGGTCCCGAGGGCATGGCGCGCGCGGTGGTGATCGCGGCCACCTCGGACCAGGCGCCGCTCATCAAGCGCCGCGCCGCCTGGATGGCGATGGCCACCGCCGAGGTGTTCCGCGACCAGGGGCGGCACGTGCTCCTGATGCTCGACAGCCTGACCCGCTTCGCCGAGGCGCATCGCGAGATCGCGCTGACCGCCGGCGAGGCGCCGTCGCTGCGCGCCTTTCCTCCCTCGACGGCGAACCTGATCGCCTCGCTCTGCGAGCGCGCCGGGCCGGGGGCCTTCGGCAAGGGCGACATCACCGGCGTCTTCAGCGTGCTGGTCGCCGGGTCGGACATGGACGAGCCGGTGGCCGACATCACCCGGGGCGTGCTCGACGGGCATGTGGTGCTCGACCGCGGCATCGCCGAGCGCGGGCGCTTTCCGGCGGTGGACGTGCGCCGGTCGGTGTCGCGCAGCCTGCCGGGGATCGCGAGCGACGAGGAGAACGCGGCGCTCGCGAAGCTGCGCCGGGTGCTGACCGCCTACGAGAACGCGGCGCTGATGATCCAGACCGGGCTCTACGTCCCCGGCTCGGATCCGGCGATCGACGAGGCCGCCGCGCTCTGGCCGGGGATCGACGCCTTCTTCGCCGAGCGCGCGCCCGACGGCGTGGCGGCGAGCTTCGCGCGGCTCGCCGCGGTCCTGCGCGGCGGCGTCCCGTCGGCGCTCGCCAAGCGCTGACCAGCCACGTCGAGCGACCCGACCGGACGCCATGGACCGCTGCGACCATCGCGCGTTCGACCAGGCGGCAGAGACGCTCGAAGCCGGCGGCGGGGCGGACCGAGCAAAGCCACATACATCCTCACCTCCCGCGACCCGACCCGCTTCGACACTCTAAGCCGGGGGGACGGCGGACCGGGAAGCCCGGACGGCCCCTGTCTCGAAACGACCGCCGTTGCGTCGCAGATCTCCTGTCAGCTTCATCCGTCAGCGACTAGTCAACGCGACAGGGAGGTTCCCCGCCTGCGCAACTGCTGCCGATGTCTGAACGGATTGGGGGTTCGATGCCTGGAAGCGGCAAGACGAGGCGGGAGTTCGTTTTCTACCTCCTTCCGGAGTTCACCCTTCTCGCCTTCGCCTCGGCCGTGGAGGCGCTGCGCCTCGCCAACGCGCTGGTCGGCCATGACGCCTATACTTGGCGGCTCGTCTCGGTCGACGGCGTCTCGGCGGAAGCGAGCTGCGGCATTTCGCTGAACAGCGACAGCACCGTCGAAGCGGAGCGCCGCGTGGCCGGAGGCCGCGGCAAGCCGTTCATGGTGGTGGTCTGCGGCGGCCGCAACGTCGAGCGCTACGCGACGCGCGCCGGCGAGGCGTGGCTGCGCGAATGCCGGCAACGCCAGATCGCCATCGCGAGCCTTTGCACCGGCGCGCACGTCCTCGCGGAGGCGCGGCTCCTCGACGACAAGCGGTGCGTCATTCACTGGGAGAACTATCCGAGCTTCACCGAACGCTTCGCCGGCGCCGCGGTGCGGACCGGGCTCTTCGAGATCGACGGCGCCATCCACACCTGCGCCGGCGGCGCGGCGTCCTTCGACATGATGCTGCACCTGATCCGCATCGACTTCGGCGAGGCGGTGGTGGCCGGCGTCTGCGAGCAGGCGATCGTCGACCGGATCCGGAGCTCGGAGGATCTGCAGAGGACGCCGTTCGCGCCCCGTGCCGTCAAGCACCATCCCGTCGTCGCGCGCCTGATCGAGCGGATGCAGGAGACCCTGGCGGATCCCCTCCCCGTCGAGGCGCTCATGTCCGACATCGGCCTGACCCGGCGCCAGATCGAGCGTCTGTTCCGCAACGAGTTCGGACAGTCCCCGGCCAGGTTCTACATGAAGCTCCGGCTGGAGCGCGCCAGGCTGCTGCTGCAGCAGACCAAGAAGCCGATCGTCGAGATCGCGGTCGCCTGCGGCTTCTCCTCCGCCTCGCATTTCTCGAAGAGCTATCGCGACGCCTACGGCGGCGCGCCGCACGAGCTGCGGACGCAGAAGCCCGCAGGCAAGCCCGCAAGGAAAGGCGCGCCGGCCGCCGGAACGTAGCGCAGGGGGCAGCGGCGCCGCCGGAAACGACGAGCTCGCGGGCAGCGCGGTGTGCCTCGGGCGACAAGACATGCACCGCGGGAGGAACGACCAATCGCACGGAAAGCAACGCTGAACCTCGCAGCCATCGGGCGCGGCGAGGCGGGGTTCGCCCCGGATCGCCGAGCCGCAAGAAAGCCGAACAGGGAGACCCTTACATGCAGAGACTGAAACGGCCTGCCGGCCTCGATCCCGCCGTCTTCTGGCCCTCGCTCGTCGTCGTCGGCGGCTTCGTCGCCTGGGGCACGTTCGCGCCCGACAGCCTCGCCGCAGTGGCCGGCGTCGTCCTCGCCTTCATCATCGACGGCTTCGGCTGGTCGTTCGTGATCTCGACGGCGGTCTTCCTCGCCTTCGCGATCTTTCTCGCGACGAGCAGATTCGGTCACGTCAAGCTCGGCCACGACGACGACAAGCCGGAGTTCACCACCGTCTCGTGGGTCTGCATGATGTTCAGCGTCGGCATGGGCATCGGCCTCATGTTCTGGGGGGTCGCCGAGCCGATCTCGCACTTCGGCGCGCCGCCGCACGGGCTCGCGGCCGCGGAGAGCCGGGAGGCCGCGCTCCTCGCCATGCAGTACTCCTACTTCCACTGGGCGCTGCATCCCTGGGCGATCTACGCGATCACCGGCATCATCATCGCCTACTTCAGCTACCGGCGCGACCTGCCGGTCCTGATCTCGAGCGCCTTCACCCCGCTCCTCGGCGACGCCGCACGCGGGCCGATCGGCAAGGCGATCGACAGCCTCGCCATCATCGCGACGCTGTTCGGCACGGCGACGTCGCTCGGCCTCGGCGCCCAGCAGATCAACTCCGGCCTCGACTTCCTGTGGGGCACCGGCGTCTCGAACGGCATCGCGCTGACGATCATCGCGGTCCTCACCGTCGCCTTCATCCTCTCGGCGGTGTCCGGCGTCGGCAAGGGCATCCAGTACCTCAGCAACATCAACATGGTGCTGGCGGTGGTGCTCCTCGTCTTCCTCGCCGTCGTCGGTCCCACCACCTTCATCATGAACACCTTCCCCGAGGCGCTCGGCGACTACCTCACCAACCTCGTGAGCATGTCGTTCCGCACGGCCGCCTTCTCGGACGGGGAGTGGCTGAAGAACTGGACGATCTTCTACTGGGCCTGGTGGGTAAGCTGGGCGCCCTTCGTCGGCGTCTTCATCGCCCGCATCTCGCGCGGCCGGACGATCCGCGAGTTCGTGGTCTGCGTGCTGCTCGTCCCGAGCGCCGTGACCTTCGTGTGGTTCACCATCATGGGCGGCTCCGCGCTCCACTCCGAGCTCGTCGGCCAGGGTGGCCTCGTCGAGGCGGTCAGGGACGAGGGCGCCGCGATCTCGCTGTTCGCGCTGCTCGATCAGTACCCGATGGCGAGCCTGACCTGCATGCTCGCGATGTTCCTCGTCGCGATCTTCTTCGTCTCGGGGGCCGACGCGGGCTCCGTGGTGATGGGCATGCTGTCGGAGCGCGGCACCACCGAGCCGACCGCGCCGGTGGTGGTGATCTGGGGCGTGCTGGCCGGCGCCTCCGCGGCGATCCTGCTGGTCATGGGCGGGCTCCAGGGGCTGCAGACCGCCTCGATCATCGCCGCGGCGCCCTTCCTGCTGGTGATGGCGGGCCTGTGCGTCTCGTTCTGGCATGCGCTGATGGACGAGCTCGAAGATCACGGCATCGCCACCGACTGAATGGCAGTCCCGCCGCGTTCCGCGGCGGGACCTGTTTCGCGCGCGGCCCGACAGGACGGATCGCTCCAAGGTGAAACGCGGACACTGTCCTTGCGCTTGTCTGTCGACACGCCGAACGCGGGCAGACAGCGATTGGAACCGGAGGTCTCGGACTGGCGGCGATACCCGGCAGGTGAGCCCCGGAAGCGTCGGTGGAGAAGACGAAAGCCGGGGAGCCGATGCCGAGGCCGGCGACCTGCCTGTCGAGCGGCTGGCTGTGGTCGATCACATGGTGCGCGCCGAGCTCCTGCACCCATGCCTGCGTCTCGGAGCAGGTGGCGGTGGCTATCGTCGTGAGGTCGGTCAGAGCGCGCGCCAGCTGGATGCACGACGCTGGGCCGGATCGGTCTTCAGATCCATGTCCGCGCAGGCCCCGCCTGCGCCGCGCCGATTTCTCCCCGGCCCGCATCTTGCCAGGGCGCCGGTGGCGCCCTGCGCGGGTCGGACGCCCTGCGCCGCAAGCGCAGGGCGTGGGGGGCAGATGTCCCCGATATGTTCAGTCGGCCCGTGGGCGTTCGGGGGGCCCTTCGCTGCCTGGCGCCGCCTACTTGCCGAAGACCACCGTGCGGCTGCCGCAGAGCAGCACGCGGCGCTCGAGATGGCTCTTGACCGCGCGGGCGAGGACGCGGGATTCGGTGTCGCGGCCGATGGCGACGAGGTCGTCGCCGGTGTCGGCGTGGCTGATGCGGGCGACGTCCTGCTCGATGATCGGGCCCTCGTCCAGGTCGGCCGTCACATAGTGGCTGGTGGCGCCGATCAGCTTCACGCCGCGCGTGTAGGCCTGCTTGTAGGGGTTCGCGCCCTTGAAGGCGGGCAGGAACGAGTGGTGGATGTTGATTGCCCGCCCGGACAGCTTGCGGGTCAGGTCGTCGGACAGGACCTGCATGTAGCGCGCGAGGATGACGAGCTCGGCGCCGGTTTCCTCGACGAGGGCGAGGAGGGCGGCCTCCTGCCGGGGCTTGGTCTCGGGCGTGACCGGCAGGTGGACGAAGCGGATGCCCTCGTGGTCGGCGATGCGGCGGGCGTCCTCGTGGTTCGAGACGATGGCGACGACCTCGGCGCGGAGCCACCCGACGCGGATCTGGTAGAGCAGGTGCAGCAGCGCGTGGTCGAACTTCGAGACCATGGCGATGATCTTCGGGGGGCTCGCCGCGTCCACGACCTTCAGGTCGAGGCCGAGCTTGCCGGCGGTAGGGGCGAGCGCCTGCTCGACCGCGAGCGCCGAAAGGCCCTCGGGTCCGACGAAGGCGACGCGCAGGAAGAAGCTGTTGGCGGGCCGGTCCCAGTGCTGGTTGGTCTCCGTGATGTTGCCGCCGAGGTCGGCGACGGCCGTCGAGACCGCGGCGATGATCCCGGGGAGCGGTTCGCTGGTCAGGGTGAGGATGAAGGACGTTTCCGGCATTTTTTCAGCACTCCGAAGGGGAGACGGCGACGCCGCCGGTCGGGGTTTTGCGGTGGCCGGTCCTGCGACGCGGACCGCGAGCGTGTCCGCACGCGGACACGATGCCAACTAACTGATATTCATGTATTATCGTGCCTCCGTTAAGCCGATGGCAACCTTCGTTAAGCGGGCGCCGAAGGGCGCGCCGGGCTTTTGCAGAGGTCTCTCTGACATGCGCCGAGGCTCCCCCGCTCCCGCAGCCCGTTGGACCTGAACGAGAAGCTGCGCTTCGGCTTTCCTATCGGGAGACCCCTCTGCGCCATAGGAGATTTGCGACGCGACGGTGGATGCTTCGAGACAGCTTGCCGCCTGGCCCTGGGCGGGCGGCGGGTCCGTTGGCCTCAGCACTCCGGGAGGTTGACGGCGAGGCCGCCGGTCGAGGTTTCCTTGTACTTGACGCTCATGTCGTGGCCGGTCTGGCGCATGGTCTCGATGCAGGCGTCGAGCGGGACGATATGCGTCCCGTCGCCGCGGAGCGCGAGGCTGGCGGCGGCGACCGCCTTGATCGCGCCGAGGCCGTTGCGCTCGATGCAGGGGACCTGGACGAGGCCGCGGATCGGGTCGCAGGTCATGCCGAGATGGTGCTCGAGCGCGATCTCGGCGGCGTTCTCGACCTGGGCGTTCGAGCCGCCGAGCGCGGCGCAGAGGCCGGCGGCGGCCATGGCGGCGGCGGAGCCGACCTCGCCCTGGCAGCCGACCTCGGCGCCGGAGATCGAGGCGTTGGTCTTGATGATGCCGCCGACGGCGGCGGCGGTCAGCAGGAAGTCGCGGATGCCCTGGTGGGTCGCGCCGATGCAGTGGTCGCGGTAGTAGCGCAGGACCGCCGGGACGACGCCGGCGGCGCCGTTGGTGGGCGCGGTGACGACCTGGCCGCCGGCGGCGTTCTCCTCGTTGACGGCCATCGCGTAGACCGAGAGCCAGTCGTTGACGGTATGGGGCTGGGCGAGGTTGTTGCCGCGCTCGGCGAGGAGCGCCTGGTGGATCGCCTTGGCGCGGCGGCGGACCTTGAGGCCGCCGGGGAGCGTGCCGTCGGTGGCGAGGCCGCGGTCGATGCAGGCGTTCATCACCGACCAGAGCCGGTCGAGGCCGGCGTCGAGGGCGGCACGTCCGCCGGCGCTCTCGTTGGCGCGCTTCATCGCGGCGATGGAGAGGCCGGAGGCCTCGCCCATGGCGAGCATCTCGACGGCGGAGGCGAACGGGTACGGACGCGTGACCTGGGCGTCGTCGCCCTTCAGCGTCGCGGTCTTCATCTGGCGCTCGGTCAGGACGAAGCCGCCGCCGATCGAGTAGTAGGTCTCGGTCAGGTGCAGGTTGCCGGCCGCGTCGATCGCCTTGAGCACCATGCCGTTGGCGTGGCCAGGCAGCGGCGGGCCGTAGTCGAAGACGACGCCCTTCGCCGGGTCGAAGGCGAGGGGACCGATCCCGGGAACCTCGATCGTCCCGGTCTCGCGCAGGGCGGCGAGGCGGCGCTCGGCCTCGTCGGGGTCGAGGGTGTCGGGGACGAAGCCGAGGAGGCCGAGGATCACCGCGCGGTCGGTGGCGTGGCCCTTGCCGGTGAAGGCGAGGCTGCCGTGCAGCGAGGCCTCGAGCCGGGCGGGCGCGCCGGAGCCGGGGATGCGGTCGGCGCCGTCGCGCAGCGCGTCGAGGAAGCGCGCGGCGGCCAGCATCGGGCCCATCGTGTGCGAGGACGACGGGCCGACGCCGATCTTGAAGATGTCGAAGACGCTGAGGAACATGGCGGCCTCCGGGCAGGGGCTGGGCACGGGCGCCCGCTTTGACATGTAGGCGGCCTTCCGCGCAGTGCGACCGCGCGGAAGGAAGAGCGCCGTCAGTCGGCGTAGATCGGGTGCGCGTCGGTGAGGCGGCGGACCTCGGCCAGCACCTCGGCCTCGACGGCGGCGTCGCCCTGGGCGCCCGCAGCGGCGAGGGCGTCGATCACCTTCAGGACCAGCTCGCCGACGCGGGCGAACTCGGCCTCGCCGAAGCCGCGGGTGGTGCCGGCGGAGGTTCCGAGGCGGACGCCGGAGGTGACGAAGGGCTTCTCCGGGTCGAAGGGGATCGCGTTCTTGTTGCAGGTGAGGCCGGCCCGCTCCAGCGCCCGCTCGGCGTCGCGGCCTTTGACCCCCTTCGGGCGCAGGTCGACCAGCACCATGTGGCAGTCGGTGCCGCCGGAGACGATGTCGAGGCCGCCGGCCTTCAGCGTCTCGGCGAGCTTGCGGGCGTTGGCGATTACCGACGCGGCGTAGTCCTTGAATGCGGGCTGCAGCGCCTCGCCGAAGGCGACGGCCTTGGCGGCGATGACGTGCATCAGGGGGCCGCCCTGGTTGCCGGGGAAGACGGCGGAGTTGAGCTTCTTCGCGAGGTCCTCGTCGTTGGTCAGGATGACGCCGCCGCGCGGGCCGCGCAGGGTCTTGTGGGTGGTCGAGGTGGTGACGTGGGCGTGCGGGACCGGGTTCGGGTAAAGCCCGGCCGCGATCAGGCCGGCGTAGTGGGCCATGTCGACCATCAGCCAGGCGCCGACCTCGTCGGCGATGGCGCGGAAGCCGGCGAAGTCGATCTCGCGCGGATAGGCGGAGGCGCCGGCGAGGATCAGCTTCGGCCGGGTCTCCAGCGCCTTGGCGCGGACCGCGTCCATGTCGATGCGCTGGTCGCTCTCGCGGACCTCGTAGCTGACGACGTCGAACCACTTGCCGGACATGGTGACCGGCGAGCCGTGGGTCAGGTGGCCGCCATGGGCGAGGTTCATGCCCATGATACGGTCGCCGGGCTGGAGCAGCGCGAGGAAGACGGCCTGGTTGGCCTGGGCGCCGGAATGCGGCTGCACGTTGGCGTAGGCGGCGCCGAAGAGCTGCTTGACGCGGTCGATGGCGAGGGTCTCGACCTCGTCGACGAACGCGCAGCCGCCGTAGTAGCGCTTGCCGGGATAGCCCTCGGCGTACTTGTTGGTCAG
>ERZ761602.6512-NODE-6512-length-12979-cov-9.833488_pt1 | contig 12979 bp, 9 predicted proteins | sample MGYA00512165_ERZ761602 | MGnify/ENA primary metagenome ERZ761602 (study PRJEB28899, sample SAMN02445085) | bioreactor sludge metagenome | biome: EBPR sludge; isolation source: Thorneside wastewater treatment plant | place: Australia: Brisbane, Thorneside...
GGCCCTTCGTGGGTCCAGACTTGTCTGGACGCTGTTGCTCCGAGAAAACGAAAGGAGTCCAGACAAGTCTGGACCCACAAAAGCAGCAGGCCGCTCTTGCGCACCATGAACTGGTGTCGCCTCCTTGAAGGCGGTGTTGGTTGTTGGCGTTGGTGTCGGTTGAGCAGAGGCCACGGCAAAGCGGCCCTTCGTGGGTCCAGACTTGTCTGGACGCTGTTGCTCCGAGAAAACGAAAGGCGTCCAGACAAGTCTGGACTCACAAGAGCAGGAGGCCGCTCTTGCCAACAGCAACAGCCAACACCGCTTTTCAGGGCACCACGACGACCTTCCCCACCACCTTGCGCGCGGCCATGTCGACCAGCGCCTGCGGCGCTTCGGCCAGGCTGTACTGCCGTGAGATGCGAGGCTTGAGCTTGCCCGCGCCGATCCAGCCCAGAATCTCCTGAATGCCGGCCGCGTTGGCCTTCGGCTCGCGCTTGGCGAACTCGCCCCAGAATACGCCGACCAGCGAGGCGCCCTTGAGCAGCGGCAAGTTCAACGGCAGCGCCGGTACATGGCCGTCGGCGAAACCGATCACCAGATGCCGCCCGCGCCAGGCAATCGCGCGGAACGCGGCCTCGGTCCATCTGCCGCCGACCGGGTCGAAGACCACGTCGACACCCTTGCCGACGGTCAGTTTCTTCAGCGCCTCGCGCAGGTCCTCGTCGACATAGTTGATGCATTCGTCGGCGCCGTGTTCGCGGCAGATTGCCAGCTTCTCCGCGGTGCTCGCCGCGGCGATCACACGGGCGTCGACCGCCTTGCCGATCTCGACCGCTGCCAGACCCACGCCGCCGGCGGCACCGAGCACCAGCAGCGTCTCACCCGCCTTCAGCGCCGCCCGATCGCGCAACGCATGCCAACTGGTGCCATAGGCCAGCACCAGGCTTGCCGCGAGCGCCATCGGCACCCCCGGCGGCAAGGGCATGCAAAGAGCGGCGTCGACGACGCATTCCTCGGCAAAACCACCAATGCCGCACAGCGCAGCAACCGCCATGCCCGGCCGAAGTCCGCGTACATCCCCGCCCACTGCAGTGATCTCGCCGGCGACCTCGGCGCCTGGCGAGAACGGCAGCGCCGGCTGCATCTGGTACTTTTTCTGGATGATCAGCACGTCGGGGAAGTTGACCCCGGCGGCGGCGACGCGGATGCGCACCTCGTGCGGGCCCGGTTCGGGCAAGGCCACGTCCATCAGCTTGAGCGTCTCGGGGCCGCCCCATTGTTCGCAGATGATTGCTTTCATGTTGTGCTCCTTGAGGCCGCGGCGCGGCGTGCTGGTTTGATCGCAGGTTGGGCTGAAGCGCAGCCGTGCCCAACTTCCGGCGAGACTCGTTGGGCACGCTGCGCTTGGCCCAACCTGCGCCCGGAGATGCGGACCCCATGGCCCCACGGCACTGGGCACGCCCGGTTCATGGGAACATACCGTTGTTCACCCACGACCGATTCCTGCACGTGTCCGATCCAACACCGGTTCCCCGACTGTCCACCCGGGTGTTCTTCGCCGACGTCGCCGGTGAACTGTTCAGTCTCGATCGCGGCGTGCCGTACACGCTGGGTCAATTGCTGGTGCGGCCGGGGCCGACCATTCGTCGTTACATTGTCGAGCGCGATCCGCGACTGACCAAGCCCTTTCGACTGGTGTTGATCTGTCTCGCCGTCGTCGCCGCAGTGATGCACTTGACCGGAATCGGCGTGGATTTTCCCGGTATGCAGCCGGGAAGGCCACAGTCGACGGATTCCACGACCAATGCCTTTCGCGCGGGCCTGACCACGGTTGTCGGCAATCTCGATGTCATGCTGGTGCTCTGCTGGGTGCCGGCGATTGCTGCTGGTGTGCAATCCCTCTACCGACGGCATCAGCACAACTACGCGGAAGTGTTCGTTTTCGGTTTGTACACGCTGCCGCAGATGCTGATCTGGCTGTTGCCCATGGTGGCGTTGATCGCCTGGACTGGCGATGCGCCGGGCTGGCTGCTGCCTGCATTGGCGTTGGCGCCGGTAATCCTCTCCGCGCACGGCTACCATTGCCCGGAGCGCGAGCCGCTCTGGCGCGCGTTCATGGTTGCCTTCTACGCCGCATTCTCGGTGGTCGTCCTGATGCTCGGCATGCTGATGGGATTGGTGTTGTGGAATATGGCGATCCTCCAGTAAACCGATGGTGGGAGCGGATTTACTCCGCGATGGAGTTCGCGGGATGACCAGCGCCCACAGGGCCCGATTGTCACGTAGGCCGCTGCGCGGCCAACGTGACCTACCTTGCGCTCAGGGATTTACGTTTCACGTTTCACGTTTCACGTTTCACGTTTTACGATTGACCGCGCTCAGAACCACTCATCGCGCATCGCATACGCGCTTGGCTCGGCCTCGCTGACCAGCCGCGCCGCCAATTCGATCTGCGGCCATTCGGTGGCGAAGAAGAATCGGCACGCCTGGATTTTTCCCGCATAAAAGGCGCGATCGTGATCGCTCGCCGTCGGCAGCGCGCGCGCGGCAATCACGGCTTGCCACAACCACATCCAGCCGATGCTCAGGTGGCCGAGCAGCGTCATGTAATGGCTGGCATTGGCCAGCGTCTGCCGGACCTCGCCTGATGCCATGCGCTGCCCCGCGGCGCGTGTGGTTTCGGCCGCCAGCTTCGCGCCTGCAGCGAGCTGCGCCGCCAGCGACTGCAGCGATTCGATGCTGGCTGCATCAGCACACACGACACCCACCTGCGCCAGCATCAACTTCAGCGCCGCGCCGTTCTGCATCATCGCCTTGCGCCCGAGCAGATCGAGCGCCTGGATGCCGTTGGTGCCTTCGTGGATCGGGTTGATGCGGTTGTCGCGATAGCACTGCTCGACCGGATAGTCGCGCGTGTAGCCGTAACCGCCTAGGATCTGGATCGCCAGTTCGTTGGATTTCAGCGCGTAGTCCGAGCCCCAGGACTTGATGATCGGCGTCAGCAGCTCCAGAAGCAGGTGGCTCTCGGTGCGAATTTTCTCGTCCGGATCCAGCGCGCGGTCGACCAGCATCGAGGCGTAGAAGCCGAGCACCTGGGCGCCCTCGACGTAGCACTTCTGCTGCAGCAGCATGCGCCGGATATCGGCGTGCTCGATCAGCGTCACCGGCTGCGATGTCGGGTCCTTCTGATCCGGATGGCGACCCTGGCGGCGCTCGCGCGCGTACTTCAGCGAGTACTGGTAGCCGACTGAACCCTGTTGCACCGCGCCCATGCCGACGCCGATGCGCTCCTCGTTCATCATGTGGAACATGTAGCCGAGGCCCTGGTGCGGTTGACCGACCAGTTCGGCGTAACAGTCGCCCTGCTCGCCGAACTTGAGGAAGGTGTTGACGCTGCCGCGCTGGCCCATCTTGTGGTTTAGTCCGGCCAGCGCGACGTCGTTGCGCGCGCCGCGGCTGCCGTCGGCATTCACCCGCCAGCGCGGCACGATGAACAGGCTGATGCCACGCACGCCGGCCGGCGCGCCGTCGATCTTGGCGAGCAGCAGATGGATGATGTTTTCGCCGAGTTCATGATCGCCGGCCGAGATCCACATCTTGGCGCCAGTGATCCGGTAGCTGCCGTCCGCCTTCGGCTCGGCGCGGGTCTTGATGTCGGACAGTGACGAGCCGGCCTGTGGCTCGGACAGGCACATGGTGCCGAAATAGCGGCCTTCGACGATCGGCCGCATGTACAAACGCTTTTGCTCGTCAGTGCCGTAGACGGCGAGCAGATTGGCCGCCGCGCGCGCCAGCGCCGGATAGGCGATGGTGCCGGCATTGGCCGCCGAAAACATCGAATCGCAGGCCTGCGCGATCACGAACGGCAACTGCATGCCGCCGTCCGCGATGTCGGCCAGTGCCGCGCAGAATCCGGCTTCGTTGTAGGCGGCGACGCCCTCGCCGATTTCCGGGATCAGTTCGACCTTGCCATCGACCATGTGCGGTTCGTTGAGGTCGGACTTGCGGTTGTGCGGCAGGAATTTCTCGACGGCGATCTGATGCGCCAGTTCGATGGCCGAATCGAAGGTCTCGCGGCTGTGTTCGGCGAAACGCGGGTAGGCCGTCAGGCGATCGGCACCAAGCAATTCGTACAGGGTGAAGTCGAGATGGCGGCGATCGATCAGCGGGCTGGCGCTCATGAGTGGCTTCCTTCGGTAATGAGTCATTCTGACTACTTGACTCATCTAGCGTCAAGTGAACCAAATGTCTAAACTGCGGCACATGTCCGCACCCACGACCACCAAGCTGTCCCGAGCCCTGCGCGAAGCGCCGCCGCGCAAGGCGACGCCGCTGGACCTGTTCCAGTTGGCCAAGCGCCAGTGGCTGGCGGGTGAACGCATCGATGTCGGTGCGCTTGCGGCGCGCTTGAAGATCGGTCGGGCGACGGCCTTCCGCTGGGTCGGCAGCCGCGACCTTCTTCTCGGCGAGATTCTCTGGTCGATGTGCGAAACGCTGATGACCGAGGCCGCGAGCAAGTCGCCCGGCCATGGCGCCACGCGTATCGCCGCGATCTGCGAGACCGCGGTGCGCGCCATCGTCAGTTTCCGCCCGCTGCGCCAGTTCGTCCGCCAGGACCCCGAGTACGCTTTGCGCCTGCTGGTCAGCAAGATCGGCCCGGTGCAACGGCGCAGCATCGATCGCGTGCGCGAGTTGCTGCAGGCCGAAGCCGCGCGCGGCCTGGCACTGCCGCTCGGTGTCGACACCCTCGCCTACCTGATCGTGCGCCTGTGCGAGTCCTTCATCTACGCCGACGTCATCAGCGACCAGAAGGTCGATGTCGCCGATGCCGGCCTCGCCGTGCAGTTGTTGTTGTCGGGGCGGGTGGAGCAGTCGTGACCCCAGCGCCTGACGTAGGTCACGTTGCGCGCGTCGCGAGCTACGTGACAATTCCAAAGCCGATGTCACGTAGGCCGCCACGCGGCCAACGTGACCTACATGAATACTCCCTTCACACCGGATCCTGACATGACCACCGACTACCTGGCCCACGACAGCGTCGCCGTCCTCACCCTCAACAACCCGCCGGTCAATGGCCTCGGGCTGGCGACGCGCATCGCGCTGGTCGCCGGGCTGGAACGGGCTCTGGCTGATCCTGAAATCGTCGCCATCGTGATCGCCGGCGCCGGCAAGTCCTTCTGCGGCGGCGCTGATATCCGCGAGTTCGGCAAACCCACGGCGCTCGCTGAACCCAATCTGCTGACTTTGATCGACCGCTTCGAGGCTTCCAGCAAGCCGGTGATCGTCGCCATCCACGGCGTCTGCATGGGTGGCGGACTGGAGCTTGCGCTCGGCTGCCATCACCGCATCGCGGCTCGCGGCACCCAGGTGGCGCTGCCGGAGGTCAAGATCGGCCTGGTGCCGGGCGCCGGCGGCACGCAGCGCCTGCCGCGCGCGATCGGCTTCGAGCCGGCGTTGAACATGATCGTGTCCGGCAATCCGGTCGCCGCCGAGACGCTGGCAGCGATCCCCGGACAGATCCTGTTCGATCAGATCGTCGGTGGCGATTTGCTCGGTGCCGCCGTGACGTTCGCGCGCCATCGCGCCGCGGAGGGCACGCCGTTGCCACGCCTTCGCGAAGTGGGAACCGTGCATGGCGATATTGCCGCGATCAGTGCCAAGGTGCGCGCCGCAGTGCCTGCCGGATTCCCGGCGCCGCTGCGCTGCATCGAATGCGTCGAAGCCGCCGTCAGCCAATCGTTCGACGCCGGCATCGCCATCGAACGCCGGGCGTTTGCCGAACTGATGGACACGCCCGAGTGCCGCGCATTACGCCACGCCTTCTTTGCCGAACGGGCGGCGTCGAAGATCCCCGATGTTGCCGAGGACACGCCGACACGCAAGATCGCCAAAGTCGGCGTGATCGGCGCCGGCACCATGGGCGGCGGCATCGCGATGAACTTCCTCAATGCCGGCGTGCCCGTGGCGATCCTCGAATCCGGATCGGAGGCGCTCGAACGCGGACTGGCGACGATCCGCAAGAACTACGAGGGCGCGGTCAAGCGTGGATCGCTGTCTGCCGACGTACTGGCACAGCGCCTGGCGTTGCTTACACCGACACTCGACTACGCCGACCTGGCCGACTGCGACCTGATCATCGAGGCGGTGTTTGAAGAGATCGGCGTCAAGGAGTCCGTATTCAAGCGCCTCGACGCGGTCGCCAAACCCGGCGCCATCCTCGCCAGCAACACCTCGACGCTCGACCTCGACCGCATCGCCGCGTTCACCTCACGGCCGCAGGACGTCATCGGCCTGCACTTCTTCAGCCCGGCCAACATCATGAAGTTGCTCGAGGTGGTGCGCGGCAGGCACACGGCGAAGGACGTGCTGGCCACGGCGATGGCGGTCGCGCGCCGGATCAAGAAGATCGCTGTGGTTTCCGGCGTCTGCGACGGTTTCATCGGCAATCGCATGATCGAGCAATACAGCCGGCAAGCCGGGTTCCTGCTCGAAGAAGGCGCGCTGCCGGCGCAGATCGACGCCGCGATGGAACGCTTCGGCTTAGCGATGGGCCCGTTCCGCATGAGCGACCTGGCCGGCAACGACATCGGCTGGGCCATCCGCAAGCGTCGCGCCATCGAGCAACCGGGACTGACCTATGCCAAGGTGTTCGACCGCTTGTGCGAGACCGGGCGTTTCGGCCAGAAGACCGGCGCCGGCTGGTACGACTACCAACCCGGCGATCGCAAGGCGTATCCGAGCGCACTGGTCGACGATCTGGTGATCGCGCATTCGCAGGCGGTCGGCATCGAACGCCGCGCGATCAGCGATCAGGAGATCGTCGAGCGTCTGGTCTACGCCCTGATCAATGAGGGCGCACGCATCATCGAGGAAGGCATCGCGAGCAAGGCCAGCGACATCGACGTCGTCTACCTGAACGGCTACGGCTTCCCGCTCTATCGCGGCGGCCCGATGCGTTATGCCGACGAGGTGGGATTGGCCAATGTGGTTGCGGCGATGCGGCTTTTTGCTGCAGCCGACAGCAGCAACCGTCAGGCGGGCGCGTGGGAACCGGCGCCGCTGCTGCTGCAGTTGGCGCAAACGGGGAAGACGTTCACCTTGTAGGAGCGACGTGCACGTCGCGACCGGTGATGCGGTGAAGTTCGGAAATGACCGGGCGCCAGGATCTGACGGTCGCGACGTGCACGTCGCTCCTACGACGAAGCACGTTCGCGGGTCAGAACTGCCGCGCCCAGCTCGCGCAGGAACGGCCGGCCGATTTCGGCATAGGCGTAGCGCCCATCATTGAGCACGCCATCGCGATCGACGAACAGCATCGCCGTCAGGCCGAAGGCGATATCGCGCGCCCCATCGACGACAAAAGCGCTGTCGCCGATATAGCCATAGGACATCGCATTCTTGCTGGCGATGCGCAATCCGGATCGAATCCGTCCTGCGCCGTCTAGCGGAATCAGCCACTTGGCGTAGTCATCGGCATACTGGCCGGGGTCGTAGACCGGATCAGGGCACTGGCGCGGTGGGAGCGCCATGATCTGCGCCAGCACACCTCGCGCCACCGGGCACAGTGCGAACGCCGGACCAGCGCCCAGCGCCTGCCCACTGCCCAGTTCCAGCGTCATCCGGTGCACGATGGCAAGCGGCATGAAGTTGGAATCGCTGAAATCGTGGGCACCCTCGATCTGCTTGCCACTCTGGATCCACGCGCGACCCTTGAGCGCGCGACCGAATGGAAAGCGCTGCGGCCGCTCGTCGGCCAACGCCGGCGAATCCCACACGACTTGCCCGGCGGCGTCGAGAACCTGCGCCGCGAGCTTGCCCGGACGCGTACCGCTGCAACCAAGCCGCGCACCGATGCGGCAATCAGCGTATCCCAGTTCCCCCAGCCGCCGATGGATCGCATCGCTGCCGAGCAATTCGTAGAGCGCGTTGCAGGCCTGGTTGTCGCTGACCACGCACATCCCCCGCAGCAGGCGCATGAATGGCCAGCCGCCCTTCACCGAAGCCGGCAACGGCGCGCAGGCGCCCATTGCGTCCACGGTCACCCGCAGCGAGTCGACCTGATCGATCAAACCACGTGCACACAACTGTTCCAGCAGCAGCGCCGCCAGCGGCAGCTTGACGAAGCTGGCGGCGGCGAACCAGCGCCGGCGCCGCACACCGAAGCTGCTTTCGCCAGCGATCTGCCAGTCGCCGTTCGCCCCGCGCGCGCAGCGCGACCACAGAATCTGCAGTTCGAACTCGGCGCTGGCTGCAAGTACTCGCCGCGAGATCGGCCCGGCTTCGCGCAGCAGACGCAGCAGCACATCGTCGTCAGCCGCCGGCAGGCGACCGGCGCATGCCGTCAGCGCCAGTGCCGCGAGAGCTTCACGGCGACGCATCTTCCGCTGGCCGCTTGCGGTACAACTGCAGATTGCTGTCGTTCTTGCGGTGGCGATAGCCGATGCCGAATTCCAGTTTCTTCGGCTCGCCCTGGGCATAGGCCTTGCGCAACTCGGGCTGCTGCCAGTTGTTGAACAGCCCGATCGGCGAACCGTATCGACCGTAGAGCGTCGCCTCCCATTGGGCGGGACGGAACCACGCGTGGGGGATGCCCGAGTCGTCCTGCAACACGCGTTCGCTGAGATCCAGGATCAGTTTGCGCACCTGCGAGAAGTACGGCTTGTACATCAGGTACGACGCACTCTTGAGATAGGTCGTGTCGGGATCGAAGTCGGTCACGAAATCCAGGTACTGCGGCGTGCGACGCAGGCCACCGTCGCCCAGGTCGGCGGCGAAATACAGCATGCGTCGAAAGCCGGCGTCATCAGGATGGAAGTATTCGACCTCGACACCTGCGAGGTGCCCCGAGGGCGGTTTGGCGATCAGTTGGGCATCGGCCCGACACAGCCGACTCGCTGGCGTCAGCAGTACATAGCGCACATCGAACACGGCGTAACCCGCCTCGGCGAGGAACACGAAAAGGATCGGCGTCACGCCCGAGAAACGGCTCTTGCGCAGGTCCACGGTCAGATCGTTGGTGCGGAAGAAACTGAACGAGAGGATCGCGTAAAGCGACTTGCGCACCTCGGCCAGACCGGCCTCGATCTGCGCGGCATCCAGCCCGGCAAAGTCGGGCACACTGCCGACCGGCTCCAGACCGGTCAACACGGACGCCTCGGCGTCGGGAAACAAGGTCAGCAGGTACAGGGCATCCGGACCGCTGAACGGGTAGTAGACGCGCTTGGGCGAGGTATCGGAGTCGCCAAGTTCAGCCCGCGCAAAGCGCGCGACCGGGTCGAGCTGACGCTCGCGCAACTGCGCCCAGCTGGCGCCGAGACTGTTGCGATGGCGTTCCAGCGCAGCGACGTCGACCACCTGTGCCAGCTCGGATTCCAGCGGCGCCCGCAAGCCAGCCAGCACGCGCGCGGTGTCATTGAGCGTGCCCTGATTCCAGGCATCGACCGGATCGGCCCCCGGACAGAGGTCAAGCGCCAATGCCGCCAGCGGGGCGCACCACAACAGCAGCGCAAACCACAGCCTGTAGGAGCGACGTGCACGTCGCGACCGCTCTCCCGCTACCGACTCGCTCACCCATCGACCCCGAAGTATTGAACTGGAGATGCTTTTATCCGCAAAGGACGCAAAGAACGCAAAGGAAACCAAGCAAATGAAAGTCTCCAGGCGCAGGCGCGACCTCATTCAATCCCTGGTTTTCTTTGCGTTCTTTGCGTTCTTTGCGGACAAATCTACAGAAATCGCCACCCGACGAGTCCGGGCGGCATGCGGGCAAACAACCTCACCCGACCCTTGCCGCCACCGCCGGCGCGTGTCGGCGCATCGGCCAGTAGCCGGCATAGGCCATCAGCACCGAGGCCAGCGACAGCAGCACCGCCTTCGGCTGGTTGATCGCCATGAACACGATCATCCAGGTGTTGATGGCCAGGAACAGCAGCGCCGCGGTCCAGCCGAACGGCGCGCGGAACGGACGCGGGCGTTCGGGATGGCGCACACGGTCGCGCAGGAAGCCGACGACCACGGCCATGTTGAACACGGTCAGCGACACGCCGATGAAGTTGATGACGAACTCGAAGCTGGCGCTGACCAGCAACAACAGCGTCAGCAGCCACTGGAAAGCGATCGCCAGGCGCGGCGAGCCGCCGCTGTGGCGGCGACCGAAAGCGGCGAACGGCGGCCAGTCGTCGGCCATCGCCGCCAGCACGCGAGGGCCAGCCAGTACCATCGCGCTGACCGTGGAGATCAACGTGAAGGCGATGGCGCCGCCAACGATCATGCCGCCGGATTCGCCGAACAGCGCACGTCCGGCGAGGAAGCCAACCGCCAGTTCGTTGTCGACGCTCATCGCGCCCGGATTGACGCGGACCATCTCGTCGAACGGCACCAGGCGCAGGAAGGCCCAGTTGACGCCGACGTACAGCAGTGTGACCAATGCGGTGCTGGCGATCAGCGCCAGCGGCAGCGTGCGCTGCGGATCGCGCACCTCTCCGGCCACGTACAACGCCGCATTCCAGCCGAGATAGGCGTAGGTCACGTAGACCAGCGACACCGCGAATGCCGGATTGGCGACCACGGCACCGAAATCGGCCTGGACGGTCACGGCTTCAGGCGCGTGCAGCATCGCGGCGAACACGATGGCGACCATCACCGCCACCTTGAGCAGCGTCGTCACCACCTGGAAGCGCGCACCGATTTCGACGCGCAACATGTGCAGCAGACTGATCAGCGTGACCAGCAGCACCGCCACCAGCACCGGCCACTTCGCGACCGCCGGCCACAATTTCCCGAGGTACGCCGAGAACGCCAGCGCGGCGGCCGCAATCGGTCCGGCAAAACCGGCGATCACCGAAATCCAGCCGGCCATGAACCCCGCCGCAGGGTGGAACAACTGCGTCAGCAGTGCGTACTCGCCGCCCGAACGCGGCCGCGCCGCACCGAGTTCCGCGCAACACAGCGCGCCAGCCAACGCCGCAACGCCGCCGAGCACCCACAACAGCAGGATCGCGCGCTCATCGGGCAGCGCGTGCACCTGATAGCTCAGCGTCGAGAACACGCCGGTGCCGATCATGTTCGCCACCACGATGGCGCTGGCGCTCCACAGGCCGAGACGGCGGGGGGTGGTGGTTGTGTCCGTCAAGCTCGAAATCCGCCTTCGGCGAAGCCCACGAGTATGCCTGCGAGCTCAGCATGGCTGCGGGCTCTGCCTGGCAGCTTTTGTAGAGCCGAGCTTGCTCGGCTTCGATTCACCACCGGCAGCGTAGCCCTTGTAGAGCCGAGCTTGCTCGGCTTCGATTCACCCAAGATCGGCGTAGCTCTTGTAGAGCCGAGCTTGCTCGGCTTCGATTCACCGCCAGCAGCGTAGCTCTTGTAGAGCCGAGCTTGCTCGGCTTCGATTCACCCAAGAGCAGCGGAGCAAGCTCCGCTCTACACAAAGCTCGCGGGCGGAGCGCTCTCCTGCGGCAAGCCGAGCGCGCCCCTCAGCCGCTCGGGAATCCGGTGCTCGCCAACCGGCCGCAGCAGCGGCGCCAGTTCGAGCCCGCTGCGATCGATCGCCGGCAGCACCTCGTCGCTGAAACGGCGCACGATGGCGTCCTCGCGCCAGTCGGCGCGTTCGCTCAGGGCCAGCAGCGCGGCGCGCGATTCATGGCCCTCGCCGACGCACTCGAAGGGTTTGATCGCGTGGAATTCGAGCAAGGCGTCGAAGCCGTCGATCTGCTCTGGTTCGTCGAGCAAATTGCGCCCGAAGATCGCCAGCAGCGCCGGCTTGCTCATGAACGGCGCCAGCGCGAGGAACACGAAGCGGCACTTCGGGCATTCGCCGCACCAGCGTGAGCTCGGTTTGGCGCCAAGGATGCGGAAGTTGCGGTTGCAGCTGGAAAAAAGGCCGTGATAGCGGGTCAATGCGGCAAATCGCTCGGTCACCGCCAGTTCGGAGAATGGGCGCAGCAACGAGTAATAACCGAGGTCGCTGGCCACCGCACTGCGCAGGTACTCGCCGAAGCGCTCCTCGAACCGCAGGCCCTTGCTCCACTGGTGGTTGATGTCGAGATCATTGTGGGTCAAGTTGCCGACGCTGGCCGAGGCCTCGTTGGAAAACACGATCTCGTCGTAGCCGTAGAGCAGCGCCGCCAGCGTCAGGATCGCCGAATTGATCGCGGTCACCGGAATGTGGCCGTTCCACGCACCCTGGCGATTCAGCTCGAACAGCTGCGGCGCCAGTTCGCGCTCGATGTTCAGCAGCGGCTGCCCGGTCGCCTGCGCGCAGGCGCGGATCAGGTCGGAGCGACCGATCCAGACCACGGCGAAAGCCTCGTCGGCGCGTTTGAGCGTTTCGATGCTGACCAGTGAGTCCTTGCCGCCGCCGATCGGCACCAGCGCGCGGCGCGGCAGGCCAAGCGGCGCCGCCGGCGGGAACGAAGGCTTTCCACGCGGAAAGCGGATGCGCGACCGCAGATCGAGTTCGTTATGGTGGGCGAACTCGCCCAATCCCTGCAAATACGTCTCGTCGAGCAGGTCGGCCAGCGCCGGGGCGAAGGGCTCGCCGGCGACCTCGATATGCTCCGGCACCAGCGCCTTGTAATAGCTGACGCCGGCGATGCCGTGCAGTAGCGCCAGCGCGCGCGCGAAGGCGGCCTCGCGCCCCACCGGTACCTGCGCTGGCGCGCCCGGAAAGCGCAACCGTTCGACCATGACCGGACCATCGTCGAAGGCGTATTCCAGACATGCCTCGCCCTCGGCATAACTGCGACCGAGCAGGCGGAAGGTGGTCGCGGTAGGGCGGGATCTGGTCTGGGTCATCGCAAGTACTCCGCGAGGGTTCTTGCCCCGAAGGCGGGGCACGCGGCACGTGGCACGGGAAGGACTCGAACGCTGCAAGCGGATGGAGGGTCCAGACATGTCTGGACGCTGTTGGTTCTGCCTGGGAGAAGCGTCCAGACAAGTCCGGACCCACCAAAGCAGGTGTCGGACACCCGCACATCGCGGCTTTTCCCGTGCCCGGTGC
>ERZ761602.6515-NODE-6515-length-12975-cov-3.257430_pt1 | contig 12975 bp, 7 predicted proteins | sample MGYA00512165_ERZ761602 | MGnify/ENA primary metagenome ERZ761602 (study PRJEB28899, sample SAMN02445085) | bioreactor sludge metagenome | biome: EBPR sludge; isolation source: Thorneside wastewater treatment plant | place: Australia: Brisbane, Thorneside...
CATGGCGGACGATGGAGATCCACATGGCGCGGTCGTTCTTGTAAACGGGCAGAATCGCGTGCTCGAGTTTGTCGTACAGTGCTTCCGCATCGCGTGCGGCCCGTGCCTCGGGATCGGTCAACGGGTCGTGCGCGTAGATGTCCCGCCCGATCGTCCAACCGGTCAGCCCCTCCACTTCTCCTTCGAGCCACCACCCGTCGGGCGTGGAGAGACTCGGTACGCCGTTGAGGGCCGCCTTCATGCCGCTGGTCCCGCTGGCTTCAAGAGGCGGCACGGGCGTGTTGACCCAGAGGTCCACGCCGGCGACCAGCGGCTGGGCGTTCGCGAAATCGTACTCGGGTAAAAAGAGCCCCTTCACATCGGGCGCCAGGGCGCGGAGCGACTCGATCACGCGTCGGATGATCTCCTTGCCTTGGTGGTCGTGCGGATGGGCCTTGCCTGCGTAGATGATCTGGATCGGCCCGAGTTTCCGGGCGATGTCGCGGAGACGATCGGGGCGACGCAGCATCAGGTCGGCACGCTTGTACCCCGTGGCGCGCCGCGCGAAGCCGATGGTGAACGCGGCCGGGTCCAGTCCGGCCCCGGTGAGGGCATTCACACGGTCGATCAGCCGCTTTTTAGCGGCGGCGCGGGCTCGTTGTAACGCGTCGTCGGGGATGAAGAGCGCCCGCATGATGGCGCGCTCATCGGCACGCCAGCCGAGGCTGTACGCGTCGAGGAGCGCGGCAACCTCCGGGCAGGCCCATGTGGGAGCATGGACACCATTGGTGACAAAGTCAATGCGAGGATCGCCGAGCATGTCGCGCGACACCTCGCCGTGGCGTTTGGCCACGCCGTTGACGAACCGGCTGTGGTGCATGGCGAGCAGTGTCATATTCAGGTGGCCGTGCTCCACGAACGGCGCTCCTTCGTGGATGGCTGATTGCACGCCGAGAACTTCGCCGACCAGGTGGAGCGGGAAACGGTCGTGGCCCGCGGCGATGGGAGTGTGGGTGGTGAATACCCCAAGCGACTTGACCTCGTGCTGAACTCGTGGATCTTCAGGATCGGATCGATAGTGAAAACTGCGCTCGGCGAGAAGTTCGATCGTCAGGAGCGCGGCGTGCCCCTCGTTCATGTGGTAGGTGCCGATGTCCTTGTAGCCCAGCGCACGAAGAACGAGAACCCCGCCGATGCCCAGAACGGCCTCTTGCAGGATGCGCATCCGCAGGTCGCCCAGGTACAAACGGGCCGTGATGGCTCGATCATCATCGTGGTTCTCGGGCAGGTCGGTGTCGAGAAAATAGAGCGGGACCGCCCGGCCGGAAGGATGGGTCGGTTTGACTTCGAGTTTCCACGCGGCGATATGAACCTTGCGACCCTGAAGGGTGATCGCCACGCGGGCTTCGGTCTTCGAGAGGTGTTCGGCAGGGTTCCAGGGGAAAGGAGACTCGTGCTGCATCCCGCTCGCATCGATCGACTGGTGAAAGTACCCTTCGCGGTGTACGAGGGTGACCGCGACAAGCGGCAGGCCGATGTCCGCGGCGGAACGGATGCAGTCACCGGCAAGTATGCCCAGCCCCCCGCTGTAGGTGGGGAATCGAGGATCGGCGGCGATCTCCATCGAGAAATAGGCGATGCGGTGCGGGTCTGGCATAGGTCCTCCGTGCGTGAGATTCGGCGAGCGTGGAGCGTAGTCGGCCGTAACGATCCGAGTGATCTGCGCGTACGGTCATTCCGCCGATCCGATGTCGGTCGGCAGTTGCCCGCTCTGGAGTCTCGTTTATGCGATTCAACCGAATGACCCTCCCCCTTTCGATCGCCTCGCTGTTGCTGGCCGCGATCTCCGCCCCGCTGCCCGCGCAGCCGCCGCCTCCCGCGCCCGGTGAACGCCCCGCGCGTGCCGAGACAGCCGTCTCCGCCGAGCAGGCAATGAACCAGATCAATCGGAATCTGCGCCGTCTGCAGCGGCAGGCCGCGGACTCAACCAAGAAGGTGGACAACCTCAAACTGGTGAACGAGGCGCAGCGCGGTGCGGTGTCGGCGAAGGGGGCGATCCCCCGTGGCCCATGGTCCGAAGAGACCGATGCGGCGAAGCAGGCTCAGGCGCTCGAGCCGTACCGCCGGCACCTGATCGCGCTGACGCGGAAACTGCTCGATCTGGAGGTCGCGATCCTGGATGGAAAGAACGAAGACGCGACAACGTTACTCGCCGACATTCAGACGTTGAAACTCGAAGCGCACAAGGAAATGGGCATCAAGGACGACGATTGAAGCCTATCCGGCGCTCAACGCCTTGAGCAACGCGGCTTCATCCCACACCTCGATCCCGAGTTCCATCGCCTTGTCGAGTTTGCTCCCCGCTTCGCGCCCGGCGATGACGAGGTGGGTCTTCTTCGAAACGCTGCCGGTCACTTTCGCGCCCAGTGATTCGAGTTTCTCGCTCAGGGCGGTTCGATCGAACGCGTCGAGCGTGCCTGTCAGGACGATGGTCTTTCCTGCGAATGGGCCGCCGCCCGCCGCGGTGCCCGACGAGTCGGGCGTGTACTCCTTGGAGGAGAGATCGACACCGACGGCCTTCAACTGCTCGAAGGCGCGTTGAGCCGGGGCGCTGTGAAGATACGCGTACACGATGGGGCCAGTATCCTCGCCCAGCCCGGTCTCGTATTCGGGAGTCACCGTCAAGGTAAGGCCGAACCGCTCCAGGCGCTTCCGCGGGCTCATGCGGTTGACGGCCATGGGCATGAGTTTCCAGACGGGCGCGGCGAGGAGTTCATCGATATCGGCGAAGTGTCGGGCCAGATTCTTGGCGGTGCTGTCACCGATGTGCCGAATCCCCATGCCCGCGAGAACTCGGGCGAGGCCCCGAGACTTGGCGGCTTCGATCCCGGCGAGCAGATTGTCCACCTTTTTTTCGCCCAGGCGATCGATGCCGATGAGGGCCTGGCGGTGCTCGGCCAGTCTGAAGATATCGGCGAAATGATCGAGGGGTATGCCGCCCTCGGCGCGGATGGCGTCGATGGTCTTTTCCCCCAGACCTTCGATATCCATCTGCTTGCGGCCGCAGAACCAGATCAGTTTCTCGCGGACCTGGGCCGGGCATTCGGGGTTCACGCATCGGCGGGCGCTCTCCCAGAGGGGATCCGGGTTCGCGGGGTCGGGATACTCGGGTTCCACGGGGCCGCCGCACTCAGGGCAATGCTCCGGCGCGGTGATCGGCCGGGCATCGGCGGTCCTGGCGTGGTGCACGACACCGACGACATACGGGATGATTTCTCCCGCCTTTTCGATCTCGATGGTGTCGCCGATGCGGATGTCCTTCTGGCGGACCTGGCCGTAGTTGTGAAGGGTCGCGTGCTGCACGACGGTCCCCGCGAGGGGGATTGGCTTCATCACGGCGCGCGGAGTGATCTTGCCGGTCTTCCCGACCTGATGAAGCACGTCAAGGAGCGTGGTGGTCTTGCGGTCGGGCGGGTACTTGTACGCCGTGATCCAGCGCGGGCTTTTGGACGTCAGGCCGAGTCTCGCCTGCTGGGCGAAGTCATCGACACGGACAACCATGCCGTCGGTCTGATAGTCGAGCGTGCGGCGGTCTTTGCCGAACTCGTCGATCGCGGACAGGATTCGCTCGAAGTCGTCGCTCACCGTCAGGCGGCCCGAGACCGGCACGCCCAGGGCGCGGACCGCGCCGAGGAACGCGCTGTGCGACGGCGCGAAATCGGGGTCGGAGAGTTCGCCCCGTCCGTGCGCGCAGAACAGGAGTTTGCGAGAGGCGATCAGTTTGGGGTCGAGGTTCTTCAGCGTGCCCGTGGTGGCGTTCCGCGGATTGGCCAGGGCATCCTCCCCCGAGGCTTCGAGGTCCGAGTTGATCCGTGCGAACTCGCGGAGAGACATGAAGACCTCGCCGCGGATCTCGAGCACATCGGGGATTCGAGGCCGCCCGGGCGCACCGTCGCCCACACTAAGTTTCATGGGAATAGCCCGGATGACGCGCGCGGCGTGGGTGACATCATCTCCGGTGGTGCCGTCCCCCCGCGTGACGGCGTGTCGGAGCACGCCCTTCTCATAGCGGAGGGAGAGAGCGAGGCCGTCGATCTTGGGCTCGGCCGCGAAGACCACCCGCTCCGGGCTGAACAGCCCGTCCCCCGCGAGCGCCTTGTGCATCCGCGCGGCCCACTCGCGCACCCCTTCCGCGTCGTAGGTATTGTCGATGCTGAGCATCGGCAGGGCGTGACGGATCTGGGTGAATCCTTTGACAGGCTCACCGCCGACGCGACGCGTGGGGCTGTCAGGATCTTCGACTTCGGGGTGCCGCACCTCGAGTTCGGTGAGTTCGGCGAGGAGCGCATCAAACTCGGCATCGGACATGATGGGAGCGCCATCAACGTAGTACGCCCTGTTGGCCCTCTCGAGGAGCGTGCGGAGGTGGTGGATGCGCTGCGTGTCCTGGAGTCGTGACATGGGGGAGCGGGTGCGGGGCCGTGCCGGATCGGAAGGACAGGGTAGATCCGCAGGCCGGGAGCAATCCTTTCCCGAAAGTCCCGCTCGCGGGTTACGGTGCAGTGTGCCCGGGTGTTCCGCTCGGGCGTATCACCCCACGCCGGGAAGGTTCTTATCGATCCAGTCGTCCTGCTTCAGCACGGCGGTTCTGTTGCGGCGGTCCTTGGCCTCGCTGCGACGCTGGGCGAGTCGGAAAAGCCTTGCGAGCACGCCGGTGTGAGCGAACTCGGGAGATCCGGGGCGATCACGGAGCAAGCCGGCGGGCAGGGGCAGGAACTTGACCGCAAGATCGTCCTCGAGCGACACAAAAATCTGCGACGAACCGGGATCGCCCTGCCGGCCCGCACGGCCGATGAACTGGCGGTCGATGCGCTTGGCCCCGTGCATCTCGGTCAGGATCACGTGCAGCCCCCCAGCTTCTCGTGCCGCGGCGTCGAGTTTGATGTCGGTGCCGCGGCCGGCCATGTTGGTGGCGACGGTGATCGCGGCGGAGCGGTCGGTCTGGAGGCGGCTTCGGCCCTGGCCCGCCTTCTCGATGACCTCGGCTTCGTCCTTGTCGAAGTTGGCGTTGAGCACCTGGTGGGGCAGGCCGCGCGCGTGCAGCAGCCGGGAGAGGAGTTCGGATGCGCCGATCGAGCGTGTGCCGACAAGCATGGGCCTTCCCTGCTGGTGCACCTCCTCGATGGAGTTGACAATCGCGGCCCACTTGTCGCGCGCCGTGCGGAAAGCACGCAACGGCCACGCTTTCCGGGCGATGGGTCGGTTGGTGGGGATGACGGTGACGGGCCGGGCGTAGACCGACTCCATCTCGGCGGTCGCGTCGGCGGCGGTGCCGGTCATGCCGCAGAGGAACGGGTACGTTCGGAAATACCGCTGAAAACTCATGCGAGCCAACGTTTCCCGGTCGGCGGTGACTTCGAGGCCTTCCTTGGCTTCGACCGCCTGGTGCAGCCCGTGCTCCCACGAACGGTCCGGCAGAAAGCGGCCGGTGTACTCGTCGACGATGACGACCTTGCCCTCGACGATCTGGTACTGCTGCTGGTGGATGTAGCAGAAGCGAGCGACGAGGGCCTGGCGCACGAGTTCCTCGCCGCGGCGGTTGGCCTTCCAGATCCGCTCGCCGCCGTGACCGAGGAGCGAAGCGAACATGGCGCGGAGTCGGTCCTGCCCCCGGCGCTTGAGGTCCGCTCGACGATGAACATGGTCGATGGTAAAGTCCGGTCCCTCGTCGAGTTTGGCCGCCATCGCCGCGGCCTCGCGGTAGACCTTGCTCATCTCGTCTTCCCGCCGCGACCGGGCGATGATGAGGGGCACGACACCTTCGTCGATGAGAACGGCGTCCGCTTCATCCACGAGCGCGGCACGCAGTCCTGGAACCATCGGCCCGGAGTGGGGGCCGCCCCCCGCGAGGTTCATCGCGTGGCGCGCCGTCCATGGGGTGTTGGCGCGTCCCATGCGGATCTGGTCGCGGAGCCAATCGGCAACGATCTGCTTGGGCGTGCAATACACGATGGAACGGGAGTACACGTCGAAACGCGCGTCCTGCTCGGTTTCCTGCGTGACGGCGCCGACTTTCAGCAGACAACGCTCGTAGATGGGCCGGCGGCTCTCGGCATCGCGTGCGGCGAGGTAGTCGTTGACGGTCAATACATGAAGGTGTTTGTGTTGCCAGGCGATCAGGGGCGCGGCGATCGATCCGGTGAGGGTCTTGCCTTCACCCGTAAGCATCTCGATGATGCGGCCGTGGTAGAGGGCGAGCGCGCCCGTGAGTTGAACCGGGTACGGCTCTTCGCCTGTCACGCGGCGCGCGACCTCCCGCACGGCGGCCAGGGCGCGACACACCGTGGAATCGTCCTGGCGGCCCCGGAGAAAGATCTCGCGGGTGCGGGCGATGAGGTCGTCGAGAGCGGCCTCGGAAGAGTTGCGCATTTCCGAAGCCAGGGCGTCTGTGCGGCGTGCCTGATCCTGCAGCGAGCCCAGCCGATGACGGCTGTGACGAACGACGGTGCCGACACGCGACGCGACCAGGTCCAGCCCCTTGGGCACCACAGGCCGGAGCCGACGGCTTCGGAGCGATTCGTAGAGGGTGTGGTACTGAGTCAGCAGCACGGGATGGGGGGAGCCGGCGAGTAAGGATTGTTGTAAACTGTCCGCGACGCGATCGGTTCGGTGGGTATCTCACTAGAGCCGAGCGCGTCCCTGGAGTGACTTGTCCAGACGGTCGGCCCACTGGGCAAGCCAGGGTTTCGTGGGGAGGGTAAAGCGGAAATAGACGCGTTCTCCGGGGCTCGCGGGTGAACCATCGGGGGTCACGAGTCGGCCGGGCCGGGCTTCTCCCTGTTCATTCACGGGCAGGAAGTAGGCACGCAGCACGGGGCGCTTGGCCCGGGTGCCGGATTGATCCGCGGGGTCCGTCTCGAATGTTCCACCCCCGGCGTACCCGAGAGCGGGGTGGGGCAGGTCGCGGTCTCCGGCCTCGCTGGTCCGTTCAAACTTGGCCTCAATCACCTCATCCGGGCGAGATGAGCGACGCAGTTCAACCTTGTAGGCGTCGGGCGGCAGGCCGTAAATCCACGCCTCCTGCTGGGTCAGGCTGGCGGTGGCCCGGAGGGACTCGGGCATCAGCACCAGGCACAGGGCCTGCCCCTCCTGAACGAACTTCCCGATGTACGAGTCGAGGTCGCGCCCGACGACGACACCGTCCTGCGGCGCGCGTACCAGGAGGCGTCGCTCCCGATCCTCCAGCGTGGCGAGTTGCTCGTTGAGCGTCTGCACGTACTGCTCGGCGACCTGCGCACCGGCGATGCTGCGTGTACGGGCATCGCGTTCGCGGGCCTGGGCCTCGGCGATCTCGGCCCGGAGCAGCGCGATCTGCGCGGCGAGACGGTCGCTCTGGAGCGTGACGATCAGATCGCCGGCCTTGACGGACTCGCCGGGCCGAACGTGGATCTCGCGGACGAATCCGTCGGTCTTGAAGTAGACACCGGACTGCGCGGTGCTCTCGATGATGCCCACCGCTCGCCGGTGGTCGGGCATGGGAATCGCCCCGATGAGCAGCAGACCTCCGGCGATCATGCCCAGGCTGGTCAGGATGGCGCGGGGCCTGAACTCGGCCAGCGCGGGGCTGGTCGCCAGCCAGTGAACGAACTGGCCGACGGGGAGTATGAACCACATCGATGCGGTCCAGACCGCGAGGAAGACACCCAGGGCGAAGAGTTCGCCGACGAGGTAGAGCGTGATGGTGATGAAGAGAAAGACGCGATAGGCGAGCGCGAGTACCCCGTAGACGATCAGCACCCAGGCCTCGCTGATGCTGGAAGTGGGCGGGACGGGATTGCGCACCCGGTAGACGTGCTTCTGGAGCAGGAACTTGAGCATCCCGAAGGAGCGCTGCGCGAGGTTGGGCACCTCGAGCAGGTCGCTGAGGATGTAGTACCCGTCGAAGCGCATCAGCGGGTTGGCGTTGAAGAGAATGGTCGAGATGCTCGCGGTGAGCATGGCGTTGTACGCCAACTGGTGCAGCAGATCGCCCGGAGCGGTGTTGAGCCAGAGAAAAGCGCACGCCGAGGCAAGCCCCAACTCGAAGATCATGCCCCCCGCCCCCACCGCCATGCGCCGCCACTTGCTGGCGAAGCCCCACGCCGCGGATGCGTCAACGAACGGGGCGGGAACCAGCACGAGCATCATCGCACCGAACTCGGGCACCTGGCCGCCGAAGCGTTTGCAGACAATCCCGTGGCCGAGTTCGTGCCAGAGTTTGGTCACGACAAAGACCACGATCATCCAGCCCCAGTTCCGCGGCGCGATCGCCGAGTCAAAGCCGCTGACCAGCCGGTCCCAGTGAGGCAGAACAGCGTACAGCCCGGCCGCGATCCAGAGCGCCCAGACGATGAATCCGATCCGGTTCAGGACGGGTCGGAAGATCGGTTCAAGCCAGGTCAGGATGTGATCCGGGTTGAAGAGCTTGACCTTGAAGTACATCAGGCCGATGGCCTGCTGCATGGCCTTCTTCTGGATGCGCTCGCGGCCGCGGCGGAGCAGTTGCTCGGTCTCGGGGGCCGTATCGGCGGAAAGAAGATTGCTGCCGTGCAGTTGGGAAAGGAGTTGAATGACCTCGTTCTGCGTAAGAGCATCGTCCCCGTGGCGAGAGAGACCGAGTTGCCAGACTTCCTCGACGGTGCGGCGGCCGTCGAGCAGGCCGACAAACTCATGACCGACGGGGCTGAGCCGGAAGAACGCGTTGGAGGACGGATCGTGGACGACGTGCCAACGTTTGCCCCGGTAGTGTTGACGGGTGATCTGCACGTGGGGCCGCAGCCGAGGACGCATGGCCCGGACACGATGCCAGAAAGGAGAAAAAGTGGAACGGTCGCTCATGGGAGTGCGTGTTGCGGGGTGGTCGCGTGCGGAAAACCAGGGTGTGCCGGCGTGATGATCGAGTTCCTTCCTCCGCGGGACCCGCCGGGCATCACCACCAGAGCCACACCCGAAGCGTGTTGAGAATCCGCCGCGTCCCGATCCAGGCGATGCTCCGGGTCGGGCCGTTGAACTTGGCATGGCCTTCCATGCCGGGCCGGAACCAGGAGGGCGGCTGGCTGAGTTTGCAGTGAACCTCGAACGCGTTGGCGCCTTCGGCCGCGGTGCTCAGCGGGACGATCCGCTCGACGGTGAACGGGACGGTCAGGCTGGGATCGCTCTTGGGGCTCATCTCGCCTGTCTGACCGATGTACACGAGCGCGATGTCGCTGTCATCGACGCGGGCGATCACGACCATGTCGGTGAGGTCGGCCATCTCGAAGAGCCGGTCGCCGAGTTTGACAGCGGCGCCGACCTTGTCCTTCAGGTCGCCCGCCGTGATGACGCCGGGGATGGGGGCGGTGACTCTGGCCTTGGCGATTTCGTGCTCGAGGAGCCAGAGTTTCGCCTGCGACTGCTTGGATTTCGCGGCGGCCTGCTGCGATTCGCTCAAGGCGCCTTTCTTGAGTTGCTCATCGGCCTCCTTGTCATACTGGACGATCTGTGCCTGTGCCTCCAGCGCGCTGAGGCGGCGGTCGGTGGTGTCGAACTCGAGGAGGAGCTGCCCCTGGTCGACGCGACCGCCGGGTTCAACGCCCTCCCCGAGTCGGGCGATGGTTCCATCGAACGGCGCGGAGATGGTTCGGCGCTCGCGCGGCTGGAGTTCCAGCGGCGCCCCGAACCGATAGGGTGTGGTGTAGAAGACGGCGAAGAGCGTCGCGAGCATCACCGCGATACCGGCGAGTTTCCACACCGTGTGCTTGGGGCCGACGGCCCACGCCCCGGTCTTGAGCAACCAGTCCCACACGCGCAGCGCGATGATGCGGTCGTCGCTGTGACGAACGGCGAGAACAGGGGCGACCAGGTCGAGTGTGGCTTGCACCAGCTCCACGCCGCTCGCATCGATCCGCCCATCCCCGGTGGATTCGATCAGGAGGACACCCACGACACGATCACCCTGCGCATCACCGACACGGAGGGGGAACGACGCGACCCGGAGTTTGGCATCGGAGGCGGCGAGTTCCCGGTGCGAATGGGTGATCGCGGCGGAAAGGACGGCATCGGACCCGGGGCCGGTCAGGGGCGGGGGCGGGTAGAGAATCGTCTGGTCTTGATCGAGACACTCCTCCATCGCGGCTTCGAGTTTCTGCACCATCGCCATGCGGCGGTCGAGATTCTCGGTGTCGCTCAGGGCCACGATGCGGACGGTGCGGCGACCACTCCCCGCGCCACGCCGGATCGAAACATTGCTCCCGCTTCCCTGAACCCATCCCATCGCCACCCTGTCGGCCGAAACATAGCGAGAGAGGTCATTGACGAACTGAAAACAGCACCCCCTGAAGTTGGGGGTTTGATTCACCGCTGAGAGAAGGCGAGCGGCCAGGTCCATCGTGGCCGAAGAAGCCCGGGCGCGCTTCAGGGACTGCTGCGCGGCGTGCGAAAAGACATAGCCGGCCAGTAGTTCGACCAAGGCGAGCGTCGTCTGGAGCGCTTGACGTGAACGCCCGTCGAGCACAAGCGTGACCACGCCGGCGAGGGGCAGGTTCGGGGCTTCTTGCGGCATGCCCGACTGAACGGGAACGGCGATGACGTGCCCCCGCGCGCCCGTCGGATCGTACATCAGATCGTCGTTCTCGATCTCATAAAGCATGGCGCTGCGGCTGCCCGCGGCGGCGCGTGCCGCGGCGGCCTGGTCGGCCGCACGCTCCAGGGTGTCGGGAACGACCTTGGAGGGATCGATGAGCGCCTCGATGGGCAACTTCATGCGTCCCTCGGCATCGGCGATGTCGGGAGGGAACGGCCAGACGAGGGCGGGGCGTGGTTCCGGTCCGGCCGGGGAATCGTCCCCTCCGCCAAGCAGGTGCAGCACGGCCTGACGCGCGCCGCTCACCTGGCCCAGCACGGCGACCAGACGAAGAAGGAACAGACGATCGTCGTTGGCGGGAAGTGTGAGTTCCGCGACGATGCGCTGCCAACCCGGTGATTTCAGACTCGATTGATCGATCACGTTCGGATGTCCCCCAAAGTTGTCGTGCCGAAGTCCCGGCTCGTCGCCTTACCGCGGGGCCGCGATGCGCTGGTTGAAAGTCTCGGCGGGGGCGGCGAACCGCACGTAGCACGGCTCTCCGGCGAGAAGACGATCCGGCCCCTTGGGATTGTCGATCTCAACACGGACGCGGCGGGTCCGACTCGCGGGGTCCGCGGTCGGGGCAACCTCGATGACACGCCCCTCGATCACACGGGCCTGCCCTGCGGCATCGATCAGAACCCAGGCCTTGTCTCCCTTCTGCACGGTGAGCGTGACAGGATCGAGGGTCGAAGCGAACGCGTCGATCCAGAGCGTATCGACGTTTACCACACGGATGACCTTCTCGTTCTCGGAGGCGGCCTGGCCGACATCCATCAGGACCTGATCGACCACACCGTCGAAGGGGGCTTCGAGGCGGTAACGGTTGACGCGGGCCTGCATGCGTTCCTGCTGGATCACTTCCTGAGTCTGCTGGACTTGCGCGTATAAATAATCAATCCTCGCAACTTCCGCCGCGAGCCGAGCCCGGTCAACTTGCTGTGCCGATGAGCCACCCTTGGCGGCGACCGATGTTTGAATCTCGTATTCCTTGTCCGCCAGTTCCATCTGCTGCCGTGCCCGCTGGACCGGGAGGTCGGTCTCGGTGCGGACTTTCTGCAGTTTGAGCAGCGCGAGGTCTTCGGCATCGTCGCCGCGGATCAGGATGTCGCCCTTCTTCACTTCCTGTCCACCCTTGGCGACGATCTGGACGATGGTCGTGGGCAGGGAAAAGCCCATGACGGCATCGTGCAGAGGATGGGTGTTGGCCTTGACTCCGCTGAACGCGGATATGGTCGCGGGATCGAGTTCACGCGCACGCGTGCCCGTTGGATTGTTTCCGGTGTCGAACTGCGCGAGGACAGGAGCGGCAAGTCCCATCGCCGCGGCACACGCCCATAGAACCTGCGAAAATCGACGATCTTTCACGGTGGCCATCGCAGGAAGTATACGAACGGCGACCGTCCGCGGGTTCGCGGAATCGTGGTCCGTTGAAACTCATTCGTGCTTCAATCGACGGTCAACTCCCGGCCGCGTGCGGTTCGGGAATCTCCCGCAGGATCCAGACGATCTTCCTCGTGGGAGGAGGGGGTACTTTCACAGTGCTTTTGCGAGCCGCGGATCGACTATCAATCCCGACAAGGCCGTAGGTCATCTCGTCAAAGCCTTGTTCTTGTGCTCGTTTTGGATTGTTTTTGAAGGCGATGTCGAGGCGTTCGCCGACGGGCACATCACAGGTCCAGACAGTTTCCCCGGTCGACGTATTGACGATCATCACGGTTTTCGGCGAATCGGGTGTGCTGATGTATTGGCCCGACTCGCCATACTGACAACCGCCCGTCGACATGAACGCCGCCGTGCCGCCGAGCAACACGACAAAACCCAGAAGTGATTTGAGTCTGTTCGGACGGCGATCGATCATGACGAGGCGCTCCGGCATTTGTTAGGATTGCGGATAGAGTCGAACTACGTTGCTCCGAGACAATCCGGTGAGGCAGGGTACGCACCCACAGTGCTGCATCTCAGACCGACAAGAGTATCGGCCCTTCGAGTCCCTTGCCCATCGGTTTTCGATGCCGCCGGCGTAGCATCCGGCGATGATTCAGAGTTCTTTCGATACCCCCACTCCCCCGATCCGGGTCGGGCATGGGTACGACCTTCACCGGCTCGATGTTCGAGCACCGCACGGATCGGGACGCAGGCTGGTCCTCGGCGGGGTCTACCTCGAACACACACACGGCCCGGTGAGTCACTCGGACGGCGATGCGCTCTACCACGCCGTGACGGATGCGCTGCTGGGTGCGCTTGGCCTGCCGGATATCGGACAACTCTTCCCGGACAACGATCCGGCGAACGAGTCGCGTGACTCAGCGGACTTTCTTTCAGCGGCGGCAACGCGTCTGCCCGAACTCGGG
>ERZ761602.6516-NODE-6516-length-12974-cov-4.569626_pt1 | contig 12974 bp, 13 predicted proteins | sample MGYA00512165_ERZ761602 | MGnify/ENA primary metagenome ERZ761602 (study PRJEB28899, sample SAMN02445085) | bioreactor sludge metagenome | biome: EBPR sludge; isolation source: Thorneside wastewater treatment plant | place: Australia: Brisbane, Thorneside...
GCGAGCGCGGCATAGGCCTCCGGCCGGCGGCGGCTCAGCATGAACATCAGCAGCCGGTCCGAATATTCGCGGATCGTCACCGGCGTGCCGCCCGCCCTCACGACCACCTTCTCCACGCCGTCGCGCGCACGTTCGAAGGCGACCGCTTCCAGTTCGTCCATCGCGCTCGTCAGCGCCTCTTCCCATGCCCGGGCGAAATCGGGGTCGCGGCGGCGCAGCGTATAGGCCGTGCATTTGCCCTTGCCCGCGGCTTCTGCCGCCGCGCGCACGTTTGCGGTGCGCGCCAGCACGTCCAGGAATTTGCCGCGACGTTTCGGTGTCCAGCCATCGTGCCGCTGGGACGCGCGGCGCGCCGATATCGTTTTCGTCATCGGGGTCTTTCACACGAGAAGAAGCCGCGCCGAGCCCCGATACGAAAACGGCCCCGAGGGCGGTGAAGCCCCGGAGCCGCAATTCCTCAGCGTGTCTGATGTCTAGCAAACAGCGGTTCGCTCGTCAAGCATTATTTTGCCTATTTGGTTCTTTTTGATCCTTTTGGTCGCAGCCGGGTTGCAAACCGCCGCCGGCTGGGCCACTTCGCGCGTCGATCCGCGTATGTCGTTCATCGGATCGTAATTTTATGTGGCGTAAGAGGCGCTTACCGGGGCCGGGCAAAAGAGGATAAAATGAAAACGATCATCGTCTGTGCCTGCCTCCTGTTCATCGCCGCCGTCGGCGCCATCGCGATTCCGCCGCACGCGGGCGCGATCGCCTCGACGACGCCCGCGACTGCCGCCGATCACACCCGGTAGTAATCCGCCACGCGGTCCAGCCCCAGGCACAGCACCACCTTTCCAGCGCGCGCCGGCCAGCCCATCGCCCGCTCCGCTGTTTCCAGCCCTTCGCCCAGGCACACGGTTCGCGTCAGCACATCGGCAAGGCCTTGCCCGGCGTGCGTGAGCGCGGCGTCCACGCGCGCTTTCGCGCCGAGCTGCGCCGTCGTCGGGTCGGGCGCGTCCGGCGCCGCGCGGCTGCCTTTCGCAACCGGCCCGGCGTCCCACGCCATCGTCACGCGCGGGCCTTGCGCGGCGATCATGAAGTCGCGGCGCAGACGCACGCCTGCCTCGAACTGCCGGTCGCTGATCTTGCCGCGCGCGTGCAGCCACGCGATCGGTTCCTCCGCGCGGTTGGCGTGGCGCGCCCCGAGCGTGGCCGTGCGCCGATGCGCCGGGCTGTCGATGCTGTTCACGATCAGGCGGTTACGGGTTTCGGGCATGGGCATCTCCCTCGCTTTCAGTTGCGAATCGCCCTTGCCATCGCGCTTCGGCTGTAGGACAGTGAAAAATAACCCAATAGGATAATTCGATGCTCACACGCATCCGCGAGGTCCGCAAGGGCAAGGGTCTCACTCTGGCGGACGTCGCCGAACGCTGCCGCCCCGCCACCACGCCCCAGACTATCGGCCGCCTCGAAACCGGCACCCGCACCGTCTCCGTCGGCTGGCTCAACCGCATCGCCGCCGCACTCGGTGTCGAAGCCGCCGAACTCGTCACCCACCCCGAACGCCCCGACGTCCCCGTCGCCGCTCTCCTCGGCGCGGACGGCGCGAGGGCGCCAACGATGCCGCAGACGCTGCTGCCGCCGCGCCCCTCCGGCGCCATGATCGCCGTACAGGTCGTCTCGGGCATCGGCGACTACCGCACCGGCGATTCGATCTGGTGCGAGCGCCTCTCCCCCGCCGAGTTCGAGCGCGCGCGCAACCGCGACGTGCTCGTCCCCCGCCCGGCCGGGCGCTTCGTGTTCGGCCGCCTCGTCGATCTCGACGGCCAGCGCCTCGCCATCCTGCCGCTGGTGCCCGGCGCACGACAACTCGTCGTCTCGGAAACGCCTTGGATCGCGGTCGCGGTCACGCTGGTACGGCCACTTTAGGGAGTATGCACTGAAATCCGCCGCCGCTAACCGCGGCGGCGAAAGGAACCCTTTATGCTCGACACCGCCAGCCGCACCGCGTTCGACGAAGATCACGCCCTCTTCCGCGACAGCGTCCGCAAGTTCTTCGACCGCGAACTTTATCCCCACCTCGACCGCTGGGAGCACGAGGGCATCGTCGACCGCGATTTCTGGCGCGCCTGCGGCGAGGCAGGACTGCTCTGTCCGCAGGTACCGGAGGAATATGGCGGCCTTGGCCTCGACTACCGCTACAACGCGGTGATCGGCGAGGAACTGTGCTACGCTGGCTCCTCCGCGGGCATCACGCTCCACTCCGACATCGTTGTCGACTACATCATCAATTACGGCTCGGAGGAGCAGAAGCGCCGCTGGCTCCCCGGAATGGTTTCGGGCGAGGTCATCACCGCGATCGCGATGACGGAACCAGGCGCAGGCTCCGATCTTCAGGGCGTGAAGACAACCGCGAAGCGCGACGGCAACCACTATGTAGTGAACGGCTCCAAGACTTACATCACCAACGGCCAGAACGCCGATCTCATAATCGTTGTCGCCAAGACGGACCCGGCACTTGGTGCCAAAGGCACCTCCCTCATCCTCGTCGAGGCCGACCGCGAGGGCTTCGCGCGCGGCCGCAACCTCGACAAGATCGGCCAGCATTCGGCCGACACGTCAGAGCTCTTCTTCAACGACGTCCGCGTGCCGATCACCAACTGCATCGGTGAAGAAAACATGGGCTTCATCTACCTGATGAAGCAGCTCCCGCAGGAGCGTCTGCAGATCGCGCTTTCGGGTCAGGCGGTAGCACAGCGCGCGTTCGACGAGGCCGTGAAGTTCACCAAGGAACGCAAGGCGTTCGGCAAGACCGTGTTCGATTTCCAGAACACGAAGTTCACACTCGCCGATCTCGCGACCAAACTGCAGATCGGCTGGGCGCATCTCGACTGGGCGCTGAAACGTCACATCGATGGCAAGCTCACCGCCGCCGAAGCCTCCGCCGCCAAGCTCTGGCACACCGAACTACAATGGGATGCCTGCGACGTCTCGCTCCAGCTTCACGGCGGCGCGGGCTACATGAACGAGTATCCGATCGCCCGCCTGTGGCGCGATGCACGCGTGCAGCGCATCTATGGCGGCACGTCGGAGATCATGAAGGAAGTCGTCAGCCGCACCATCTAGGTGCGGCTAGAAGCTTTCTTCTGCATAGACCTGCGATAGATCGCCCGCCCAGCGGCCGTGATAGGCGTCGAGCAATCGCTCGGCGGGCGTCTTGCCACTTTCGATGATCTCGAACAGCGGCGCGAGGAAGATCGCTTCGTTGTCGCCCGAGCTGTTGAGCCGCGCCCGGCGCGTCAGCCCCACCTCGGCGATCGCGAGGATTTCCCTGCCGAGTTGCTGGAACGTGCGACCGCGTGGCCCCTTCGCTTGAAGGCCCAGCCTCGGCACCTCTTCGCGGATGCGATGATGATCCGCAATCGTCCAGTGCTTCACCATATCCCATGCTGCATCGAGCGCCGCATCGTCGTAGAGTAGCCCTACCCAGAAGGCGGGCAACGCGCAGATACGGTTCCACGGGCCGCCATCCGCGCCGCGCATTTCGAGGTAGGACTTGAGACGCACTTCCGGGAAAGCGGTCGAGATATGATCGTTCCAGTCGCCAAGCGTCGCGCGCTCGCCCGGCAGCGCCTCGAGCTTGCCGTCCATGAAGGCACGGAAATCCTGCCCCGCGAGATCGACATATTTGCCGTCCCGCACGGCGAAATACATCGGCACGTCAAGGATATAATCTGCCCAGCGTTCGAAGCCGAAACCGTCCTCGAACACGAACGGCAGCATACCGGTGCGCGCCGCATCGGTATCGGTCCAGATATGGCTGCGATAGCTGAGGAAGCCGTTGGGCTTTCCTTCGGTGAAGGGCGAGTTCGCGAACAGCGCCGTCGCGAGCGGCTGCAGCGCGAGGCTGACGCGAAACTTCTTCACCATGTCCGCCTCGCTCGCATAATCGAGATTGGTCTGGATGGTGCAGGTGCGCAGCATCATGTCGAGGCCGAGCGATCCGACGCGTGGCATGTGGCGCAGCATGATTGCATAGCGCCCCTTGGGCATGATCGGCAGTTCGTCGCGGCGCTTGTCGGGCCACATGCCGAGGCCGAGGAAGCCGAGGCCAAGTTCCTTGCCGACCTCCTGCACCTGCCGCAGATGCCGCCCAGTCTCGGCGCAAGTCTGGTGCAGGTTTTCGAGCGGCGCACCCGACAGTTCGAACTGTCCGGCCGGTTCGAGGCTGACGTTGCCGTCGTCACCCGCCAGTGCGATGACATACCCGTTCTCTTCGATCGGTTCCCAGCCGAAGCGCGTCATCGCCATCAGGAGGTCACGGATGCCGCCTTGCTCGTCATAGGACGGCGCGCGATGATTACTGGTGCGATACACGAACTTCTCGTGCTCGGTGCCGATTCGCCAACGCTCCGCAGGCTTGCTGCCGTGCTCGAAAACACTCAGCAAATCGTCTTTTGACTCGATCGGAAGGGCATCCCCTTCACCGGCCTTGCGCGTGCTCATGGCGAGCGCTTAGCCGTCCTCGCGGCCGCGCGCCAGAGAGGAAATGAGCGAGGCTCAATCCGCCTGCCAATCCCCCGCAAGTGCCTGCCAGATCGAAACCGCCGCTGCCGCTGCCGTATCGGCACGCAGGATGCGGGGGCCGAGTGATACGCGCGCGCACTGTGGCAGCGCGCGGATGGCGGCACGCTCACCGTCGTCGAAACCGCCTTCCGGGCCGATGAGGATCGCTGCGGGCGCGGCAGCGCCCGGTAGCACCTTCGCGACCGGTTCGCCGCCCTCCTCGTCGCAGAAGATCAGTGTGCGCTCCGCTGGCCAGTCCGCAAGCAGCGCCGCGAGTGGGACCGGCTCGCCAAGCTCGGGCAGCGCCGTGCGTTCGCACTGTTCGGCAGCCTCGATCATGTGCGCTCGTAGCCGGTCCAGCTTCAGATTGCCCACAACCGTACGCCGCGTCACCGTCGGCACCAGCCGCGCGACGCCGAGTTCGCACGCCTTCTCCGCGAGCCAGTCTATGCGCCCAGCCTTCAGCGGTGCGGCGCAGAGCCAGAGATCGGGCACCACTTCGCGCGGCTTCAGCAGCGCCTCGGCGCGCACCACAACCTCGCGCTTGCCGATAGCCGCGATCACCGCCTGCCACTCGCCGGTGCGGTCATCGAACAGCCTGACACCATCGCCTTCGCGCAGGCGCATCACGCGCGTCAGATAGTGCCCTGCTGCCGAGGCTAGCGGCAGCGTCTTCCCTGCATCCAGCGGCGTATCCACGAACAGGCGGGGGCCCGGCTTGCTTGACAACGATCGATCACCCATGCTGACCCCGCTAGCATGGAGACCCCGCCCCTGACCACGCCGGAGCTGAACGATCGCGCGACACCCGATGCGATCGCGGGAAGCTGGGTCGAAATGCTACCCCGGTCGTGGAAGCCCTATGCCCGCCTGGCGCGCGCCGACCGGCCGATCGGCGCCTGGCTACTGTTCTGGCCCTGCGCGTGGGGTGTGGCGCTCGCGGGCGGGCTTCCGCAGGAAACGTATCTGGTCCTGCTGTTCCTGATCGGATCGTTCGCGATGCGCTCGGCGGGCTGCGTCTACAACGACATCGTCGACCGCGATCTCGACGCCAGTGTCGAGCGCACGCGCGACCGCCCGCTCGCCAGCGGGACCGTGTCGCTGAAGGCAGCATGGGCACTGCTCGTCGGCCTGTCGCTGATCGGCCTCGTCGTGCTGCTTCAGCTCGGCGGGTTCGCACAGGTCGTGGCACTCGGCTCCCTGCTTCTGGTCGCGGGCTATCCGTTCATGAAGCGCATCACCTGGTGGCCGCAGGCGTGGCTCGGCCTCACCTTCAACTGGGGATCGCTTGTCGGCTTCGCCGCCATTTCCGGCAGCCTGCCGCCCGCGGCGCTCGCGCTTTACGCGGCGGGCCTGTTCTGGACGCTCGGCTACGACACGATCTACGCGCTGCAGGATATCGAGGACGATGCGCTCGCTGGCATCAAGTCTTCGGCGCGGCGGCTCGGCAGCAATGTTCGCACGGGCGTGGCGATCTTCTATGCGGTCACGATCCTCCTGCTCGCTGCCGCGCTCTGGCTCGCCGCACCGGAGCGGCCGCTCGTGCTCGCGGCGCTGCTTCCCGCTGCGTTCCATCTGGTGTGGCAGGTCCGCGCGCTGCGCAGTGCCGACACGCTGGGCGCGCTGCGCCTGTTCCGTTCGAATACGCTGACGGGCGCACTGGTCTTCGCCGCCTGCCTTGCGGCGGGGCTTTGACGGGCGGGCGCCGAGCGCCTATGCGCGGCTACCATGCTTGACCCGAACGCCGCGCTCGACCGCCTCGACCACGCCATTGCCCGCGCCAAGGCGCTCGGCGCCGATGCCGCAGATGGGGTCTATTTCGGTGACATGTCGTCGAGCGTCCATGTGCGGCTCGGCGCGCTTGAAGACATTGGCCGTTCGGAGGCCGAGGAAATCGGCATCCGTGTCTTCATCGGCCACCAGAGCGCCAACGTCTCCTCGTCCGACCTCTCCGCCGCCGCGCTCGCCGCCGCCGCCGAGCGCGCGGTCGCGATGGCGCGCGAGGCGCCGGAGGATCGCTATGCCGGGCTCGCCCCCGCCGAGCGGCTGACGAAGGGGCCGTGGGCCGCGCTCGATATCGACGACGGCGCCGACATTGCGGTGGAAGCGCTGCGCGCCCGTGCCCTCGCGGCCGAGGATGCCGCGCGCGCTGTGGAGGGCGTCAGCAATTCGCAGGGCGCCTCGGCCAGCACCGGCCGCGCGGTCTATGCGCTCGCCACCTCGCATGGTTTCGCGGGGGCTTATTCGGGCAGCTCCTACGGCGTCTCCGCCTCAATCATCGCCGGGACCGGCGACACGATGCAGCGTGACTACGCCTATCACAGCGCGCGGCACGATGCCGATCTGGAAGCGCCCGAGGCCGTCGGCCGGCTTGCCGGCGAGCGCGCCGTCTCCCGCCTGTCGCCCGCGAAGCTTGCAACGGGCGCGATGCCGGTGGTGTTTGATCCGCGCGTCGCGGGCTCGCTGATCGGCCATTTCGTGGGAGCGATCAGCGGATCGGCGATCACGCGCGGCACCAGTTTCCTGAAGGACGCGCTGGGGGAGGACATCTTTCCGCAGGGCATAGCGATCATTGACGACCCGCTGCGCGTGCGCGGGCTCCGTTCTCGCCCGTTCGACGGCGAGGGGCTGCCGACGGCGTGCACGCGGCTCGTCGACAGCGGCCGCCTCACCGGCTGGCTGCTCGATAGCGCCTCGGCACGGCAGCTTGGGAGCAGCCCATCCGGCCATGCCTCGCGCGGGGTTTCCGGACCGCCGGGCGTGTCCACGTCCAACCTCTACATGGAGGCGGGCGCGCAGAGCCGCAGGGCGCTCATCGCGGATATCCGCCGCGGCGTGCTCGTCACCGAACTCATCGGCCAGGGCGTCAACGCCGTTACCGGCGATTACAGCCGCGGCGCGGCGGGCTTCCTGATCGAGGACGGCGAGATTGCGGGCCCGGTCGCCGAGATCACCGTGGCGGGCAATCTCAAGTCCATGTTCCTGAACCTGACGCCGGCGGACGATCTTGTTTTCCGCTATGCCGTCAATGCGCCAACGCTGCGCATCGAGGGCATGACGGTCGCGGGGGCCTGACGCACACAAGTAGGCGAAGTAGAGGCCAACGACGGTTTTTAGGATCGAGCCTGCGCCCGGGTTTCAAAGAACCCCTGAGGCTTGCACGGACTTTCCTATTTCGGAAGCCCCAGCAGCGTCAGCCGACCTTCGGCACGCCGAGGCGGGGGATGGCCCGGGCGGGGCAATCGTCCATCACCACCTTCAATCCAGCGGCTTCGGCCTTCGCGGCGGCTTCATCGTTGATGACGCCGAGCTGCATCCACACCACCTTCGCGCCGATCGCGATGGCCTCGTCCACGACCGGTCCGACCGCGTCGGAGCGGCGAAAGATCTCGACCATGTCGACAGACTGGGGAACTTCTGGAAGCGAAGCGTAGACGGTTTCGCCATGAATCGTGGAGCCTGCGAGCGTCGGGTTCACCGGGATCACGCGGTAGCCGCGCCCCTGCAGATAGGCCATCACGCCGTGGCTCGGGCGATCCGGGCGATCGGACGCACCGACCATCGCGATGGTGCGGGTGGTCGTCAGCAGGTCGCGAATATCGTCAGCGGACGTCAGCGGCACGGGCGTTCTCCTTCAAGGCTGCCATGACCTGAACGGCGATGCGGCGGAAGGCGTTCCCTGACGCGTCATCGCGAAGCGCGACAGGCGTTCCCGCATCGCTCGCCTCGCGAATACCGATTTCGAGCGGGATACCGCCGAGGAAGGCGAGGCCCATCGCCTTCGCCGCCGCCTCCGCGCCGCCGTGGCCGAAGATGTGGCTTTCGTGGCCGCAGTTCGGGCAGTGGAAGGTCGACATGTTCTCGATCATGCCGAGGATCGGCACGCCGACCTTGCCGAACATCGCGACCGCCTTCTTCGCATCGATGAGCGCGAGATCCTGCGGCGTCGAGACAATCACCGCGCCTGCGAGCGGCACCTTCTGCGCCATCGTGAGCTGGATATCGCCCGTGCCCGGCGGCAGATCGACCACGAGCACGTCGAGCGGGCCCCACTCGGTCTGCGTCAGCATCTGCATCAGCGCGCTCGACGCCATCGGGCCGCGCCAGACGACGGCGCGGTCAGGATCGGTCATCGCGCCCATCGAGACGGTCTTCAAACCGTGCACCTCGGCGGGCTGGATCAGCTTCTCGCGGAGCGTCAACCGCTCCTGCCGTCCCATCAGCATCGGCACGGACGGGCCATAGATATCGGCGTCGAGCAGCCCGACCCTGAGACCCTGCGAAGCAAGTGAGACGGCGAGATTCGCCGCGACGGTCGACTTGCCGACGCCGCCCTTGCCCGAGCCGACGGCGATGATGCGGCGGATTTCGGGAAGCGGTGCCGGTGCGGTCGGATGCGGCCCCTGCGGCGCATCGCCGCGTTCGGCGGTGGTGATGATCCGCGCGCCCTCGACACCCGGCACGGACCGCAACGCGGCGTCGACGCGTGCCTCCAGCGTCTTCGCGTCGTGCGGCGAAAGCCCGTCCACGGTAAGCACCAGCCCGGCCTGAGCGCTTCGGAGCACGATGCCCGAAACGCGCCCTGCGCTGACGATATCCTTGCCGGATACCGGATCGGCCAACCGCTCAAGCGCCGCGCGCAACAGGTCTTCGCCCGCCATTTTCACTCCTTGCTGGTCAGCATGTCTCGCAAATGCGCGGAGGCGTCCGTATATAGGCTGCTCATTGGAAGCAATCGACGGGTAGCGAATGCCTTGGGAGAACAACAGTAACAATTCCGGCCCCTGGGGCAGCGGCAACGGCAACGGTCCGCGCAACCCCTGGGGTGGCGGCTCGGGCGGCGGCTCCGGCGGCGGTGGCGGCAATCGCGGCGGCGGCGGACCCGATTTCGACGAGTTCATCCGTCGCAGCCAGGAACGGCTGCGTTCCGGCCTGCCCGGCGGCCCCAAAGGCGGTTCGATGCCATGGGGCTACGTGATCCTCGGCATCGTGCTCGTCTGGATCGCATTCACATCCTTCTACCGCGTGATTCCGGAGCAGCGCGGCGTCGTGCAGCGCTTCGGCGCCTATTCGCGCACGACGGGGCCGGGTATGCACTTCAAGCTGCCCGCACCGTTCGAAACCGTGACCAAGCCCGCGGTTGAAACCGTCGCCACGATCGACATCGGATCAACGGATGCATCGACAGAGAACCTGATGCTGACGGGCGATCAGAACATCATCGACATCGCCTACGCTGTGCGCTGGAAGATCAAGGACCCGGTGCAGTTCCTGTTCCAGCTCGCCGAGCCCGAAACCACGATCCGCGAAGTCGCCGAATCGGCGATGCGCGCGGAAGTGGCACGTGTTCCGCTCGACGCCGCGATCGGCCCCCAGCGCGCCCAGATCGCCGAGCAGGTGCGGGTCCGCACGCAGGAGATGCTCGACAGTTACAAGGCGGGCATCGACATCGTCGGCGTCGACATCAAGCAGGCCGACCCGCCCGCAGCCGTCGATACGGCGTTCAAGGACGTGTCTGCCGCGCAGCAGAATGCCGAGCAGTATCTGAACGAGGCGCGCCGCTATTCGCAGCAGCTCCTCGCGCTGGCACAGGGGCAGGCCGCCGCCTTCGACGCGGTGTACGAACAATATCGGCTGGCGCCGGAAGTGACGCGCAAGCGCATGTATCTGGAGACGATGGAAGAGGTGCTCGGCAAGGTGGACAAGACGATCATCGAGGCTGACGGCGTCGTCCCCTATCTGCCACTGCCGGAAGTGCGAAAACGCGCTGTCGCAAACGCGGCGGGAGACGCGCAATGACCCTGCTTCGCAACCCGATCGCGCTCGTCGGCCTCGCCTTCCTTGCGCTGATCCTGATTACGACGTCGCTGTTCACCGTCTCCGAATCGCAGCAGGCGATCATCGTGCGGCTCGGCAAGCCCGACAGGATCGTCAACCGGTACAACCCGAACGATCCCTTCGGCGCCACAGGCGCCGGGCTGACGCTCAAGGCGCCGTTCATCGAAAACGTCGTGTGGGTCGACAAGCGCATCCGCGATCTCGACATGCCGCAGCAGGTGGTGCTTTCCACCGATCAGCTTCGCCTTGTCGTGGATGCCTTCGCACGCTTCCGCATCGTCGATCCGCTGCGCATGTATCAGACCGTACGATCGGAAGATCGCGTAGCCGACGAACTGTCGCGCATTCTCGGCTCGCGCCTGCGCAACGAGCTCGGCCGGCAGACCTTCGCGACGCTGCTCAGCCCCGAGCGCGGCCAGCTGATGGATACGATTCAGGAAGCGGTGAACCGCGAAGCCAGCCGCTACGGCGCCGAAATCGTCGATGTGCGCATCAAGCGTGCCGATCTTCCGCCGGGCGACCCCTTGCAGTCCGCATTCCTGCGGATGCAGACCGCGCGCCAGCAGGAAGCCGAATCGATCCGCGCACAGGGACGCAAGCAGGCGCAGATCATTCGCGCCGAAGCCGACGCCGAAGCGTCGCGCGTGTATGCACAGTCCTTCGGCAAGGATAAGGACTTCTACGCCTTCTACCGCGCGATGCAGGCGTATCGGACGACGTTCAACAACGGCAATGCCAGCGTGGTGCTGTCGCCCGACAACGAATTCCTGCGCGAGTTCCAAGGGGTCCGCAGCCGCTGATCCGTATGGGAAGCGATCTCCTCGCTGCGATCGGCCTCGCGCTCGTTCTGGAGGGCGCGGCCTATGCGCTGTTCCCCGATGCGATGCGAAGGGCGGCCGCGATGCTGTTTGCGCAGGGAGAGAGCACGGTGCGCATCGCCGGGCTCGGCGCGGTGCTCGCGGGTGTCGCGATCGTCGCTGCGGTGCGGTTGCAGGGATGAAGACATAAGGGGCAGATTGTATTGACGCCGGGCGGTGCTTACATGGCGTCAAGTTGAGGAGACGAGATACGTGCGTATCGCATTAGCCATGACCGGCGCGGCGGTTCTGTTCGCCAGCGCCGCGACACTTGCCCTTCAGGAACCGGGCCATGCCCAGCAAACAGCGCAGGAATCGCTGAGCGCGCAGCCGCAGGTGTCCGCCCCCGGCGGCGCGCCCGGCAGCTTCGCCGACCTGACCGCGCGGCTTCAACCCGCGGTGGTCAACGTTTCGACCACGCAGGAAATCGAAGTCGGCCGCCTGCGCGGCATCCCGCGCCTGGCGCCCGGCACGCCGCTCGACGAGCTGTTCCGCCGCTTCCAGGAACAGCAGCAGGACGGGCAGGAGCCCGAGACGCGCGAGGCGCAGTCGCTCGGCTCCGGCTTCATCATCTCGCCCGACGGCTATGTCGTCACCAACAACCACGTCGTCACCGGGCGCGGCGGCACCGAGCCCGTCGACAAGATCACCGTGACGCTTTCCGACCGCACCGAATATTCGGCGCGCATCGTCGGCCGCGATCCGCTTTCGGACCTCGCGCTGCTCAAGATCGAGGGCAAGGATCTGCCCTATGTGCGCTTCGGCCAGTCCGAGCGTGTGCGCGTCGGTGACTGGGTGATCGCGATCGGCAACCCCTTCGGCCTTGGCGGCACGGTGACGGCGGGCATCGTCTCGGCGCTCCACCGCAACATCCAGGCGGGGCAATACGACCGCTACATCCAGACCGATGCCTCGATCAACCAGGGCAACTCCGGCGGACCGATGTTCGACCTCGCCGGCAACGTGATTGGCGTGAACACGGCGATCTTCTCGCCCACGGGCGGCAATGTCGGCATCGGTTTCGCGATCCCGGCCGAGCAGGCCTCGCCCGTGATCGACCAGCTGCGCTCGATCGGCCGCGTGCGCCGCGGCTACCTCGGCGTCAGCATCCAGCCGGTGACGCCCGAAATCGCCTCCGCGCTCGGGCTCCAGAAGGATCGCGGCGAGATCGTCGCCAGCGTCGAGAACGACGGCCCGGCGAAGAAGGCGGGCATTCTCGCGGGCGACGTCATCACGCGCGTGAACAGCCAGGAAGTCACCGTCGACAACACGCTTTCGGCGATCGTCGCGAACAGCGGGATCGGCAGCCGCGTGCCGATCGAGCTTTACCGGAACGGCAAGCGCCAGACCGTGCAGGCAACGCTCGTCGAGCGGCCCGCCGAGATCGCCGTCGCGGGCAGCGAAAACGCGCCGGCGGAAGGCGACAAGGCCGCGAATGAGGCCGCCGCGTCCGCGCGCCGCAGCCTCGGCATCACACTTGCCGAACTGACGCCGGAAGTTCGCCGCCAGCTCGGCGTCGACACCGATGTCGAGGGCGTGGTGATCGCCAGCCTCAACCGCAACAGCGACGCCGCGAAGCGCGGCCTGCAGCGCGGCGACGTGATCCTCTCGATCAACCAGCAGCCGACGAAGACGCCAGCCGCCGCCGCCGCCGCTGTCGCTGCGGCACGCAAGGCCGGGCGCGACACGGTGGTGCTGTTCGTGAAGCGCGGATCGCGCCCGCCGCAGTTCATC
>ERZ761602.6517-NODE-6517-length-12971-cov-4.478399_pt1 | contig 12971 bp, 11 predicted proteins | sample MGYA00512165_ERZ761602 | MGnify/ENA primary metagenome ERZ761602 (study PRJEB28899, sample SAMN02445085) | bioreactor sludge metagenome | biome: EBPR sludge; isolation source: Thorneside wastewater treatment plant | place: Australia: Brisbane, Thorneside...
CTTTGGTATGTGAACTGAGAGATAGATTTGCGCAATTACTCATCGCTTTCAACGCCCAACCAAAGTTAGAGTGGGTTAGATGAAAGTACAATTTCAAAGCATTCAGACAAATGATTTTGCCGATCTCCTGAAGCGCAGGATTGAACAATACTTCGAAAGCGCAAAGATTTCAAAAAAAGCCAATTTTGAGATGGTCGCTAAAACGATTTTTTATTTGTCGGGACTTGTCGGACTTTACGCCTTGATCGTTTCCGGGCTCGTGGGAGTTTGGGGAGCTCTCGTTTGCGCTATTTTTTTAGGCTTATTTACAGCCGGAGTGGGATTCAACGTGAGTCACGATGCAATTCACGGAGCCTATTCTCATCGGCCGTGGGTAAACGCGCTCCTCGGGCAGACTTTTGCTTTAATGGGAGCGAGTGTTTTCACTTGGAAGACCGCTCACAATGTCATTCATCATTCTTATACAAATATTCCAGAGGCAGATGGAGACTTAGATGCTGTTCGGTTGCTCAGGTTTTATAAACGAAAAGCCCCCGATAGCCTTCAGCGTTATCAACATTGGTATGCCTTTGGACTCTACAGTTTAACGTCCCTGGTGTGGGTCTTTTTTAAGGACTACGCGCACGTGGGTCGTCGCAAGCATTTGATTTATGAAAAGCCGAAGCCGCCTATTTACGAATATTTCATTTTAGGAGGATCGAAGGCGGCTTACTACTTTACCTTTCTCGTCTTGCCGATGCTCATCACTCCGTTTACTTGGTGGCAGGTCCTCATAGGATTTTTGGCTATGCATTTGGCCTGCGGTTTCTTCTTAGCTCTCACTTTTCAGTTAGGTCATCTTGTCGAAGGTCCCGAGTTTCCTCATCTACCAAGTACGGGTGTGATGCCGGATACGAGAATCGTGCATCAGTTAAAGACGACCGCCAATTTTGCAACCGAAGGGTTCGTAAGCAATTGGCTCTTTGGAGGACTTAACTTTCAAATTGAACATCATTTGTTTCCGAAGATTTGTCATGTTCACTACAAACGTCTTGCTCCCATTGTGCGTGCGACGGCGAAAGAATACGGACTTCCTTATCACGAGTACCGAACCATGCTGAGTGCCACGCTCTCGCATCTCCGATATTTGAAGGAAGCGGGTCGAACAGCCTAGCGCTTCGCTACGACGAGGCGCGACAGCTCGGCGAGATAAATTCGATTTCCTTCAGCGACACGACGCCCAAAAATTTTGATGTGGGCTTAAGTCCGCTATTCATGCGGCCTTGCGTCCACTGACTTTCTTGTGAGTGAGATGGAGTCCGCATTATTCTTGAATCTGCGTGTCTTTTATATTTCCCACACTTTTGCATTTCTGGCTTTTGAGCTGGCCGACCGCCCTCACGGTGGAAGGGCCTTCTCCGTCGGGATCAATTTCTACAGAGCAAACGCTTAGCGATCCCGTCGTGATGAAGCCGAGCCGAGTGCTTCGAAAGCTCAGTCAAAAGCTTCGAGGCAGTGATCCTTCGGCCGAGGAGTATCAAGATCTTCAAAAGGCTGTCGCAGTGGGAGACGCGGCGGTTGAGAAAGTTTTGCTCAACATGACGAATGTTTATCTCAAAAGCCCTGAATTCGTGGAAGTGATGATGGATCGGGCTCTTGAGCTCTTTCGATTGCCCGGATCTCATATGGATCCTTCTCTACAAAATGATCCCGATTACCAAAGTATTCATCTGAATATGATTGAGAATTCCTCCGTATGGCTCATTCGAGAAATTTTTCGTGAAAACCTCTCTTGGAATCGACTTCTTTTGCAAAAGAATTACCAAGCTTATGATCGTTTTAATTCCTTAGGTTATGAAGATGCCTTTTTCTTTGGTCCGATTCTAAATGGGTCTACGGGTAAGGTGCCGGGCCCTATCAAGTTTAAGGAAAACGATCAGCGGATAGCTGGGATCCTGACCTCTACGCTTTTCTTCACGCGCTACAATGCCGCTGCCGCCAATGTAAACCGACGATTAGGAGCTGCCGTTCGCCGAATCTTTCTTTGCGATGACTTGCAAGCTGCTGTGGATCTTACGATGGAAGAGAGAGCGAAGCAGGATCGCGGTCGACTAGAAACTCTCATCAAGCTATTCGCTGAAGCACCTGCTGAGCTCGATGATGACCCTCACTCGACGCAGCCCGCTTGTGTGGCTTGCCATGAAAAGATTGATCCCATCGCGAGCACGTTTGGAACGCCCGGTCGAACGGCGATGGATAAATTAGCCTCGCCCGGTGCACTTGTGGTCTTTCGCGAAGGAAAGAAAGTTTCCATTCCCGTGAAAGGCATCGCAGAGCTTGGAAAGGTGATCGTCAATTCCGAGGAGTATCAGTCCTGTCAGGTGGATCGATTTTGGAATTGGTTCGTGGGGCCAGAAGTCGCCTTAAAATCTGAAAGTAAGAAATTGCTTCAGACTAGCTTTAATACCAAGGGCGTGCAGAGCTTTATTGCCGACGTCGTAGCGCAGCCGGAGTTTCGTTTCGATCGCGCCAGGTTAATCACCGAGCCTCCGCCCTCGACATTCGAGCCGGTGAAACCGCTTTTTGAAAAATGCAACGCTTGCCACGGCTTTCACAAAGCTGATTTCGCCGTGAAACCTTGGGGGGGTACGTCCGAGACGGATGCGGACTGGCGGTTAAAGATGATCGATCGCTTAAATCGAATGCCCGCCGATCCGAAAAGCATGCCCCAGAATCGAAGCGCTTGGACTGAAGCGGAAATCGACGAGATGAAAAAATGGCTAAAGGAGAACCCATGAGACAGATCGTTTTTTGGATTTCTCTGGGCGTCACATTGCTCGCGGAATTTTCTACCTCTCCAGTTTTCGCGCGGTGGAATGGCCCATTTCCTGAGCCTTCTGTTTTGGTAGAGCGGATTCGTCAAAAATTTGCGTCCCTATTGAGTCTGGATCAGCTGAAGTCTGTGAAATCTGGATGCATCACCATGAATGATAAGAATCTTTTACTCGCCGGCGGGATGGATTTTCGAACGGGGCAATTGAGCAGTCCTACTCCAGGCTATTCATTTTGGCAGTGGTATGGAGCTTGCGTCTTATCCGCCGCGGACGTTGCCACAAAAGAGGCTCAACCCAAGGTGGGCGAGCTGTTAGGGGAAAAGGTGTCGACCTTCATTCAAAAGAAGGATCTGAATCAGATTCCATGGGAAAGCGTGCCAGACGAGGTTCGAACAGAAACAGCCCATAAAATCTTACAGCATTCCATTTCTCGAGAGGTGCTCGAAGCGTTTGGAGAAACCTCATTTGAATTTCATCGTGAGGATTTATTAAAGAGGCTGGAGATTGCCGAAAGCAAACCGAAAACATTTGCGGAAGCGCTTGGCCGAATGTGGCTTGTGGCATTTTCAAAAGATGAATTCCTTTTGGAGTGAGGGCGAGAAATGAAAAATGATAAGGGTAAAATTTCTCGTCGCAATTTTGTCATCTCCTCATCAGGGTTGCTCGCGGCCTCGGCGTTTGCGTCTCCACTCACTTCGAAGTTTAGCGCCTTCCGATGGCTGGCGAGTGCAACCGAAAGCAGAGAGCTTTCTGATCATCTGCTCATGCACCTGCAAATCGAAGGCGGCGCGGACATGCTTCAAAGTTTGGATCCCATGTCTATGCCGGCGAATGCCACCGAAAAGGAATTCTATCGGGACTATGGAGATTCAGACATTTTCGTGAAGGGGAATGTTTCACTCGGCCCGGCAGCCCATGCTCTTAAACCGTTCATTGACCAAATGGCGATTGTGCGCGGGATTTGGATGTCGACGGGTTTTGAGGGATCTCATGAGAGTTGCCGAACCTATATGGCATCGGGAGAAGATAGAGGGTGGCAACGCTCTAATATTATTCCATCCGAATTTTCGCGGTTTACCGGAGCTGGACCCTTTGGAGCGATTTGCAATACGAGTCGCGAATTTGCGATGTATATAGATGCCGCCGGATGTACGACGTCGTCCCAGATTCAAGGAATGGATATCAATTCACTTTCCACCCAAGGTGTTCTTCAGTCGATGTTATCTCCCTTTGGATGGACAAAACCCTTTCAGTCGCGCGAGCAATATGCCCGCTCCGGAAAAGAGGTCTCGGAATTTTTGAAACACTTAAATGCCATCAAGCAGGATTTGGGCGTCTCCCAACTCTCGGATGAGAGAGTCATCATTGAGGCCTTAGGTTTTGGAATTTCTGCCCAGGCCTTTTTTAATTGCGGAGGAGATTTTAATGGCCCGGGACCGGGGCTCGATGATCATGGAGGATACGTTGGATCTCATTTGAAAGACCAAACGTGGCATTGGCAGAAGGTCGCCGAGATTTTCAAGCTCTGTCAAAATGTTGAGTTTAAGAAAACCGGGAAATCGGTTTTTGATCAGACCACGTTCATCGTGACGAACGAATTTTCTCGGCCTCCTCATCTTGGATACTCGGGGGGAAAGGATCACAATCCAGAGACAAACTCCACCTTGCTTGCCGGCCGAGGCGTACGAGGAGGCACGGTCATTGGAGGAAGCGGATTCATCAAAGGGGCGGAGGCAACATATCCCAAGCACCGACTTGTTGGCATGCCCATTGACTGGAAGACGGGGAGAGCGCTGACCGAAAAGGAAGTTGGGCAAATCGAGAATGCGGAACACTTTCCTTTGATCAAACCCGAGCATGTAATCGCCACTTTGGCCGATATTTTTGGAGTAAATCCTGCTCACTATCGGCCGATCTCCAAAATGCCAATTCGCTTGCTTCCAGCTCTCAAAGCGTGATGAATGAAAGATGAGAATCGCAGGGGGGAATCGTGAAAAACTTTTATGTGATGACAGGTCTGATAGGCCTAGGTCTTTTTACATCTGCTTGTTTGGAACGTCGTACGACGATTGATCCGGAAACCGATTCTGCAAGTTCAGATCGTACGGCGCGCTCCGCTCCTCCGAAGAAGGACCCCGCGCCAGACCCGACACCGGTACCCGATCCTGTGACACCGACGGTGACCTTTGAGAATCTCAGCGATGAAATTCTAAAGCCTCGATGCCTTGGATTTCATTCGGGGTGGAAGACAGCGGAGGCGCTCTCAGACGTGGTAAAAGCAGGGGAGCCGGAAAATTCCCCGCTCTATCTTTTAACAAAGGGCGGTCAGATGCCGCCTAGGGGAATGCCGCTCACGGCGGATCAACTGACTCTGATTGAGAGTTATATAAAACAACTTCCAGTGATGCCGAGCGAGCCGACGCCTCCTGTAAGATTCATCTTTAATTTTTAATCACTCGTCCCGAATGCGATGAAGTCGCATTTTTTGCGCTTCATCTTCCGGCCAAAAAACAGCCCAAACTTTGGGCTCATCTTGCGGGGCTTGAAAATAAGGTCCTGCGATCATCGCACCTTTGCTTGAATATTGTGCGAGCTGGATGTCTATAGACTCAAGTTTCTTACCGCCGAAGAGCTTGGCTCGAAAATGCAGGATATAGGCGGGGGTCGCTGAGTAGGGCCCGGCAACGGGGGCGTTGATCGCCTCAATGGCAAAGAAATCCACATATTCGGATGACTCTCGGTGGCCCTCATTTTTTTGAGTGCGAGGAGTGAGTGGAGAAAGAAGAGTTTTCGATTCGGAATCCAAGAGGGCAGGGGAAAGATAAATTCCCGTCATGCCATACACCATCTCCCGATGAATCTCTTCAAAATCAAATGCATTCACCTTAGGAAAATAGGTTGGTTGAGCACCACGAAGAAGAGCACCCGCCTCCTTTCCGAGGTGCAGAGAAAGAGCCCCATCCTTGGTGCTATAAACACCGCGAATTTCCTCGGGTAGTTCGTGACAAGCTGCAAGAAACATGAGCGCAGCAAACGTCATGAGTAAATTTCGACTGATTGAAAACATGATCTCTCCCCCTCAATCTAGGATTTCAATTCCTACATTGGGAGGTCAATCAAAAGCTCGCGGTCACTTCGCTTCCATTGCCCAATGTTCAAGGTAAGCCACAAAGCCTTTTACGACCTCGGCCATTTTCAAATAGTTTAAGGTCTCCGGAGTATCGGAGGGTAAATGATAATGAGGCGTTCGCATGTAGCCCGTGTTCGTAAGCATGAGTGCATCGTATCCAAACTTGCGGTAGTTGCGATGATCGGAGTCGCTAAGTCCTTCGATGAAAGCCGGGGCGTTAAAGGTCACCATTGGAACTGACGAATGCTTGGTAAAAATACTCCGCACGTCTCGAACGGCAGCGAATTCCACTAAATTTCCGATGAGTGCAATAAAGTTTCCCTGATCTGGAAAAAATAATTTCATGAATGGCAGAGGATACCTTTGAGAGTCAGGCTCGTCGGAGTAGTAGCCTATCATCTCCACGCTAATCATCATGCGCACATCGGCCTTTGCATCGTGTAAGGATTTTGCATGCACATAGCTTCCCATCTTTCGCGTGGTAAAGAAGGGCGGTTCTTCGAGCGTGTAGGCGACAAAATCAATTCGGTTCTTTAAATTTTTAGAGTTCATCTGAAGAATTCGTGCCGCTTCCAGCATGCCAGCCACCCCACTGGCGTTGTCATCTGCGCCGGGCTGATCTTCGCAGACGTCGTAATGCGCGCCGATCACAATTCTTGGAGCGTCAACTGGGCCCACACTGGTCAAAATATTTCGATAAACGCTCCCCTTGTTTGCTTCAAAGGTTTGATCTTCGGTTTTGAGTCCATAGGATTGAAATTGAGAACGGATGTAATCTGCTGAAGCGTCTAACGACTTCACGTTCTCAAAGTTTCGCGGAGGGTTAGCTCCAGCAAGCTTTCGGACATGCGCTTCTAAATTTTCGGGAAGGTCTTGAATAAGAGCCGTGAGGGCCAAAGTAGTCATCAACATGATGCCTACGCTAGCGACTCTCAATTCCTAAGAGCGAGTGGTTTTATTGACAGTTTAGGTTCCAAAGCGTGAACGCAAAGAGTCGAATTTTTCTTGCGCACGTTCTTGAGCGGTGAGGGCCAGCGTTTTCCAATCGACCTTTGTTTCAAGAGCGCCGGCTTCCAAAAGGCTTTTTCTTTTTTTCCAATAAACTTCCTCATAGCGGTACCAAGCGATGGAGGGAGAGAGATGGTGAACGATGTGATAAGCATGCATTTGCGACAGCCATGACCAAACCGGATTTCCGACGTAGTTTCTCGAATTGTCATAGCGCCCTTGGCGATTGTGAGGAGTGTGAGGAATATAATCGAAGACAATCATGACACAGACGGTTCCCAGAAAAACGGGGAGCGTCCAGATGATGAGCACATGTTCTAAGAATCCAAAAACGATCGAACTTGCATAAATTCCCATCACGATGACATAGGGAAAATAGGTCGCCACCGGATTTGTTCGTAAATGATCCAAGTTTTTCTTCCAGAAAAATTCAATGTAGTGGAACAAAAATAGACCAATCTTAAGGATGAGACTGATGCTCATTTTTCCCGCCGCTCCATAGTCCGGATCTTTCTCGGGATGATTGGTATGGGCGTGATGTTGATGGTGGATGAGCACAAATTGATAAAATGATCCGTGCATGATGATGCCACTCAAGTAACCGAGCAGATGGTTCATCCGGACATTCGAACGGATAATATTTTTATGCGAAGCTTCGTGAATGACGGTGAATCCTAAATAGACGGCAATGGCATTGAGAAGAATCCAAAGAGGGGCCGTGAGGATGGGTAAGAAAATATAGGCGACAGTAGAGAGCGCAAAGAGGCAATAGGTAAACAAAGCGAGCAAGAAAGTCGGCCATTCAATCGGTCGGCGACTGACATCGTCGAAGCGAACCGGCAACTTTGATGAGTTTATATTTGCCCGATCCATGGCATTTGCCTCCTCTCTTTAAGCCCTTTTTACGTCCATTAAGCGCCTTTAGTATATCAGAGATCGATCTTGATCAGAAGGTCTTAAAGTTGCTCCAGACCGCTTAGAATGAGGCTTTTCTGTACGTCGGAAGATGTCCCGGCTCATAATGACAGTCATGCGAAGGCTTCAGCATCTCATTGGAGGCGGGTGGACAAAGGGGCGTAACCCCGCTCCGGAAGCGGTCCGCACCGTGAATCGAGTATGGGATGGCGAGAAGATCGCGGAATATATCGATGCGGATAGGGCCGAGATGGAGCAGGCACTTCAGAAGGCTAAGGAGTGTCAGGTACTCGCGAGAAAAATGCCAACTTCATGCCGCATTCAGTTATTGCAGCGCATGAGCGCGCTTATTTTGGATAGAAGAGAAGAGCTCGCGCTCGCGATTTGTGACGAGGCTGGAAAGCCAATCGTTCTTTCGCGCGCTGAAGTGGAGAGAGCTGCAGCGACTTTCTTGATCGCGGCGGATGAGACTGTTCGTTGGAGTGAGGAAGAAATATCGATTGAAAGCCCTGCTCTTCCGGCTGGCCCTTCGAGGGCAACCATGAGGCGGTGGCCGAGAGGGCCCGTTCTTGCCATTACTCCCTTCAATTTTCCGCTAAACCTCGTCGCGCACAAAGTGGCGCCGGCCCTGGCCATAGGCGCTCCGATGGTGCTCAAACCTCCGCCCCAAACTCCTACGGCCTCCGCCATTCTTGGCGAAATCTTTCTGGAAGCAGCCCATGAAATCGATTCGTCGGCACAAATGTTGCCGCGAGCGCTACTTCAAATCGTCTTTGCGGATCCGGAAGTAGTTGCTGTTGCCGTGGAGGATAAACGAATCGCTGTCCTCAGTTTTACGGGAAGCGACACCGTAGGATGGATGCTTCGCGACCGGGCGAAGCAAAAGAAGGTGCTCCTAGAATTGGGTGGAAATGCTGCTGTGGTTATCGATGAGGACGCGAATTTTGAAAAGGCGGCGGCAAAATGTGCGTTCGGAGCTTTCAGCTACGCAGGGCAGCTTTGCATTTCAATTCAACGAATTTATGTGCATCACAATGTTTATAAAAAATTTCAGAGGATGCTTCTGGAGGAAATTCAAAGACTGAAGGTGGGCGACCCGCGAGATGAAAAAGTTCTCGTAGGACCCCTCATCGATGAGCGAGCCTTCTCACGTTTGTCGGAGTGGATTGAGGAGGCCAAACAGGGGGGAGCAAAAATTTTGTATGGGGAAGGACGAACCGATCGATGTCTTCTGCCCACTCTTTTGACGGACGTTCCTGGATCATGTCGGTTGATGCGTGAAGAGGCATTCGGACCGGTTGCCACTTTAGAGTCGGTGGATAGCTTTGAGACTGCTTTACGTCGAGTGAATGACTCCCCCTTCGGACTGCAAGCAGGAATTTTTACTCAGAATGAAGCCCACGTTCAGTTGGCGGCCGAAACTTTGGAAGTGGGGGGGATTATCGTCAATGAATCTCCGACGTTTCGATCCGATCGAATGCCTTACGGCGGAATGAAAAATTCTGGCTTAGGTCGCGAGGGAGTTTTGTACGCGATGAAAGAAATGTCAGAGACGACCGTTCTCGTGAGAGCGAGTGAGATCAGCGCCTAACGCAATGCATTCAATTGAGCATTCCTTGCTCCAAGGGAGTTAACGCTCTTACAATATTTTCAGGGGGTTGCGACTCATGACGAAGCGAACTTTGGGATTCATTTTGGCGACAATTTCATTAGCGGCCTGCGGAGATGATGATTCCACATCATCGTACCGAGGGGTTCAAGATTTACGCCAAGTTTCATACCAATTGAAGAATCTAGAAGCGAAAGCCAAGATCGAATTTCCGAAGGGAACCCAAAACCTTCAAAACAAAGTCGACTTTAAGCCAGGTGAATCAAAGGATTCGATTCAGCGCCTGATTGAAGATGGAAATTACGTTTTGCGCGTGAATGGACAAAAAGTGAATCTTCCCATCCTTTCGAATGGGAAAGTGGAGCGCTCTGAGACTTTAGAAAAGAATATGTCGGGGTGCAAACTGACGGGCATGTCTGATATTCGCGGGGCCATGGCAGATGTGGAGTTCAAGTTAGAGTGGAATCTGGTCGCAAAAATCGAAGGTAATAATTGCGATAATAGTGCGCGGGAAACATTCGTGAACTTTCTCAATACGGAAGTAAATAATCTCAACCTTTCGACCGTTCGAGATTTGCTGGTTTCCGCCGATCAAAACCTAAGTGAAGCGAAGGCCATAGAAATCCAAGTCAAAGTAAAGGGCGAGGGGGTTTGAGTTCAAAGACGAGCCTTAATCTTTTAGGCGGCGGAGTCACCGGCGCCTTTTTTCACTTTGGCGCGCTTGCCGCGCTCGATGATCATCTCAGTAAAAAAACGGTCGACCATGACGTCTTTGTTGGGACTTCCGCAGGAAGCCTCGTGGCGACATTGATGAGTCAAGGTATGCAGCCTCAGGAATTGGTTGAGGCGGTGATGAAAGAGCATCGCGATACATTTTCAATTACCAGAAAAGATATTTACCGCTTCAGTCCGTTAGATATTGGAGGGGAAGTTCTAAAATTCATTTATACCTTGTTTTACATCACCTACATGAAGATCCAGCACCCTGAGGAAGCGCCATCGTATTTCTGGGGGATGAAGGATTCGCTTCCTTCCGGACTCTTTTCGATGCGTTACTACGAGAAATGGATTCGAGACATCATGGAGTCCAACAATCTTCCGCTGTTTTTTTCGCAACTAAAAAAGGAACTCTACATTCCCTCTTATGATTTAGATTCGGTGCAAAGAGTTGTATTTGGTCGAACGGGTTTGCGGCATGTTTCTTTTGCCAAGGCCATTGCAGCGTCGTCTGCGATTCCCATATTTTTTCGGCCTGTCGAAATTGAAAAGAGGCACTTTGTGGATGGAGGTCTTGGGGACACGGCGCACTTGGATATTTCAGCGGCCGCGGGAGCGAACCTCATCATTATGATTAATCCCATGGTGCCGGTGAGAAACGATTTGGAATCCGTCAAGTTGCGAACGGTTTACTCGGATAAGGGGAGAATCGCCGAAAAGGGTCTGACTTACGTTTTCGATCAGGGGCTTCGATGTGATATCCGATTGAGAGTTCACGCTTCACTTCGGTACATGGGTTATCTATTCCCGGACGTGGATATTCTCTTGATCGAACCCGATGAAGAGGATGCCACGATGTTTATGATTAATCCCATGGATTTTGAATCTCGAAAGCTTGCCGTAGAATACTCCTATGAATTAACTCGGCGAAAACTGAAAGAGAATGCCGAGCTCTGGAAGACCACGCTCGATCGTCACGGCATAACGCTCGTCGGAGTGTGACGTAACCTGGATTTTGTTACAAAACATTCACAGTTGGACGACATTTCTGGGGCCATTGTGAAGTAATAGAGCTCCGCGTCAAATCGCCAACTTTTTTTACAAACACTTTCTGCAGTGTAAGAACCCTCGCGTTCCGGCTTTCAGGGATGGAACAGTTACTGCCAACTTTTGTTCCCTCGGGTTCGGGCCTTGCCTTGCAACGACAGTCACGCAGTCATTGGAAAGGATGGGTCGCACATGATTACAAGACGATCAATGAATTTTAAGTTCGCCTCGATAATTTTCTCTTCATTCGTTTTCTCCTTCTTCGTTCTTTCATCTGCGGTATGGGCGCTCAGCAAACCCACACCGAAGATCTTCGTGGTCCAACATTCGGGGTCCATGCAGGCTCCCGCGGCAGTTCATGTGGCTGCTCTTCCCAATGTGAGTTCGATGGCAAATTCCTGTCCCAAAGTGAATGGGAAGGATGTCGAGAGTTTGGAGCTTGCAGACTTCGACAAAATGTCGTCTTCGCAAAGGTCCGGCATCTATGCATGTATCCGAAATCGAGATCGGGCATTTGATCGCATGGTTTCCCAGAATTATTTGGGAGGCGGTATGGCCGTTCTCACCACTTTCGAATGGGACTTCGGAGACGCGAGCACGACCTATAATCGCGTGAAGGGCTTCAATGCCGCGCACATCTATGATCGCGCGGGAACGTACACGGTGACCTTAAAGGTGACGAATGAAGCAGGCCTTTCAGCAACGACGAGCATGCAAGTGACCATTGCTGCAGATCAACGTCCCGTTTTTTATATGGATGCGGCTTCGGGGAATGATTCCAATGACGGTAAATCGGCGAATACCGCTTGGAAAACACTTTCAAAATTGAATGCGACGTCGTGTGGCAATCGAGTTGTTTTGTTTAAGCGAGGACAAATATTTGCCACGAATGAAAGTATCAGACTTCCGATCTGCACCAATGTTCGCTATTCCGCCTATGGCTCGGGCGCCGCTCCCATCATCGAAGGTCGTTTTGTCTCCGATAGAATTCCTCAAATGGCAGTGCAGCCTCAGGGTGATCCTTCTCACGTTGTTGTCGAGAATCTAAAATTTTCTTCGTCGGAAGGCTCTCGTCGCCCTTTCATTTATGAACCGAATGGGAAAAATCTGGTTTTTAGAAATCTCTCGTTCGGAAGAATCAATCGAGGGTTCACCGTCTTCGGGCGAAGCGAAGGCGTCTTGTTTGAAAATAACGGCGCTCATCCTCGTGCAGATGGGAGCTGGCCCGCAGATGACTTCTCTGCCAACTACATTTACATCTCTGGCAAAAGCGTCACCCTCTATGGAAATCGCATAAAGCAGGAGTGGGACGCGGGTGAGCCCACCATTCGGTCGTGTGGCGTGGGCGTGGAGAAAATATCCATCATCGATGCCAAAGTTTATTCCGATGTGAAGAATAAACATAACCCACTCACTCTTCGAAACGGTCGATACATGTATGTGGGTAATTCTATGATCGCGATTGGAACTTTCAATGCCGGTCCCCGTTGTGCTCCGGGGAATCGTCCGAATGAACATGTGACTAATTTTGTCGTCGAAGGAAATGAAATCGTAAACTCGATGCTCCAAATCGGCGAGGGGACCATGAATGTGGGCATTCGAAACAATATTTTTCATATGCGAAAGGAAACGGATGCCTATCCGAATGCAAGAAACCTAGCGCTCGAGGTGAAGGCCGGGGGAACGGAAATCCCCCATAGCGAGAAAATCTACATCGCAAATAATACCTTCT
>ERZ761602.6519-NODE-6519-length-12969-cov-7.845284_pt1 | contig 12969 bp, 10 predicted proteins | sample MGYA00512165_ERZ761602 | MGnify/ENA primary metagenome ERZ761602 (study PRJEB28899, sample SAMN02445085) | bioreactor sludge metagenome | biome: EBPR sludge; isolation source: Thorneside wastewater treatment plant | place: Australia: Brisbane, Thorneside...
ACGAGATTTCTGCCTGTCTCGTGGGCTCGGAGATGTGTATAAGAGACAGCGTGAACGCACTCGTCGCGGCGGCCTGCCGCTGCGAGGTCGGACGCGAATAGCTCGTTGCCTGAACGCGAGCGGCGTTGTTACCGCTGACCGGGACAAATACCTTGCCGGAAGGCACACGCATTCCTGGATTTGCTGCCATCAGTTCGGCAACGCTAACGCCCGTCCGGTTCGAAATTGATTCCCACGTCTCACCGCGGACAGAATTCGCGAGCGACGTGTTGTTGATCTTCGTTGCCGGAAGCTTTCGGAAAACGGCGACCACTTCATTGGCCTTGCCCGGCGGCACGTTAACGATGTACGGCTCCGGCGGGGTCGAGTTCGTCCGCAGGTGCGGGTTCAGGTAGCGAAGATACTGCACCGTCGTATCCGAGGCCTGAGCGATCAGCCCGAGGTTCGTCGAAGGCGGAACGCGGACGCGGTCGTACCGCAGCGGCGGAGCAGGACGCACGTGGCCAAAGCCGTATTGCGTCGGGTTGTTCGCGATCAGGATCGTCGCCAAAATGTTGGGGACGTAGTTTCGCGTCTCGCGCGGAAGGAACGGATAGGCCGCCCAGAAATTTGCCGAGCCTGCACGGCGGATCGCGCGGTCAACGTTGCCCTCGCCGCAGTTGTATGCTGCCAACGCGAGTTCCCAATTGTTGTAACGGTTGAAAAGGAATCGCAGATAGCGGGCCGAAGCACGTGTCGCTTCATCAAAGCTGTTTCGCTCGTCAACGTGAGCCGTCCGGCGAAGCCCGAAGCGGGCACCGGTTCCGGGAATGAACTGCCAGAGCCCCGAAGCGGCCATGTGCGACATCGCACTCGGCTTCCATGCACTTTCTACCTGGCCAAGCCAGGCAACATTCTCCGGGATTCCCTCTTGCCGGAAAATCATACGCGCCATCGACATGAACATACCCGAGCGATAGAGGCCGACCTCCATCGTCCGGCGTCCACGGCCGCGATAGTAGTTTATATACTGCTGGATCATCGGGTGCACCTGGAATGAAAATCCAAGCGACCGGTTCGAGACCGCGTACTGAATATATTGATACTGCTGGGAAGCCTCAGGGTTTCCTTCGATCTCAAGCTCTTCGGGAAGCAGTTCGAGCTTTGAAAGCTCGTCGAGCGGCGAAGGCTCGAACTCCTGCGAGTTAAACCCGATGAGTTCATCGTTCGGTACCTGCGACTGAGCTGCCGACGCGTCGGCGGTCTTCATTTGTGCAACGAGTGCGGTCACCTCATCCGCCAGACCCAGATCGACATCGTTCCACTGCCAGCCGCAGCTTGCGGCGAGGCTCCGGATCTGCGGCTGCTTCGCGGCCGTCGGAAACTCAATGCGATAAACGGTTTCGAGGAGTTGGTTGTAACAAGTCTGGAGGCGCCCGTCGGTTTGAATATTTATTGCAGATGAAAGAAAGACCTCGACGGACTTATCGAAATTCAGGCCCGAATCCTGCCGGCGGTTGGCCTTTAGAGCCGTGAGCCCATCACGGAAGTGCTTGCCTGAATCCTCCAGAACCTTATTTACCGCTTCCCTGGCGTTCTGGACCTCGCGGGTCTGCTGGGCGTTTGCCTCGATACCCGCCACTGCTCCTATCGCAAAAATAAAAAGGAGCGATCGTGAAATAAATGAATGCATCAATAATTCTCGTTCCCAAAATACCGGCCAGGCCGGGCGTCAATAAATTAAAACGCGGAAAGGATGAAAAAGTTCCGAACGCCTGCTGTTTGCAGGCACACTTTTCCTCAGCTTGAAAGTTACCACAATAGCCCGCCGGGGTCAACGCACTGTTAAACATCGACGAACAGTCGAAGCGCTGGCGATCGGCCTATTTTCTGGCTGCAGCCTTTCTTGGCCGAAGGGCATTTTCGAACACATCCATCACGTTCTCAACAAAAATGAACTTGAGGTCCCGCATAACCTCTTCGGGCATATCTATCAGGTCCCGACGATTGGGTTCCGGCAGGATGACCGTCTTGATCTTCGCCCGGCGTGCCGCGAGCAATTTTTCTTTGACTCCGCCGATAGGCAAAACATTGCCGCGAAGCGTTATCTCGCCCGTCATCGCGAAGTCCTTCCGGACCGGCCGCTGGGCAAGAACGGAGACCATTGCCGTCGCCATCGTGATACCGGCACTCGGCCCGTCCTTCGGGATCGCACCTTCGGGAAGGTGGATGTGCAGGTCGTAATTCTCGAAATCGTTCTCGTCTATCCCGAGCTCACCGGCCCTGGCTTTTGCAAACGAGAACGCAGCCTGTGCCGATTCCTGCATCACTTCGCCGATCTGTCCGGTCAACTGAAGTTTGCCTTTGCCTTTTGTCTTTATTGCCTCGATGAACAAGATATCCCCGCCGACCGCCGTCCACGCAAGGCCGGTAACGATGCCTATGTGGTCGCGTTTCAGCGCCGTTTCGACAAAGATCTTCGGCACCCGCAGATAGTTCGAGAGATTCTCGACCGTCAGCCTTCCCGGTTTGAACCGCCGCTCGCTCTCGGCCTTTGACCGGGCGACCTTGCGGCAGATCTTCCCGATCTCACGCTCAAGCTGGCGAAGCCCGGCTTCCTGCGTATATTCGCCGATTATCTTTGCCAGTGCCCGTTTGTCGATCGAAAGGTCCTTCGGTTCGAGTCCGTTCTCCGCGATCTGTTTCGGTATCAGGTGGCGACGTGAGATCTCGATCTTCTCTTCGAGCGTGTAGCCCGAAAGCTGGATCGTCTCCATGCGGTCGCGAAGAGCCGGCTGGATCGTATCGAGCACGTTCGCCGTCGTCATGAACATCACGTTCGAGAGGTCGAAGGTCACGCCCAAATAATTATCGCGGAAGGCGAAGTTCTGTTCCGGGTCAAGCACCTCGAGCAAAGCGCTCGATGGGTCGCCGCGAAAATCGGCTCCGACCTTGTCGATCTCGTCGAGCATTATCAGCGGATTGCTCGTCCCGGCCTGCTGCAGTGCCTGGATGATCCTTCCCGGCATCGCCCCAACGTAGGTTCGGCGGTGGCCTCGTATCTCTGCTTCATCGTGCAGGCCGCCGAGCGAAAGCCGCACGAATTTGCGGTCGAGTGCCCTCGCGACCGAACGTCCAAGCGAGGTCTTACCGACTCCCGGAGGCCCGACGAGGCAGAGGATCGACCCTTTCGGCTTCTCCATCAGCTTACGGACCGCAAGCGCCTCGATAATCCGTTCCTTGACGCGCTCAAGCCCGAAATGGTCTTCGTCGAGTATTTTCTCGGCCTTTTTGAGATTTAGATTGTCTTTCGACTGGACCGACCACGGCAGGTCGGTCATTATGTCCAGCCAATTTCGGAGCGTCGCCGTCTCGGCCGTGTCCGGATGCATCCGTTCGAGCTTCTTGAGTTGTCGAAGGGCTTCCTCCTCGGCGTGCTCGGGCATCTTTGCCTTCGCTATCTTCTCGCGATACTGCTCGATCTCCTCGAACAGCTCATTTCCCTCGCCAAGTTCGGACTGGATCGCCTTAAGCTGCTGGCGCAGGAAAAACTCACGCTGCGAGCGGTCGATGTCGGCCCGGGCCTGTGTGTTGATCTCCTGCTGAACGGTCAGGACATCGATCTCTTTGCCTAGCAGTTCGTTGACCCGACGAAGGCGCTCGACCGGGTCAAAAATGTCGAGTATGCTTTGTGCGTCCTCGACCTTAAGATCCAGGTTTGATGAACACAGGTCAGACAGCCGGCCTGCATCTTCGAGATTTGCAATGATCGCAAGCACCTCGGGCGAGATGTTCTTTCCAAGGCTCGCGGCACGCTCCATCGAACCGCGGACGTTGCGGACGAGAGCCTCGACCTCAAGCGAATTCTCAGGGGCAAGCGGTTCGGAAACGGGCGTGATCCGTGCCTGAACATAAGCCCCCGACGAATCTATCGAATCGATAAGCGTACGCGAAAGCCCCTGGATCAAAATGCGGATGCGGCCGTCCGGCAGCTTGAGCATCCGCATGATTATCGCGACCGTACCTGTGGTGAAAAGGTCGCTCTGTTCCGGGTCCTCTTTGTTCACATCCCGCTGCGAAACAAGCACGATCATCCGGTTCTCTTTCAGGGCCTCTTCGACCGCCATTATCGATTTGTCCCGCGAAACGAACAGCGGAACGATCATGAAGGGATAAATAACAATGTCCCGAAGCGGAAGCACTGGAAGTTCCGACGGGATCTGCATCATCGGCTCGATGGCATCATTTTCGCCGATGGAAATCGGGAATTCTTCGATCTCAACCATAAGCTTTAATGTTACGCGGTGGCCGCCTAAAGGGCAACGACAAACGGCTTCCGGTCGCCGCCGAAAGCCGTCTTAACGACACCAATGTCCGGAAGATTACTTCTTTTTTTTCTTCTTCACTGCGGCGGGAGCGGTCGAAATTTCTCGCGATTGGACGAGGTTCTTGAGCTCGGTCATAAAAGCCGTTACATCCTCAAATTCAAGATAAACAGAAGCAAAGCGGACGTAAGCCACCTTATCGAGTTCCTTAAGCCGCCGCATTATCAGCTTGCCGATCTCGTTCGTTGAAAGTTCACGCTCAGGAGCATCCTGCACCTTTCGCTCGGCTTCGTTAACGATCGCCTCTAGCTGGAGCGTCGAGACCGGTCGCTTTTCGCAGGCCCGCAAGAGCCCCGACATAACCTTATTGCGGTCAAAGGCTTCGCGCTTGCCGTCCTTCTTGACCACCATGAACGGGATCTCGTCTATACGTTCATAGGAAGTGAAGCGACGGCCGCACTTAAGGCATTCACGCCGGCGGCGGATCAGGTCGCCATCCTTCGCCTCGCGAGAATCGACAACCTTGTCTTTCAGATGGTCGCAATATGGGCACCGCATCTTTAGCTACTCCTGTCGAACTCTTTCTTCGGAGTTCGGGGATTCCGATTCGATCTCATCTACCGCGTGCTCGCTTGAGAGAAGGCTGCGAAACCGTTGGAGATTGATATCCCCGTGGACAAAGTAATATATCCCGAAGAACAAGGCCGGAGCAAAATAGACAAGGTGCATCGCGATAGCCATCGCAGCTGCTTCCTCATTTCGTATATCGGGTTTTAGGAAAAGAAGGCTCGCGGCGGTCGCGGTATGGAAAGCACCGGCGGCTCCGCCCGGGGTCGGGACCACCGAGCTTACGACGGCAAAGCCCATGATGAAAAGCGAGTCGCTGAAGGTGATCGGCAGATCGAACGCAAGCAGGACGAACCACGTCGGGATCGATATCGCGAACCAAAGCGCCAAGGTCCAAAACGACGCAAGGGCCGCCTGCTTCCAGTCCTTAAGGATCGCAAGTGCAGCAGCAAGCTGCCGCATCAGGCTCAGAATGATCTTGCGAATACGTCCGGGAATGAACTTGCGGTCCGTCAGGTCGCCGACCACCTCGATCGCCCATTCGGCTACGTGCTGATAGGCGAAGAGCATCGCAAACCCGATGACCACCCCGGCCAACATCAAATAGCCCGCGAGCGAAACGTTCGCAAATTGCTCTTCCCTTCCCGGCGGCGGGGTAAACCACACCAGATTTGCCGAAAAAAGCACTACCAATGCCGCAAGGTCGAAGATCCGCTCAAGCCCGAGAGTGACCAGTGCCGCCGAGGGCCGGACGCGTTTATCGCGCATTGGGAGCCACATCGGACGAACTATCTCACCGGCTCGGCCGACCAGAAAGATCGCCGCAAAGCCAACGGTCGTCGTTGCAAAGAGTTCTTTTAGGTCCGAGCGGGTGATCGGAGCAAGAAGCACCTGCCATCTTACGGCGCGGAGAAAATACCCGAGGCAGATGATCAGCACCGAGACGATCAGTAAAAACGGATCGGCCGCCCGGAAGGCGGTCCGCACCTGCTGCCAGTCGAGGTCCTTGCCGAAAAACCAGAGGATCAGAACGGCGACCGACAACAGAATGAAGAAGTTAAGATTGCGTCGAAAATAATTCAAAACCTGTTCATTACAAAACCCCGCAGACGCGGGGCTGCTCCGCCGCAATGACGAAACGATTAAAATACAGTAAAATCCACCTAATTGCGAACCGAGCAAGCCCTAAAAACTTTGACGTTTTCGGGAACATTGCCGCGGCCGCGGTCGTAAACAAACATTGACACGGCCCGGCTTTAGGCCTTGTTGCTTTTTTAGCAACGTCAGGAGAGGAACAAATAGCCTTGGGAGCACTTAAAGCGACTGTCGAAATGAACGGTCCCGAACTCGCCCGTAGAGCAAGTTCAGGCGATAGTTCGGCATGGGAAGAGATCGTAACGCATTTTTCGCGGCGTATCTTCAATCTCGCCTATCGCTTTACCTCAAATGCCGAGGCGGCCGAGGACCTGACGCAAGAAGTGTTCATTCGTATTTATCGAACGCTCGATCAATACGATGCAAAGCAGGGCGACCTGGCCAATTGGCTGATGCGGCTTGCCCGCAATTTGATAATCGATGATTACCGCCATCGGCAGCGAAACCCGCAAAATTCGATGGCAGAGGCGGTCGATGACCACCAGTATCATCTTCGGGCCGTCGGCGGCTCCGCTCATCGCGAACTCGAACGGCGTGAATTGGCGGCACAGGTACAGGAAGGAATAAATAAGCTTCCGCCCGACCTGAAAACATGTGTCATCTTGCGTGACATAGAAGAACTCAGCTATCAGGAGATTGTCGATGTTCTTCAGATTCCCGAGGGAACAGTGAAGTCAAGGATCAATCGCGGGCGAATAGAATTGGCGAAGATATTGAGGAGAATGAGGGTAGTGACGGTTTAAGGCACTGAGTTTGGCAAAATAAGTCCTTTCTACCGTTCAATTTACAAGGGGTAATGGATATGGAGCAGAAGACGGCAATGAACTGCGGCACCTTCGAGGACAATCTATCGGGTTTCCTTGAAAAGCAGCTGAACGCAGCCACCTACAAGGCTGCGGCCGCCCACGCGCTCGAGTGCCCGCTTTGCCATTCGCTCCTTAACGACGTTAAAGATTCGATCGCTGCTTGCCATTCGCTTAGTGAGGCCCTTCCGGCACTAACGCCGCTTGAGGCAAAGATCCTCGAACGCACGCTTCCCGAAGCGAATATGGTCTGCACCGAATTCGAAGAACACCTGACGGATTATCTCGACGGCTTTCTTCCCGCAGGCGTTTTCCACCGCTGGGAGCGACACGCAGCACTTTGCAACGACTGTACCGATCTTCCGGGAATGGTGGTTCGTTCGCTTGCGACCATCGTCGAATATAAGTTGGACGAACTTCCGGTTCCGGCCGGGCTTAATCAACGAATTTTGGCTGCGACATCTGCATTGGAACCGGTCAAAGTCAAAGGCCCGTCGCTCGCTTCGCGGATCTGGGATGCGATCTCCGGCATTCGAATGCCGTTGCCGATCCCGCAGCTCGCACCGGTGGCGATGATGCTCCTTTTCGCTTTTCTTTTTATCAGTCAGGGCGTCTCGGCCGACGGCACGCTCTCCGACGTTTATAACAAGAGCCTTCAGATCGCCGAGCAAAGCTACCGGCAGAGCTCCGAAGCTCTTAATCTTGGCAATAGCGGCGGAGGTGAGGCCAGATGATCTGTGCATACCACTCACAGAACCCCGCCAACGTTCAGTGCAACGCCTGCGGCAAGGCTCTTTGCCCTTCGTGCGACCACCGCATCAAGGGCTTTCCGTATTGCCAGGACTGTATTGTCGAAGGCGTAGATCGGCTGCGGCAGAATAACCGCTCGGAGTATGCTCCGTTCGTCAGGCGAAAGACAGTGCCGGTTATCGCACTTTTCCTCTCTTTTATATTGCCCGGACTCGGTGCCGCCTATAACGGTCAAACCGTCAAGGCACTCGTATATTTCGGCGTGTTCGTCGGGTTGTTTCAGATGGCAGTGCTGACCGGCGGTACACCGCTTTTCGTTCTGGCGTTCTTCGGCATGTGGGCATTTGCCGGACTCGATGCATGGCGAACTGCGCAGATGATCCGAAACGGCATCACGCCGGACGTCGCCGAAGACGTTCTTGTCAGACGCTTTTCCGGCAACCCAAAGCTATGGGGTGTTAGTCTAACCATTTTGGGCAGCGCTATTTTGCTTCAGAATGTTTTCGACTTCCGCGGTATAATGCGTGCCGTGGTCCCGGCAATGCTCATCGGCCTCGGGATCTACATTCTCCGTGGTTATGTTTTTCCGGAAAAGAACGATGAGGATAAATGGACCGACTTTGACACCGCAAAGCCTGCTCCGCTATTCATGACGGCCAAAAGCGGACGCGGTTATGATTCGGGTACAGGACGCCGCTACCCGGAGGAAAGCTCCCGAGGCCGGTCAGGCTGGCGCGATGGAAGATAAAGTTTGATTGTATTTCAAAGGCACCGATAGTTTAATATTGAAGGACAAGCTCTCGGGCTTGTAGTAAGAAAGAGGTAATAATATGCCCGTTTGGATGAAAGCAGCAGGAAAATGGGGAAGCATTTTGGTGATCATCGCCCTGGTCATCACCTTGCTCAAGCAGATCATCGCGTTCATTGGATTTCTCACCGGAGCCGTTAAGCTCTTGATCGTTCTGGCATTCATCGCCGTCATCCTAGGCGTCGGCTTCCTCGTCTTTAAGGGGATCAGCGAGAGCAAAAAGAATAGCCAGTAGCTTTCGCGGGTAATTTATAGTATTCTCATTTGGTCTAGGTTCCGGCCTTGGGCACTTGCCTCAAGGCTCGGAAATTCTTATATTTAGACCTTGCACTTCATTGAGTGGACCTTTCCATACTGCCCGCAAAGGTCTCTCGGCTAGTTTTATTATTAAGTGCCCCGGTTTCGCGTTAGTCGCTTGCGGCTGATCCTGCGTGATTCCGAACGTCGGGACGATGGATTCCCGGCTTTAAGAACAACAAAAGGAGCTTTAAAGCATAATGCAGAAAAACGGCAGGGTTTTTACCTTTCTTTTTTCGTACAGATTTAGATCGAGAGTTTTTATTCGTCGCGTCGAGATTCCGAAGGCCCATGTCCAGAATGGGGTTTTGGGTCTCGCGTTCGTTTTTATGGTCTCCGCACTTGGAGTTGGTGCTTACGGCGTAATTTATTCATTCGAGCCCGCAATTATCAGTAGCAGCATCGCTCATGCACCCGCCCAAGTCGCATCAACTGTTAGTGATCCCAAGATCTACGATTACACCCGTCCCGCAGCTTCAAGCCAGATGGCACAGAATGCCGGCGGCCCGGCATTGTCCGAGCTTTCGAGCGAGGATGCGGAGATCGAAAGCCAGCTTCGGGTGATCGAAACAACGGCCGACCCGGGGACGATCCCGAACATCTGGGCCCACTCCGGCAAGATCAACAACGAATTCGGCTTCCGCCGTAATCCGTTCGGCGGACGCAGCTACGAGTTCCACGCCGGTATGGACATCGACGGCGAACGTGGCGATACGGTCGTCGCTCCGGGCAATGGCGTTGTCACGAAGTCCGGTTGGCAAGGCGGCTACGGCAACATGATCGAGATCGACCATGGCAATGGCCTTACGACTCGTTACGGCCACCTTTCCAAAGTTGAGGTTAGCGTTGGTGATGAGATCACCCGCGGCCAGCTCATTGGGTTCGTTGGCTCAACGGGACGCTCGACCGGCCCGCACCTCCATTACGAACTTCGCCTCAACGACCGCCCGATCAATCCGCGTCGCTTTCTACCGACCGAGCCGATCGATTTAGCGAGGAACTAGTCTTAGCAGAAATGCATCATAGAAGCCGGGCTCTCCCGGCTTTTTTCGTTGGTTCGCATCCGTCCGCGAAAGCAGATATACTTCCCATGCAAGTGATTTTAGTCCACCTTCGGGGATTCAGAATATGATCAAGAAGTTTACCTTTTCAACTACCTTGCTGATCGTTTTTTCGCTCGCTTTCAGCAGCGTTTCATTCGCCTTCACCGCATTCGATGAGGGCATGTTCAAACCGGACAAGATCTCGTCGCTGCCGCTCAAAAAGCTCGGCCTCAAGATCAAGCCGGAAGATATCTATAATCCTGCCGGCGGCGGCCTTAGCGAGGCGGTTGTTCGGCTGAGCATCGGCTGTACGGCCGAATTCGTTTCGCCCGACGGCCTGATCCTGACCAACCACCACTGTGCGTTCGATGGCCTCGTTTCGGCCTCGACGCCGGGCAACGACCTGGTCGAGAACGGCTTTAAGGCCAATAACCGCGGCGAGGAGATCCCGGCGAAAGGTTATTCGATCTTCGTTACCGAGCGCTCCGAGGACGTGACTGCAAAGGTCCGCCAGGGCACCGAGTCGCTTTCAGGCGACGCCCTTTCGGCCGCACTCCGAACCAATGCCGAAAACCTGCAAAAGGCCGAACAGGAGAAGGTCCCTGCCGGTTCGGTCATCCGAGTTCAGATGCTCAACAACGGTTACTTCTTCTACCTCTATCAGACAAAGCAGATCAAGGACGTCCGTATCGTTTACGCACCGCCGCGTAATATCGGAGTTTTCGGCGGCGACCCGGACAACTTTGAGTGGACACGACACACGGGCGATTTTACTTTCATCCGTGCTTATACCGCGCCCGACGGTTCCTCGGCGGACTACTCGCCGAACAACGTCCCGATGAAGCCGAAGCGTTATCTTTCGATCAATATCGGAGGGCTCAAGGAAAACGACTTCGTGTTCGTACTCGGCTACCCGGGCGGCACGACCCGCTATCGCGAATCGCAGTCGGTCGAATACGCCCGCGACGTTAACTTCCCGTTCCTCTGGACGTGGCTGCAGGCCCGTGCCGATGCCCTCCGGATGGTCGGAGAGACCGATGAAGCGAAAAGGATCGAGCTGCAATCAGACATCGCCAACTTCGACAACGCCCGTAAGGTCTACTACGGCGGCATGTGGCGGCTTCGCCGTTCGCAGGTCGTTGAGAAACGAAGAGCTGAAGAAGAAGCGTTCGCCAAATGGGTAGCGGCAAATCCGCAGCGTCAGCAGAAATACGGAACCGTGCTTCAGGAATTCGCCGCCGTTTCGGCAAAGTCGAATGCCATCGCTAAGCGCGACGTCCTCGCAAGACGAATTCCGGACGCGACGATACCGGTATTTCGGGCAATCTTCCAGGCCGTAAGCGAGGGCAAGATGCTGAACGAAAGCGAAAGGCGTGCAAAGCTCGACGAGATCAAAAAAGCTCTCGAAGGCCGCGAAGCTATCTACGAACGCGAGATGCTGAAATATTTTCTAAAGGCATTTTCGGAGCTTCCGGAAGGACAAAAGTTCGACGGTGCCGAGAACCTTTTCGGAAAGCTCTCGGGCAAAGCACGCCGCGAAGCAGAAGCAAAATTTGCCGACAACATCGCAGATGGCTACTGGACCGCGGAAACCATTGCCGCACTTTACGGCCCGCAAACGATGGATTACCGGCCGGAACGTGACGACGTGGTCGCATTCGCCCGGGCGCTGATCAAGGCTCGCGAAGAGGCGAACGCCCGTGCGGCAGAGTTTGGTGCGAACATTGACCGGCTCCGTCTTCTCTATCAGCAGGGCATGGCCGAAATGAGGGGCTCGACACCCTATCCGGACGCCAACTCGACACTTCGATTCAGCTACGGCTACATCAAGGGCTTTTCGCCTCGCGAGGCCGAGTATCGAACTCCGTTCACGACGATGAAGGGAATGCTCGAGAAGGACACCGGCGTCAACCCGTTCGATATGCCCGATGGCCTCAAGCGGCTGCAGGCTGCTCGGGACTTCGGCCGTTTCGGCTCTGGCGATAGTGTAGTGGTCAACTTCCTTTCGACCAACGACATCATTGGCGGAAATTCGGGCAGCCCCGTTCTGAACGCCAATGGCGAACAGGTCGGGCTCGTTTTTGATGGAAACTACGAAGGCCTCGGTAATGATTTCTATTACGACCCAAATATGAACCGGACGATCTCGGTCGATATCCGGTTCGTGCTTTTCGTTACGGAAAAATTCGGCGGAGCCGGGTGGATACTCAACGAGATGAAACTCGTCGGCGGCCCGAAGGGCTAGTTGATCAGTTAGCAGAAAAGCAAAGGAGGCCGTCCGGTTGGGCGGCCTCTTATTTTAGTAATTCAGCTTCATCGAGTTCATATACTTTAGAAGCACGCGCTGTCGGCGGACGACGCGTTTGCGGTTTTTCTCGGGATTGAAGACATTGAGCGGGCTCGGGATCATCGCCGCGAGAAATGCCGCCTCTTCACGCGATAGGCTCGAAGCCGATTTCTTGAAGTGAGTCCTTGCCGCCGCTTCGGCTCCGTAAACCCCGTCGCCCCATTCGATAACGTTCAGGTAAAGCTCGAGTATCCGCTTCTTCGAAAGCTCGCGTTCGAGAAAGTACGTGTAAACGGCCTCGCGGCCCTTGCGGAAAAAACTCCGTTCCTCTGAAAGGTATAAGTTCTTCGCGAGTTGCTGCGTTACGGTCGAGGCTCCACGCTTGAAGCTCGGCATCGGAGGTATCCAGTCATCCTCACTCGGTGCACAGTCCTTCTTCGGGGTGTTTGCGGCCTTCGCCTGTGCCTCGCACTCCTCGCGGGCCTCTTTCTCGCCTTCCTTGACCGCCTCGTCCCATGCCTTCTGGATCGCCTCCCAGTCAAAGCCGTTATGCTCAAAGAACCTTGAATCCTCGCCAGCCAGAACGGCCCGCTGCAGGTTTGGCGAGATCTGCTCGATCGGCATCCAGATCATGTATTTCTTCGGCTCTTTGCCGGCGGCCTTGGCTTCGGAGATGCGATACTCGATCAACGAGGACGTGACCGGATTTTCGGTCTTGAGCGATGAGATGCTCGGAAATGTGATCAACTCGTATCCAAGCCAGAGCCCCAACGACCCAAGCAATACCAAAAAGATGACCTTCGTCCAATACCACATAATTAGGGTTAGTTGTCGTCGAATCGCCGCCGGTTGTCAAGTTTCGCCCCTGTCGGCGGCCGTCCCGACCGAAACTGAAAATAGTCCTGTTAATAGCAAATGAAGATGTCCGGTTTTATTAGCACATTAGATGTCCGGT
>ERZ761602.6520-NODE-6520-length-12966-cov-6.602432_pt1 | contig 12966 bp, 9 predicted proteins | sample MGYA00512165_ERZ761602 | MGnify/ENA primary metagenome ERZ761602 (study PRJEB28899, sample SAMN02445085) | bioreactor sludge metagenome | biome: EBPR sludge; isolation source: Thorneside wastewater treatment plant | place: Australia: Brisbane, Thorneside...
CTGCCACCGAGACCGAGATGAAGGAGAAGAAGGCCCGCGTCGAAGACGCGCTGCACGCGACCCGCGCAGCCGTCGAAGAGGGCATCGTGCCCGGCGGCGGCGTGGCACTCATCCGCGCCCAGGCGGCCCTCGAGGGCCTCCAGGTCAACGAGGAGGAGAAGTTCGGCGTCTCCATCATCCGCCGCTCGATCGAGGAGCCCATCCGCCAGATCGCCGCCAACAGCGGCGAAGAGGGCTCGATCATCGTGCAGAAGGTCCGCGAGAGCTCGGGCAACTTCGGCTGGAACGCCGCCACCGGCGAGTTCGGCGACATGCTCGCCATGGGCGTCATCGACCCGGTGAAGGTCGTGCGCTCCGCGCTGCAGAACGCCGCCAGCGTCGCGAGCCTCATGCTCACGACCGAGGCGATGGTCGCCGAGCGCCCGAAGGACAAGAAGGAAGAGGCCGGCGGCCACGCGGGCCACGACCACTTCTGATCCTCAGGCTTCTCACGAAGCCCGAAGCGCGAGAGGCCGCCACCCGAGAGGGAGGCGGCCTCACCGCTTTTCGTTCACCGTGCGCGAGAGGCCGCCACCCGAGAGGGGGAGGCCGCCTCACCGCTTTTCGTTCACCGTGGCCGAGCTCGGCTGCCCCACGCGCACAGCGTCAGCTGCCCTGCGAGCCCAGCGTCAGCTGCCCCGCGAGCCCAGCGTCAGCTGCCGTGCACAGCCAGCAGCGCCTTGCGTGTGTATTCGTCGAGCTTGCCCGTGGGCTCGAGCTCCTGCGACGACTGGAAGGCGCGCAGCGCACCGACGAGCGCGTCGCCGTCGGCCGCGTCGGCGTTCTCCACGCCCACGCTGGTCGGCTGGTAGAAGCCGAGGTGCGTGAGGCGCTTCTTCAGGCCGCTCACGGTGTCGACCGGATCGAGATCGCCGACGCGCAGGCGCAGCGTGCGGTTCTTGTTGGTGAGCCGAACCTCGATCTCGCGCACGTCGACCGGCACGCGGGCCGAGAGCGCGCCGTGCTCGTCGGTCGCGCCGCGCACCGGATCGGGGCCGAGGCCCAGGATCTCGTAGGGCTCGTCGACGAGCGGCTCGCGGCCGACCTCGAGCTTGAGCTGGACGGGCATCTTCGGCACGACGGCCGCGTAGCGGTTGGTGCTGCCGGCCTTGATCGAGAGCCGCCGATGCTGCTCACCGTCGGGGATCCACAGGACGTCACCCGGGTGCAGGAGGTTGGGCTCGGTGCGGCGCTCTCTCAGCGATTGGTTCTTGGGATCGTTCCAGATGGCGTCGGCGTCGAAGCCGCGCTGGTGCGCGAGCTTCGTGAGGTAGTCGCCCTGGCGGATGACGTAGGGTCGCATGGCTCAGGCCTCCCGCGGCTTGTCGACGTCGGGGAAGTAGATGGTGGCGTCGTCGTCGAGCTCGAGCTCGGCCGTGCCGCGATCGTCGAGCACGCCGCTGCGCTCACCGCTCTTGGTGACGATGACGAAGCGCCTGCGGCGCGCGGGCGTTCCGTCTTCGTCGGTGAGCTCGATGCGCGTGATGGGCTTCGGCTTGGCCACGACGGCCGCCTCGTCGACCACACAGTTGAGCTTCACCTTGTTGCCGCCGATGTCGGCGTCGGTGAACAGCAGGAGGCTCGAGCTCTTGCCCATCGCGTGCAGGCGCTCGCCCTTCAGCACGATGCCGTCCTTCGACACCAGCGTGACGCGGTCTTCGGCGCCGGCCTCGATGTTCTGACCCGAGAGCGTCACCGTGGGCGAGATGATCTCGATGCGGTTGGGCCCGATGCGCAGCTGGCTCTCGCCACAGCGCAGCACGATGCCCTCTTCGGCGATGAGCTCGGTGGCCTTGCTCGCGTAGCCGGCGAGCGTGCCCTCGACGTGCACCGCGGCCGTCGCCGGGCGGCCCTCGTCGCCGACGACCATCGTCGCGTGCCCTCGCACGCGGTGGACGGCGTCTTTGTGGACGAAGGACTCCTGCGACGCGATGTCGAGGCGCTGGGTGCCCTCGACGCGCACGTTTTCGTCGCCGCTCACGCGCCGGTCTTCGTCGCCGCGCACCGCGTGGATGACGTTGCCGAGGACCTGCGTGGTCATGTGCAGCGAGGCGAGCGTCGTGATGCCGCCGGCGACCGTGACCGTCTGCGTGCCCACGACGTTCTCGGTGCGCTGGCCCGCGACGCGCAGCGTGCTGTTGCCGGTGACGCCGACCGAGTGGTCCTGCCCGACGTCGAGCTCGAGGTTGCGCTGCGCCTTGAGCAGCATGAGCTCACGCCCCTTCTCGTCGTCGAAGCTGAGCTCGCTCGAGCCGCCTGCGCCTGGCGTGCTCATGGTGCGGAAGCCGCTCTTGCCCTTCTGTCCGGGCAGCCCGAAGGGCGGCGGGTGCGTGCCGTTGTAGACCGAGCCCACGATGATCGGCCGGTCCGGGTCGCCGTCGAGGAAGCTCACGACGACCTCGCTGCCGACGCGCGGGAGGAACTGCGAGCCGAAGCCCGAGCCGGCCCAGGGCTGCGCGACGCGGATGAAACAGGAGGAGCGCTCGTCGCTCTGACCCTCGAGGTCCCAGTGGAACTGCACCTTCACGCGGCCGTGCGTATCGGTGAAGACCTCGCCGTCGCCGCCGCCGACCACGGTGCCCGTCTGCGTGCCGTGCACGACGCGCCGACGCGTCTCCACGGGCAGGCGCAGCGGCGTCTCGATCGGGACCGCCTCGAACTCGTTCACGTAGACTTCTTCGCCGTCGGCGCCGAACTCGGGCGTCTGCCCCTGGTGCACGACGCTCTGCACGACCCACTCGCGGTTGAGGCTCTCGAGCGAGTGGCCCTCGAGCTCGAAGGCGTGCGCGGGCAGGAGCTTGCGTGAGCGGCTCGTGCCGATGACGAGCAGGCCGTCGCTGCGTAGGGACTGGAGCATGCGCGTCGCCGTCTGGTCGCGACGCTGCGCGCTCGCGCCCACCTCGTGTTCGGCCTCGTGCGAGAACTCGTAGGTGCCGAGCTTCTCGGAGCCGAGATCGCCCGCGACGCCCTTGGGGTCGCTCGTGACCTCGAGCGAGCGCATCGGCAGGCGCGGGTTCTTGAAGTCGAAGTCGCCGATGCGCGCCGCCGTCGGGCGGAGCCTGCGCCGGATGCCCATCTCGACGATGTCGCCCTCGCCGATCTCGAAGCGGCCCGAACGCATGCTGAGCTTGCCGCGCAGCCCGGGCAGCCGCTTGTAGAGCGCCTCGTCGGCGAAGACGAGCTGCTCGACCTCGGCGTCAGGCCCCTGCCGGAAGTAGAAGTAGATGCCCTCGCGCGCGAGGATGCGCCGCACGAAGTCGAAATCCGTCTCGTGGTACTGCGTGCAGTAGCTGCGCGGCGTGTAGCTGCCCACGAGCTCGAAGACGTGTGGCACGCGCCACTCGGCGAGGATCTTCGACACGATGGCCGGCACCGTCTCGTCCTGGAAGATGCGGCTGTGGTAGCGCATCTTGAGCAGGCTGAAGCGCGGCGACAGCCGGAGTCGGAGGCGGACGGACTCGCGGTCGAGCGACCCGATGACCTCGTAGCCGGTCACGACGCCGTGCACCATGCGGGGCTCGTCGTTCGCATCCATCATGACGAGCGAGCCGGGGTGCCCGAGCAGCTCCTCCTCGAGGGTGTGGAGCGGATCGAGATCCTGCGGCGCGAGCAGCTCGACGTCGAAGTCGTAGCCGTCGTTGACGCGCTCCTCGCCGTTGAAGCGCGTCACCCGCAGGCGATGGGTGACCTTGCCCCTGCTGACGAAGTGGAAGAGGTCGAGCTTGGCGAGCTGCGCTGCCTTCTGGGCCGGTTCGAAGAAGGAATCGAGGCTCATGGTCAGGGCTTCTTCAGGGCGCCGAGGAAGGGCGGCAGTGAGGAGAGCGCAGCTTGGTCGAGGTCGACCGTCTGCTCGAGGTCGAGGTCGGCGAGCTTCTTGAGCTCACTCGAGATCGGCCCGAGCTCCTCGGTCTTCTCGGAGCTGAGCGACGAAGGGACCGGCGCCTGGAGCAGCCCTGGCGAGGACTGCGCCGGGATGACGTTCGGCGAAGGCACCGTCGTGGGCCCCTGCTGCGGCGCGGGGATGTGCGGCGCGATCTGCGAGAGGCCGTTCTGCGTCGTGAGCACGCTCGGCTTCACCTGGGGCTGTGGCAGCTGAGGGCTCGTCGGCATGTTCGGCGTCGTGCCCTGCGCCGGGGTGAAGGTCGTCGAGCTCGTGCCGAGCCCACCCGGCCTGTCGGCCAGGACGCCGCGGATGTTGCCGAGCTCCGTGGGTCGGATCTTGGGCGGCCCGCGATCCGGCCTCGGCCCGGGGCCGCTGCCGCCGGTACCCGGCGCCTGGTTGGCGACGGTGCTCGGCACACCCGGGCCACCGCTCTCGTCGTAGTGCAGGTCGAGCTGCTGCTCCTGATCGCTGCGCCACTTCAGCTGCGGCGCGACGAGCTTCAGGTGCTCCCCGGTGACGGGGAGGATCTCGACGCGCGAGAGGCGCTTCTGCACCGGGAAGGCCTGCTCGAGCGGGTCGTGGTCGAGCGGCCCGAGATCTTGGGTCTCGTCGATATCGGCGTCTTCCCAGGCCTTCTTCGCGCTCTCTGCGATCGGGTTCCAGTCGCTCTTGATCTTCTTGATGCTGCCCTTCGGATCCTTGAAGTCGAAGGCGACGGCCGGCAGCGCAGCGGGCAGCGTGTCGAGCGCGGCGAGGGCCTGCACCATCTTGCCGCGGACCATCTCGCTCTGCTCACGCGCCTTGAGGATCACGCGACCCGCGTCGGCGAGGCGCGGCATGAGCGAGGCGCTCACCGCCTCGATCGAGCGCTCGAGCACCTTGTCCCAGAGCGGGAAGAACACGTTGCAGAACATGCGCGAGAAGACCGACGGGAGCTGCGCGAGGTGCACTTCCATCGTGAGCGCGCCGTTCTCGATCGCCGTCTTGCGGTACGCGAAGATCATCCCGTGGAGATCGCGCATCGCGTACTTCACGACCGGCTCGATGAACTTCTCGAGCTTGAGCGTGGCGAACTCCTTCGCGCGCCCGATGAGCGCGTCGACGCTGACGGCGACCTCGGCGATCGGCAGATCGATCTTCGCGGTGCGCAGCTTGTCGACGAAGCCGAGCCCACCGAGGATGCTCTCGACGACGTTGCCGACGAGGTGGCGCTTCGCTGCCTCGTGGAGCTCGGACTCCGTGACCTCCGCGGCGGGATCGAGCACGAGCAGCTTGCCGTAGACGGCCCGCACGAACTCGGCGCACACGGTCGAGATCTTCGACACGGTGAACTCGAGGAAGGCCGGCATCGTCTCGACCTTGAGCGCGGCCTTGAGCGAGTCGACGGCCATCTGGCCGAGACCGCCCGACCAGCCTACGCGTGCGCGTTTGCCTGCGTCGGGCACGTCGGGGGCGTCCGGATCCGGGGGGATGAGGAAGATGTCGTCGAGGTAGGGGCGACCAGGCGTGTAGCGGTCGGGGCGGCTCAGGAAGTCGAGCGTCTTGTCGATGCCGACCTTGTTGTCGAACTCGACGAGCTTCGCCTTGATGGGATCGGTGATGACGTCGGCGAGCTGGTTGAGCGGGCCGGCGAGCGAGCCGAAGGGGTTGGGCAGATCGCCCTTCTGGAGCGGGTTGTCGACGCGGTCGAAGATGCGCTGCTCGATGTCGGCCGGGAGCGCGTAGTCGGGCTGCGGGGCCATGAACCACGTCGGGAAGACGGGCGTGCTGCGCTTCTTCAGGGCGTCGGTCGAGACGCGACGGCAGGCGTCCTCGATGAAGGGCTCGAGACGGACGGCGTACTCGTAGTGGAGCAGCGCGCACACGTCCCAGGCCTTGAAGCTGATCTTCTGGGCGAGGCTCAGGAAGTCCTGCATGCTCGGCGGGATGATGCTGGTGAGCCGAGGCACGGCGTCGTGCTTGCTCTCCTCGCCTTCGGCGGGCTTCTTGCCGAGCCACTTCGCCCCGGCGGCGAGCGACTCGTTCACCTCGTCGACCTGATCGTTGAGGATCCCACCACCCGGCTTGGGCGTCTTCGCCGGGGCGTGGCGCTTCTCGATCTCGTCGACGAGATACTCGCGGTAGGCGCGGCGCGCCGTGTGCAGCTCGACGCCGCAGGTGTGGAGCGCGACGTAGTCGATCTTCGCCTTGTTGATGAGCTCCGCCGCCTTGATGACCTTCTTCAGGTGCGGGTTGAGATCGACGGCGTTGGGTTTGTCTTGGGTGCCACCCGCCGAGCCGGTGAGGTCGGCGATCACCTGGGCGATCACGCCGATGGCGCCCTTGCTCTGCTCCTCCGCGGCGAGGGCGTCCATCTGCGCGCGGATGAAGCCGCCGAGCAGGATCGCCTCGCGCTGGAGCGCGGCGCGGAAGAACAGGCCGTGCGCGGGGATCTCCTGGCCGCGCGTCTCGAGCGCGGCGGCGCGCGCCTTCGGATCCTGCGGCGGCGGCAGCACGAGCCGCATCGCCTGATCGTCGAGCTTCGGGCAGGGGAACAAATGCGAACGGTCGCGATAGACGCGACCGTAGTGGACGAACTCGACGGGCTCCGACAGGTCGACCGTCGCACCGCCTTGCACGACGCTCGCGTGCACGGTGATGGCGCCGTCTTCCGCGGCCGTCCAGTCCTCGGCGTTGTCGAAGCGGGCCTCCTTGAACTCGACCAGCCTCGCCTTGCGAGGCATGCCGTGCACGAGGCGGGTCCCCACCTCGCCGAGCACGTTGTTCACCCCGCGAAGGGCTGGCTCGAGGGTCTTGCCCGCACCCTGAGCGTGGTCGGCGGCCTTGCGGATGGTTTCGCCTTCGATCTTCACCGTGGCGCGAGTTTAGACCACATCGCGGAGCCCGAACAGCGGCACGGTGATCAGGAGTGCTCGCCCCCCACCCTCTTGCACACATCCTGCGCAGCCCGCCGGAGCGGGCTCGCTGCGCCGTACCCCCGGGGCCGCGGCGCTGACGGTCAGGGCGCGCAGCGCTCTGCGACGTAGCGGCCGTCGGCGTCGGGGGAGCTGAGCGCAGCCTCCCAGCCCTCGAGCTCGATCTCCACCGTGGTCGGGCTCACCGCGAGGATGCTGAGCTCGCCGAAGAGCGCGGCCCCGCCTCCCCCGCTCCCGAAGCTACACCCGAGGCCGTCCGGCTCTCCCTCCGCGCTGAAGTACGAGGTGACCTCGTCGTCGTAGGGGTCGACGCGCCCGTAGGCCTCGTCGAGGTAGCTCGACGGCAGGCGGATCTCGAGGTCGAACCAGCCGCACCGACCGAAGGGCGGCTCGCTGCCCGGATCGATGCAGCTCAAACCGAAGTTCGCGACGCGGATCGTCGAGATCCCGCTGCCGTCGTCGATCACGATGGCGGTCGAGGGCGACGTGGGCCCGCTCGAGCTGCTCGGGGGGCTCGAGCTGCTCGTGACGGTCGTGCCCGCGCCGCCCTCACCCGGCTCGCCTTCGTAGCTCACGAGGCCACCGCAGCCGCTCGCGAAGCACAGCAGCGCCGCGCTGGAGGCGAGACCCGCCGCGAACCGCGCGCCTCGCGCGACACCGGCGGCTCGCGTCCTGCGCGAAAGAACTTGGGGCATCATCGAGTCAGGCTCTCCTCGCCGTGCGTCGAGCGGGCACGCGGTCAGGAGCCCACGAGCACGGTGCTCTTGCAGAGCACGACGCTCGAAGGCAGGTCCTTCGGATCGCTGCAGGTCTCGACGAGATCGCCGGCACGCGCGACGGCCTTGTCGTTCGCGAAGACCGTGTTCGAGCCCATGATCACCTTGCCCTCGTTCTTCGGGGGTTTCTGGAAGGAGCCTCCGGGCGGAACGTGCGCGGGCTCGTTCTTGGCGATCGAGCCGACGACGGCGACGGGGCGATCCTCGATGAGCACGTCGTCGGAGAGCTCGCTGTCGAGCTTGCCGTTGAAGGGGAGCTGCACCGGGCTCGCGACCCCCGCGGCGGACACGACGATGTGGATGTCGACGCCGCGCACGGTGTCGCCCTCCTTGGCGGCGTAGCGCGCGCCGGAGTCGTCGAGCTCGGCCTCGGGGGGCTTGGGCAGATCGTCGATCGTCGGCGCCGGAGGCTCGGCTGCGGGTGCCGGAGGAGGCGCGGAGCGCCGTGGCAGCGGCGGAGGGACCGAGCGGGGCGGCTTCGGAGGCGGGGCGGAGCTCACGACGACGGAGCATAGCCGCGCCGACGACGGGGGCGAAGCGCCGGGTGGCGGCCGCCAGGCCCGCGCCGGGCTCCGCCAGCCCGAGCGGCTCGGATCCCGAGCGAATTCGTGGTCCGCGAGCTGGCACGCCGCTTGTGATGAGCCCTCCACGTCGGGCCTCGGAGAGCGAGGTCGGGCGAAGGAGAGAAGAGAGATGTCCATCGCAGAGAAGCTCAAGGGTCTGAAGCAGGTGCTCGCGTCGATCGAGAAGCAGTTCGGGAAGGGCAGCATCATGTCGCTGGGGGATGGAGACGTCGCCGAGTCGCAGGGCGTGATCCCGACCGGCTCGCTCGCGCTCGACCAGGCGCTCGGCATCGGCGGCTATCCGCGCGGTCGGGTCGTGGAGATCTACGGGCCCGAGTCGAGCGGCAAGACGACGCTCACGCTTCACGCGATCCGCGAGGCGCAGCGCAGCGGCGGCGTGGCGGCCTTCATCGACGCCGAGCACGCCTTCGATCCCACCTACGCGCGCGCCATCGGCGTCGACGTCGAGCGGCTGCTCGTGTCGCAGCCGGACAGCGGCGAGCAGGCGCTCGAGATCGCCGAGATGCTCGTGCGCTCGGGCTCCGTCGACATCGTCGTCATCGACTCGGTCGCGGCCCTCGTGCCGCAGGCGGAGATCGAGGGCGAGATGGGCGACGCGCACATGGGGCTGCAGGCGCGGCTCATGAGCCAGGCGCTGCGCAAGCTCACGCCGGTGGTGCACCGCACCGGCACCACGCTCGTGTTCATCAACCAGCTGCGCCAGAAGATCGGCGTGGTCTTCGGCAACCCCGAGACCACGACGGGCGGCAACGCGCTCAAGTTCTACGCGAGCGTGCGCCTCGACGTGCGCCGCACGGGCGCGCTCAAGGTCGGCGACGAGCCCGTGGGCTCGAAGACCAAGGTCAAGGTGGTGAAGAACAAGATGGCCCCGCCCTTCCGCGAGGCCGAGTTCGAGATCCGCTGGGGTCAGGGCATCGACGCGGCGAACGACCTCGTCGACTTCGCCACGAACGTGGGCCTGCTCGAGAAGAACGGCGCGCACGTGTCCTTCGAGGGCGAGCACCTCGGCCACGGCCGCGAGCGGGTGCGCGAGACGCTGCTCAGCCGCGCCGAGCTCAGCGCCGAGCTGCGCCGGGCGGCGATCGCGGCGGCGCCGCCCTTCATCGGCGCCGCCCAAGGGCTCGCGCAGGCGGAGGCCTGAGCGAGCGCGGCTGAGCAGCGCACGACGAACGAAGGACCCACCGAGAGAGACGAGAGAGAGAGAGGAACGAAGTCATGAGCGACGGAATCAACCGAGTCATCCTGTTCGGAAACCTGGGCGCCGCGCCGGATCTGCGCATGTCGCAGTCGGGCCTGGGCATCCTGCACCTGCGCCTCGCGACGACCGAGAGCTGGTTCGACAAGGCGTCGACCTCGCGGCAGGAGCGCACCGAGTGGCACGACGTCACCGTCTTCGGCCCGCGGGCCGAGGCGCTCGCGCGCATCCTGCAGAAGGGCGACAGCGTGCTCGTGGAGGGCGGGTTGCGCACCTCGAGCTACGAGAAGGACGGCGTGAAGCGCTACCGCACCGAGGTGCTCGCGCGCGAGGTCTGCCTGGGCGGGCGACGCCGTGGGTCGAGCCCGCCGGTCGAGGCCGAGGTGCTGGCCCAGCTCGACGAGCTGCCGACCGAGGAGCTCGCGAGGGGCAGCGCTCCGCGACGCGCCCCGGCGCGCGAGGAGGCGCTCGCCTGAGCGAAGTCTGAGGGAAGCGAGGCGGCCCGCGGGCTCCGGTCACTCCGGGGCCTGCGGGCCGTCTCGTTTTCACGAAGCCAGCCGCGCCCTGCGATGGGCGCGGCGCCGAGAGCGCCCCCTCAGAAGGGGCAGTTCTGGCAGACCTGGCAGCTCGGGTTGCCGTTGCCCGTGCCCATGATGTCCGGCGAGGCGTCGGCGCAGCGGATGTCGACGCCGTTGGTGGCGAAGACGTTCGTCTCGAGCGAGCCCGACTGGTTCGTGCCCTGGAAGTCGAGGCCGAAACCGGTGTTGTCGTGCAGGTTGCACTCGCGCACCTGCACGTTGTCGGCGGCGGCGAGCACGGCGATGCCCGTCACCGCGCCGGAGATGTCGTTCGAGCGGAGCTGGTGGCTGTTGTTGGGGGCGTCGCTCACGACGGCGATGCCGTTCGGCGCGCCGCCCGCCTCGATGACGCAGCCCTCGACGCGGTTCTGCGTGCCGCTCACGATCACCGTGGCCTCGACCGACTGCGCGGTGCCGCTGCCGATGAGCTTCGCGGACTCGTTGGCGCCTTGGTCGTAGCAGAAGAGCCTCTGCACGCCGCTGAGCACGAAGGGCAAGGTCTCGCCCGTCGCGGCGGAGTAGTCGCCGGCCTTCAGGCGGATGTCGTTCGTGGCGCGGCTGAGCGCGTAGCTCAGGGTCTTGTAGGCGCAGCCGCCGCGAGCGCCGCCGTTGTTCGGGCTGTCGGTGCCGAGCACCGGGTCGACGAACTGCGCCTCGCCGGCGAGTGGCGCGCAGGAGCACACGCCGCCCGCGCTGCAGACGCCCTGGTTGGCGCCGATCGTGCACGAGGTGCCCACGGGAGCCTGGCGCTCGCCGATCGCGCCGTCGTTGCAGGTGGGGACCATGCAGTCGAGCCCGTCGTCTTCGGGTGGGTCGTTCGAAGGCACGACGGTGCTGACGCCGGCGACGCAGTTGATCGACAGACAGTCGCCGGGGGTCTGCTCCGCGCCGGGCTCGGGCCCGCTCTCGATGTTGCGGAAGACGCACTCCTTGCGAGAGCCCTCGCAGAAGCCACGCGCGCAGGGGTTGTCGTTCACCGCGCAGTCGCGATCCGTCTCGCAGGGGACGGGCGGGTCGCCCGTGGAGCTGGTGTCGCTCGTGTCGTCGCCACAGCCCCACGAGAGGAACAGGAGCGACGCGATCGAGAAGCCGAAGCAAGCAGCGTGACGCATGGAGCCTCCGTGCGATGACATGGACCCAGGAGGCTAACAGCGCCTCGCTCGCACGACCAACGGTCCAGCAGGGCCGCGGCGCGTGCGCGGGTGGCGGCCGCCACCCCGCCGCCTGGCGGCGCCAGGCTGCAGAGGCGCCAGGCGGCGGCGAAATTGTCTGGAATCCGCGCACTTCCGAGCAGGGCTCGAGCTGGCATGGCGCGCGCAAAGCCGACGCGCATGCAAGCGACGACACACTCGGTGGGGCTCGTGGGGCTCGACGCGCACCGCGTCGACGTGGAGGTCGACTCGGGCAGAGGGCCGGCGCAGTTTCACCTGGTCGGGCTCGCCGAAGCGACGGTGCGGGAGTCGCGCGTGCGCGTGCGCGCGGCGCTCCAACAGCTCGGCGTCGAGCTCGACGAGTACGTGCTCACGGTGAGCCTCTCGCCAGCGGATCTGCGCAAGGTCGGGGCGGGCTTCGATCTGGCGATCGCCTGCGGCGTGCTGGGTGCGCTCGGCAAGCTGCCGCTCGAGGCGCTCGAGCACACGCTGCTCGTGGGCGAGCTCGCGCTCTCGGGCAAGCTCCGGCCCGTGCGCGGCGTTCTGCCGAGCCTCTACCGCGCGCCGCGCCTCGGCCTGCGGCGCGCGATCGTGCCGGAGGGCAACGCCGCGGAGGCATGCGCGGCGGCCAGCACGCGCGCGCTCGACGGCGAGGGCGGAGCGGCGCCGCTCGAGATCGCGATCGCCGACTCGCTGCTCGAGGTCGTCGAGCACCTGCGTGGGCACGTTCCGCTCCTCCGCCCGACGCCGAGCGATCGACGCCCGACGATCGCGCTCGCCCCGGTCGACATGGCGGACATCCGTGGACAGCAGGGCGCGCGCCGCGCGCTCGAGATCGCGGCGGCCGGCGCGCACAACTTGCTGCTCGTCGGCCCACCGGGCGCCGGCAAGACGATGCTCGCGCGCAGGCTGCCCACGGTGCTGCCACCGATGACCCCAGGCGAAGCGCTCGAGGTGAGCGCGGTGCACTCGGTCGCGGGGCTCCTGCCGCAAGGCGCGGGGCTGCTCGAGGAGCGGCCCTTCCGGGCACCGCACCACTCGGTGAGCGTCGCGGGGCTCGTCGGCGGTGGACAGCCCGTGCGCCCCGGTGAGGTGTCGCTGGCCCACCACGGATGTCTGTTCCTCGACGAGCTGCTCGAGCTCTCTCGCTCCACGCTCGAGGCCCTGCGGCAGCCGCTCGAGGACGGCTACGTGACCGTCTGTCGCGCCAAGGAGCGCGCGAGCTTCCCTTCGCGACCCATGCTCGTCGCCGCGGTGAACCCCTGCCCTTGCGGGCACGCCGGCTCGCCGCGCTGCGTCTGCGCACCCGAGCGTGTGCGCAGCTACCGAGCGCGCCTCTCGGGCCCGCTGCTCGATCGCATCGACATGCACCTCAGGCTGCCGCCCGTCGACGTGCGCGAGCTGGGCAGGAGCGGCGCCGACGGCGAGCCCTCGGCCGCGGTCCGAGCGCGCGTGGTGCGCGCACGAGCGGCGCAGACCGAGCGACAGCGCGCTGGCGTCGTGGGGTCGTCGACCAACGCGGCGCTCGCTCAGAGCGAGCTCTTGCGCGTGGCGAGCCCTGACGCGGCGGGAGACGCGCTCTTGCGCCGGGCGGCCGAGGCGCTCGGGCTCTCGGCACGCGCCTTCGGCAAGGTGCTGAGGGTCGCCCGCACGATCGCCGACCTCGAGGGCTCGACGGCCGTGAGCAGCGCCCACGTCGCCGAGGCGGTGCACCTACGCCTGCTCGAGCGTGACGCCGCGAGCGTGGCGCTCGCCGGCGCGCAGGCCTGAAGACGTGAACAGAAACGCCAAACAGCGCTTGGGGCAGGGGCCCCGAGCGCTGCGCGCGGCAGCCGACGACAGAGA
>ERZ761602.6522-NODE-6522-length-12962-cov-3.000542_pt1 | contig 12962 bp, 13 predicted proteins | sample MGYA00512165_ERZ761602 | MGnify/ENA primary metagenome ERZ761602 (study PRJEB28899, sample SAMN02445085) | bioreactor sludge metagenome | biome: EBPR sludge; isolation source: Thorneside wastewater treatment plant | place: Australia: Brisbane, Thorneside...
TGCTTGACCAGCATCGCCTCGCCGAACTGCTCCTCAAGCCGCTTCATCTGCATGGACAGCGCGCTTTGCGTCATGTTCAGCGCCTCGGCGGCGCGGGTCACAGCGCCATATTCCGCCACCGCCTGCAAGGACCGCAGCGTGGCAATGTCGAGATTGCGGATCATTCAACGCCCCTGATCAGTGGCATCAATATCATTCGTTTTACGAATACGACATCCCGCCCTAAATATCAATCAGTCGGATGATAAGCTGGAATCACATCACTCCGATTGATTGAACGCATCACCGGAGCTGAACCATGGCACAGAAATCCGCCGCTATGCTGCACACCGCCATCGGGCAAGGGGCAATCACACGTCCCGGCTGGTTTGCACGGATCCTGACCGCTCTGGCCGTGCGCCGCTCGCGCAGCGACCTCAGCCATCTGAGCGACGACCTGCTGCGCGATATCGGGCTGAGCCGGGCAGATGTCGAAGAGGAAATTTCCCGCCCGATCTGGGACGTACCGCAGAACTGGCGCCGCCGCTGAGCGCGCCGGCCCGTTCACAGAAGCGGACCGGTCAACCCCAGACTTCCTCGAATTCCCGCCATTCCCGCGCGCTCATGCCGCTGTCCGCATGCGTCACCGTCTCACCCGCCAGACGGCGGCGCAGCACGGCGACCGCCTGCGCGGACAGGCTGGCCGCCTCCATCCGATAATCTCGGAAGGCAGCGAAGGCCGCCGGCACCCAGTCGGCAACGATCCCGCACATCGCCTCGGCATAGGCGCGAATCTCGTATTGCGCATGGGCATCGGCGCGCAGGCGCAGGAAATGCAGCAGGTTGTGCAGGTCCGTCTTCCAATACCATTGGGTATAGATATTGGCGGGCAGGTTCATCCGCGCCAGTTCGCGCGCCAGCCCTTGCTGGCCGTCCTGCGACAGCATCGCTTCGTAATGGTCATAGCTGCGCATCGCATCCTCGCGCAGCAGATCCAGCACGCGCCGCGCCTCGTCCCCCTGCAAAACCTCGCCCCGGCCCTGATTGTTGACGCTGGACTGCGCCGCCAGTTGTTCGGGTGCGGGAATGTAGAATTCGCGGTCCAGGATCGAATAGCGCGCCGAGTATTCGTTCACATTGGCGGTGCGGTGGCGAATCCATTGCCGGGCGACGAAGACCGGCAGTTTGACGTGAAGCTTGACCTCGCACATCTCGAACGGGGTCGAATGCCAGTGCCGCATCAGATAGCGGATCAGCCCCTCATCGTTCTGCACCGATTTCGTGCCACGGCCATAGCTGACCCGCGCCGCCTGACAGATCGCCGCGTCATCGCCCATGTAATCCACCACCCGCACGAATCCGTGATCCAGCACCGGATGCGCGATATAAAGGTGACGCTCCATCCCCTCGGCCACCGCGCGCAGGGTCTGGCGCGGGGCATCGCGCAGCGCGTCGATTTCGGCCTGCTGCTCGGGGGTGAGATTCGTATTCATGGTGGATCGTTCCTTGGTCTGACACCGCATCTTGTGCCACCGGGGGACGAGTCGTTCAACCGAATTGCGCCCTGCCCCGCCCCGATTTGCGCAACCCTGCGCACCGTGCCACTCTGCCTGCCAAAAGGCCGATGCGCCGGCCGTCACCATCAAAAAGGAAAATGCCCATGACAATCCGCTATCTGCACACCATGGTGCGCGTGAAGGATCTGGACCTGACGATGGAGTTCTTCCGTCTTCTGGGGCTGGAGGAGACCCGCCGCATCGACAATGACAAGGGCCGCTTCACCCTGGTCTTCATGGCCCCGCCAGGTCAGCCGGAATGTCCGGTCGAACTGACCTTCAACTGGGACGGAGACGAGGGCCTGCCCTCGGACAGCCGGCATTTCGGCCATCTGGCCTATCGTGTCGGCAATATCTACGACCTGTGCCGGAAGCTCATGGAAGCAGGCGTCACGATCAACCGGCCGCCGCGCGACGGTCACATGGCCTTCGTGCGCAGCCCAGACAATATCTCGATCGAACTGTTGCAGGAAGGCGAATCCCTGCCCCCGCAAGAACCCTGGGTCAGCATGGAAAATACCGGCCACTGGTGATCCGGCCCGCGCGGCCCCACCCGGGCCACGCACCCGTCAATAGATATAGCGAATCTGTTCGGACCAGAACCGTTCGATCCGGCGGTTTTGCAGGTTCACCTGTTCCAGCGGCGGATCCTCCAGCACACCGGACATCGCCAGCCCCTCGGCATGGCGCAGGAACAGGCGGTGCACCGTTTCGCGCACGGCCAGTCCCTCATCGGTCAGGCGCACTCGCACAGAGCGGCGGTCCATGTCCGACCGCTCGTGATGCACATAGCCCATGGTCACCAGCTTCTTCAGATTATAGCTGACATTTGAGCCCTGATACATCCCACGGGACCGCAGTTCGCCCGCGCTGACCTCGGCCGCGCCCAGATTATACAGGATCATCGCCTGAACCGGGGTCAGATCCTGCCGGCCAAGCCGCTCGAACTCATCCTTGACCAGATCCAGCATCAGCCGGTGCATCCGCTCCAGAATCTGCAGCGATTCGAGATAGGCTTCGACCTGTTCGACAGGATCTTCGACAGGATCTCGGGTGGTGGATTCGGCAGCGATCTGTGTCCTGTAAGGTAGCATGGCGGGTCTATCCGTCGTTTCGTGATGTTCCCCCACACTAGCCAGAAAAAAACAAACTTTACGTTAATCGCTCAAATTATATCAATTATCTAACTATCCGAGCCGCCCTGAAAGGCTGCCGTGGCGTGATCCGCGATCCGGTCCAGCATCGACGCAAGCGCCGCAGGGCCAAGCGGCTTTCCCGGCCCGGGATTCAGCCGGGCGGTGATCCACAGATACAGATCCTGATCGTTCTCCGACAACAGCGCCTCGTAAACGGCCGTCTGATCCTCGGGCAGCGCCGCCAGCGGGCCGTCGGCGAAGGCGCCAAGGATCAGGTCCATCTCTTTCATGCCGCGCCGCCAGCTTCGCATCTTCAGCCGCCGCAGCCGCGTCTCGTCATCCTCGGTCATGGTGCCGTCCCTTGAGTGTTCCGGGGCCGCACCGTAAGCCAACGGAACCGACAGATCAAACCGGGAACCACAGCATGGCCTTCCTTTCCGACCGCCTGGCGCGGATCAAGCCCTCGCCCACCATCGCCATGACCACCCGCGCGGCGGAACTGCGCGCGGCGGGACGCGACATCATCGGGCTGTCCGCCGGAGAGCCGGATTTCGACACCCCCGAACATATCCGCGAGGCCGGGAAATCCGCCATCGACGCCGGCCATACGCGCTATACGGCGGTGGACGGCACGCCGTCGCTGAAACGCGCGATCTGCGACAAGTTCGTGCGGGAAAACGGGCTGGACTATACGCCGGCGCAGATCACCGTCGGCAGCGGCGGCAAGCAGATCCTGTTCAACGCGCTGATGGCCACGCTGGATCAGGGCGACGAGGTGATCGTGCCCGCGCCTTATTGGGTCAGCTATCCCGACATGGTGCTGCTGGCGGGGGGCCGGCCGGTGGTGGTCGAATGCGATGCGCAGGCAGAATTCCGCCTGACGCCAGAGGCGCTGGCCGCCGCGATCACCCCGCGCACGAAATGGCTGATCCTGAATTCGCCCTCGAACCCCTCGGGCGCGGGCTACGGTCGCGAATCGCTGGCCGCGCTGGCACAGGTTCTGCTGGATCATCCGCAGGTCTGGATCCTGACCGATGACATCTATGAGCACCTGGTCTTCGACGGATTTGAATTCGCCACCATCGCCCAGGTCGAGCCGCGCCTGAAGGACCGCACCCTGACCATGAACGGGGTCAGCAAAGCCTATGCGATGACCGGCTGGCGCATCGGCTATGGCGCCGCGCCCGAGCCTCTGATCCGGGCCATGGCCAAGCTGCAATCGCAATCGACCTCGAACCCCTGTTCGATCAGCCAGTATGCGGCCGAGGCGGCACTGACCGGGCCGCAGGACTACATCGCGGACAGCCGCGCCGTGTTCCAGCGCCGCCGCGATCTGGTCGTGGCCGGGCTGAACGCCTGCCCCGGCATCGACTGCCCGACACCGCAGGTGGCCTTGTACGTCTATCCGTCGATGGCCGGGCTGCTGGGCAAGACCTCGGCCGGCGGCGCGCTGATCGACAGCGACGAAGCCTTCGCCAACGCGCTGCTGGATGAGGAAGGCGTGGCCGTGGTCTTCGGCGCCGCCTTTGGCCTGTCCCCGCATTTCCGCATCTCTTACGCGACCGGCGACGAGGTTCTGGCCGAAGCGGTGGCGCGGATCCTCCGGTTCTGCCAGGGCTGCCGCTGACCGCAGACGGGATCGGGGGACGGCACCCCCGATCCGCTAGTCTTTGCCGTCAAAGCGCCGTCCAGCCGCCATCCACGCTGATCGTGGTGCCGGTGATCTGGGCAGCCGCGTCGCTGCACAGGAAGACCGCGGTATCGCCGATCTCCTCGACCGTGGCGAACTCCTTGGACGGCTGGCGCTGCAACATGACGTTGGCAATCACGTCCTCGCGGCTCATGTTGTATTCCTTCATCGTGTCGGGGATCTGCGCCTCGACCAGCGGGGTCAGGACATAGCCCGGACAGATGGCATTGCAGGTGATGGCCTCGCGCGCAGTTTCCAGCGCCGTCACCTTGGTAAAGCCGACCACGCCATGCTTGGCCGCGACATAGGCCGACTTGTAGGGGCTGGCGGTCAGCCCGTGGGCAGAGGCGATGTTGACCACCCGGCCCCAGCCGGCCTTGCGCATCAAGGGCAGCGCGGCCGCCGTGGTGTGGAAGGCCGAGGTCAGGTTGATGGCGATGATCGCGTCCCATTTCTCGACCGGGAATTCCGGGATCGGCGCGACATGCTGGATGCCGGCATTGTTCACCAGAATGTCGCAGGCCCCGGCCTGTTCGATCAGCGCCCGGCATTCGTCGCCTTTGGACATGTCCGCCTTGATATAGCGGACCTTCACCCCGTGCCGCGCGGCCAGATTCGCGGCCAGCGCGTGATCCTCGTCCCGGTCGGTAAAGCTGTTCAGCACCAGATCGGCGCCGGCCTTGGCCAGTTGCTGCGCCACCCCCAGGCCGATGCCGGAATTCGATCCGGTCACGATGGCGGTTTTTCCGGTCAGGAATTTCTCGAACATGCTCATCTCCTTGGCACTGATCCTTGCGGCGGAAGATGAGCAAAAAAAAACGCCCGCACAAGGCGGGCGTCAGTGTTGAGGCAGGTTTCATACAGGCAAGAAACCTATCGAGCAGTAAGGCATTTATACGCCAACACCCGCCCGAGTCCAACACCGAAGTTGCCCACCGCATTGACGCCCCCATGGCGAGCCTGTTGAAATCACAACCAAACCAAGAATGACGAGGCAGGCGGCGATGCGAATCCTTAAAAAACCCAACATTTCCGTGATCAAACGCGGTGTTGCGGCCCTTCTGGCGGGCCTTGCCACTGTTGCATCAATGCCGCTGGCAAGCCTTGCCGACCCCGCCCATGGCATTGCAATCTATGGAGAACCTGCCCTGCCGGCCGGCTTCGATCACCTGCCTTACGCCAATCCCGACGCGCCGAAGGGAGGGTCGATTCGGCTGGCCGAACCGGGGGGATTTGACTCGTTGAAGCCCTGGGTGCTGAAGGGCAATCCGGTCTGGCCGATCATGTTCCAGCCGGGGCTGCTGGCCGAATCGCTGATGTATCGCTCTCTGGACGAACCCTTCACGCTTTACGGTCTGCTGGCCGAGTCGGTCGAAACCGATCCCGACCGGACCTGGGTCGAATTCACCCTGCGCCCCGAGGCGCGCTTTTCCGATGGCACCCCCGTCACCATCGAAGACGTGATGTGGTCCTATGAAACATTGGGCACGCAGGGCCACCCGCGCTATCACAGCACATGGGCCAAGGTCGCCTCTATGGAACGGACGGGCGAAAACAGCGTTCGCTTCACCTTCAAGGAACCCGACCGCGAACTTGCCATGCTGATGGGCATGCGCCCGGTGCTGCAAAAGGCGCAATGGCAGGGGCAGGATTTCAGCCAGTCGGGGCTGGAACGGCCCATCGGCTCTGGCCCCTATATCATCGACCGGGTCGAACCCAGCCGCATGATCAGCTTTCGCCGCAATCCCGACTATTGGGGCAAGGATCTGCCGGTGAACCGGGGCCTGCACAATCTGGACGAGATCCGCTTCGATTACTTCGGCGATGCCAATGCGATGTTCGAGGCGTTCAAGGCAGGCGAGGTGCATGTCTGGCGCGAGTTGTCGCCGCAGAAATGGGATAGCGAATACAATTTTCCCCTGCTGACCCAAGGCGCTGTGGTGAAATCCGAGATTCCGCATGAACGCCCTTCGGGGATCATGGGGCTGGTGATGAACACCCGCAATCCGATCTTTGCCAACTGGCGCGTGCGGCAGGCGATGATCGAGGCGTTCAATTTCCGCTTCATCAACGCCACGCTGAACGGCGGTCGCGATCCGCGCATCACCTCGTATTTCGCGAACTCTGCCCTTGCCATGCAGCCCGGCGCGGCCGAGGGGCAAGAGGCCGATCTGCTGGCTCCCTTCGCCGCCGACCTGCCCCCGGGCACCATCGAGGGCTATACCCTGCCCGAAGGCGGCGACCGTGCGCTGGACCGGCCCAGCCTGCGCAATGCGCTGAAACTGATGGAGGAGGCCGGATGGACCGTGCAGGACGGCCGGATGAAGGATGCCCATGGCCGGCCCTTCGCCTTCGAGATCCTGCTGAACCAGTCCGGCAGCGCCATGCGCACCGCGTCCGAGACCCAGCAGATCGTCGATATCTATGTGCAGGCCCTGCGCAATCTGGGCATCACCCCGCGCATCACCCTGCTGGATGCGGCGCAATATGTCGAGCGGACCAACAATTTCGATTTCGACATGACCTGGTTTGAACGTGCCCTGTCGCTGTCGCCGGGCAATGAACAGGCGCTGTATTGGGGTTCCGCCGCGGCGGACCAGCCCGGCAGCCGCAACTGGATGGGGATGAAAAGCCCCGCCGCCGATGCCGTGATCCGCGCCATGGTCAAGGCCGAGTCCCCCGATGATCATGCCGCCGCCGTGCGCGCGCTGGACCGGATCCTGACCGCCGGGCGCTATGTGCTCCCCGCCAGCTACTCTCCCATCTCGCGGCTGGCCCATTCGGCGCGTCTGACGTATCCTGAACGGACACCGCTATACGGAGATTGGCCGGGCTTCATGCCCGAACTGTGGTGGCAGGAGGCAGAAAAAGAATGAGAGCAGTCATGATCGCCGTGCTGGCCAGCGCATTTCTGGCCGGATGCAATACCATCGCCGGGGTCGGCGAGGACATCACCGGCGCCGCCCGCTGGGCGCAGTCCGGCATCGGGGGGAGTGCATACTGATGAAATGGCATCACGTTCAGGCAAACTGGCCCGCCTTCTACGACGCCATTCAGGACAAGTGGCCCCAAGCCGACACCGCCGATCTGGATGAGATCGACGGCGACCAGCGCGCCTTCATCCGCTATCTGGCCGAAGCGACCGGGCAGGACAGTGCCGAAATCCGCGAGGAACTGCGCGACTGGCTGACCGGCGAAATCCCCTCGGACGTGGTGATGGACCCGATCCACGACAATCACTCGATCTCGCTCAGCGCCAAATTCGTCAACGAGGGCGAGGACGAATTTGACGACGACGCCCGCTTCGGCGATGACGGCCCGGCCCGCGACACCTGAACGTCCCTGCGGCGACCCTTTCCAGTTGCAACTGGACGGAGCATCTGCCACATGACTGCGGGCGTAAAGGCCGCGCGCAGAACAGGACCGCCGCCATGTCTCAGACTATCAGGATCGCCCTTGGCAGCATCCTTGTCGGGCTTGTGGTTCTGGCACTGAAGACGCTGGCCTGGTGGCTGACCGGCTCGGTCGCGCTGCTGTCGGATGCGCTGGAAAGCATCGTCAACGTCGTCACCGCCATCGCCGCGCTGATCGCCATCCGCATCGCCGCGCGCCCCGCCGATCACGGCCACCCCTACGGCCACCACAAGGCCGAATTCTTCAGCGCCGTGCTGGAAGGGGTGATGATCATCCTTGCCGCCCTGCTGATCCTGCGCGAGGCATGGCACGGCGTGATGGCACCGCCCACGCTTCAGGCGCCCGCTGTGGGGCTGCTGATCAACGCCGCCGCCGGGGTGCTGAACGCCGTCTGGTGCCGGGTGCTGATCACGCGCGGACGGCGGCTGAAATCCCCGGCGCTGGTCGCGGACGGCCATCATCTGCTGGCCGATGTCGTCACCTCGGCCGGGGTGGTCGTCGGCGTGGCGCTGGCCATCGCCACCGGCTGGTCTATCCTCGATCCCCTGCTGGCGGCGGCGGTGGCGCTGAACATCCTGTGGTCGGGCTGGAAGGTGATGACCGCCTCGATCGGCGGGCTGATGGACGAGGCGGTGCCCGACGACGTGATGGCGATGATCCGCGAAACCATTTCCGACCGCGCCACCGGCGCCATCGAGGCGCATGACCTGCGCACCCGCCATGCCGGCCGGATGACCTTCATCGACTTTCATCTGGTCGTGGACGGCGACACCACCGTAGCAGCGGCGCATGACATCTGCGACCGGATCGAGGCAGCGCTGAAAGCCCGGCTGACCGAGGCGCAGGTCACCATCCATGTCGAACCCGAACACAAGGCCAAGCCTTCCGGGGCGTTGCTGCTGTAGCGGAGAGGAAGGCAATGCAGATTGCGGCGGAATAGGGTTGCCACCCGATCAGCATGTTGAGGCTGTGCTGGTTGGCCACGGTCAAGACATAAGAACACCGCCCCCCGGCAGGTCCGGCGAACCGGCAGGGGCTTGTCCAGTCGGTCCGGGCAACTCACGGCGGCCGCATCATTCGGCACCTTCCAAACCCGCCCGATCCTCAGGGTGAGACCAAATTCCGGGCACTTTCCACGCGACCGCCGCAATATATCGCCCCACCGCTTGTGCAATCCCGTCCGCCGTGTCAGGCCGAAGACCAAGGGATCGGGCCGAGGGAATGAACGAGCGTCTGACGATCATCGTTGTGGAAACCGATCAGGCGCGCGCGGCCGAGATCGTGGAAGGCTTGCGGCTTTCGGGCCAGCACGAGATCCACGTCATCGTCGACGACAAGGGCCTTGCCGCGCGGATCGCGGACTGCAAGCCGGATATCATCCTCATCGACATTTCCGACCCGTCGCGCGACGTGCTTGAGGAAATCGCCCTTGCCGCGCGGCCGAAAGAGCATCCGGTGGCTATGTTCGTCGACAGATCGGACGCGGCCCTGACCCGCGCCGCCATCGAGGCGGGCGTTTCCGCCTATGTCGTGGACGGGCTGCGGGCGGACCGGATCAAGCCGATCCTTGACACCGCCATCGCCCGGTTCAACCTCTTCAACCGGGTCCGCACCGAACTGGAGGCAACCCGCGCCGCGCTGGAGGAACGCAAGATCATCGACCGCGCCAAGGCGATCCTGATGAAGGCCCGCGGCATCGACGAAGAGGCGGCCTATGCGCTGTTACGGAAAACCGCGATGGATCAGGGCAAGCGGATCGCGGACATCGCCCGGCAACTGGTCATGGCGGCGAGCCTGCTGCGATGAGCATCACCCGCCTCACCCTCGGCTACGTGCCGCTGACCGATGCCGCGCCGCTGATCATCGCGCATGAGATGGGCTTCGCCGGGGAGGAGGGGCTGACACTGGAATTGCGGCGGCTGGCCGCCTGGTCGCAGGCGCGCGACCTGCTGGGGGCGGGGCTGATCGACGCGGCACAGATGCTGGTCCCGATGCCGGTCGCGCAATCCATCGGCCTCGGGCCGGATGTTCCCGCCTTCGATCTGGTGATGTTCCTGTCGCAGGGCGGGCAGGCCATCGTCGTCAACAACCACCTTGCCGCCCGGATGACGGATGCGGGCTTCCGCTTCGACTTTTCGGACGCGGCACTGGCGGGGCAGGCCCTGTTCGCGGCCAGCGGCGGCAGGCTGCGGATCGGGGTGCCGTTTCCCTTTTCGACCCAGGTCGAACTGATCTGGCTGCTGCTGGGGGCCAGCGGCTTCGCGGTCGACGGGGTCCAGATCGTGACGGTCCCGCCCCCGCGCATGGCCGACGCGATGGCACGGAGCGAGGTGGACGCCTTCTGCGTGGGGGAGCCATGGGCATCCTTCGCCATCGAACGCGGCCTGGGCGCCATGCTGCTGCCCGGCATCGCCATCTGGGCCTCGCCGCCGGAAAAGGGGCTGGTCATGTGCCGCGCCTTTGCCGAGGGCCGGCCAGAGGAAACCGGCGCCCTGATGCGGGTGGTCTGGCGCGCCTGCCAATGGCTGGACCAGCCAGACAATCGCGGCGTCGCGGCCGAGATCATCTCGTCCGAACGCTATCTGAACCTGCCGCCGGAACTGGCCGAACGGGGGCTGACCGGCCGGATCTTCGTCAACCCGCAGGGCCGCTATCGCCATTGCCCCGGCTTCATCTCGTTCGGGGACGGGGCCGCAAACTTCCCGTGGAAAAGCCTCGCCGCCTTCTTCGCCAGCCGAATCGCCGCACGGAACGGACGCGATCCGGCAGAGGCGGCGCGGACGGCAATGGCCTGTTTCCGCACCGATCTTTACCGGCGGCACCTGCGGCCGGCGGGGGCGCCCCTGCCCGGCGCATCCGCCAAGGTCGAGGGAACGATCACCCGACCGCGCATGGTCGCCGCCGAACAGGGGCAGATGATTCTGCGGCCCGATGCCTTCTTCGACGGGTCGGTCTTCGATCCGCCATTCCCAGAATGATGAAGAAAAAGGCAGGCTGCCGACACCGCTGACAGGGCCAACCCGGATTTCATGCAGGCGCAGCATCTTGTGCCGCAATGCCGCATCATTCCTTGCCCGCAGCCATCCCGGGCGGCAATCTGATCACATGGACTTGGCGCAATGGCGTGCCATCGGTCCGGGTCGCGAAGACGCGATCCGTTTCCGCGCTGACGTGGAAAATCCCTGAAAGCTCATGCCCCGCAGGCGTCGCACAAGGCGCCGGGCGATATGCTTTCCGACAGCCAATGCACCGCAAACGCCATCGGAGCCCCCATGTCCGAATTCCCCCATCCCGTATCCCCGAATGGCGCAGGCCGCGCACCCGGTCCTTCGGCCCTCGCCTTTGCCAGCCGCCCTGACAGTCTTGTCCTGCCGCCGGCCGCCCCGCGCCCGGTCTGGATGCGGCGTTCTGTCCGCCGGATCGAACACACCCTGCCCCGCCCAATCGCCTGAGGAGATTGCCATGAAACGCAAGCTTGTCGTCATCGGCGCCGGCATGGCCTCGGGCCGGATGCTGGAACAGCTTTTCGACGCCGCGCCCGATGTCTGGGACATCACCCTGTTCAACGCCGAGCCGCGCGGGAACTACAACCGCCTGATGCTGTCGCCGGTCCTGTCGGGCGAAAAGACCTATGAGCAGATCGTCACCCATGACGACGGCTGGTATGCCGCGCATGGCGTCGATTGCCGCTTTGGCGAGCCGGTGGTGAAGATCGACCGCAGCAATCGCGTGGTCTATTCCAACCATGGCGGGGCGCCCTATGACGCGCTGGTCATCGCCACCGGATCGGCGCCCTTCATCATCCCGGTGGTGGGCAAGGATCTGCCGGGCGTCGTCGCCTATCGCGATCTGGAAGACACGCAGGCGATGATGGATACCGCCGGCAAGGACGCGGTGGTGATCGGCGGCGGTCTGCTGGGATTGGAGGCTGCGGCGGGCATGGCCGCGCGCGGCGCCCGCGTCACCGTCATTCACCTGATGGGCCACCTGATGGAGCGTCAGCTGGACCCCGCCGCCGGCTATCTGCTGCAACGCGATCTGGAGAAACGGGGAATCACCGTCCATTGCAAGGGCGCGACCAAGGCCATTCTGGGCCATGACCGGGCCGAGGCCGTGCTGCTGGAGGACGGCACCGTCTATCCCGCCGATCTGGTCTGCATGGCCGTGGGCATCCGCCCCGAAACCCGCCTTGCCAACGACGCCCATCTTGAGGTCGAACGCGGCATCGTCGTGGACGACGCGATGCGCACCAGCGATCCGCATATCTTCGCGCTTGGCGAATGCGTGGAACATCGCGGGCAGTTGTTCGGCCTTGTCGCGCCGCTTTACGATCAGGCGAAGGTGCTGGCCCGGACGCTGATGGATCAGGCCGCCGAGTTCATCCCGGTCCAGACCGCGACCAAGCTGAAGGTGACCGGCTGCGACCTGTTCAGCGCCGGCGACTTCGCCGAAGGGGAGGGGCGCGAGGATATCGTCTTCCGCGATCCGGGGCGCGGCATCTACAAGCGGCTGGTCTTGCAGGACAACCGCATCATCGGCGTGGTCATGTATGGCGATACCGCCGATGGAAGCTGGTTCTACGGGCTGATGAAGGACGGAGCCGATGTCTCGGACATGCGCGACACGCTGATCTTCGGCCCGGGCTTTCAGGGCGGCGGCGCAGCGGACCCGATGGCGGCGGTCGCGGCCCTGCCACCCGAGGCCGAGATCTGCGGCTGCAACGGCGTCTGCAAGGGCACCATCGTCGAGGCCGTCCTGGGCGGCGCGACCACACTGGATGCGGTGCGGACCTGCACCAAGGCCAGCGCCTCTTGCGGCACCTGCACCGGGCTAGTGGAACAGGTGATGAAATTCACCCTGGGCGACAGCTTTGCCGCCGCCGCGCCCGCAGGCATGTGCAAATGCACCGATCACAGTCATGAGGACGTGCGCCGCCTGATCCGGTCCATGGGGCTGAAGTCGATCCCCGCCGTCATGCAGGACCTGGGCTGGAAGACCGTCGGCGGCTGCCATTCCTGCCGCCCGGCGCTGAATTATTACCTGCTGGCCGAATACCCGCTGGACTATCAGGACGACCGGCAGTCGCGTTTCGTGAACGAACGCAACCACGCCAATATCCAGAAGGACGGCACTTATTCGGTGGTCCCGCGCATGTGGGGCGGCGTCACCACCCCCGCCGAGCTGCGC
>ERZ761602.6523-NODE-6523-length-12961-cov-51.396327_pt1 | contig 12961 bp, 9 predicted proteins | sample MGYA00512165_ERZ761602 | MGnify/ENA primary metagenome ERZ761602 (study PRJEB28899, sample SAMN02445085) | bioreactor sludge metagenome | biome: EBPR sludge; isolation source: Thorneside wastewater treatment plant | place: Australia: Brisbane, Thorneside...
GAAGGGCATCGTCGGCATCCTGCCGCCGCTGCCGCCGGGCTGCCTGTCGACCGTGTGGGGCCAGGACGAGCGCTTCGTCAGCACCTACTTCACGCTGTTCACCGAGCCGGTGGTGTACTCCTCGTCCGACTGGGGCATCAAGGACGACAAGGGCTACTACACCATCCTCGGCCGCATGGACGACGTCATCAACGTCGCCGGCCACCGCCTCGGCACCCGCGAGATCGAGGAAGCGGTGCAGACCCACCCGGCGATCGCCGAGGTGGCGGTGGTGGGCGTGGCCGACGAGCTCAAGGGCCAGATGCCGATGGCCTTCGCGGTGGTCAAGAACGCCGCCGACGTCGACACGCCCGAAAAGCGCGCCGTGCTCGAGAAGGAAGTCATGAAGAAGGTGGACGAGAGCCTCGGCGCGATCGCGCGTCCGGCCCGGGTTCACTTCATCGGCGGCCTGCCCAAGACGCGTTCGGGCAAGATGCTGCGGCGCTCGATCCAGGCGCTTGCCGAGGGGCGCGACGCCGGCGACCTGACCACGATCGACGATCCGAGCACGCTCGAGCAGATCAAGGTGGCGCTGAAGAGCTGAACGCTGCCGGGTTCCTGCGGGCCGTCTCCGGCCCGCAGGCCTGAAGAGGGCGGCGGCCACGGGGGATTTTCCCGCGGCCGCCGCCCTCTTCGTTCACCGTCGCGGGCTTGCGAACCCGCTAGCCGGCATCCGTGGCTGGCAAGCCCTGCCTGCCCTGGCCTCGTCCGGCCTCGTCGAATCCGCGCCCGATCTCCGTTCGTACCAGTTGCCACAGGGGGTGCAGGATGGGGCGCATGTTGCGGATGATCTCCTCGACGTGCATCACCGAGGGAATGCGCCGTCCGCGGTGCTCGATCGGCTGCCCCACCTGGATGACCTCGACCCCGAGCTTGGTGAAATGCGCAGCCAGGCGCGGCTCGGTGAGCACGAACACCGTGTCGATGCCGCAGCAATCGGCCAGCGCGACGGCACCCAGCAGCAGGCTCGTCGGGACGAAGGGAAAGCGCGGCCGTTCCCCCTCGGCGAAATCCGAACTGTCGATATGCACCGCCGTGTGCTCCTCGCCGCGGCGCCGACGGTAATCCCGGTGCACCGCCAGCCGGGAGATCTCCGCGATCCGGCCGCGCGGAAGCCGTGCCGGATCGATGATCGACCGATCCAGCGCCGAGGCGCAGGATACCTCGAAGGGTAGCGGGGCGGCCGGGTCCCTCGGATCCGTCAGGACGACCCGTGTGCATCCGACCGGCCGGAAGGGAGCGGCTGTGGTCCTGAGCAGGCAATGGACGCTGTGCGCGTCGTAGTGGTCGATCTCCCGGCCGTCCGGGCGCGTGCTCTCGAACTGCAGGTCCTCGCAATACACGCTGTGGCGGATGCGGAAGACTTCGTCCTTGAGGTCCTCGTCGAGTGCTGCGTCGATGCGGAAGTATTTGCTGAACCCCTCACCGAGGTTGAGGCGGTCGATGAGCTGCATGGTGGTGTGCCTTTTCGATGTTCAGATTCGCTGACGCAGCGCTTCGACCAGTTCCGTCCTGGAAACCCGCCGGGCCGGGAAGATCGCAGCCAGCGCGGTCGCCAGGACGCCGATCAGGAAGGCGGTCGCCACGTTCGCGGCGTCGAGGCGGATCATTGCGGTGTATCCGGTGTTGGCGCTCGGTGGTGGCGGCATCGGAATCCCGATCGCGGAGATCGCGAGCGCCAGCCCGATTCCAATGATCGCACCAAGCGTGCCACCGATCAGGCCGAGGAAGGTGTTTTCCAGCAGGATCAGGCGGAATATGTCACGTTGCCGGTTGCCCAGGGCCTGCAGGGTGCCGAATTCGCCCAGACGCTCGAAGGCGCTCATGTTCACCGTGTTCGCCACCGAGAGCAGGACCATCACGAGAATGATCACCTGCAGCACCCCGAACTGGCGGTCGTAGAGTTGCAGCGTCTTTTCGTAGAAGTCCGACAGCTGCTTCCAGCTGTAGGCCTCGAGCCCGCTGCCGGCGAGCTGCGCCTGGATCGTCGCGAGCGCAGCGTCGGTGTCCTGCGTACGGTGCAGGGTCACGACGAGCTGGTTCGCGCCCGTGGTCGCGAGGAGTTCCTGCGCCGCGGCGAGCGGGATCCGCACCGCTCGTGCGTCGAAGTCGCGCGAGAAGCTCTGGAAGATGCCGACGACCTCGACATCGACGGTGTTGAGCGCACCGCCCGCCGTGTTGACGAGCAGGGTCACCTGATCGCCCACCTTCAGCGCGAGCGACTGCGCCACGCCCTGGCCGACGATCATCCCGAAGGCGTCGGCATCGCTCAGAGCCCTTCCGGAGAGCATCTTCAGGAAGCCACCCAGCCTGGCCTCCTTCTCCGGTTCGATTCCCTCGCCGATGATCGCGAGGTCGCGCTTGCCGTTGTTGAGCAGCCCCGAGAAGCTCAGGCGGCTGGCGACCTCGCGCACCTGAGGCGAGCTGGCGATGCGGTCAGCGACGGGGGCGGGTCCGTCGATCAGGTACCGGTCGGGCTGGCGGCTGCCCTTCTCGCGGAAGCCCTCGCGGAAAACCTGCACGTGCCCGGTCTCGGACTGAATGATCGCTTCGCCGAGCTGCACGAAGATGTCCTTCACGAATCCGCCGGAAAGGATCAGCCCGACCACGCCGAAGACGATGGCGATGAGGGTGATCACGCTGCGGATGCGTTGGCGGAAGATGTTGCGCAGGGCGAGCTTGATGAGCATGGTCGTCAGGCCTGGTGGCGGAGGGCGTCGACGATGTTCATGCGCGACGCCTTCCAGGCCGGAAGAATGCTCGCGATCACCGTGGTGAGGAAGGCGAGGAGGAAGCCCTGCACGGCAAGCGCGGCGGAAATGTCGATCCTCCCGGTGTAGCCGCGCGACATGCCCGGCGGAGGCGGCATCGGGATCCCGATGAACGAGATGATCTCGCCTAGCGCGAGCGCGATTCCGACCCCCAGAATGCCGGCCACCAGGCCCAGGACCACGCCTTCCCAGATGAACAGGCTGAGGATGCCGAGCCTGCGTACGCCGAGCGCCATCGAAGTTCCGATCTCCGTGGTGCGTTCGATCACCGCCATCGAGAGCGTGTTGGAAATGCTGAGTACGACGATGACGGCGATCAGCAACAGCACGGCGCTGACCTGGGTGCCGAAGAGTTCGACCGTCTTGTTGTAGAAATCGGCGAGCTCGATCCAGGGAACGATCTCGTATTGATCGGCTGGCAGGCTTGCCCGCAACGCAGCGACGGCGGCATCGGTGTGCCCGGTGTCGTCGAGCAGCACCACCCAGCTGGTCGCTCCGTCGACCCGCATGAGTCGACGTGCGGCCTCGATGGGGATGCGGATCGCCGTGTCGTCGTACGCCTTGACCGGGGTCGCGAAAGTGCCGGCCACCTTCAGCTCCACCGCATTGACACCACCGGAGGCCGTCGTGACCATCAGGACCACGGAGTCTCCGGGGTGAGCATCGAGGTTCGCGGCCAGGCCCTCCCCGAGCACGGCCGAGTCCGGGCCGGCGGAAGACAGTTCGCTGCCTGCAAGCGTGGTGATGCCGCCACTGAGCGGGATCTCGGCCTTCGGGTCCAGGCCTTCGCCGATGAACGAAATGGTCGCGTCATTGATGCTGACCAGTCCGGTGAAAGCCAACCGGGGGGCAACGGTGCGAATCTCGAAAGAGGGCTCGGCCTGGATGACCGACAGGTCGTTGCCGAGCAGGTAGCGATAGGGGTCGCTCGCGCCGTCGCGGAAATAGCCTGGGCGAGCGATCTGCACGTGCCCCAGCTGGGACTGGATCACCCCTTCCCGCATTCCCCATAACACCCAGTTGATGAAGCCCCCTGCAAGCAGGTAGGCAACAACCCCGCCGCAGATGATGGCAAGTGCCAGCAAGGTCCGGCGTCGATGGCGCGTCAGGTTGAGCGCGGCGATGCGGGCCTGCTGAGCGGAATTGCGTACGAAGGCGCGCCACATTGCGATGTGTGCTCTGAGTGGGGATTGTTATCATATCTTTCAAGCCAAGACCGAGGAAGGAGGCGTGTCCATGGAAGGTGACCATTTTGCATACGATGCAGCCTTCTCTCGCAACATCGGCTGGGTCACGGAGGCGGAGCAGGCCACGCTCCGGCGCAAGCGCATCGCCATTGCCGGGATGGGCGGAGTGGGCGGTGGGCACTTGCTCACCCTCGCTCGGCTCGGGATCGGGGCTTTCAACATTGCGGACTTCGATACCTTCGACATCGTCAATTTCAACCGTCAGGCCGGGGCGCTTGTCTCGTCGCTCGGTCGGCCCAAGGTCGAGGTCCTCGCCGAAATGGTTCGGGACATCAATCCCGAATGCGAGCTGCGCGTATTTCCGCAGGGCGTGTCCGACGCGAACCTGGATGAATTCCTGGCTGACGTCGACCTGTACGTCGATGCGCTCGACTTCTTTGCGTTCGAGATCCGGCGGGCCGTATTCGCTGCCTGCCGCCGACGCGGCATCCCCGCCGTTACGGCGGCGCCTCTGGGAATCGGTGCGGCGGTGCTGATCTTCCTGCCGGACGGGATGTCCTTCGAGGAGTACTTCCGCTTCGAGGGCTGCGATGAGGAGGAGATGGCGATGCGCTTCCTGCTGGGGCTCTCGCCAGCGATGCTGCAACTCGGCTACCTTGCAGATCCGGACAAGGTGAACCTGGCCGAGAGGAGGGGCCCGTCGACGATCGCAGCGTGTCAGATCTGTGCTGGCGTGACCGCGACCGAGGCATTGAAGATCCTGCTCGGACGCGGGGGCGTGCGCTCGGCCCCATCGGGCTATCAGTTCGATGCCTACAGGCTCAGGCTCGCGCGGACTTGGCGCCCGGGCGGCAATCGGAATCCGATCCAGCGCATCGCCTTGTGGTTCGTTCGACGGCAGTTGCAGAAGATGAAAGAGAAGGGAGGGCTCCATGGTCGACCGTGACACTTTGGTCCGCATCCTCGAACTGGGACGTTGGGCGCCCAGCGGGGACAACACCCAGCCATGGCGCTTCGAAATCGCGGAGGACGGTCTCATCCGGATCCACGGTTTCGACACGCGCGACGAGGTCGTCTATGACTTCGCCGGCCATGCCAGCCATATCGCGCACGGCGCTCTGCTCGAGACCCTCCGCATCGCAGCCAGCGCCCATGGCTGCGCTGCAAGCTGGGTCCTGCGCCCGGACGGCGACGATCGCCAGCCGGTGTATGAACTGCATGTTCGCCGCGCGGAAGGGCTCGTGGTCGATCCGCTCTTCCCGTTCATCGAACAGCGGGTCGTCCAGCGGCGACCGATGCGCACCACCCCGCTGACCGCGGAACAGCGGAGGGCGTTGGCTGCCTCGGTGGGCGACGGGTACGAACTTCGCCTGTTCGAGACCTTCTCCGCGCGCGCCGCGGTGGCGCGGCTCCTTTGGGACAATGCGCTGATTCGGCTCACCTGTCCCGAGGCCTTCGAGGTCCATCGGCAGGTGATCGAATGGGGTGCCCGCTTCAGCGAGGACAGGATCCCGGAGCAGGCTGTCGGGGTCGATCCGCTCACCGCCCGGCTCATGCGCTGGGTGATGAAAAGCTGGGCACGGGTCGACTTCTTCAACAAGTACCTGATGGGCACCGTGGCGCCGCGCATTCAGCTCGACCTGCTTCCGGCCCTGGGCTGTGCCGCGCACCTGTGCTTGATCGCGCGGCAGCGTCCCGCGACCATGGTGGACTACGTCGGAGCGGGCGTCGCCATGCAGCGCCTTTGGTTGACCGCGCACGCGGTCGGCCTGCACTTGCAGCCCGAGATGACGCCGGTCATCTTCAATTGGTATGCGAGCGCGGGGCGCAGCCTCTCGCGCAAGGCGGGGATCGACGATCGGGTGCGGCTGCTGGCCGGACGGTTGGGCTCCCTGCTCGGCGCGGATGCCGCAGGCGGGCTGGTCGTGATGTGCAGGGTCGGCGTGTCGTCCCCGCCCGCGTCGCGCTCGACGCGCAAGGCGCTCGCCGGGTTGATGCTGGAGCGGAATGGAGCGGGCCGACACTAGGCGCCATGGAGTGAGACGATGCGACAGATTTCGGTGTCACAGGTCGGCGTCTTCATGGCGCTCTTCGTCCTGGTTCTCCTGCTTGCCGCGGGCACTTCGCACTGGGGGCTGGGTTCCTTGCCGCTGGGCGATTTCCGCGGCGTGGTCCTGCTGCTCGGGGGTGTCGTTGCGATGTACCTGTGGGCCTTCGTCGCGTACCGGCTGTTCCTGAAGGCGATGCCGCTTGCCGAGGGCGAACTGGAGCCCGGATCGCGGGCGGAGTTCGCCGCGCAGGTGAACATCCTGTTCTATCTCCTGCTGTTCAACACGCTGATCCGCACGCACTTCCTGCCGGTGCCGCTGATGCGCCTGGTGTACCTCGCACTGGGAGCGCGTCTCGGCCCCAACACCTACAGCGCCGGCACGCTCCTCGACCCGCCGCTGATCGAGTTCGGCGCGAACTGCATCATCGGCCACGACGCGGTGCTGTATGCGCACGCGATCGAGGGAAGCCGCTTCGCGCTGGCCAGGATCCGTGTCGGCGATGGCGTGACCATCGGTGCCATGGCGGTGGTCATGTCGGGGGTCAACATCGGCGACGGTGCCATCGTGTCGGCGGGCGCGGTGGTGCTCAAGGATACGAAGATCGGCGCGGGTGAGGTCTGGGGCGGTGTTCCCGCGCGGCGGCTGCGCTGAACCGAGTGTCGGAATTTTTTACACTCGCCTCTCGGGGAATCCTGGTTTTTGCTAAGCATGAGTCCCAAGTTGTTGAAAATAAATAGTTAAAAAAAACTGGCCCGTGTTTTGCTTAAGAAGATCCACAGGGCTTGCTTCGATAGCTGCCCTGCCGCCCAGCTAGGGTGCTCGGCAAGGCAAAAGCAAAGCGAAAACCGAAAGGAGAAAGACATGAAACTGATCAAAACGACCCTGGCTACCGGTATTGCGGCCGCGCTTGCCCTGGGTGTGGCCGGACAGGCGAACGCCAGTGTGTACGCCAGCTCGAGCCTGCAAATCCGCGATTTCAAGGTCGACATCACTGCGCCGTTCTCGGCCAGTCCGATCCAGTCGTTCGAGTTCAACCTCACCAACACCGCGACCCTGAATGGTTTGAACGCCGTTCAGTCCGGCAACTGCTCGGGCGACTTGACGTTGAACAATTGCGGCGGCACTCCTTCGCTGGATGCAGCCCCTGCGAACGCGCCGGGCGGTTCGATCCTCCGTGCGAACAACGATTTCTCGTTTTTCGGTCCGGGCGCGAATACGTACGCGAACTCTGATTCCGTGATCGACACTTCGGAGCTCGGCAACGGTGTTCCGAGTTCGACCCGCCAGATCGCGGAGTCCGAACTCCAGGGCACCGGCAACGCAGCTTCCAATGCCGAGATCAAGTCGAACACGGGCTTCAAGTTTGTGTTTTCGGTGGTAGGCGGCACGGCCAGCCTCAAGCTTTCGTTCGAAGCCGATCCCAGCCTGTACGCCGAGATCAACCAACTCGCCTTCACCAGCGGTGCTGCGCAGGCGAACCTGAACGCGAGCTTCAGCCTGACGAAGAACGACGGTTCGGCCGAGATCAACTGGACCCCGAACGGCAATTCGAACAACGATTGCGACGTGGATGGGCCGATCACCGTGACCTGCGTTGAAGACAACGACAACATTGATCTGAACCGGAACGTCACGGTTACGTCGAATCCGGCAACCGTGTCGTACAGCCGTACTGCGGGCTGGAGCCTGATGGGCATTACCGTGGCTGGCCTGGAAGAGGGCGAATGGAGCCTGGCGTTCAACGCCGTGACCTCGAGCTCGGTTCGTACGGTGCCCGAGCCCAGCGCGCTCGCTTTGCTGGGTATCGCGATCGCCGGCATGGGGGCCGTGAGCCGCCGCCGCAAGCTCGCCTGAGCCGGAAGCAGTCGCAAACAAAAAGGCGCGGTTTCGACCGCGCCTTTTTGTTGCTGCAGTGCGCTCTTGCGCAGCACGAGCCAGATCTCCCCAGGCGAACAAGGTTCGTGTCGGCCCACAGGCCGGCGGCTTCGAAGCCCCTGCGCGAGGGGCTTTCGACTGCCCCGGCCCGCGGCCGTTGCGCGGCCGTGCCGGGGGCAATCCGGCTTACTTGCTTGCCCGCGCGCCCGACTTCTCGAGCAACTCGCGCGCCTGGCGGGCCTCGGCGGACTTGGGGAACTTCTCCACCACGGTGCGCAGGACCTGTTGCGCTTCGGCGCGTTGTTCGCGCTCGAGCAGGATGGTGGCCAGATGCATCTGGATCTCGGGTCGGTCGGGAGCGCGTTGCGCCGCTTCGCGGATCAGGTTGTACGCCCTGAGGCGGTCGCCGCCTTTGAGCGTCAGCATGGCCAGAGTGTCGAGCACGTCGGGGTCGGTCGGGGCGAGATTCTGCGCGCGCTGGGCGTACTCCATCGCCTTGGTCCGATCCTTGTCGCGATGTAGCCAGGCGATGTTGTTGAGTGCCGGGACGTAGCTCGGATAGCTCTCGAGGATGCGGGCGTAGACGGCGATCGCCTCATCGTCGCGGGCGAGCGCAAGATGGCTGCCTGCAAGCTCCATCAAGACCGCAAGGTCTTGCGGGTGGTCCTTCAGCCACGCCTCCAGCACGCCCAGGCCCGCGTCGGTCTTGGTCTGCAGCAACTGCGACCGTGCCAGTAGGATGGCCATCTCGCCGTCCGGACGCTTCTTGAGGGCCGCCGAGAAGAGCTCTTCCGCCTTGGCCGCATCGCCGGTTCCCAGCGCGAACCACCCCTCGATGCCCAGGACCTCGGTTTGTTCACCGAAGTCGGTGCGGAGCTTGTCGAGCTTCTGCCGAGCATTCTGGAGATCGCCTGCACGCACGAGCATCTTGATTTCCCCTGCCCGCGCCGGCAGGTAGAGGCGGTCGAGCTGAACCGCACGCTGCAGTTCCTGGCGAGCCTGCGCGGCCTCGCCGCTCCTCGCCAGCGTGTCGCTCAGCAGGAAACGGGCGGCTGCGGAGTCGGGTGCAAGTCTTGCCCATTGCTCGAAACTGGCGCGGGCGGCGGCGATGTTACCCGCCAGCATCTGGGCCTTGCCCCTCAGCTCGAGCAGTCCTGGCTGGCTCTGGATCTGCGCCTCCGGACGGCTGCCGGTGATCTCGAGTACCCTGCCGATCCTCCCGGCGTTCAGGTGTGCGGCAGCGAGCCGCTCCGCAGCGACGAGCGCATCCGGGTTGCTCTTGACGACGGCCTCGAGGATGTCGACCGATTTTTTCGCATCGCCTGCCTGGGTGACGATCGCGGCCAGCATCAGCGCCGCCTGCTCCTGTTCCGGCCGAGCCTTCAGGAGTTCCTCCAGGAGCTCCGTCGCGCGCGCGGTATTGCCCTCGTTCAGCTCCAGCTGAGCAAGGTTGCGCGCCGCGGAGGGTTCGTTCGGTTGCAAGCTGAGTGCCTTCAGCAGCGCCGCCCGAGCGGGTTCCCACTCCCCGCCGCTCAAATGGCATGCCGCGATCAGATTGAGCGGGTCGACCCTGTCCGGATGCTGCTCGTGGATGCGGCTTGCCTGTTCGAGCGCCGCCCGGATGCGCCCCTTGCGGAAATCGTTCAGGGCCGCGAGGAGCCCGCGCGAGTAATCGTCCGTTCCCGCTTGGGCGCTCGTCGCGGTGATGAGGTCGAAATCCTGCCCGGCGACCAGCTTCGCGACCATCAGCATCTGCTGGGCGTCGGGCGATTCGGGGTCGAGTGCGGCGATCTTGCGCGCGTACTCCACCCCCTTTTCCTTGTCGCCTTCGAGCATCGACAGTGTCGCGAGCATGCGAAGTGTGGTGGGGTCGGAAGGGGCATTCTGAAGTGCCGATTCGAGCATCTGGCGCGCCGAGGCGTACTCCGAGCGACCGATCTGGATCGACCCGAGCAGTTCCCGGACCCCGCTCGATCGCGGGAGCCGGGCATGCAGGTTCTTCGCGTGCTCGAGTGCCTGCTCCGTCTGGCCCAGGCGGAAGCGGGTGGTCGCCAGGTACATGCGGTTCGCCAGGAAGGACGGATCTGCGGCATAGGAGGCCTCGAAGGCATTGGCCGCCTCCTGGAACTTCGCTTGATGGAAGAGGATGATTCCCTGCACGTAGTTCACATACGGCGTCGACTTGAAGCCGCTCTGCCGGAGCACATCGATGTCGGCCTGGGCTTCGGCGAACTTCTTCAGGTCCACTCTCGCGAGCGCTCGTCTTGCCCGGTCGAGGCTCGGGTGGCTGCGGTATTTCAGGGCGTTGCTGTACGCGATCTCGGCCTGCTCGGGCTTGGCCGTGGAGAGCTCGAGCTCCCCCAGCGCCCCCCAGGCTTCCGCGGAGGCGGGATCCACCGCGAGCGCGCGGTCGATCCAGGGGCGGACCTGGTCGTATTCCCTCTTTTCGAGGTGAAGGATGGCCATGCCCACGAGCGCGGTGATCGCCTTGGGGTCGATCTCCAGGGCTCTTGCGAGGACGGGCCGCGCGGGCTCCGCGTTGCCGTTCAGGATCAGCGCCTGACCGCGCAGGCCCAGGAGCATGGCCCGCTCCCCGGGCGCCATGTCGTTGGGCGGGATCGAGGTTTCTGCTAGAGCCCGGTCGATCGCGCCCTGGAGGAGGATCGCCCGTACCAGCGTCAGCTGTGCGGTCGCGCGCGGCAGGCCATACTGGATCGCCACGCGGATGTCCTTCTCCGCACGGGCGGCGTCGCCCGATTTCAGCGCGATCTGAGCCATGAGCCAGCGGGCCTCGACCATGTTGGGCTTGCTGCTGAGCGCATTGGTCACGTCGACCGAAGCGGCCTGGAGGTTGCCCTTGTCGAACTCCGCCTGCGCCTTCGCGAGGAACTCCTCCGGTGAGGAGGGCCCGCATCCGGCAAGGGCGAGCTGAATGGCTGCCGCGATGGATGCAAGCCTGAGGCGACGAAGAGTCTTTTGCATGGTCATGATCCTTGAGGATTTCAGTGCTGTGGCCTGCCGCGCTGCAGCAGGCGTTCTATCGAATGCGTGATCGGTCTGGAGGCCTGCCGCGCCGCGGTGGAGGCTGCGAGAGCCCGCGCTCGTGCAGCAAAGGCGGGATGCGTCAGCAGTGCCTGTGCGGCGGTCCGAATGCGTTCAGGCCTGGCACGATCGCCCCGCACGAGGATTCCCGCTCCGAACTCCTCGACCGCCCGCATGTTGAGAAACTGGTCCATGTTGGAGGCGATACCCAGTACGGGGACCCCCTGGGCCAATGCCTGGTTGGTCGTAGGGCTTCCCCCGTTGCAGACAACGAGGGAAGCCCGTTCGCAGACCTGCTCGCCCGGAAGATAGTCGAAGAGTCGGGTCGAAGAGGTGCGGACCTTGCCGGGGACACTTCGCCCGGCTGTCGAGACGACGATATCGCAGTCGAAACTCCCGACGGCTTCGATGACGCTACCCAGTACGCCGATGTCCCCGGAGCTCCCCATCGTCACATAGACCAGCGGCCTTCCCGCGGTGGCGAGTTCGAGCGATGCGTTGGCCGCTGGCGACCACGAGATCGGGCCGATGAAGGTCGCGGTCTCGGATTCCGCCACCTCGGGAAACAGCTCCGGAAAATTGGCGAACAGCCGGAGGTCCGCATCCGTATAGCATCGGCGCAGATCGTGTCCGAGCGATGGAAGCCCGTGGTGCGCACGCAGGCGCTCGAGAGGCAGGGTGTGCAGGCGCATGGCCAGGGGGGCGATGTGGCGGAACAGCAGGCTTGCCAGCGGAATGGGCGTGAAGCGGGTGAACGAGAGTACAGGAAGCGGGGGGCGCGACGGGTATTCGGGGCTCCAGTATGCATCGCAGATCGTGACGTAAGGCACGTTGCGCAACCGGGCGCTCACCGACAGCGAGAGGCGGAAATCGCCGATGACGACGTCCGGCCGTTCGGTCTCGATCAGCGCGAGGTCCTGCTCCACATAGGCCGTCAGCGTGGCGTAGTCGTACAGCGGGCGCCCGTGTTCGAGCCGCCGCGCGAAGACCTTGGCATCCTGGCAGGGAAGGTCGATGGTGCGGAGGTCGCTCCCGGCGGTGAGCCACGCGAAGCTCGAGGGGCGTGCGAACACGACCTCGAATGCTTCGGGACTCAAGCTCTGCGCCACGACATAGGGGCGGGCGACATGCGCCAGCGTGGCGCCTTCGGCGAAGAAGAGGACCTTCAGGGACGAAGCCGGCATCGAAGACCTTCCTGGAGCGGCTGGAAACGTCTGCTCATGATAGAGCATCGGCTTTGCATCCGCGGCCGGCCGGTGGCGGTGCGGGGGTTTCGCCGGGGGGGTATCGGCCTAGTGCAGCACCATGTTGTCCCGGTGGACCAGTTCCGGTTCGTCGAGATAGCCGATGAGGTTCGCGATCTCTGCGGTGGGCTTGCGCGCGATGCGCCGGCATTCCGATGCAGAGTAGTTCGCAAGGCCGCGCGCGATCTCTTCGCCGGCCAGGTTGCGGCAGGCCACCACCGCGCCGCGCTCGAAATCTCCGCGCACCTCGACCACGCCGACCGGCAGCAGGCTCTTGCCGCTCTTCAGGGCGGCGACCGCGCCGTCGTCGATGACGAGGTCCCCGGCGAGCTGCAGGTGGTCGGCCAGCCACTGCTTGCGTGCCTGCAGCGGCGTGCTGCTGGCGTAGAGCAGGGTGCCGAGTGCCTCGCCCGCGGCCAGGCGCAGGATGGGGTCGGGCTCGCGGCCGCTGGCGATGCAGGTGTGGGCGCCGCTGCGCGCGGCGCGCTGGGCGGCGCGGATCTTGGTGATCATGCCACCCTTGCTGATCGCGCTGCCCGAGCCGCCGGCCATGGCCTCGTACTGGCGGTCCTCGGCGCGGCCCTCGCCGATCAGCGTGGCCGCCGGGTCCTTGCGCGGGTCGGCGGTGTACAGGCCCTGCTGGTCGGTGAGGATGATCAGCGCCTCGGCCTCGATCAGGTTGGCGACGAGCGCGCCGAGGGTGTCGTTGTCGCCGAACTTGATCTCGTCGGTGACCACGGTGTCGTTCTCGT
>ERZ761602.6524-NODE-6524-length-12959-cov-7.265577_pt1 | contig 12959 bp, 11 predicted proteins | sample MGYA00512165_ERZ761602 | MGnify/ENA primary metagenome ERZ761602 (study PRJEB28899, sample SAMN02445085) | bioreactor sludge metagenome | biome: EBPR sludge; isolation source: Thorneside wastewater treatment plant | place: Australia: Brisbane, Thorneside...
GCCTTTCGCCGCATCTCCATCGAACTTGCCGAACAATACGTGCTCAGCTATTACCCCGAAGAGCTTCGTGCTGCACCCGGCGAATATCGGTCGATCGAGGTCAGTGTAAAAGCCCGGCCCGATGTGACCGTCCGCGCCCGGAAGGGGTATTATGTCCCCAAGCAAAGGTGATCTTTCTTGTGCTCAACGCCGCCTACGAACAATTTCTCCAGCATCTGAAATACGAGCGGGGCATGAGTCCGCACACGCTGCGGAACTACGCCTCCGACCTTGAGCAATTTCGTGGTCACCTGCTTGCGGTCGAAGGCCGCGAGGACTTTCCGGTAGAACAGATCGACCGGCTGACGATCCGCGAATGGATGGCATCGCTCGATGCGTCCGGGGCAAAAAAGACAACGCGGGCGCGCAAGCTCGCGAGCCTCCGCACCTTCTTTCAATTCCTTATCCGCGAGGGCAAGCTCGAGGCAAACCCGGCAAAGCTCGTCGCGACGCCGCGGGTCGAGCGCAAGCTGCCCTCGCATCTCTCTATCGAGGACGCCGTTCGCCTGATCGAAACGCCCGATACGAACACCGACCTCGGCCGCCGCGACCGGGCGATCCTCGAATTTCTCTACGCGACCGGCATCCGCGTTAGCGAACTCGTCGGTATAAATTTGTCTGATATCGATTTTCGCGAACGGCTCGTCCGCGTTTTTGGAAAGCGGCGAAAGGAACGCATCGTTCCCTTTCACGAACACGCTTTGCAGGCACTGCTGCACTATCTGGAAAAGACGCGGCCCATTTTTCTGCTCGAATGCCCCGAGCCCGAACGCGACCACGATGCAGTTTTTCTCCATCGCCGCGGCGGGCGGATAACGACCCGCTCGGTCGGCCGCATGCTCGAAAAATATATCAAGCAATGCGCCGATATCCACAAGATCTCGCCGCACAGTCTCCGCCATTCATTTGCCACGCACCTGCTCGATTCCGGCGCCGATCTCCGCGACATCCAGGAGCTGCTCGGCCACGCCCGCCTCTCGACCACGCAGATCTACACACAGGTCTCGATGGAAAAAATGATCGAGGTTTACGATCGGGCCCACCCGAAAGCCTAATCTTTTCAGATGCCATATCTTTCGTAGCATCGGAGCCGTTCGGCCAAAAGATCATCGTCCATTAGCTCCTCGGAAAGTTCTTCCGGCGTTCGCTCCGAAACGTAGTGAGAAGGCATCAACGCGACCAAAGCGAACAGGTCGGCCTCCTTTTCTTTCCGCGTTGGTTTGCCGACGCCGTGATAGCTGGCAGTCTCGTTCGTGTTCGGCGCGTGCATCAGGTAGTGGGCAAATTCGTGGAACATCACGAAGAGTTTTCGCGTCGGAGGGAGCTTGCTGTCAATGGCGATGAAGTGCCGCCCCATCACGCAGTAATAGAAGCCGCTGACGCGGAGCGGCATCTCATCGACCGTGATCCGATGGCGACGGCAAAGCCGGTGGAAATCGGCTTCGGTCAGCGGCCGCTTGTTCCAGCCTTTGACGAGAGATTCGATCTTTTCGCGAAAGAAATGCATGAAGTGAGAGACCCTGTCGTGTATTGCAAATGCAACTATATCGCACCCTCGCAAAAACAGTCAAGGTTTTCTACTTTTGGTCACTAGCGGCCCGAAGAGCACGGTCGAGCACCTTCTTCGCGTCGCGGACTGCCTCGACCTTTTCCTGATGTGTAAAGCTTTCCCAGCCCCGGAAGAAAACGACGCCAAAATCCTCCGGATACTCGCGGCCTTCGTGCCCGTACCATGCCCGCATTACGGCGTGCGGCTCAGCAGCGGAATGGACCGCCGCATCGATATCGAACTCCGGCTTGCTGTCGATCTCGCCAAGCTGCTGAACCTCCGGCGAAAGTCTCTGCGAAAGCCGCTCGTCGACGATCTGCGTGATTCGTTCCTCCATCAGCGCTCCGAGTTCGAGCGGCCGCTCGCCCTCGGCAAACATTTTGCCTTCGCCCGTCAACAGCCAATTGAGCGAAACGCCCGTTTCACGAGCGAGCTTGATCAACACCTCCGGAGCCGGCAGCCGGCCCTGAAAATAATTGCGGATGGTGGCGTGCGGAACGTCAATTCTTCTCGCGATTTCCGCCATCGAAGCATGCCCAAAAAGATTGCGAAGCCGCTCAACAAATTCCGTGTTCATATCCTGTGAAACGTGCGTTTACCTCTTTCCTCCAAATATTAAACCCACCTGCCCAGCAAATCAACCATCCCATACCGGCTTGCCCCCATTCTCTCTTAAACTCGTTATCTAATATTTTTATCTCTCATTCTTATGAAATTTTTTCTTCTATTCTGTAATGTTAGTACCTTCCAGTTATTCATTAAGAGCTTTGTTGAGATTTTTTCGTTGATCTTTTTGCTCTTGAGTTTCCGCTAAGCGACAATGAAGGAATTCGCTATGCCGCCGCTCCAGTAGCACAGCTTTGCTTTCTTAATTGATAAGTCGGCAAACCCCTGTTACTCAATCCGGCCTTTTCCTTGTTTCGCCGATGATCTGACGTACTGCTTTCGAATAAGATATCGGAATGCCGGAGCTTAGACTTGAGCTATACATTGACGCACCGCCGGTAGCTTGCTTCGCGCTCCTTCGCGATCCGCGTTTGCACACGGAGACCGTGGTGAGTCACGAGGGTCCGTTCGCTCTTGGCCAGCGTGTCCGGTTCGAGAGCCGCATGCTCGGCATAAGGCAGGTGCTTGCAGTCGAGGTCACTGAATTCGACCCGCCGCATCGGCTTACTGACACGATGATCTCCGGTACGTTTCGCGAGTTTCGCCATGCGCACGAATTCATCGAGCATAAGGACGGCACGCTGATGCGTGATGTCGTCTCGTGGCGTTCGCCTTTCGGTCCGCTTGGCCGCCTTGCCGACAAACTCTTCCTGCACCGAAAGCTCACAAAGCTCATCATCGGCCGCAACCTGCATCTGAAAGCCCTGGCCGAATCCGCGGAGTGAGAATTACCCAAATATTACAATTGGCTCTTCGCCATACTGATATTCTTGAACCTGTAGTATCCGGAAAGCACCTCACAAATATCAATTATCAATGCAAAGTAAACTTAACCTGCGCTCCACCATCGCCACGATCAACTGGCGAAACGTCCTTATGGTAACGCTGTTTCACATCGCGGCGATCCCGATAATTTACACCTTTTCATGGCAAAATCTCGCGGCTTTGCTCGTCGGCAACTGGATCGTCGGCAGTCTCGGCGTCGGGCTCGGCTGGCACCGGCTGCTGACCCACCGCGGCTTTGAGGCCCCGAAATGGCTTGAGTACACGCTCTCGATCTTTGCGACGATGTCGATGCAGGATTCACCGAACAAGTGGATCGCAACCCACCGAATGCATCATAAATACGTCGATACCGATCTTGATCCGCATTCGGCCCGATCGGGCTTCTGGTGGCCGCAGCTCGGCTGGGTCGTATGGGGCAAGGCTCAGGACCACGATCAGGCGACGTTGAAAAAATACATTCCCGACCTTCTGAAAGACCCGATCCACCGGATGATCTCGCGATTTTATCTGGTGCCGATCGCCGTTTCGGCGGTTATACTTTTTGCCATCGGCGGATGGTCGATGGTCGTCTGGGGAGTTGCCGCCCGCGTCGTACTAGGGTGGCATACGACATGGTTCGTCAATTCGCTCTCGCACCTCTACGGCAATCGCCCGAACGAGACCGGCGACCTTTCGACCAACAATTGGTTCGTTGCCATACTCACCTTCGGCGAAGGCTGGCACAACAATCACCACGCGTTCCCGACATCTGCCCGCCACGGGTTAGAATGGTATCAGTTCGACATGAACTGGATCGCGATCCGCATTTTTGAAAAGCTCGGTTGGGCAAAAAAGATAAAGCTGCCGGACATAAAACCGATCGGCACCGAGATCGAGCAAGCCGCTTAGGCCGCGATCAACGCTTAACCACTGGCGATGAACGTTAATGTTATCTCCTTATTAATTACGCTTTTGGCAAGCTCTATATTTGCCCTCGCGGCCCTCTTTATCATGATGGTCGCGCTAAATGGTTATAGCGGGTCGGACGCGAACTTCGCGTTCATCGCCTACGCCGCTCTTGCTCTCGCGGTCATCCTCATCACCTCGGGCCTCGCATCATTCTCGACCGGCGGGCTCGTCCGCCGCGGCTACAAAGTCTGGTTCGCCGTTCCCATCGCATCGATCGGCTTTTCATTTCTCGCATTCGTCTTCATCGTCATTGCGGCCTTCCTCGGAGGAGCCGTCGCCGAGATCGTCCGCGTCAATTTCTGAAAAAGGGCCTGGCCTTCGGGGGAGATCCCGCGGCCAAGCCCGATCGGCTTTCGCCCATGGTCTCTATGGTATCCAGGCCGTCGGCACCGGTTTGTCACCGGCCTGACCGAAGGTTACGAAGTCGAGCGTTCCTCCCGAACGATTCAGGTACCAGACGTTGTTCGCGGGACGCCAAACTGCAAGGTCGTGTTTCCCGTCGCCATCGTAGTCGCCGGGAACCGGTATATCTCCTGCCGCTCCCCAGGGAGCCCCATAGAATGAAAGGTCCTCGCTCCGAAGTATGTACCAGGTCGAATCGGACGGACGGAAGTACGCGATGTCCGCTTTTCCGTCGCCGGTGTAGTCACCCACCACGGGCTTATCGGTCGATTGGCCAAATACGGTAGCGAACACCGATGAGTTCGATGACCTTATCATCCACCAAGTCCCGTTCGAGGGCCGCCAGACCGCGATATCGTCCTTACCGTCACCGTCGTAATCGGCGATCGCAGGAACATCACCCGCAACGGCGAAAGGAACATTTGCAACCTCGTTGTCCGAACTTCGAAGGATATACCAAACGCCATTCGATGGCCTGAAAACGGCCGTATCGGTCTTTCCGTCACCGTCGAAATCACCGGGTGCGGGAACATCTCCCGGCAAACCGAACTGGTAGCCGTAGAACGTATTGTTCTCGGACCGCAAAACGAACCAATTGCTCGTTGAGGGCACATAGTAGGCGATGTCGGTCTTGCCGTCCGCTGTGTAGTCCGCGGGAACGATGCGGTCCGATGAGCTGCCGAACTGGAATGCCCGGCTCGCTCCATCCGAACTTCGCAGATACCACCACTGCCCCGCTCCCGGTCGGTAGATTGCAGCATCGGTTCGCCCATCCCCGTCAAAATCGAACGGAGCCGGTGCGGCCGCTGATTGATTGACGGTGAATGTTTGATTCGAGACCGTCACGGTTCCGGTTCTCAGGTTATCCGTCGCATTGAGCGTCACGCCAAAACTGACCGTTCCGCTACCTGCACCACTTCCGCCCCCGTTAATTGCCACCCACGTCTGATTGCTCACGGCTGCCCAGGTACAACTCGCATTCGAAGCGGTTACATTGAACGAGCCGCTCCCGCCGTTGCCTGTAAAGGACTGACTTGACGGGTTGATCGAATACGTACAGCCCGACGCCTGATCGATCGTGAAGGTCTGTCCGCCTGCCGTTATGGTCGCACTTCTCGCAGGACCGGTGTTTGCTTGGACCGAATAGCTTATGGTCCCGCTTCCGGAACCGCTTGAGCCGCCGGTGATGGTCAACCATGGAGCACTGCTTACGGCCGTCCAGTTACAGCCGGCGGTCGTTGTCAAACTAATTGACCCGTTTCCTCCCGACGATCCGACATTTGCAGTCGTTGGGCTCAGGCTATAGGCACAGCCGGGTGTCAGTTGTGTGATGTTGAAATTCGCGAACGTAAAGAATTGACCGTTGTTGAAGTTTACCGAGATGGCTCCGGCTCGCTGCGCACCGGAATTGGATGCAACACTGAAATTGACCGTTCCACCCGACGAGCTCGTAACATTCACCCAGGCAACGTTGGGCACGGCCGTAAATCCGCCGCATCCGACCGACTGAATGACGGTAAAGCTGCTCGAGCCGCCGCTTGCCGAAGCTAATAGGCCGCCCGGCGTCAGCCGAACAAGCGAACAGATGTTCCTTCCCTGCGAAAACTCTGAGGTGTTGTTGTTCGAATCGGTTGCCGTAGCCGTGACCCATGTCCCGGTGTCGGCGATCGGGGCTGCAAATTCCACGCTGAAGTTCGCGTTTCCGCTGCCGTCGGTTGCAACTATGGTCTGCCCGAGAAAGTTTCTGCCTTCGCCGTATCCGGTCGGGTCAACCGCAGTGTTCCCGAAAAATTCGAGTGTGTAAGTTTGATTCGGTGCGCTGTTGTATGTGCCTTCGATGGCGACGAAACTGTTTTGCGCGTTGACGTAGGTGATGACCGGAAAATTCAGCAGATTATTCGGTCCTGTGTCGCCGTCGCCGTTGTCATTTGGGGTCGCGCCGACAGGAGCGAGGTCGATACCGAGTTCGTCATTGGAAAATACTCGATTGCGCCGGAACGAGTTTCTGATGCCGCCATCGGCAAAGATGCCGCGTCGGTTAAAGGCGATCAGGTTGCCCTCGCTCGCCCCGGTGCCGCCGATTCGGTTGTCGGATGTTCCGCCACCGACCAGCACGCCGTCAAGCGTGTTGCCGAGATCGGCATTCCCGCCGTTATTCGTTCCGATCCTATTCCCCTGTACCCAGTTCTTTGACGTATTGTTGTCGGCAATGAATATCCCGAAGTTGTTCGCGCTGATAACGTTCCCGAGTCCCGGCTTACCGATCAGGTTCGGGCCCTTTGAGGCAAAGTCTGTTATCGATCCCGCCGCTGATAGCATTGCGACCCCGCTCGCCGAGTTTCCCAGGGCAACTCCGCCCGAAGCATCAGTTCCGATAAAGTTGCCGATGACCTCATTAGCAAACGCCTGGGACCCGACGATCTTTACTCCGTCATTGTTGTTTCCGCTGATCACATTGCGGGTCGCGCCCGTGGCGTCGCCGATGATCACCCCGAAGGTGTGCTCAAGGTAGATGCCGTTACCGTTATTGCCGTTGTCGGTCGTGCCGTTGCTGGTGCCGATGTAGTTGTTAAGGATCTCGATATTTTGAAGCAGGGATCGGTCTGTTGAAGGACTTGCAATTATCGAGATTCCATCCAGATTGTTTGAGTAGATAAGGTTTCGCTGGGCGGTCTGTGTACCGCCAATGCGGATGCTTCGCGGATTTGCTTCGGCTGTCCCGAGCAAAGCGATGCCGTGCCTGCCGTTTCCATAGATCTCTAATCCCTCGAAGATCGAGCCTCTTGCGTAGCTGGCCGAGATCCCGCTTCTTTGAAAGTTTCTGATCACAAGATAGCTGACCTGTGAACTTGTTGTGGTCCTGAGAAGATCATCGAATGAAAAGAATGTGATGCCGTCGATGTTTCCTGATCCGGTACCGTCAAGGATCACTTTCGAACCATTCGGCTTGAGGCCGTTGATGCGATCATCGCGACCAAGGAATACGTAGTCGTTGATCTGAGTTACGGCATTAGAAAAGACGATTAAGTCGGTCACGAACTTGCCCACTCCGCCATTTACCGCGGCCCGCCAGATGGCACCGGCGCAGTTCGGCTCAGGCGGAAATGCCAGCCATGTCACACCGGAGATCTGTGCCTTTTCCCCGTCGGTCAGGTTCCGTAATGATGTTCCGTCTCTGGCAAACTCGGCCGCCTCGGCGAGGCTCAATGTCTGATTGCAGGTAACGCCTGCCGAATTGTCGTTTACGGTAAGCGTTGCGGCCGAAGCATTCCCAACCTGCAGAACCGCGATAGCAAATAGCGCAAATACGATTGCCAGTACACCCTTTGTCATTTGAACTCTCCTGTCTTTCATCTGAAGTGGCCGAACCCCAAATACTAGCTGCATCACCATGGCCGCTTCTGGTAATAGGTAACGAAAGCGTCGCCATCGACGATCAGCATCGGGTCGCCGGTGCGCGGGTGGTTTCGACGTTCTAGCGTGTAGGTTTTCGTTTGTCCGCTGTTTGAACGTGCCGTGAGGGTCGTCGCAGTCGCGCTCCAGCGGCCGGCGTCGCGGCTCTGCGAATTCGATCCGCCGTAGATATTCGAGCTGCTGGCTTCGCCGTAATACTCGTATGTCCCGTCCGGGTGAAGCGTGAAGCAGATATCAGATTGGCGGCCGCCGCCCTGTGCTTGTACATTGGCCGAGTAGCACCATTTTCCGACGAGATCCTGCGGATTTCCGCCGCCCCCGCCGCTACCGCTATCGCCGCGATTCCCGCCACCTCCGCCGCCGAGTCGTGCCAGGAGGGCAAGTGCCTCGTCCGCGCCCTCTTTATCCGTCCGCGAGTATGTGACCTTTCTGCCTTCGACCCAGACGGTCAGCGTGTCGCCCTTGAGTTCAAACGGAAAATCGGCCGCGTCCTCGCCCTGCGAAACGATCAGGGTCTTGCCCAGGATCGCCCATTCATAGCGTTCGCCGTTGATCGAGATCTGTCCCTTGGGCCGTATCTCAACGACCGCTTCGTTGCTGATCCAATAGCCGATGATCGCGGTCTTCGTGTCCTGGCGGCCCTGTGAAAAGGCCGAGGCCGTGACGATCAGGACGAGTGCGAAGAGACTTATTGCTCGGGTCATAATGTTGTTGCTACTTCAGCCGCGGGAAAGCTGAAGAATATCCTCCTAACTAACTAACGCAGGAAAATCGGCCCGATGCCCTCAAAAAAATGTCGGAGGTCAAGGAAATTTGATCTAGAATATGCGTGTGCTTACTTCACCCGAACGGATATGAACGATGGCGGCAGCGGAGAGATCACTCAACTTCTTATCGACTATCACGACGGAAAACGTGAGGTGCTTGATCAGATCTTGCCTCTCGTTTACGACGAACTGCGGGCAATAGCCGGTATGTACCTCGCCAACGAGCGAAAGGGGCATACTCTCCAGCCGACGGCTCTCGTCCATGAAGCCTATATGCGGCTCGTCGATCAACGGAATGTCGATTGGCGGAACCGTGCGCAGTTTTACGGGCTTGCAGCGAGAATGATGCGGCGCATTCTGGTCAACCACGCCGAGGCCAAGCGAGCCGATAAACGCGGCGGCAGCGAACCCCACACCTCGCTCGAAGATGTCACGATAGCTTTCGCCGACACTAACTTCGACCTGCTCGACCTTAATGAGGTCCTCGACCGGCTGGCTGCTTTGGACAAAGAAAAGGCAGAGATCGTGGAAATGAAATTTTTTGGCGGTATGACGACCGAAGAGATCGTTGAAGCTACCGGCCGCTCGACCGCCACCATCGAACGCGGCTGGACATTTGCGCGAAGTTGGCTGTATAAGGAACTCGCAGGAGGGCGAACGAGATGAGCGGTCAGGCGGCGAATGGTTCCGGATCACACTGGGCTCGGCTCAATGCGGCCTTTGACGAGACGTATGCCCTGGCTCCCGACGCACGCGCCGCCGCAGCCCAACGTCTCTGCGGCGATGACGAAACTCTGCTCGGCGACTTGCTTGCGATGCTCGAGGCCGCTGAAGCCTCGGAGCAGGCTAAGTTCCTCGGTTCGAGCATACTGCCGACACCAGGCCAAATTCTCGCCGGAAATGAGGACTCGGCTCCGGAGTTCATCGGCCCTTACAAGATCGAAAAAGAGATCGGCCGCGGCGGAATGGGCCTCGTTTACCTCGCAACGCACCCGGAGATCAATCGAAAGGTCGCCGTGAAGGTGGTCAAACGAGGAATGGACTCCGACGAGATAGTCCGCCGTTTCCGCCTTGAGCGTCACCTGCTCGCCACGCTTGACCATCCAAATATAGCGAGGCTGCTCGATGGCGGGACCACTGCCGACGGACGGCCTTACTTCGTTCTGGAGTATGTCGATGGCCTGCCGGTCACTCAATACTGCGACCAAAAACAGCTTGGGGTCGAAGATCGGCTCGCCATCTTCAGCGAGATATGTTCGGCGGTCTCCTATGCCCATCGCCACCTGGTCATCCATCGCGATATCAAACCGACGAACATCATCGTTGACTCAACGGGTCGTCCGAAGCTGCTCGATTTTGGCATCTCAAAATTGCTCGACCCCGCCGGCCCCGGTTTCTCGATGATGGACACAGCCGTCGGAATGCGGCTCCTGACGCCCGAATATGCATCGCCCGAACAGCTTCAGGGCAAGACGGTCTCCACGGCTTCTGACATCTACAGCCTTGGCGTCCTGCTTTATGAATTGCTCAGCGGACGCCGGCCGATAAGGCTCGAAGGCAGGCCGCTCGATGAAATCTCGCGCGTGTTGTCCGAGTGCGATCCGCCCGCCCCTTCGACCGCAATGAGCCGCCCGCAGACCCTCTCCGGCGGCCGCCAGACGGGCGAGGAGGTTTCGGCAGAAACGCTTGCCAAACACCGCGGCGAGCGGCCCGATCGGCTTAGACGTCGGCTTCGCGGCGACCTAGACAATATAGTGCTGATGGCACTCAGGAAAGAGCCCGATCGGCGATACGGGGCGGTTGAGCAATTTGCCGAGGATATTTCGCGGCACCTGTCCGGCTTGCCCGTAATGGCACGGCCGGCTTCGATCGGCTATATCGCCGCCAAGTTCGCCCGGCGACATCGTCCGCAGGTCGCGGCGGCCGGTGCGGCACTGATCGCCATCTTCGCCGGGTTCGGCGCCGCTCTCTGGCAGGCAAAGGTCGCAACAGATGAAAAGAACCGCGCCGAGGAACGCTTTACAGAAGTTCGGCGGCTTTCCAACCTGTTGATCTCCGGCTGGGATGAAGGGCTCGGCGAAGCGTCCGTCAGCCACGAAGCGAGAGCGAGGCTGGCTGATATTTCCGCCGGCTTTCTCGACAACCTGACGACCGAGTCCGAAGACGCCACGCTTTTGAAGGACCTTGGCGAAGCACACATCAAGCTAGGCCACGAATATGCATACCAGTTGATCGATACGGCAAAGGCATCGGCCCATCTCGACCGAAGCGAAGCGATCGCAAGGCGGTTGGTCGCCGCACACCCGAATGAGCTGAGTTACAAGGACCTCCTGGTTCGAGCACTCCTCAAAAAAGATGAGTTTTTCGGGCACACCGACCTTAAGGCGTCGCTGGCAAACCGCCTTGAAAGGCTCGAGCTTCGCCGGCAGATAATGGAATCCGACGCACCGACCGAAATGACGACGCGAGGTTATGCCCAGGCTCTTGCCGACGCGGCCAATGGCTACGCGGAGATCGGGCAAACGGCAAATGCCGATGTCAATTTTCGCCGTTCCGTTGAGGTCTTCAGGCAGAGGATCGAACTGCTTTCCGCACTTCCAGCCTCCGCGGAGCGCGACACAAAGATCGCATCGAGTTACGCGTTCATCGCCGATCACTACGGCCGCCAATTGAACGATCTCAGCAGTGCCCTTGCCGCCGCCGAGAACTCGTTCAGGTCGGCCGAAAGTGCTTACCGCACTGATCCGGCGAATAGCGGAGTTGTCATCACTTACGCTATGGCGGGATTCATGCTGGGACAGGCGCGGCAAAGAGCCGAAGATCTCCCCGGCTCACAAGCGGCTTTTGAGCAGGTTGCGGCGGCTTCTCGAAAGATGATCTCCGATAACCCGATATCATTTCTTGCCCGCAAGGAATACGACGCATACCTCGAACTTGCCGAACTCGCCCATATGAAGGGCGAAACGGCAAAGGCACTCGAGTTCGTTCGGCTTTCCGACGAGGCCCGCGGGCAATGGCTTGCAGGCGATAGCCACCGCGATCGCGGACGAAGCGTTTACGGCAGTGCGATCCATCTGACCGTTTCCGGCAAATTGCTTGCCGCGATGGGAAGGTTGGAAGAAGGCCGTTCGCGTTTGACCAGGGCCACCGAACTGCTCGAGCAAATTTCAAGGAGCGAGCCGAAGAACAATCTGCGGACCGCAAATCGCCTTGCCGGTATCTACCTGACGATGGCCGATATCGATGCCGGACTCGGGGTCTGCGGACCACGGCAGCGGCCATTCGGCGGCGTTACGGAACAGATCGCATACTGTAAACCGCCCTCCGGCAGCGGCCCGCTGCGAACAGCCAGAAATGCCAGATCGGCCGAACTCTATGCCCGAGCCGAGCGTGTCTTTCGGGAACTGGAGGCTGCGGAAATGCTGACCGCAAAAGAACTTGCCGATCTTGCCGTCGCGCGTGAAAGGATCCATGGGACGGCCGGCCTTCTGGCCAGCCGCAAATAGAGGGCTCGACAATGTCCGATCAGATGACCACCTATACCGAGTTTTGGAATTTTTACGTAAGCGAGCATTCAAAACCGCTAACGCGCGTTCTGCATTTTGTCGGGACGACGCTCGGGCTGTTGCTGCTCGCGTATTTCATCTGGCGCGGTACGTGGTACTACTTTCCGCTCTCGCTCGCGGTCGGTTATGCCTTCGCCTGGTTTGCCCATTTCGTCGTTGAAAAGAACCGGCCCGCCACCTTCAAATATCCGCTTTGGTCATTCATCTCAGATTACAAAATGATGTGGTTCATGCTGACCGGACGAATGGCCCGCGAGGTCGAACGGGTCCGGGCCGGCCGCTAGCTCAAATTTCCGTTAATAATATCCGCCAAGAGCCTATCTTTCGCGCATTCGGTTAGGCTAGAATCTCGAATTATGTTTGCTGGACGTGAAATTCTCGATGTTGACCCGAAGGCCCTGAGCTCGACCATCGAGTTCCTGACGGCGATGATCACACCCGCCCTTCTCATCTCTGCAACGGGTTCGCTTGTGCTTTCGACCTCAACGCGGCTCGGCCGTGTTGTCGATCGCGTTCGGGCACTCGAGGTCCGCGTCGGCGAACTTATCTACGCCCAGGACAAGGACGCCATTCCGCTCTATGAAAAGCGTGTCGAGGTCGTCATCGATCTTATCGATCTCGTAACAAGCCGGTCGCGGCTTCTCCAGCGGGCGATGACGACCTTTTACTACGGCCTCATGTTCTTCATCCTGACGAGCGTCGCGATCGCGATCGTCGGCATCTTCCCGGCGGTCTATCGCTGGCTGCCGATCCCGATCGGCATTGTCGGCATCATCTTCCTTTTCTACGGCAGCATCCTGATGCTTAAAGAGACGCGAATGG
>ERZ761602.6525-NODE-6525-length-12958-cov-3.811439_pt1 | contig 12958 bp, 7 predicted proteins | sample MGYA00512165_ERZ761602 | MGnify/ENA primary metagenome ERZ761602 (study PRJEB28899, sample SAMN02445085) | bioreactor sludge metagenome | biome: EBPR sludge; isolation source: Thorneside wastewater treatment plant | place: Australia: Brisbane, Thorneside...
GGATTCAATGACCAATTCACCTCCGGGCGAGCCGCCCTTGGACGGCATCGATACGAACAGCGTCTCGGACATGCTCAATCTCGGAAACTGGTATCTCGAACAAACGCGACTGGACGACGCCGAGCAGGCGTATCGCCGCGCCGTGGAGATCAATCCGGACGACGAGGACGCGCACTTCAACCTCGCCATCGCCCTCGTTCGCCAGGAGCGGTTCGAGGAAGCCCTTGCCGAGTATGAGGCGACCCTCGCCATCTTTCCGGACTACCTTGAAGCCAAGAACAACGTGGCCAATGTGTTGATCAAGTTGAACCGGATGGATGAAGCCCGGGCCCACCTCGAAGAGGCGCTGCTGGTCAACCCCGAGTACGTGCAGGCGCTCAACAATCTCGGCCGGATCCACGCCGTGGCCCGGGAATGGGACCAGGCCATCGAGTACCTCGAACGGGCGCTGGCGCTGGATGCCGGTGAATTCGAAGTGTCATTCAACTTGGGGAACGCCCGCCTGCAAAAAGGAGACTTGCCGAAAGCGGTGGAAGCTTTTGAGAACGCCTGGAAGTTGCAGCCCGACAACCTGCTCGCGGTGAACATGCTGGCGCAGGCGTTGACCCGCACCGGCCGGCCGGCCGACGCCTTGAACCGCTTGAACGAGGCCCTGATCCGTCATCCCAACTCGCCCGAGGTGCTCTACAACGCCGGGCAGATCCACCTGCACAACGGCCGGCCGGCCGAGGCGCTCAGCCACTTCCGCAAAGTGGTTCAGCTCGCCCCCACCTTTGGGCCCGCGCAGGAAGCCCTGCGCCGCGCCGAAGCCGCCGTCGCGGAGAGCGTCACGCCACCGGACCTGCAATCGGCGCAGTGATTCACGGCCGGCGGCGGGAGTTGCCGAAATTTCTCGGGGCGCATCCGGGCATTTACCACGGCCTGGATTTTTGCCACGCTTTCGCCACCTCATGAAAAAGTTCAACGTCGGCATCATCGGCTACGGCTGGGCGGCCACCGCCCACATCGCGGCCCTCAACGCCACCGGCCGCGCCCAGGTCACCGCCATCTGCTCCGCGCGCAAACTCGACGCCGCCGCGCTCTCGGCGCAGTACGGCACGCCCATCGCCACCTACACGGACCTCAAGGCGATGCTCAAAGATCCTTCGATCCAAGTGATCGACATCACCAGCCACCCCTGGAAGCACAAGGAGCACGCCATCGCCGCCGCGCGGGCCGGCAAGCACATCATTCTGGAAAAGCCCATGTCACTCTCGTGGTCGGACTGCAAGGCCGTCGAAGCCGCGGTGAAGAAGGCGAAGGTGGAGTTCGCGCTCTGTTTCGAGTGCCGTTACTCGGCCCAGTTCCTCGCCACGAAGTCGCTGCTCGACCAGGGGCTGCTCGGCGACCTGCATTACGGCGAGGTGGATTATTATCACGGCATCGGCCCGTGGTACGGCCAGTTCGGCTGGAACGTGAAGAAGAACGGCGGCGGCAGTGCGCTGCTCTCGGCCGGCTGCCACGCGCTCGACGCCCTGCTGCTCTGCCTCGGCGATGACGTGGCCGAAGTGACCAGTTACGCGACCGGTTCGCGCGCGAAAACCTTCAAGCCCTACGAATACGACACCACCAGCGTGACGATCCTGAAGTTCAAGAGCGGCAAGGTCGGCAAATGCGCGTCGGTGATCGACTGTTTGCAGCCGTATTATTTCCACACGCATCTCGTGGGCAGCAACGGCAGCCTGCTCGACAACAAGGTCCACCTGCACGGCGTCGCGGGCTTGAACAAGGCGAAGTGGAGCCAGCTCTCGTTCGGGCTCGTGGATTCCGGCGACGTGGCGGATCACCCGTATCAGAAGCAGTTCGAGGCGTTCTTCGACGCGCTCGCGGCGGGCAAAGACATGCCGTTGACCGGCCTGAAGGAAGCGCTGCGAACCCATGAAGTCATCTTCGCCGCGGACAAATCGGCGGCGACGGGCAAGCCGGTGAAACTCCGGTAGGGCGAGGCTCCTGCCAGTATCCGATAATATCCAGCGGGGCAACCGGACGCCATACTTCCAGCACGTTGATCACGGCGATGGTGCCCTGGGGGGCGTAAGGTGGGTGGTTGAAACCAGGATCGCATTTCCGCTACGCTGCCGCAGGTGTTACTCAAGACCGGTGCGATGCGCCGCCGACGCGGGACTCACCGAGTCATTCAAACCTGGCGGACCAGCGGAACAACCAATTGAAATCCCATGGCTGACATGCCCCAGAATTCCCCGGAGACGACCCTCCCCGTTCCCGACCCCCCACCCCGGACCTCGCTGCGCCGAATCGTCGTCGTGCTGTTCGCCCTGTTGTTCGTGCTGGGGTTGGCGGAGCTGTCGGTCTCGCTGCTGCGCGGGCGGGCGGCGCGGGCCGCGAACGAGAGCGAGCGCCAGCGGCACGTTTTGCTCGGCCTCGTGGAGGAACTGCGCCGGACCACGGATGAACTCACGCGCATGGCGCGCAACTTCGCTTTCACGAGTGATCCGCTGTTCGATCAGTTCTATCAGGACATCCTGGCCATTCGCGCCGGGGTCCGGCCGCGCCCGGCGGATTACGACAAAGTCTATTGGGATCTCGCGATTCTCGCACGCCGTCACGGCAGTCGCACGGAACTGGCGGCGGCCCTGGACCAGCGAATTGAAGCAGCGGGCTTTAGCGAGGCGGAACTGGCGAAGCTGACGGAGTTCGAGCGGGAACTGGTTTCCCTGGAGCGACTCGAACGCGTGGCCTTGAATGCGGTGAAGGGCGTCTTCAGTGACGCGGGCGGACAGTTCACCCTGCGGGGCGCGCCGGATGCCGCATACGCGGCGCGCTTGCTGCATGGACCCGAACATCGCCGGGCCCGCGCGCTCGCTTTGGAACCGCTGCGCGCCTTGCAGGTGATACTCGACCAGCGCACCGCCGCCGAATCCGCCCGGTTGCAGGCGCGGACAGCCAATCTGGCGCGGATCGAAACCTACCTGCTCATCGCGCTGGTGCTGCTCGTGGTGGTGGCTTTTCTCACCCTGCACCGGCGGATCATCGAACCGTTGCTCGAACTCACCGCCGCCGCGACCAGCGTGGGGCGCAACGGCTTCTTTCGTCGCGTGCTGGCGCGCTGGGAGGATGAATTCGGCGTGCTGGCCGGCTCGTTGAACCGGATGAGCGAGCTGGTGGAGGAAAGGACCGCCGCCGCCACCGCAACCGAGGAACGCCTGCGCAACGTGATCGAAGCCCTGCCGGAGGCGGTGGTGCTCACCGACGCTGACGGCCGCATCACACAGGTCAACCGCGCGACCGAGGCCCTGCTTGGTTACCCGCGCGAAGAACTGGTCGGCCAGCCCCTGGCTCAATGGCTCACGCCGCCGGCCGGTGCGGATCAAGCCATGACCGCCCGCCACCGGGATGGCACGGCGATCCCCGTGGAAGTGCGGCCCGGTCCGATCGCGGGACCGGAAGACGTTCAACCGCTTTGCCGGGTGATCCGTGACTTGCGCGGGCAGTTGGCGGGCACGGCGGAGCGGGAGCAATTGCGCTGGTGGCACACCACCCTGCTCGACAGCCTGCCGTATCCGCTGTTCATCCAGGATGCCGCCGCCCGGTTGGTCGATTGCAACGCGGCCTTTGAAGCGTGCTTCGGCGAATCGCGGAATTCGATCAAGGGCCGGACCGTCGCGGAGGTCGAGTTTCTCTCCGAGGAGGCCCGCGAGAAAATGGATCACCTCAACCGGGAGGTCATCCAGGACGCCACGCGCTTCAGCTACGAACTGCCGCTCACCCTGCCGGATGGCACCGCGCGCGTGATGCAGTGCCTCGTCGCGGGATTCCGCCAGACGGACGGCGTGCCCGGCGGCTTGATCGGCCTGCTGGTGGACATCACGGACCAACAACAGGCGGCGGAGGCGTTGCGGCAAAGTCAGGCGCTGCTGCAATGTCTGATGGATCAGGTCAATGCGGGCATCCACGTGAAGGATGTTGAGGGTCGCTACCGCTTCATCAACCGCGAGTACGCGACGTGGCTGGAGCGGCCGGCGGCGGAAATCATCGGGCGGTCGGGCACGGATGTGCTCGGACGCCGGGCCGGGGCCGCGCAGGAGGAACTGGACCGCGAAATCCGCCAAACCCGCGAGCCGCGGGAATACGAGGAAGCGATCACGATTCGCGGCGAGCAACGGTCGTTTCTCACCCGCAAGTTTCCCGTCGTGGATGATCAGGGCGAACTGCTGGGCACGGCCGGCATTTCGACCGAGCTGACCGCGTTCAAGCTCAAGGAAGCCGAACTAACCACCGCCCACGAAGAACTCGCCGCGACGCGCGAGGAAACAAACGCGCTGCGGGCGGAGTTGCTGGCGGCGCAAGCGGCGGCGGCCGAGGCGATGGAATTGGCGGAAGCCGCGACCCGGCCGGAAAGCACTTCAACAGATTCGGTGCTCACGCCAACGGATGAAGCGCAGCCCGCGGAGCCGGAACCGGAGCGCGGGCTTTCCAGCCCGACGCAAACTCCCTCCCCGGCTGTAGCTCCGGCGGAGCCCGAAGCTGAACCGACAGACGAGCCGGCTGCTGAGCTTGATGCGCCGGTTGAGCCAGCAATCGAATCGGCAATTGAGCCGGACTCCGACGCCGAACCGGAATGGACAGCAGTTGCACCGGAAGAAGTGATTGAGTCTCCCGCGGAGGATCTAACTTCACCGTTCGTTGACGAATCGCCGGCGGACATTGATTCGCCAGAGGAATCCGCGGCGACCGAGATGATCGCCGATGAGTCGCAAATGACCCCGGGCGAAACATCAAGCGGCTCGGCCAATGAAACGGAAGCCACGGAACCTGAACCAGCGTCAACCGAACGACCGGCCACCGATGAACCGGCTTCGCCAGCGGCGGAACAGTCCGCTGAACCAACACCGGCACGGCCCAAGCGCCCGCGCCGCAAGAAGGAAAAGTCCGCGTTGCAGCCGGATTTGTTCGGCGGTTCCACCGAGGAAGCGGAGCCGGTTCATGTCAGCATTGACCCGGACGGCGTGCCGGTGGTTCCCGGTCTGGATTTGCGCGACACGATGAACCGGCTGGAGCTGCCCGTGGAATCGCTCGGGGAACTGGTGACGCGCACCGCCAACGAAGTGACCCGCGTGTTCGGCGATTTGCGGACGGCGCTGGCCGCGGGCGACGGCGAGGTGGCCCAGCGCCAGGCGCACGCGCTCGCGGGAGTGGCCGGCGAAGTGTCGGCGGACGCGTTGCGGCGGCTGGCCAAGACGCTCGAACTTGCGATCAAGTTCGACCAGGGCGACACCGCGGCGATGCTGGCGGAACTCGAACGCGAGGCGGCCCGCATCGTGGAAGGGGCCGGGCAGTTGAACGCCCTCGCTGGGGGTGTCGGACGGACGGCTCCGGCGCGCGAGACCATCGGCACCGCGCGGCGCTGGCAGACCGCGCTCGAAGAGCTGGCCATGGCCCTGGAGGAGGCGGAAGTCGAAGCCATCGGCCAGGCCGTGGCGAAGTTGAAGTCGCAGCATCCGCCGGAATCAGCGCGGTCGGATTTCGAGCAGTTGTGCGAGTGCGTGGACAACACCGAGTACGCGGAGGCGGCCGACATCGCGCGTCGCCTGATCGACCGGCTGGCGTGAGACTTCAGCGTGCTGCTGCGCCGCCGGAACCACGTGCGCCGCAGATCGTGGGGACTCGCGCGGCGGCGCGCCAGGCTGCGTTGGCCGGGGGCGGCCACCGTCGCACGCGAGGCGCGTGCGCCCCCCGTTAATACGGTCTGGAGGGAACTGAAATGCAGCCTCCACCTTTCGCCCCACTTTTCCCGTTGCTCGATTGGCGGTTCACACCAATCATCCGCACCATGAAACGCAGCTTCCGCTTCCCGAAACATTCCCTGGTCCCGTTGCTTGCGCTGACCGCCTTGCTGGTCGCCTGGACTTCCCCGGTCCTGGCCCAGGCAAAAAAGAAGGTCACCAAGGCCGACGACCTGCCGCGCATCACCTACCAGGTCGAGGGCACGGCGACCGCGTTGGTGACCGCCGCCGGGCAGTTCGAACCGTTCGCCCGCCAGGTGCGCGCGGACATCGAGCGCATTCTCGCCGAGTACGACATCGAAGACAAAAGCACGCTCAAGGAGTTCAAGGGCACGCTGCTCGCCATGGAACTGCTGGCTGGAAATGATGACGCGGCCCTTGCCTTGATCCGCGAGCTGCGCGAACTGGAGGACAAACCCTCGGCGAAGCTGATGACCGGTCTCTCGACCGAAGCACGCATCACCGCCGCGAAGCTGGTTGAGAATCCGCGGCAAAACCTCGACGCGCTGAAACGGACCTTCCAGGAAGTTTACACCGCGCGGCTCAAGGAGCTGCCGTGGGAGGTCGTGCAGGCCGATGTGAAGCAGGCCAAGGGCAGCATGGAGATTCGCAGCGAGAATCTTTACCTCGGCATGATCCAGAGCCAGATCGAGCCGGCTCTCAAGGAGACGGGCACGCTCAGCAGCGACCTCGCGCAGGCGCTCGTCGGCTTCCGTTCGTTCATCCAGGTGCAGCTCCCCTTCAAGGAGCAGATGGTTGCCGCGTTGAGTTCCGTGATCGCCTTGCACGATGTGAAGAAGCCCGACATCTGGGCCGCGCGCGAATGGACGCTCACGGCCGCCGCTGCTGGTCAACCCGTCGTCGTCGCGATCTGGGATTCGGGCGTGGATGTCGCGATCTTCAAGGGCCAGCAGTTCGTCAACGCGAAGGAGCAGATGAACGGCCGGGACGACGACGGCAACGGCTTCATCGACGACGTGCATGGCATCGCCTACGACCTGCTGGCGAACAAGGAAGCCAGCCTGCTTTATCCGCTCGAGGGTGCGCAGGATCGTCTGCCCTCGATGAAGAATCAGATCAAGGGCCTGCTTGATTTGCAGGCGGCCATCGACAGCCCGGAGGCGGGCGAGTTGAAGCGCATCATGTCCGGCATCCAGCCCGACGAGGTGAAACCCTTCATCGAGGACCTGAACCTGTTCGGCAATTACAGCCACGGCACGCACGTCGCCGGCATTGCGGCCGCGGGCAACCCCTTCGCCCGCGTGCTCTCCGCGCGCATGACGTACGATCACCGGATGATCCCGCTCGCGCCGACAGTCGAGCTGGCGAAGAAGGAGGCCGTTATGTATCGCGAGGTCGTCGCTTACTTCAAGGCCAGTGGCGTGCGCGTGGTGAACATGAGCTGGGGCGGTTCGCAGAAAGACATCGAGGGCGCGCTCGAAGCGAACGGCGTCGAGAAGGACGCCGCCAAACGCGCCGAGCTGGCCCGCGAGATTTTCAAGATCAGCCGTGACGCCCTTTACGACGCCCTGAAGAGCGCGCCGGAGATTCTCTTCGTGTGCGCTGCCGGCAACAGCGATGACGACAACCAGTTCCAGGAGCTGATCCCGTCGTCATTTCAACTGCCGAACATGATCACCGTGGGCGCCGTGGACCAGGCGGGTGATCGCACGTCGTTCACCACTTTCGGCCAGAACGTCGAGGTGTATGCGAACGGGTTTGAGGTGGACAGCTACATCCCCGGCGGCGACCGCATGAAATTCTCCGGCACGTCGATGGCGTCGCCGAACGTGGCGAACCTCGCGGCGAAGCTCATCGCCGTGAAACCGTCGCTCAAGCCGTCGGAAGTGGCGGCGTTGATCAAGCAGGGTGCCGAGAAGGGCGGCAGCGAGAACTTCACGCTGATTCATCCGAAGAAGACGGGGGAGCTGGTGAAGAAGTAGGAATAGTTGATGGTTCCAGAAGGCCTGCCCGCTGCTGCGATGAACGAAGTCAGCCCATCAGTCGAGCTTCGAGAGTTCCTCGATGGACTGCGTGACCTCACCCAGTTCATGGACCTTGATGCAGTTGGCATCAATACTCGCGGCTCGACGGGCGATGCGCCGTTGAAAATTGCGGTTGTGCGCCAGAATTTTCCAGTTACCGCCGAGTTGCTGAGGCTCGGAGCCGATCCCAACATTCCGGGTGAGGATGATTGCACTCCTCTGCATCACGCGGTTGCTGGCGATGCCAGCATAGACATTGTGCGCTTGCTCCTGGAGAATGATGCCTTGCCGCACCTGAAGGACCGGCACGGCCACTCCTCGATTGACTATGCGCGGATGAACGGCAGGCGTGACCTGCTGAATCTCTTTGGAATCGAATAATCGAGGCATGGGGCGCTCTCAAATCGCACCCCAGCGTCTTGGGCTGCGTGTGATCCTGCACCGCTTTGTGAGGCGTCCGTTGATTGCAAGTGGGTGGAGTTGTGTGAGCGTCCGAAAGCGGTGTCGCCGCTGCGCTTTGCCACCGCAGTCCAAAACCTGGCGGAGACTTTGAGCCGGTTCGATCGTGCAGCGGCGCATCAGCCATCCTGCCGAACCGCAAACGTCGCTGCGCTGGTTTGCGGTGAGCAACGGCGGACCGGCCGGTCCGCCCTACCAGCCCAAGGTGGGGGTGGCCGCGCCGGCGGGACGCCTTTTCACTCATGGCTTCACCATTTGAAACGATTTCCCGCCGAGGTGTTCCGCCAGCAGCGCGTACGCCTTTTCGCGCATGGCTTCGGGGAAGTCGTGTTCGCAGTCGGGGTGTTCGACGAGCAGGTTGTCCGGCTTGCCCAACAGTGCATAGACCGGGCGCGCGGCGGCGACGACGCGGGCGACGCTTTTCCACTTGAAGTTCGCGTCGCGCAGCGGCGCGCTGAGGAAGCACACGCGCGGGGCGAGCGCGCCGATGAGTTCCGCGAAGTCGAACGGAACCTCCTCCAGCCGGCCGGCGTACTCGAGCAGGCGCGGCATGTAGCGCAGTTGACACCATCCGCGCTCGGGCCGCCAGACCTCCGGATTGCCGTCGTAGTAGTCGGTGAAGAGATCGAGGCCGCAGCTCGAGACGATGACCTTGAGGCGGTCGTCGAAGACGGCGGTGAACACCGAGTTGTGGCCGCCGAGCGAGTGGCCGACCGCACCGAAGGCCCCGCCCCGGACGAAGGGCAGCGTTTCCAGGAGGTCGAGTCCCCGGAGGTTGTCCCACACCGCCTTCATCGTGCCGCTGGCGTAACCGAGCGCCCGGATGTCGGGCTGGTAATTGGCGAGCAGCGGATACGCCGGGGCGAGGGTGACGAAGCCGCGTTCCGCGAGTTCCGTCGCATAAGCCGGATACCGGGTGCCGCCGAGCCCCACCACCACACCGTGCCCCACGCGATCATCGGTGGGATGCGGACACAGGACGGCCGGCAGCCGGGTGCGCGCGGCCAACGCGGGTTTGGGAATCAACAGATAAGCGGGGGTGCGGCAACCGGGCTCGGAGGTGTAGTGAATCAGCCGGCGCAGATGGCTGCCGCAATCGACTTCCTCGCTCACGGCCGGCTCCAGCGGCACGCGTTTCCGCCGGCCGGGGAGCGGTCCCATGATGGCGACCATGCCGTGGAGGATTTCGGCGCGGCGTTGTCGCCAGTGCGACCGCCTGCGCACGGGGCGCACTTCACCGTTGCGCTGGCGATAGACGAGCAGGTTGGTGCGCGGCAGCCGGTCGGCGGGAGCGCGAGCGGCCGGGGCGGCTTGACCGGGCATTCCGGTACCGACCAGCGCGCCGACGAGGGCGGCGGAAGTCGTCTGGAGAAACCGGCGGCGAGGCAGGCGGTGGGGCATGCCGGAAGTTCCCCGCACAGCCGCCGTTTCGTCAAGCGGCGGACGCTTCGGTCGCGGGGAAAATCCCTTTACAAAGCGGAGGGTCTTCCGCAAAACAAACCGCATCTTGATCGGTCATACTCCAGCGGGAGCCCGGGCGGTGACGCCCACCAGGCAAAGGGAATTCGGACTGCGCGGCCCGGCGGATCCGACGCTGGCACTCGAACGCGCGCAGCAACACCTCCTCAATCTCCAAAAGCCCGCCGGTTACTGGGTGGGTGAGCTGATGGTCGATGCGACCCTTGTCGCGGACCTGGTGATCTTTCATCACTGGGATGGCAGTGTCGATCCGGGCTGGGAGAAGAAGGCGATCAAGCACCTGTTCGACCGGCAGTTGCCGGAAGGTGGCTGGAACATTTACCCCGGCGGACCGGCGGAGGTGAACGCGACCATCAAGTGCTATCTCGCGCTCAAGCTCTGCGGCATCGCGATCACCGACCCGCGGATGCTCAAGGCGCGGGCGGTGGCCCGCAGTCTCGGCGGAGTGCCGCGGATGAACACCTTCTCGAAGCTCTACCTCGCGTTGATCGATCTGTATCCGTGGAAGTACGTCCCGACGATCCCCTGCGAAGTGCTGCTCATCGGCAAGTGGTTCCACGTGAATTTCTGGGACATGAGCAACTGGTCCCGCGCGATGCTGGTGCCGCTGGCGATCATCAACCACTTCAAGCCGACCCGACCGGCCGGCATCGACCTCAACGAGCTTTACCCGGACGGTTTTCACGAACGCGATCTGGCCTTGCCCCGTGATCCGCAGTGGTTCACCTGGCGCAACTTCTTCCTGGACCTCGACAAGCTGCACAAGTTTGCCGAGTTGTGGGCGGGGGCCGGCATCCATCCATTTCGCAAGCGCGCGTTGAAGAAGTGCGAAGCCTGGATGCTGGAGCGCTTCGAGCATTCGGACGGTTTGGCGGCGATCTTCCCGGCGATGCTGAATGCAGTGATCGCGCTCAAGGCGCTCGGTTATGCCAGCAACCATCCGCAGGTCGTACGCGCGTTGCGGGAACTCAAGCGACTCGAGCACGACGAGCCCGGCAACCTGCGCATCGAGCCGTGCTTCTCACCCGTCTGGGATACCGCCATCGTGACGATCTGTCTGCGCGAATCGGGCGTGCCCGCCGATCACCCCCAGCTTCGCCGGGCGGCCGACTGGTTGATGGATCGCGAAATCCGGTTCAAGGGCGACTGGATTCACCAGAACCCGGCGAACGTCGAGCCGAGCGGCTGGGTGTTCGAGTTTTTGAACGACTGGAATCCGGACGTGGACGACACGGCGATGGTGTTGCTCGCGTTGCGCCTGGTGGCCGCCAATGACCCGAAGCGGCTGGACGAGTGCCTCAAGCGCGCGACGGCGTGGATGCTCACGTTTCAATGCAAGGACGGCGGTTGGGCGGCCTTCGACAAGGACTGCACCAAGAGCATCCTCGAGAAGGTTCCGTTCGCGGACCACAACGCGATGCTCGATCCCGAGTGCGCCGACATCACCGCCCGCATTCTGGAAATTCTAGGCAAGCTCGGCTTCGCCAAGAATGACCCACAGGTCGCGCGGGCGGTCGAGTATCTCCAGCACCAGCAGGAGGCGGACGGCTCATGGTTCGGCCGCTGGGGCGTGAATTACATCTACGGCACCTGGCAGGTGTTGCGCGGCATGGCGGCCCTTGGCTGGGACATGACCGAACCGTGGCTGGTGCGCGGGCGCGACTGGCTGGAGAGCGTGCAACTCGCCGACGGCGGCTGGGGCGAATCCTGCGCCACCTATGACGACCCGGATTTCAAGGGCCAGGGGCCGGCCAGCGCGTCGCAAACCGCCTGGGCGCTCATGGGCATCCTGGCGTGTGGCGACCCCCACCGCGAGAGCGTGGAGCGCGGGATTGAATACCTCTGCCGGACCCAAAATGCGGATGGTTCCTGGTCCGAGGATGTCATCACCGGCACGGGTTTCCCCAAGGTCTTCTACCTGAAGTACGACATGTACCGGAACGCCTGGCCCTTGCTGGCCCTGGCGACGCACCGGCAATTGCTGGAAAAGGCCGCCGTGAAATCGGGCCGCAACGGCGCGCATTGACGCGTTTTCCACACGGCTTCCCGGCGGGAATCGCCCGGGCCAGATTTGATGTGACTTTTTTGAAAGGCGTGCGATAGCTTCGCTCGCAAATCGAAATCCGCATGAGCACCGCCACCACGAAAACCGCTGATCAACCATTGGAACACCTGCACGACTGGGAGGAGTTCGTGGAAGGCCAGCTTTATCCCGAACCGAACCAGAAGCAGAAGGAAGATTACCGGAACTACGACAGCCCGGCGCGGGACACCGTGCGCGAGTTCTACCGGTTGAATCACCTCAACCAGACCTTTGATTTCGTCCGGCAAAAGGAGTCGGAGTTCCTGCCGCTGCGCAAGCGCGAGATGACGATCTACGAGGCCATCGAGTTTCTGAACACGCTGGTGGACGATTCTGATCCCGACACCGATCTCGACCAACTCCAGCATCTGCTCCAGACGAGCGAAGCCATCCGCCGCGATGGTCACGAGGACTGGTTCGTGTTGACCGGTTTCATGCATGATCTGGGCAAGGTGCTCTGCCTGTTTGGTGAACCGCAATGGGCGGTTGTCGGGGACACGTTTCCCGTCGGTTGCCAGCACAGCGACAAGGTTGTCTATCCCGAGTTCTTCGCGCTGAATCCGGATTCCAAGAATCCGCAGTTCAATTCACGGCTGGGTGTTTACGAGGAAGGTTGCGGCCTCAAGAACGTGCATTTGTCCTGGGGTCACGACGAGTACCTGTATCACGTCACCAAGGACTACCTCCCCGAACCGGCCCTCTACATGATCCGCTACCACAGCTTCTATGCGTGGCACCGCGAGAATGAGTACGACCATCTGTGCGACGCGCGTGATCGCGAGATGTTGAGCTGGGTGCGGAAGTTCAATCCCTACGACCTCTACTCGAAGTGCCCGGTGAAACCGAACTGGGCCGAGTTGAAACCATATTACGACAACCTGTTCGCAAAATACCTTCCGGCCAAGATCGCTTTTTGAAGTGCCTTGAGCAGCAGGACGCTGCCCGTAGTGGCGTTACCGATCCGGATAAACCCGGACCCGGCCGGCGGCAACTGATGGGGCGGGAACAACTGTGTAGCTTCGCGGTCGAGTTGTACGGAGCAAAGCTGCAAGTCCGTACATTGCTGTGTGTACGTGGTAGCGGGCCGCTGGGCGGCCCTTTCTTCGATAAGATGTGCTAACCGTCGTACCCGTCAGCCCGCGAGAGCTGGCGCGTCCGCAAATTCTTCT
>ERZ761602.6528-NODE-6528-length-12950-cov-10.013339_pt1 | contig 12950 bp, 11 predicted proteins | sample MGYA00512165_ERZ761602 | MGnify/ENA primary metagenome ERZ761602 (study PRJEB28899, sample SAMN02445085) | bioreactor sludge metagenome | biome: EBPR sludge; isolation source: Thorneside wastewater treatment plant | place: Australia: Brisbane, Thorneside...
GCCTGCCCGTCCCCCACCCCTTCATGGCCGAGCCCGTCGTCAGCCTGGGCCCGGTCATCCCCGTCGTCGAGCACGCCCCTCCCGGCGACCCGCGCCTGGTCGAAGGCCTCGCCCAGGCCCTCGCCGTGGCCGACGTCGTCGTGCTCGACCGCCACGGCCTGATCAGCGTCGGCGGCAGCTTCGAGCAGGCGCTCCTGCGGATGGAGCTCGTCGAGCACCTCGCCCGCATCGCCCTGGCCGCCCAGCCGCTCGGCGGGGTCCGCCCGCTGCCGGCCGACCAGGTTCAGGCCCTCTCGGCCAAGGGGCGGCCGCCCAGCGATCCGCTGCGCGAGGCCCCCGTCCGGCCCTCTGCGCCGGCTCCCCGCGCTCCCGCCCTCACCGGCGCGCGCCCGGATGTGCGCGAGCTGGTTCAGCAGGCCCTGGACCGCTACCGCTGAGGCCGGCCGCTCAGTTGCCCGCGGGCGGTGTCGCCGTGCAGCTCGCCGCGAGGTTGGCCAGCGTCGCCGGGCCGATTCCCGTCACACGCGTCAGGTCGTTGCAGCTGGAGAAGGGGCCGTTGTCGGCGCGGTAGGCCAGGATCGCCGCGGACTTCGAGGGCCCGATGCCCGGCAGGGTCTCCAGCTGGGTGGCGCTGGCCGAGTTGATGTCGACCAGGGCGCCCCCGGTCGGCTGGCTGGAGGACGACGTGGAGGCGACCGGCGTGGTCGTGATGGGGGTGGCCGGGCTGGTGCCGCCGTCGGCGCCCACGCAGACCAGCGGTCGCAGGTTGGCCATCGTCGCCGGCCCGATGCCCGGGACGTTGTCCAGCCCGTCCACGGTGGCGAAGGGCCCCGCCTGGGTCCGGTAGTCGACGATCGCCGCCGCCTTCGCCGGGCCGATGCCGGGCAGGGTCTGCAGCTGGGAGAGGCTGGCGCTGTTCAGCTCCACCGAACAGGCGGCTCGGGCGAGGCCCGGCAGGAAGGCCAGCAGCAGGCCGAAGAAGAGCTGGATGAGGGTCGCGCGCATGGAGTCTCCTGGCAGAGGCGGGTTCAGAGCTCGGTGTCTCAGAGCTCGGTGTCTCAGAGCTCGATGTCTCAGAGCTCGACGTCGTCGGGGAGGCGGGTCTTGGCGGCGAGGCGGGCGATGCGGGCCTGGCCTTCCGCCAGCACGGCCGCGTCGTCCAGGCGCTCGAAGCGCAGGATCGTGCCCTCTCCGCAGCCGGCGGGCAGCGCGCTGGCGGGGATGTCGATCACCTCGCCCTCGAACTCCACGATGGCGCGGCTGCCCTCGATCCGGTCTACGACGATCATCTCGGCTCCCTTGGCGTAGGCCAGACCCACAAGGCTGGCGTGTTCTTCCATTCTGCCTCGTGGGGCAGCGACTTGTGTGGCAAGCAGGTCAAGGCTGCGAGGCGGCTCCGGTCATCTCAGGGTTGTTGAGCGCAGGGTTGTTGAGCGCAGGGTTGTCCAGCGCAGAGTTGTCCAGCTCAGGGCAGGAGGCCGAGCGCCTCTTGCCGGCCGCCAGGGCCTCGGCTTCGGAGGTCCAGCAGATCCGGTTGCCCTCCCAGATCCGCGCGACGATGTGGCAGGCGCCGGGGTGGTAGAGCGGCGAGCTGCGGGCGCTGACGAAGAGGCAGCCGGCCTCGCCCGGGACGGGGGTCGTCGGGGCGGCGGGGGGGGAGACCGCCGGAGGCAGGCCCGGGCTGAGCGTGGGGGGAGGGGGCGACACGGCGGCCGAAGCGGCCTGCTCCTTCGCCTTCGCCTTGTTCTTCTTCTTCTTCTCTTTCGCCGGAGCGTCCGCCTCCGGCATCTCCGCCAGCTCGTCCGCCGGCTGGGGCGCTGGTTCGATCGGAGTGGGCATCGGCGTGGGCATCGGCGTGGGCATCGGCGACGCGCGCTCCAGAGTGGGCCGCTGCGTCGGCAACGCCGGCCCGCTGAAGGAAGCGACCGCCGCGGCTCCCTCGGCCTTGCCCTCGGTCTGCACCGTGAAGCGCTCGCCGTCGCTCTCGACCACCAGCGTGCCCATCAGGTCGGTCCGGTAGACCTTGACCTCGGCCGAGGCCAGCCGGACCAGGGTCTCGTCGCCGGGGTGCTTGTAGCGGTTGGCCACCCCGCAGGAGATCAGCGCCACCTGCGGCTTCAGCTGCCGCAGGAAGGCGTCTGTCGTGCTGTGGTTCGAGCCGTGGTGGGCCACCTTCAGCACCGCGCACTCGCCCAGGCCCCCCTGCATCAGCAGGGCCTCGGTCGGCTCCTCGGAGTCCCCGGTGAACAGGAAGCAGGTCTTGCCGTGGGTCAGCCGCATCACGACCGAGTTGCTGTTCAGATCCGAGCGGGTGCCCGAGATCGGCGACTCCGGCGGGCTCAGCACCTCGATCCGGATCCCGTCGTCCAGGCTGTAGCTCTGCCCCCGCTGCGCCGGCCGGTAGGCGATGCCGCGCGCCTCGATCGCCGTCATCAGGTCGATGTAGGTCTGGGTCGTGTGGGCCTGCCCGCTGTCGGTGTACAGCTTCACCGGCAGGGCCTCGATCACGTCCTGCAAGCCGCCGATGTGGTCGGCGTGCGGGTGGGTCGCCACCACCAGGTCCAACGCCGTCACGCCGCGGGCGCCCAGCATCCCGACCACGTCGGCCGCCTTGATGCTGGCGTCGATCAGCACCCGCTTGCCGCCCGGCGAGGTGATCAGGATCCCGTCGCCCTGGCCCACGTCCAGGACCTCCACGCGCAAGGTGCCCGCCGACGCGGGGAGGGCCAGCGCAAACAGGCCCAGCAGCAGGGCGATCATCCGACTCGTTCGCATCTGGTCCCGACCCTCTTCAGAGCTTGTCGAACCAGACGGTGCGCTTGGTGTAGTCGTAGGAGGCGGCCCAGGTCGTGCCCAGGGTCGTCACCGCCGCGTTGTGGAAGCCGGCGGCGCCGTCCTCACCGGCCAGCACCTCGAGCTGCCAGCCCTCGCCCACGCGGGTGGCCAGCTTCATGTCGTTCTCGCTGCCGTCGAAGTAGAGGATCGCCGGCTGCGTGCCGTTGAGGAAGATGTGGCTGTCGGCGCCGGCGTACTCGCCCTGATCGACCGCCTCGACGGTCCAGCTGCCCGGCGTGCCCGAGGCCAGCAGCAGGTCCTGGTTGCCGACGTCGTGGTAGGCGATCCACAGCTTGCCGTCGTGGACCATCATGCTGGGCCACTGGCCCACGTCGCCCCCGCCCTCGACATGGCGGCTTCCGCCTCCGTCGTCCACCACCTCGATCGTCACGTTCCCGGCGATGCCCCAGGCCAGCTTCAGGTTGCCGGCGGCCCGGTCGTAGTAGGCCACGTACTCCACGCCGTCGCTGATCAGCACCGAGGCGAACTCGCCCACGTCGGCGGCCACCGTCGCCCCTGTCGCGTCCGTCGCGTCCTCGCCCGCGTCCAGCACGCTGCTGCTGAAGGCCGTGCCGTTCCAGCGCGACAGGCGCAGCTCGCCCTTGACCTGGTCGTGGTGCACCACCACCGGGCCGCTGGTCGAGTCCAGGGCCATGCTGGTGAAGTAGCCCGCGTCGCCGTCGGGCTCGCCCCCGCCGTCGGCCGTGTTGCTCTCCCACAGGCCCGTCGCCGGGTCCCGTCGCGCCCAGCGCATCGTCAGCAGGTCCACGTCCTGGTAGGCCGCCCAGATCGTCCCGTCCGCCGCCACCGCCATGCTGTTGTACAGCCCCCGGTTGCCCACGTCGCGGCCCGTCTCGTTGACGTAGCCGTCGACCTCCTCGCGGGACCACTCCACCGGCTCCTTGGAGGTGTCGGCGATCGAGAGCAGCACGCCGCCCTTGGTCCGGTCGTAGGAGAGGATCGCCGGGCTGCCGTCGGCCATCGCCCCCATGCTGAGCCACTGGCCCCAGTCGCGGTCCCACTCCTCGGTCGTCGTCCCGCCCGTGCCGGTGTCCGTCGGGTCGGTCTCGACCAGGTTCGTGTCCGACTTGCAGCCCTTGCAGCCGAGCTGCTGGGGCAGGGTGAGGACCAGCAGGGAGAGGCCCAGCAGGCTGTGAGCGGCGGAGGGGCGGGGAGTGCGCATGGGCCTTGCCTCGGAGATCAGGGGGAGAGGACGCGGATGGGGTTGCTGGTGATCCAGGGGTAGGCCCGCATCCAGCGTTCAGCGGTCTCGGCATCATCGCCCAGAAATGGGGCGATGTGCCAGGGGATCATGTCGACTTCTACACGCCAGGTGCCCGAGACGCTCACCGTGTGCTCGCCGCAGCCCTGCGCGACCTCGATCCCGTCGCGCAGCACGCTGACCAGCACCTCGGGATCGCGCTCCCCGCGGGGCGAGTCCGGAGCCAGGCTCGGGCAGCCGACCACCAGCGTCGCCGGCAGGGCCGAGGCCGGCACCGCGCTGCCCATCTCGTAGACCGCGCCGTCCGAGGCGCGCAGGTGCAGGTCGAAGCCCACCGGCGTCCCCAGGATCTCGAAGACCACGTGGAAGCGCCCGGCCGCCAGGGCCTGCTCGGCCGCGTCCACCCCCTGGCTCTCAGCGTCGCCGTCCACCCAGAGGTGCTGCGAGAACCAGCGCAGCATCCGGCGGTAGCTGTCCACCCGCTCGCCGTCCGACATCAGGGTCGGCAGCACGTTCTGGTGCGCGTCCGTCCCCGCCGTCGCGAAGACCACCGTCGAGCCCGGCGCCGAGGCGTTCAGCGCGTCCCAGGCCTGCTCGCTGACCTCTTGGCGCTGCAGGACCGAGAGCACGAACAGGTCCGGCTCGGCCGTGCTGCCCTCCTCCATGAAGAGCCCCAGGTCGCTCAGCCAGGAGACCGGGTCCAGGCCCAGGTGCTCGCTGCGGATCCCCGGATCGAAGCTGGCGTGCAGGTTGTAGAACTCCACCCCCTGCAGGCCCTGGGCCACCAGCGCCTGCAATTCGGCGAGGTCGCGGCTCTCGGTGTGGGCCAGCAGCCGCACCGCCCCGGCCGCGGTGAAGGCCTCGAGCGCCTCGCCATCGTACCGGTTGTAGGTCTGGTCCCGCTGGGCCGCGTCGCCGTCGACATGGCGGTCCAGGCCGACCGGCATCAGCTCGTCCTCGACCCCCGGATACCAGCGCATCGTGTGCGCGGTCGAGCAGGCGTAGCTGAGCACGCGGGCGTCGGTGGGGGAGGGGAGCAGGGTGGAGGAGGAGTCCGCCAGCAGCGCCTCTTCCCCCCACTCCGCGGTGGCGAAGTGAGCGGGGTGGTCGGAGAGGAAGGCGTGCTCGATGCCCGCCTCGCACAGCCCGCGCCGCAGATCCTCCAGGCAGTCCCGGCGAGGCTGCCCAGCCTCGTCCAGCGGCTCGCCGTCGCAGGCGTCGTGGCTCCAGCTGGAGTGCAGGTGCACGATCGCCCGCTGCCAGGTGTAGCCGCGAGGGGCCGTGGCCTCGGTCGAGAGGGGGGGCAGCTCGCGGCGCCAGGGGCGGCTCGGGTCGGCGGCGGTGGACGAGGTGTCCAGCTCGGGGTCGCCCGGGCCGGTGCAGGCGAGGAGGTGCAGGAGGAGGGTCGACGTCACGGCGCGAGTGTAGCGCGGGGGAGTGAGGTCGGCCGGGTGCGCGAGGAGGCCGCGCAGAGTAAGGGGCCGCCGCTGCTCCCGTAGCTCAGGGGATAGAGCAACCGCCTCCTAAGCGGTAGGTCGCAGGTTCGATTCCTGCCGGGAGCGCCCGCCCACGACCATGGACCTCCCACCCGCCACCCCCGTCGTGCTCGAGCTCGACCCCGCGGACTACGCCCTCACGCTGGACTCCTCGGCTGAGTCCGCTGGCCGGCTCACCGGAGGGATCGCCGCGCGAGCCGACCGGCGAGTGGTCCTCCGCTTCTCGGGCGAGTCGCCACCCTGGGGCGACCTCCAGGTGACCGTCACCGACCCGGCGCTCGAGCTCGCCGATGCGCTCTTCCTGGTGTCGGTGCTGCTGCTCACCGAGCACCACCAGGACCGCTTCCTCCACCGCCCGCAGCGGTGGGGCTTCGTCGACGCCCACACCCAGCGCCGCGTCGAGCTGCCTCATCCGCCGCGCATCGAGACGGCTCAGGCGCTCCTCGGCGGCCTCCCCGTGCCCACCCGCATCCGGCTGCTGGTCGAGGCCTGCCAGATCGCGGTCCCTGTCTGGACGGCCTGGGCCCGGAGCGCGGAGCTGGTCTACTTCGACGGCGTCATGTCGATGGCGGCGGTGCCCCAGGACCTCGCCGAGGCCACCATCGCATCCGTACGGACCTGGCTCGCGGACGGAGATCCCAGCCCGCTCGCGCGGTGGAGGGCCGAGTACCGCAGCCTCCACTGGCCGATGCTCGAAGACGAGTGGGAGCCCCCTCCAAACGTCTACTACAGCCTCTTCGCCCCGTGCAACCTGGTGGATTGCGCGCTGGACGACGGGAGCCTGTCGGCCGCGCTCGTGTGCATTCGGCAGGCGGCCGCGGCGCGTGCGACCGACACGGAGGACAATTTCCTCGGCGAGCCCGCACGCAAGGCCTTCTTCCTGGCCTGGTGGCGGGCCTGCGTCCGCGTGTTGTTGGCGGAGCCGCCGGGTGGTCCGCCCCTATCGTCCTTCCAGACCTCGTGGCGGAGTCCCCGATCGGGCTAGGAAGGCCTGCACCCTTCGAGTCGAGCTCTCCCGGATGTTCACGAAGAAGAGCTGCACCTCGACCGGGTGATAGTTCTCCGGCCCCAGCACCCAGTCCAGGATCCGGCTGGGCAGATCGCGTCGCATGGGCTGCACCTCGGTCAGCACCAGGGTCCCATCCTGGCAGCGCGACTGCGCGAAGTCTGGCCTGGGCGCGGAGTCCGGGTCTTCCAGGAAGACCGCGCCGAGGTGGACCCCGTCCGACCAGTCCAGCGGGTTCGTACAGAGCAGCTCCCGGTCGTCGGAGCGGGCAAGCTCGAAGGCGTTTGGCTCGAAACCCGGTCCGCGCGCGTTCCAGCCCGCGACACAGCCCAGGTCGTCGCCGCTCGAACATGGGAGCAGCCCGTGTTCGCGAAGGCCCGCCGCGGTCGCGGTGCCGCCGGGGAGCACCGCCCAGACAAGGCGCTCTTGCAGTGCTGTCCCCGCGATCTCTTCGATCAGGAGCCGCTCTGCCAGGATCGAGCCCTGGCTGTGTCCAGCCAGCACGAAGGGGCGATCCGCGGTCTGGGAGATGAAGGAGGCGAATGCTCGTCGAACGTCGTCGTAGGCGAGGTCCACCGCCCGGCGACTGTCTACAGTCGGCGCGTAGAAGGCCGTCCCATTGGCCTGGCGATAGCGTGGGGCCCACACCGCGCAGCAGCCGTTGAACGCGGTGGCCTGGATGCCGGTGGCCACCCGGTCCGTGTCTGCGTTCAGCCGTGGGTCGTCGATGGGGCCATTCCAGCGGGACCCGACATAGGAGGTGGGGTGGACGTAGAAGACGTCGGCGGGCGCCTCGCGTTGAACGATGCCCCCGAGTCCTTTGGGGGTGGCGTCTCCGGCGTCGGCCCGAGAGGGAAGCGCGCTCCAGGCAGCCTCGTCCGCGTAGTCGGGGGCGCTGGGAGGCGCTCCGTCCTCAAAGGGGGAGGAGGGGCGCATGCTCCACCGGACGAGCGCCCCGATGGCTGCCGGGGAGGTGACGACCGCGAGGGCGGCGAGGCCGCAGCCCAAGCCCAGGAGGACGGCGACCGAGGTTCGAGAGCGAGTTGCCATGGCGCTGCGTAACCGAGGCGAAGCAGTCGAACCCTCCTTCGGGTCGGGCCGGTCGACCCGCAATCTCCCTCACCCCCACTGCCGCCCGCGTCCTCCCGCGCTAGACCCTGCATCCGGGAGTCCCCATTCCCATGCAAGGCCTCCGGCAGGCTGGCCCGACGAGCCCGTCGCAGACGACCTCCTCCTCGACGTCCACAGCCAGCTCTTCCGGCCGCGGCGGTCGGCTGACCTCACCCGGCGGGGCGCGCTCGGGCTACGAGGTGCTCAACGGCGGCATCGCACAGTCACGCCGGGATCCGACGTTGTGATGACGAACCTGCCCGCCATCCAGAACCTGCCGCCTGGCGGGCCGCTGACGCCACCGGCAAGCAGGCCGCGCTGGAGAAGGATCGTGTCCAACATCACCACCGACGCCTCGACCGGCCAACGGTCGGTGTACGCCTGGGACAGCTACTCCGTGCTCGGCTCGGGCTTCGTCGACACCGACGGCGCCGCCATGACCCTCACCCTCGCCAACCTCGCCACCCAGGCGCCCCGCATCGACGCCGGTCGCTCCTCGGTCCAGCTCCGCAACCCTCACGGGGGCAACGAGCCCGACGCCCAGGGCACCGGACCCCAGGACGGCTCCGAGGACGGTCGCTTCTCGCTCAGCTTGGAGAGCTACTTCCGGATGTTCTCCGTCCAGCAGCACGGCCTCGTGCGCACATGATCCTCACCGTCTGGCTGCTCGCCTGCCTGGGCGCCGAGCCCTCGCGTACAGTGGCCAGCCCCCCGCCCGCGTCGGAGTCCGCCGTGACCGAGCCCCTCGTCCTCTCCATCCGCAGCCTCGCGGACGCCTCGGCCGCGACCGCCGCGCTGATGCACCTCGTCCATGGCGACGGCCCCTTGCGCCCGGTCGAGGTCGTCCTCCACGGCGAGCTCAGCGGCCTGCACCTCAGCCTGGGAGGAGAGCTGGACCCTCGGCGCGTCCAGCTGCGGGTCCGAGGCGAGGGCGCCGTCCTGCGCCAGGCTTTGATCGAGCTCACCGGAGAGTCTGTTCAGATCGAGGGGCTCCGCTTCGTCGGTTCGCAGCGCGGACTCGTCCTCCAAGCCGCTACCCGGCTGGAGCTGAACCAGGTCCAGGTCCGCGAGCTGCCAGTGAGCTCCTCGGCCGGCGCGGGCAGCCGGGCGCTGGGCGGGATCCGCCTGCGGGCCTTGGCACCGGGGGTCCAGGCCTCCCTCCGAGACCTGCTGCTCCTCGACAACTCCGCCTCCCCGCTGCTGCGCTGGGAGGCCTCGCCGGGCGCCAGCTTCGCCCGGGTGGACCTGGTCGACTGCCGGCTGGGAGGCAACGTCGCGCCCGAGCTGCTCACCGGCCCCGTCGGCATCGTCGAGGCCCGGGGCTGCCAGCGAGCGGGGGAGGGGAGCTGGCTGCAGGCCGAGAGCGCCACCACGTTGCTCCTGGAGGAGCCGGTCAGCGTCGGACCGGAGGTCCTGGAGCGCTGGCGGGCCGGCGGCTGAGGTCGACCGGTCTGTAAGCCTTTGTCGCCCCACTTGCCTCCGCCCCTGCGCGGGGGCGAGACTGGGTCCGATGGAGGCCCTCCGATGCTCTTGCTCGTCCTGTCCGGCTGCTTGATCAACCACGATCTCTACGAGGAGCGCCTCGCTGAGCTGCTCGAGGCGGGCGAGACCGCTGACGGCGGCACCGAAGCGTGCGAGACGCTGTGGTACCTCGACCTCGACGAGGACGCCTTCGGCGACGCGGCGGTCAGCGTTTCGGCCTGCGAGGCCCCCGAGGGCTACACCGCCGCCGCCGGGGACTGCGACGACCGGGACGCCGCGGTCCACCCCGCCGCCGAGGAGCTGCCCTACGACGGTCTGGACAACGACTGCCAGGGGGGCGATCTCGTCGACGTCGACGGCGACGGGCACGCCGCGGTCGAGGCCGGGGGTGAGGACTGCGCGGACCAGGACCCGGAGATCCACCCCGGGGCGGCCGAGACCTGGGCCAACGGCGCCACCGATAACGACTGCGACGGCGACCGCGGGGCCGCCATGCTCGAGTACGGCGCGGAGGCCTGGACCGGGGAGGCCGAGGGCGACAACGCCGGTCGGCGCCTCACCGCCTTGGGGGATCTCAACGGCGACGGCCTCGCCGAGTTCGCCGCCTCCTCGTTCTTCCAGAGCCGGGACTACAGCTACGGTGGCGCCATCTACATCGTCTCCGGCGGCGAGCCGGGCCCCCTGGCCGACGAAGGCGTCGTCCGCTCCGGCGGCGACAACTGGATGATCGGCGGGGCGCTCAGCGGGGGAGCCGACGTCGACGGCGACGGGCTGCCCGACCTGCTGGTCGGCGGCGCCACCTACGACAGCGGCCGCGGCGCCGCCTGGCTGCTCTCCGGCGCCGACCTCCCGGCCGAGGGCGAGGAGGTGGCCCTGCCGGAGATCCGCTCCTGGGAGCTGCTGGGCGAGCAGCCCGATGCCTACCTGGGCGGCGCGGTGAGCTTCGTCGGCGATGTCGACGGCGACGGCCTGACCGACGTCGCCGTCGGCGAGAGCTTCTGGGACGGCGACGGGCTGAGCGACGCGGGGCGGGTGGGGATCTGGACCGCGGTGGAGGCGGGCGGGGTGATGGAGGACGCGGATGTGGGGCTGCGGGGGTTTTATGACGGCCAGCAGCTGGGCGGTGCCTTGCTCCCAGCTGGGGACCAGGATGGAGATGGGTACGGCGACTTCATGGTAGGCGGCGTCGGAATCGCAGCATCGATCGTGGCGGGCGGAACTTCGGACCCTTCATGGGATCGGGACATCATCGCCAATGTGACCGGGGATGATGGCCTGACCCGCTTCGAGCCGGTCATGGTGGGTGACCTCGACGGCAACGGCCGGGACGATCTGGCCTTGATCGTGGGCTCCTCGGATGTCCACTTCTTCACGCTGCTATCGGCGAATCCCACTGCCAGTTATGACGTTCCGGCATTCAAGGTAGCCTCCGATGGCGAGGCCGTGTTCATCTTCGACGTTACCGACCTTGGGGATCTCGATGGAGATGGGAGGGACGAGACATTGGTCCACCCGCAGGCCTACGTATCGGTGGCCGCTTCGGCCAGCTTCGTGCTGTTCGGCGATGAAGTGGTGCCTTCTGATTTGAGGTCCTACCTATCCTTCGACCTCCGGGCGATGACAGCCCGCGACTCCGCGGCATTCGGATATCGGGCCTTCGCGACAGACGATGTCGATGGAGATGGAGGGCGAGACGTCATCATGGGTGGATATGCGGACAACGAGGCGGGTGCCGGCGCGGGCGCGGTGGTTCGAATCCCCGTTCCTCAGTAACGAGCGAGCTCAAGCCGAACATAGAGGTTGCGATCTTCGTCGCCACGCGACTCGTCATTCAGGAACTGCACGGTGATGGTTGAGGGCCCATTGTCGACGCACGGAATGCTCTGGAGCTTGATGCCGATAGGTTCTGAAACTGAAACCTCTCGCTCCCAGCTACAACCGCCACTCAGGGACAGCCGAGCCTGCGCGGGTTGATCGCCAGCCTGGTCTTGGTCCAGGTACACAACAGCGGATTGCACGTCCTCTCTGGAGAGGGGTACCGACCAGATCTTCGCGTTCCAGTAGAGTGCGAACCCCCGTCCTTCTACCCAAGACAACGGCGCGCTGCTTCCCAGCATGGTGAGGTTTTCGGGTGCGCCTGCGAAGATTGGTTCGCGAGGCCATCGGGCACGGCTGGCTTCAGACAACCGAATCGCGTCGCCCACTCGGCCTGCAGCTCGAAGCGCGACTGCGGCGTGTCGGGCCAGGAATGGTTGGGATGGATACCTCTTGTAGAGCAGCTCCAACCGTCGTGCCGCGAGCACTGCGTTCCCCCGTCTGTCCGTAGAGGAGTACCACCACGTGCTTCCATTCTCGTACTGCACTTGCCCCGCGAGCTCGAACTGCTCAAAGAGGTAATCAGGAACAGGCGGTGGGGTCGGGCGGTCCCACTCAGCCAGCCGGATCCACTCTATTGCAGGCGGTTCACTGGTAACTTGATCGCGAAACCAAGGCTCCATTCTTCGTTCAGCAGTGGCTTGTGCTGATGGCCGATGAGTCAATCCTCTCAGGTCTACAAAGCGAAGTTCTTCCATGTTGCCCAATATTCCGGCATCTATTGCCATCAACCGGTCGCCACTGCCGACGTTCCAGGCTGCCCAAACGACGTCTTCCGCCACCGGCGTATCCAGTCCCTGGGTGTACGACCGATATGCCGCTCTCGGATTGAGGGGGATTCGTTGGTCGAGAGCGAAGGATGCGAATCCGCTCGAGACCAAACTACAGCCGAGGACCGCGCCGCCCAATGCGAAAGCGAGGCGGCGACCAGTGGGTCGAGCGGGACCCGTGAGGACCGCGGCCGCCGCTAGACTTGCCAGGAATCCAGGCATGGTGATTCGCGACCAGAGCATCCAATCGCCGCTGGCTCGCACAAGTACGGCGCTCTGAACCAACATAGGCACCGCCGCAAGGGCAAGTCGAGGGGATCTGGGGAAGCTCAGAGACGCCAAGGCCACGACCATGACACCTAGAAATGGAACTGCATCGCCAGCGAGCTGCGCAAGTCCGTGTGTGCCGAGCGGGACCCCTGAAATTTTCACTAGGACCGAAGTCGGCCAGAACGAACCATAATGCGAGTATCGCACAGCGTGGTAGACGATCAGGAGGTACACTATCCCGATGGCTCCAAGCGCAGACGTCCCATTGCGGTTGTCCTTGAGGAGGCCGGTCGCCGCGATCAGCAAGAGATGAGCGAGCCCCTCAGGCCGGGTCAGGCTCGCCAAGGCGGCAACTCCAAGTGCTAGAGGCCAGACTCTGCCACCAACCATGGTCAAGGCCCAAGCGGAGACCAACAGCAGGGTATAGAGCGTTGTCTCCATGGCCTGGACCGACCAGTAGTTCAGCGGGGCCCAAGCCGCGACCGCAAGCAGAGTGAGGGTTCCGCCCCAGCCTCGCGGGAGCAAGGCGGTCAACAGCGCGAGCGTAGACACTCCGAAGCCGAGAGAGCTGAGCTGTGCCCACTTGGCGAGGTCCAGATCGGCGAGCGCCATCAGGGCCAGCCAGGCAACCATCAAGAAGTTCGAATACCCCTCGACCACTTCGCCCGTTGTCCAGCGAAGCTCTCCGGAGCTCACCCATTCCTCCGCATAGGCGGCAGAGATCAACGCATCGTCCACCAGGTACGGCCAGTACGGAGCAGCCAGCCACACAAGCAGTACAACCGCCACAACCCAACGTGCCGACCTCTCCCCAAGAGGGCCGATGCCCGTACCCCTGTCTACGGTGGTCGTCATTTGCCCCTGCTAACTGCTCCAGCCACCCC
>ERZ761602.6531-NODE-6531-length-12949-cov-3.738095_pt1 | contig 12949 bp, 11 predicted proteins | sample MGYA00512165_ERZ761602 | MGnify/ENA primary metagenome ERZ761602 (study PRJEB28899, sample SAMN02445085) | bioreactor sludge metagenome | biome: EBPR sludge; isolation source: Thorneside wastewater treatment plant | place: Australia: Brisbane, Thorneside...
GGACGACAGGTTGCGACCGTGGGCGGGGAGCGGATCGGCGACCGAGAACGCCGGATCGGCGGCGGCCGGGGGCGGGGCCGCGGCCGCGAGCCCGACGACGAGCGCGAGCGCGAGGCCGGCTCGGCTCGCTCTCACGAGCCGAACCCCCGGGCGCGCGCGACCGCCTCGATCTCCGGGCGGCGGAGCTCGAGCTCGGCGCTGTCTTTCACGGGCAAGAAGCGAGACCGCTCGCCGTCGCGCGGCACGCGAACGAACACCGGCTCGAGCGGGACCGAGACCTCACCGAGCAAGCGCTCGAACTGGATCGCCTTCTTGCCGTCCACGTTCTTCTCGACCTCGACGAACGTGAAGTCGAAGTCCAGATCGCGAAGCCGCGCCGCGTCGGCGAGGAAGGTGTTGGTGTTGAACACGCGGATCGTCGACGGGTCGAGGTCGCGCGGCAGGCGAAACTCTTCGGCGATGATGCGCCGGTCGTTCCAGACGACCGGCACGCCGCCCTTGTCGGTGCCGACCTTGTCGACGACCTCGACGGTGAGCGCGCCGCCGTGCGCGATGTGCTGCCCGAGGATCACCGGGTCGACGGTCGCGCCCAGGTTGTCGAGGTTGGCGAGCCAGACGGTGCCCCGCCCGCCGGTGCGTTCGAGGAACCGGCGCAAGAGCCCGCTCTCGCCGAGCGCGTCGGGCAGATCACCGTGGCCGGTCGCGTAGACGCTCGGCTCGCCGTCGGCCTCGCGAAAGAGCGAGCCCTCGGGGGTGAGGCGCATCGAGACGCATTGCTCGAAGACGGCGAGGGTCTCGCCGTCGACGCGATCACCGAGCGCCTCGACGATCGGCCCGTACGTCGCCTCGCTGGTCATGAGCCAGAGCGGGACCGTCTTGCCGTGGGCGCGAGCGAGCGCGGCCTGCTCGGCGAGTCGCAGATCGAGGAAGCGCTTGCCGGGGAGCGCCTCGACGAGCGCCTTGACCACGCCACCCATCCGCGTCGCCATGCCGCCCGCGAGAACGCAGAGCGCGACGCGGCCGGCGCGCAGCTCGGCGACGCCGATCTCTCGAAAGCGCGCCTCGTCGGCCGAGCCGGGCGCCGGCGCGTCGACGACGTCACCGGGCCGGGGCGGCGTGACGACGCCCGTGAGCCGGTTGCGAGCGTCACGCCCCGTGCCGATCTCACGCGCGAGCGCGACGAGCCGCTCGGCGCGGAACCCACGCTGGCTCAGGCGATCGATCAGGGGACGAGGGAGCGCGGCGATCTCTTCGGCGAGGCTCATCGGGGCCGGCAGGTTACACCGAGGCCGCGGAGGGCGCAGAGCCTTCCGCGGCCCGGTGGCCCCGGCCGTCTCACATGAGACAGACGCCGCAGCTGTCGTTCACGCAGGCGAAGATGTCGCCTGTCGCCGGGTCGGCGAGGTCGCACGCACCGGTCTGCAGACACTCCATCGGGTTCGCCGCCGTCTGCGCGCAGCTGATGCAGAGCGCGCACTGCGCGCTCTGGAAGCACGCCTCGCCCGCCGTGCAGCAGTCGGCCTTCACGCACTCGAGGCACGGATCGCCCATCGGATCGGGCGGCATGCACATGAAGCCGCCCTCGTAGCACTCGTCGGCGCAGGTCTGGACGGTGCAGTTGTAGGTGGCGGCCACCTCGGGGTCGGCGAGATCGCACTCGCCGTTCGTGACGCAATCGGCCGGCGCGGTGACGCCGCCGGTGATGCACGCCAAGCACTGGGTGCACTCGGCGTCGCCGGCGCACGCGTCGTACTCGTTGCAGCACGTGTCTTTCGCGCATGCCGTGCAAGCATCGTCCATCGGGTCGGGCGGGCAGACCGCCATCCCCGAGCTGGTCGAGGACGCGGTCGTGCTCGACGACGACGCCGTGGACGAGGACGACGACGTCCCGGTCGCGCTGCTGCTGCTCACGACCGAGGACGACGTCGTGGCGCCGCCACCGCTCGCGCCGGTGTCGTCACCACAACCGATGTAGGAAAGCGCCGCTAGCGCGGACAAGCCGAGGAGGTACTGACGCATGGCTGTCGTCCTTTCTCGTCAGCCGCCGAGGCCGCACTGCATGCCGCACATGTTGAGGATGCACATGCCGACCGCGTTCGTGCGCGGGTCGCCCATGATGTCGCACGTCCCCATCTGCGCACAGCCGAGGGGGTCGCCGGAGTTCTCGACGCAGTCGAGGCAGAGGCTGCACTCGGGGTCGGCCGCGCACTCCTGCGCTTGCATGCAGCAGTTCATTTTGGCGCACTCAAAGCAGGCGTCACCCATCGGGTCGGGCGTGCAATCGAACATGCCGCCGGAGGAGCTCGAGCCGGAGCCGCTGGTCGAGGAGCTCGAGGCCGTGGTCGACGCCTGCGACGAAGAGGACGCGGTCGAGCTCGACGAGCTCGCGATCGACGTCGACTTCGACGAGCCCGAAGCCGTCGACGACGCCTGGCTGGTCGTGCCTGCGCCACCGGAGCCCTCGTCGTCACCACAGCCCGTGGCCACGAACGCCGAGCACGCCAACACCGAAACCGTCAAAGAGACCAAGCAAGCCCTTTTCATCGCCATACCTCCGTCGTTGTCGAAGCGTCTCATACCGCGCCCTCGCAAGAAAGCTCCAGCTTCTGGAAACCCTGCCGCGTCAGCCCAACATCGCCCACAGATCATAGAGCGCGTGGGTCCAGACCGCCGGTGCAAATCCACGCAGAGCGTAGATTGCCGTCAAGACCAGACCGCATGCCGCTCGGTAGACGAAGACCTCGGTGTCGAAAGCGTCGGCGAGCGGCCCGACGTGGTGCCACGCCGAGAACGCCACGCTCGTCGCGACGGCCCAGGCGCAGATGGCCACGAGGCCGGTCGGCCCGGTGCCGAGCATGATTTTGACGATCCATGCACCGACCCCGAACAGCATCGCCCGGAACACGAGCTCCTCGTAGAAGCCGGCGCCCAGCGACATGACGATCGACCCGAACGGGCCCTGCGCGAGGCTCGCGTCGCCGGCCGAGAGGGTCAGGTTGCCGACCACCCACGCGCCGAACATCCGCATGAGGATCGCGTAGAGGACGCCCTCGGCCCCGACCCACAAGAACCGGCTCGGCAGGAACGCTTTGCCCCGGCCGATGATCGAGAGCACGAGCACGAAGGCGCCGCCGATCGCGACGGTCAGGCTCGCGTAGAGCGGGAGGCTCTGGTTCGCGAGCGCTTTGAGCTCGGACGTGACGGGGTCGGCCGCGTTGCGAACGGGCAGGAACACGACGCCGAGGTGATAGAGGACGAAGATCGGGAGCGTGAGGCCGAGATCCGTCCACGCGTTGCTGCCGCTGCTTTCGTCCTCTGTCCCGGCCTCGGTCTCGGCGGCCTCGGTCACGTGGCGGGCCTGAGCTGGTAGACGATGGCCACGACCTCGACCACGTAGAGCACGAGGTTCACCACGAACGGCGAGTCGCGAAGGATCTCTTGCGTGGGCGACTCGGCCTTCGGACGGCTGCGGACGAGCTGGAGAAACCGCACCACGCCGAACAGCGGGTGGATCGAGGTGACCCAGAGCCAGCTGCTGCCGAACCGCTGCATCGTCGAGCTGTCGAGGGTGTAGGCCAGGTACGTCGCCACGCTCAGGAAGCCGGTGACGGCGAGGCCGGTGGTGAGGACGGAGGTGCTGTACTGCTCGAGCGCGGCGCGCTGCTTCGCGGCGTTCGCGCCGGCAAGCTCGTGCCGCCGCTTGCCGAAGCCGAGAAAGAGCGTGAGCAGCGCCGTGCACGCGAGCATGTACCCCGACGGCGCGACGCGGACGGCGAAGCTACCCGCGAGCACGCGCAGGACGAACCCGAGCGAGATGCAGCCCACGTCGACGTAGGCGATCTTCTTGAGGCCGAACGAGTAGGCGATCTGAAGGACGAGGTAGCCGAGCGCGGTCGCGAGAACCTGCCACGGCCCGATCGCGGCCCCCGCGAGGGCGATCGCCATCAAGAGCCCCGCCTGGATCTTCGCCGCCCGAACGCTCACCCTGCCCGACGGGATGGGCCGGAACCGCTTCTTGGGGTGGACCCGGTCGGACTCGATGTCGACCAGGTCGTTCATGATGTAGATCGAGCTCGCCAGCAGGCAGAACACCCCAAAGCCGCCCACGGCCGAGACCAGGATGCTCGGGTGGGTCATCTGCTTGGCGAAGACGAGCGGGGCGAGGACGAAGACGTTCTTCACCCACTGCTCGGGGCGCATGGCCCGGACGTGCCCGCCTGCGCGCCAGAGCAGGCTGCCCTCCTTGAACGGCGGGAGAATGGGCGGGGGTGCGCCCGAGTCTCCGCGCTCGGGGGTCTCTTCCGGGGCCGGCGGTTCGGCGGGGGGCGGAGCGCTCATGAAATCCGCGAGCGGCCGGGGAACGGCCCGACGGGCTCAGGGGTCTCTAAAACACAGGACGCCCGGGCCGGCCAAGCTCTTCGCGAACCAAAACGCGCTCGATCTTCGGCCGGTTACGGTATCGTACGAAGTTGAAATGTCTGACCTCGTGCTAGCATGGCAGCGATGACCTCGGCCCTGTCCATGGCCCGGGCACCTTCTCCGATGGTCGAGAAGCTCCGGGCCGCCGTGGAGCATGCCCTGGAGGGCAAGCCCGAAGCCGTCGAGTTGGCGCTCATCACGCTCCTTGGTCGCGGCCACTTGCTCATCGAGGACGTGCCCGGCGTCGGCAAGACCACCTTGGCTCGCGCCCTCGCGCGCGCGGTCGGCGGCGACTGGCGGCGCGTGCAGTTCACGAGCGATCTGCTGCCGAGCGACGTCCTCGGCGTAACGATCTACGACCAGCGGACGAGCGAGTTCGTTTTCCGGCAGGGCCCGGTGTTTTGCAACGTGCTCTTGGCCGACGAGATCAACCGCGCCAGCCCGCGCACGCAGTCGGCGCTGCTCGAGGCGATGAACGAGGGGCAAGTGTCGGTCGACGGCGCGACCACGCCGCTGCCCGACCCGTTCTTCGTGGTCGCGACCCAGAACCCTCAAGATTTCGCGGGCACGTTTCCTCTGCCCGAGTCGCAGCTCGATCGATTCATGATGAGGATTCGCATCGGCTACCCGCCCCCGCAGGTCGAGGCGCGCTTGCTCCTCGACGGCGACCCGGGCGGCGGCGACCGTGTGCAGCAAGCGATCGACCCGGCGCAGCTGGTGGGGCTGCAGCGTGAGGTCGATCGGGTCGATCTCGACGCCTCGCTGGCCACCTACCTCCAGGCTCTCCTCCAGGCGACGCGCACATCCCCCGCCCTGTCGCTGGGCGCATCGCCCCGCGCCGGCCTGAACCTGGCCCGCGCCGCGCGCGCTCGCGCGCTCCTCCGCGGTCGCAGCTACTGCATCGCCGACGACATCCACGATCTCGCTGTCCCCGTCCTGGCGCACCGCGTTCGCCTCGCCTCGCACGCCGAGGGCTACATGCCGTCGCGTGAAGAGTCCGAGGCCACCGTCCGCGACCTGATCGCCCGGGTTCCAGTGCCGCTTTGAGGTTCACCAGCTAGTCTAGGTGGCGATGGGCGACGGCAAGCAGTTGGACGGCGACCGGCCGTCGCCTCCGCGTGAAGAGCTCCCGTCGGCAGACGTGCTGCCCGAGGCGCGACCGGTCGCGGAGTCGGACCCGACGCTCGGCGAGGCGGGGGGCGAGGCACCGGCCGCGCCGCCGTCCCTCGCGGGCGTCTCGATGTTCGACGAGCCTGCCCGCGAGCCGCCGAAGCTGCCCAAGAAGAAGGAGAAGCCCCGCGAGGCGCCGGCCGCGCCCGCGCCGCCGAAGCCGGTCAAGCGCGACGAGCCCCCCGTCGCGACCAAGCGGCAGCGCGGCGCTCGCCGGCTGAAGTTCACGCGCGAGGGCAAGTACTACCTGGGCATCACGCTCGGCGTCGGGTTCGCCGCGATCAACACCGGCAACAACCTGCTCTATCTCCTGCTCGGCATGCTCCTGTCGCTCATCGTCGTCTCGGGCGTGATGAGCGAGCTCTCGCTGCGCAACCTGACGGTGACGCGACGCTTGCCGCTCCGCGCGCAAGTAGGCCGCCCGCACCTCGTCGAGATCGAGGTCTTCAACCACAAGGGGAAGATCCCGTCGTACGCCATCGAGGTCGAAGATCTGCGCGCCGGCCAGCCGGCGGACAAGCGCTGCTTCTTTCTCAAGATCAGCCCGTCGTCGGCGCAGGTCGCGGCCTACCGGCGCACCCCGGCGCGGCGCGGGCGCGACCACCACACGGGCTTTCGCATCGCCACGCGCTTTCCATTCGGCCTCTTCGAGAAATCGCGCGAGGTCATGGCGCCCGGCGATCTGATCATCTACCCCGCGGTCGACCCGGTGCGCCTGCCGATCGACGTCGGGACGAAGCCCGGTCACTCAGGCCGTCTCGTCGGTCGCGGCGGCGGCGACGACATCTACACGGTGCGGCCTCGCCGTGACGGCGACGACCCGCGCGACATCTATTGGCGCAAGAGCGCGATCACGTCGCAGCTCGTGGTGCGCGAGCGAACCCGAGAGGCCCGGCCCGACGTCGAGCTCGTGCTCGACGTCATCCGGCCCGCACCCGAGCCCGACGAGCACGCAGCGCAGTTCGAGCGGCGCGTCCGCGAGGTGGCCTCGCGGGCGGTCGCCCACCTCAAGCGCGGCGACACCGTGGTCGTGCGCACGACGGCGTCGCATCGCGTCCTCGCCGACCGCACCGTGGGCGCCGATCCGGTGCTCCGCTTCCTCGCCCTCGTCGAGACCGTGGACGCCGCGACGCTGGCCGCCAAGCGGCTAGAAGAGGCCGACGGGCTGGCAGGCTCTGCCGCGCGTCGAAACGGCGCAGAGAGAGCGCGGGTCGCGTGAGGTTCGGGGTCGTCCACCGCGTGATGACGAACGCCCTGGCGGCGCTCGGCGTGCTCGCCCTCGTCTCGAGCGGGCAGTTCTCCACCATCGTCAACGTCGTCATTCTGGTCGGGCTCGTCGGCGCGCTCGCGATTCGCGAAGAGTGGCAGCGGCTCCCCTCGTTCCGTCACGTCGACACCATCGCGCTCCTCGCCGTCATCGGCGTGCAGGTGGCACGCTACGCCCTCGGCGTCAGCGGGCTCGACGTGCTCGTCGAGTTCGCGGCCGCGCTGCAGCTCGTGCGCCTCGCCACCCGCCGGGGCGCCGTCCACGACCAGCAAGTGATCGTGCTGGCGCTGCTCCACTTGATCGCCGGAACGGTGCTCGGAGGCGGCATCGCCTACGGGCTTTGCTTCGCCGGTGTGCTGCTGGTCGCGCCCGCGGCCCTCGTCCTGAGCCACCTGCGCCGCGAGGTCGAGGGCAACTACCGGCAAGGCGCGCGCGACAGGACCGGCCTGCCCGTCGATGTCCCCCGCATTCTCCGTTCGCGGCGCGTCGTGGGGCGGACGTTCCTCGCGACGATGTGCCTCCTCAGCATCCCGATCTTCCTCTTCACGATCGCGCTCTTCGTGTTCTTTCCGCGGGTCGGGCTCTCGCTCCTGCTCTTGAACCGCAACCAGCCGACCAAATCGATCGGCTTTTCACCGCGCATCGACCTCGGGAACGTGGGCGTCATGCAAGAGGACCGGTCGCTCGTCCTGCGGGTGAAGCTGCCCAACCTGCCCGCCTCGCCGCCCGAGCACGTCGTGCTCCACCTGCGAGGGACCGCGCTCGACCACTACGACGGCCGGGTCTGGTCGCAGACCGAGCGCGACCGCAGGCAAGACGTGGGGGGCGGCTACAAGTTCCCCCTCGACCCGCCGCGGATGCCGGAGCCCGACGCGCCCGTGATGGAGATGGTGCTCGAGCCCATCGACCCGCCGGTGCTCTTCTTTCCTCCGAACGCGGTAGCGATGAAGCTGCGCGCCCCGGACGTGATGCTGCCGTCGCAGCAGATCTATTCGGTCCGCGGGCCCGAGGGCGAGTTCCGCTACCACGCCCCCGACGAGCGCGGCATGACCTACGAGGTCTACCTGTCGACGAACGGAAAGCCCACGTTCAGCCGCCTCGACCCCGGCGACCGAGATCGCTACCTCCAGCTCCCCCACGTCTCGGAAGAGACGCGCGCGCTGGCCGCGAGCTGGATCGCCGGCAGCGCGAGCAACCTCGACCGCGCCCGCGCGATCGAGCGCCACCTCCAGAACGACTTCACCTACCAGCTCCCGACGGGGAAAGACGACGACTCGACGCGCGCGGGCCAGCCCCTCGAGCACTTCTTGCACGTCTCGAAGCGCGGCCACTGCGAGTTCTACTCGACGGCCATGGCCGTCATGCTGCGGACGCAGGGCATCCCCACGCGCAACATCACGGGGTTCGTCGGGGGGCAGTACAACCGCTTTGGCGGCTTCTACGCCGTGCGCCAAAAAGACGCTCACTCGTGGGTCGAGGCGTACATCGACGGCGCGGGCTGGGTCACCTTCGACCCGACGCCGCCCGCCACCGCCCTGCCCGCGAGCGGCTTCGACGAGCCGCTCGCCATCTTGCGCGAGCTGGTCGAGGCGAGCGCGCAGCAATGGCAGCGCCACGTGGTCGGCTACGACCTCGAGCAGCAGTACGAGCTGCTCCGCGACGCACGTTCGCAGAAGAGCACCACGAGCTCGCCATCGAAGCGCACGATCGTCATCCTCGTGGGTGCGGGGGTGGTCGTCATCGCGCTCGTCTACCTGCTCCGCCAGCGCGGCCACGCCAAGGTCGACCGCAAAGAGGAGCCGACCGCGTGGTCGAAGAGCATGCTCCGCGCGACCTCCATCTACGAGAACCTCGAGAGCGCGCTGGCACACCAGGGGGTGCACCGGTCTCCGGGAACGCCGCCGTTGAGGCACGCCGAGAACCTGGGCTCGGCGTCTCACCCGCTGGCCAAAGAGGTCCTCGACATCACGCACGTTTACCTCTCGGTGCGGTTCGGCAAGATGGCCCTGACCGACGACGTCGCCGAGGACCTGGAAAAGCGAGTCCGCGCGCTCCGGGCCAAGGACCTTCGGAAACGGGACGACGCGATTCAGGCCTGAGCCCCGACCCTCGCCCGAGGCGGGGGGAGAGTGGACCGCCCGGCGGGGTCGGTGTAGCGAGGCGGCATGATGTCACCCCGCAGCTTCCTCACCCTGGCCTTTGCCTCCTCTTTGACCCTCGCCGCATGCGGCGACGACAGCGGCGCCGGCGGGTCCGGCGGCGAGGGCGCGGCGAGCGCGTCGTCGTCGGCTTCGGGCTCCAAGAGCGCCAGCACGTCCACGAGCACGTCGTCGGCGTCCACGAGCTCGACCTCGTCGGCCTCTACGAGCGCGTCGTCTTCGTCGGGCATGGGCGGCGGGGCCGAGGCCGATCACCTGGTCATCAACGAGATCCAGGTCGGCGGGAACGAGGCCGAGTTCGTCGAGATCCACAACCCGACGGCCGCGGCCGTCGCCCTCGACGACTACTACCTGAGCGACAACTCGACCTACGTCGATCTCGCCAGCGGCGGCGCCTGGATGCCGATCACCAACAACCCGGGCACCGACTTCCTCGCGCAGTTCCCCCCCGGTTCGTCGATCCCGGCCGGCGGCTACATCGTCATCGGCTTCGACCCGGGCTACGAGACCGAGTTCGGCGCCTGCCCCGACTTCTTCGTCGCCGAGGCGGCCGTGACCTGCAACGGTGGCGCCGTCCCCGCGCTCGTCGCGACCGAGCCCGGCAGCATCGACGACGCGTCGAACCTCTCCAACATGCGTGAGATGCTCGTGCTCTTCACCTGGTCGGGCGACACGCAAGACGTGCTGCAAGACGTCGACTACGTCACCTGGGGCGACATGTTCGAGGCCGGATCGCGCGCCGACAAGAGCGCGGTGTCGGGCTACCAGCCCGACACGCCGGTCGACATGCAGAGCGGCGCGCCCGTCCCCGCCCCCGGCACGAGCATCGAGCGCTGCGGCGTCGAGGCCGGCGAGACCACGACCGGCGGCAACGGCATCACCGGCCACGACGAGACCAGCGAAGACCTCGCCACGTCGTTCGTCGTGCAGGCGGCCCCGACGCCGGGCGCCGTCAACGGCTGCCCCTGAGCCGACGATCGAGCGTCAACGGGTTGGCGCGAGCCAACCCGTTGGCGCCCATGCACCGGAAAAACCCGCGATCTCGCCGCTGAGGGGGTGGCCCCGGCGTTGCACGGCTCGGCGCCGTGCAACTCGGGTTGGCCCTCGCGCTCCCCATCGCGCTCACCGCGTGGATCGCCCTGCGCCGGCTCGTCCCGAACGGGCGCGTCGACTTGACCGCGCTCGTGTATCTCCGCGCGCCGCTCAACGCGCTCGCGTTCCGGGTGCGGGCGCTCTTGGGGCGCGCGCCGCGCGCGGCCCGCGTCGAGAGCGAGGCCAAGAGCGATCTCTTCGACTATCTCTCCGGCGCCGACGCCACCGCCGCGGTCGCACGCACACGCGACCTCGAGCAGAGCTTCGATCTCCGTGCGCTGCGCGACGCATCGACCCGCGACGTCTACCGCGACAACCTCTACCGGCTCGACATCCTCGACCGGCTCGTGACGCCGTACCTCGACACGACGGCGGGCTCTTTGCGGGCCATCGACGCCGGCAGCCAAGACTTTCGATACGCGACGGCGCTCGAGCGCTGGCTCCGCCACGCCGGGACCCTCGTGCCGCGGGACGTCGCGCTCGACGGCGTCGAGGTGGACGGCCACGGGCTCTACCCCGACCTCTCGACGCGCGCGAGCCACGCCGACCGCCACGCGTCGCTCACCGGCAACTCTCGCGTGCGCTACCGCATCGAGAACTTCTCGGAGACGCACGACCGAGGCATCGACGTCGTCTTCGCGTGGTTCCCGTTCGTGCTCCGCTACGCCCTCCTCCGCTGGGGTCTGCCCCTACGGTTTTTCGCGCCGCGACGGTTCTTCGAACGAGCGAGCGACGCGCTCGCGGGCGGTGGCCTCTTGGTCGTGGTGACGCACACCCACGAGGAACGCGACCGCTTGCGCGAGATCCTCGCCCCGATGACCGAGCTCAGGGTGGTGGCGGCGTCGCCTGCTCCGAGCCGGCTCGTCGCCTACTGGGACGAGGTGCCGGAGCGCTGGGTGACGATCGCCGAAAAGCGCCGAGGCCCGTGATCAGCTCGGCGGCGACGGCCGCACCGTCCGGCTCTTCACGGAGCCGCGATGCCAGCGCCGCCGCGTTCGACGCCAGCGCCTGGTCGCTGGTGACGCGCTCGAGCGCCCGCACCAGGTCGGCTACGCTCCGCTTGGCCTTGGAGACCCGCACCCCCACGTTCAGCCGCTCGACCTGCCACGAGAGCGCGAACTGGTCGTAGCCGAACGGAACGGCCACGACGGGCCGGCCGCTTCGCAGCGCCTCGCCGGTGGTGCCGGCACCGCTGTGGATCACCACCGCCAGCGCGCGCGGAAAGACGAGGTGGTAGGGGGCGTAGGGCACGGCCAAGGTGTCGCCCGAGAACGACGTCTTGCCGGCGGGGTGACCGACGATCAGGCACCGCAAGCCGAGCTCGGCGCAAGCGGCCGCGAGCGCCTCCAGGGTATCGCCGCCGATCACCGAAAACGCCGAGCCCAGGCCGACGACGACCGGTGGTGGCCCCGCCTCCAGGAACGCCTCGACCGCGGGCGGCACCTCGGCGCGGGCGCCGAGGTGACCCGCGCGCGCAAAGCCGCACATGCGGGTGTTCGGAGGATCATCGCCGGCCGGCGGCCGCACCGCGGCGGACCACATGCCGAGGTGGAGGGTAGCGGCGCGCTCGACGCCCGTGATCGTCGGGTCGATCGACGTCACCTGGAGCTCGCGCGCGAGGCCCCGCAAGAGGTTTCCCGCCAGCTTGCGGACGACCCACGCGGTGAGACCGCTCAGCGCCGGCAGCATCCAGCCGGGGATGCGTCTATCGAGGAACTGCATCGGCGCGGCGCGGCTCATCCACGCGAGCGGCGTCGCGCCGATCATGACGCTCGGGATCTCGGCCTCGTGGGCGGCCCAGAAGACGCCGTGCGCGAGGTTGCTGCCGATGACGGCGTCGGGCACAAATGACGGTAACGTCTCTTTTAGCGCCCGATAGGTCGTCTCGACGTACGGTTTTCCGAAGTTGGCCCAGAGCGAACGGGGACCGTTGAAGGTGTCGAGGTACACCGGGTTCGCCTCGAGCTCGTTGAACACGTCGACGTAGGTGCCGGCGCCCTCGAAGTCGAGCCCGGCGCGCCGCACCGCCGGCTCGTGGAATGGATTGGTGACGAAGAGCACGTCGTGGCCGGCGTCGCGGAGCGCCTTGGCGATCACGAGGGTCGGCAAGAAGTCACCGGCCGATCCGAAGCTCGACGCCACGTACCGCATCCCTCTCACCTCCGTGCTCGCCAACCTCGGGCCGACTCGAAATAGTCCACGAGGTGGCGACGAAGCGAAAGTGTGGCGGCGCCCCGACCCGCCTGCCCGGATGGATCGCTTCGGCGGCTCGACCGTCCAACAGGGCAAGGAACCGAAATCACCATGAGCCGCTCGTATCTCCTGGCCGCCTGTCTCCTCGCAGCCTCTCTCCCTGCCTGCACGATCGTGGGGTCGGCACCCCCGTCGGCCGTCGCCCCCGACGCCGGGTTGGTCGTCGCCGGCGAGGGCGAGGCGCGCGCGAAACCGGACATCGCCGTGGTTCGGCTGGGGGTCGAAGTGCGGCGCGCCACGATGGAAGAAGCCCGAACCGCCATGGCCGAGACCCAGTCGAGCATCCTCGCCTCGGTGCGTCGCCTGGGGGTCGCGCCGGCCGACGTCCAAACCGACCAGCTCGCCCTGCACCCCGAGTACGACTTCGACAAGGACGGCGGCCGCAGGCTGCGCGGTTACGTCGCGACGAACGTCGTGCGCGTCACGGTGCGCCGCGTCGACGACGCCGGCAAGGTGGTCGACGGCGCGGTGGCGGCGGCCAAGAACGACGCCCGCGTCGACGGTGTCTCGTTCGAGCTCTCGGACACGGCCGCGCTCCGCGCCGAAGCGCGCCGGCTCGCCGTCGCCGACGCGCGAAAGCGAGCCGAGC
>ERZ761602.6532-NODE-6532-length-12949-cov-2.981774_pt1 | contig 12949 bp, 14 predicted proteins | sample MGYA00512165_ERZ761602 | MGnify/ENA primary metagenome ERZ761602 (study PRJEB28899, sample SAMN02445085) | bioreactor sludge metagenome | biome: EBPR sludge; isolation source: Thorneside wastewater treatment plant | place: Australia: Brisbane, Thorneside...
CCTCAGGTCTCCCCCGTCCCCCCCGCTCCCCTCCGTCACCCAGAACATCACGGGCAACTGCTGCTCGCGGGCCCGGTCGATCGCCCCACGCGCATTGGAGTTCCATTGGATCGGATTCTGGGCCAGCCCCGGAACCGAGAGAAAGAGCCCGATGAACACTGCAACGATCTGTGTCAAGGTATTCATGAAGTTGTCCGCAATGTAGGATGCTCACGGCGTGTGAGAGGCCCGGATCCGTGACGAAAAGTCCGGCGCGTGCGCCGCGGCCTTGGCGATCTCCGTGATCCAGGCACGCCGACGGAGTTCCTCGAACGGAATGCTGGTATCGACCCAGCCCGCCGCAAACAGATCCCGATCAATCCATCCGTTGAACACATGCCGGAAATCGAACCGCCCGCCCCGGCCCGCCGTGTTGGCGTACCGGACGATGTTGATCGTGCAGTTGTTCTTCAGAAGGTGATAGAACTCCGCACGATCGTAAATCTCATTGATCCGCTCGAGATACACCCGCAAAAGCCTCCGTACGCCTTCCGGCTCGGTTCGGAGCGGGTAGATGAATACCTCTTCATCCCGATGACTCGCCCGCGACCCCACCAGGTCATGCTCATCCCCGACCACATAGATCAACTCAAACTGCTTGAACAGCGACGCGATCGGGTCAAATCCCTCGCCGACTTCCGGACGTGTCTCGATCGAGATGCACAGCGGCGGCGTGCCGTCATCGAAGTTGAAGCTGACGAAGGTGTGCGCCACCGGGCCTTTCGCCCAGTACGAGACGAACAGATCGAGCGATGTCACGTGATCGAGCGAGAACTCCCGCGTCTCGTAACGTTCCGTGAAATCATCCCGGTCGCGGAACTCGAAGTTCCGCACTCCCTCCATGCGAACCCGGTCACCGTCGATGATCGCCCGGGGCAGAACCGCCACTTCCGGACGCCACGGCCTGTGGTGCGACGGGGGGATCATGATCCACCAGAAGACGACCAGGACGTAAACCACCGCGAACACGGTCCGCGTCGCCCTCCGGTTCGAGATGCACAGCGCCCACACCGCAAAGGCCGCGAGCGCTGCCGCCAGCGCGAACCTTGCCCACGGCCAGGGCAGATTCGAGTAGTAGACAGCCAGCACCAGCCAGGCCGCCAGAACGAACTTCGCGAAGATAATGAGGGTTGTGCGGACAAAGCGGAGCACCGCGCGAACCCACCCGGGAAGGCCCGTCGGCACCCGTCTCCGGGCGGAAGTATCGGTAGTGCTCGCGTCTGTGCAAGGATCGGTCATTCGCATCGAATCTCGTTCAAATCATCCGATCGTCACACGCACACGGATGTGCGGGGGTTGACCCCCTGAAACTTATGACTACCACGCCCGACACGCCCCGCACAGTCGCCGGTCAACTCAAGCCCCACGCCGCTCGCCTCAATGATACGACCGCGCGCCGTCGATCATCAGACCGTGATGAAAAGAACATCATGAGTCATGCAGGCGGAAATGAAGCCGAGCCTCGGCCGGATTCGTCAGCAAGAACCCGCCGGCGCATTGAAGCGCGAAGGACTGTTCCCAGACGACGCGGGACCAGCCCGCGAGGGAACACGGTGATGACCGGCTCGGTTCCTTACGGGCAGTCCAACGACCGATCGAACACCATCGCCAGCAAATCGGTGTTTCGGAACAGGCGCGTGAAGGCGGACGGTTCATGACTGCGATAAAGGGGAATGACCCAGGTGAAAAAAGCGGCGACGGACGCGTGCACGATCAAACGTGTCGGCATTCGACAACCTCGTGATCGCTCCGATCAGTGCCGCGGTCTACCAATCCAGGCAGTCACGAGTCACGCTCGCGGCATCAGCCGGTGCGTGATGCGGGCATTTCACTCTCCTGCTCATTCGTTGCCGCCAAACGTCGCGCGGAGTTCCGCCTCCTGGGTCTCGGACAGATTGGAGGAAATCAACTCCATCTTCGTGTTCTGAAAGGCCTCCTGTACCTTCTCCCGATCGGCAGCGCCGGTCAGGAGAAAGAGCGCCGAAGTCCCTTCGGTCACCTTTGACCGAACGTCCTTGATAAAATCATCATTGATCCCGTAGTCCTTGAACTTCCCGGATACTCCGCCCACCGCCGCGCCCACCAGCATCCCCAGCAACGGCGCGAAAAACAGCAGCCCGAACAGCATCCCCCAGAACGCCCCGTCCAGCGCTCCACGACCGACCAGATCGACCGCCTGCCGCGTGCGGGGCTGCTTCTTGCCCGTAGGCCACGTCACCACGGCAGCGTCGATCAGGATGATGTGATGCCGCCGCTGCAGCTCCGCGAGCGTAGTCAGGGCTTCGGTCGCGCCGGAGGCGGTTTCAAACTTCCATACCGTGAGGTTCGCCATGTGTGTGTCCCTTATTGCCGAAGAATCTGATGTTGTTACTTAAGTTGACTAAACAATCGGAGCGTTCGGAGCCACCCAATATGGATGAGTCTCAGCGATCACACCTCATGTCTCAGAACCCGGCGCATCATAGACCGTGAAAGATCCTCGCCAACTCACATCTGGTCAGCATACGAACCATGGAAGAAGCTCACACCAGCGGGCTGAGCATCCGGGCAAGATTCTGCCCCACCGTTCGGAAAAAGGACCGACGCGACCAGGCCTCGATGGTGAGCGGACGGCTCTCCGATCGGTACCGCTCTTGCTCAACGACAAGGCGCGCCGTGACGGCACGTTCGTAGATGACGAGCATCACCTCGGCGTTGAGCGCGAACGACCGCACATCCAGGTTGCTCGATCCGATCAGCGAGAGAGAATCATCGATGCTCAAGTGCTTGGCGTGAAGGAAGCCGCCCCGGAACAGGTGGATCCGCACGCCGGAGCGCAACAACTCCTCGTAATAGGATTCCTGCGCCAGCGACACCACCGGCTGATCCCCTTGTTCCGATACAAAGAGGTGTACCTCCACGCCGCGCAGCACCGCGGTTTGCATCGCCTGCAGGAGAGGCTCATCCGGGATGAAGTACGGGGTCGTGAGCACCACCCGCTTGTGCGCCCCATGAATCAGGGCGACAAACAGCCGTTGATTGTTCTGCATCGGGAAATCAGGCCCGCTCGGCAGCACCTGCGCCGCTACCTCCCCGGCGACCATCGGCTCGGGAAACTCCTTCTCGCCGTCGAGTACCTCGCCGGACTCCAGAAACCAGTCCGCGGCAAAGATATATTGCAACTCCATCACCACCGGGCCGGTCACGCGGACCATGAGATCGACGTAGACGATGTCCTTCTTTGAGTCCGCGGCGACCAAGTTCTGCGACCCGGTGTACCCGATCCGGCCGTCGATTACCGCGATTTTCCGGTGGTTGCGAAGATCCAGTCTCGCCATCCTCCACGGCACCAGGCTCACCGGCAGCATCTCATGAACGAAAACACCCATCGCCGTCAACTTCGGACGAAGCGTCCGAAGCCCCGACCGCGAGCCGATCGCATCCGCGAGCACGCGGCAGATCACTCCACGAGAGCGGGCGCGCCCGAGTGCTTCGATCACAGGCGCGGTCGCGTGGTCATCCGCAAAGATGTAGTACAGAAAGTGAACATGGTGCTCCGCCGCATCGATATCCGCAACAAGACGCGAGATCGTGCCGTCATACTCGGCGAGCAACTCAACGTGATTCCCTCCCAGAATCGGGCTTTGGCCGAGATTGGTCGCGAGGTTGACGGCCTGCAATAGCCCCGGAGCAACGTCCGGCTGAAATCGGTTCGGGTGACCGTGAAGCCGATCCGCGACCCGCGACATGACTCTCGGCAGAAGAGCCAGACGATCCCGTTGCCAACGCATCAGTTTCGCCCGACCGATCAGCAGGTACAGAAACAACCCGATCCACGGCTCAAAGAAGATGAGCAGCAGCCAACCCTTCGTCGCCGCCGGCGACCTCCTGAAGGGAACAACAACCAGCATGATGAGCCGGATCAGCCACTCACCGAGAAGCAGCGTCCAGATCCAAAGACTCGCGTCCATCCAGTTCATGAGAATCTATGACCCGGGGGGGGTAATGGTGAAGAAGTACACGAGACGATGCGGAAGTGCCGTACATGCACGGATCACGCGAATGACCATACGGCAGTCGAGAGCGCCGCACACATCCACAGAATAGATCCGCTTCCTGCAAGAGATGCCGCGAAGGCGCGATCAGTACCCCGGCCCTCTCAACCCGGCGAAGCCCGACTCAGCGTCGGTGGTGGGGGAGTTGAAACTGAAGGTCAACCCGGACAACTATCATCGCTCGATGCAAGGCACGAACGCCATCACCCACCCCGGCACAGCACTCTGTTCTCCCCGAACCGATGCAGCACGCATTGCCCCGCTCCGTGACACGGTGATTACCGCGGAGTGCCCATTGAACTCTGAGGATTGGCTCACCCCGCTCGACCGCCTCAGACGGCGTTCGTTCCGCTGTCTCGTACTCCTTCTGCTCGCGTTCTTCATGACCGGCTGCGCGGAACCCTCAACAACCCGCAGGTTCGGAAACCAGTGGCGCGATTCAACACTCAGCGCCGTCGAGACGCAGTCCGCCCTGATGAGCCTCAGCGACAAGGTCATGTTTACCATCGCCGATGCCTGTGATGTCGTGTTCACCCGCGCGGATACCCCGGACTCAAGGACGCGTGCCGCCCGCTTACGCCTGAGCACCGGACTCGCGGCGTTGTCAGCCGCCAGCGGCCCCAACCCGTATGTCGGTCTGGTGGATCTGGTGACAATGGTTATGCTGCAACGGATGTGGCTCGAAGAACCTTGGGCCGCCGATGCCTTTTCAGACACGGATCGACTCGCACTCCTCACAGCCTTCGCCACCGCGGAGCGGGACGTGTGGAGTCACGCCGACCGGGTTCTGACGCAGCAGCAGAAGCGGGAACTGCGGGAGCTGATTGTTCAGTGGAGAACGGAGAACCCCGACCGACACGACCTCTCCTGGGTGCGGCTCCAGGAGTTCGCCACCGCGAGACAAGCCGGCGCGAGCGGACAGGTCGTCGCGCCCAGCAGCATTCTCTCCTTGCTCTGGATCGATCCCTCGGCCAATCTCACGCCCGCCACCCGCGAGCTGCAGGAATCCCGTCTGCTCGCCGAACGATTGGCTTTCTTCGCGAAGCGAACTCCCGTGATTCTCGGATGGCAGGTCGAACTGACCACAACCCGAGTGATGGGTGTTGGCGAGATGCGGCAACTCGTGGAGAATAGCACGAGAATCACCGATTCACTGAGCGAGTTTACCGCGTCAACGCGTCAGCTCGTCGCTTCGTACGACAGAACGCTCGACGAACTGCCCAAGGAGCGTGCCGCCGCGATCGAACAACTCGACACGGCCCTGTCCAGGCAGGTCAGTGATTTCATCGAGAAGACAACCACCGCTTTCAACACGGAGCGCACCACCACGGTCGAACATCTCGGGCACGAGTTCGCGGCGGGCCTTCAATCCGCGGCGGTCAGACTCGCCGCGGATTTCGAGGTGCAATCCGCCCAGACTCTCGAACGGATGAACGCGATTCTCGCCAAACAGCAGGATCAACTATCGTCCGGCCTCTCCGAGCAACTCGCCCAGGCCGATGCCGCTTCGCGGCGACTGATCGATCGGATCGCGATGCGACTCTTCCTGGTCATCGTCGCGAGCGCGTTCGCCATCGCGTGCATCACCGTGGCGTGCCGAGCAATCAACGCACGCATCAGATCCCCGAGCTCGTGAACAGCACACCGATCGGAACGATGTGCCTTTCGGCACGAGGGCCTGTTACTTCGTCAAGCATCAGAGCACATCACCAAGCAGACAGTTTGGAGCTGCCGCCATATCCATGCCGCCCATCCGCATCATCCCCGCCGAATCCCCGGACCATATCACCCACGCGAAATCGCTGATGCTGGAGTACCGCGACAGCATCTCAACGCCTCTCTGTTTCCAGGGCTTCGACACCGAGATGGCATCGCTCCCCGGTCGCTACGCCCCGCCAACAGGAGTCCTGCTCCTCGCTCTGGACGGCGCCATGCCCGTCGGGTGCATCGCCCTCCGCGAGATCGACCCCGCCCCACGCGGCCGCATCTGCGAGATGAAGCGCCTCTTCGTCCGTCCCACGCACCGAGCCGCCGGCCTCGGCCGCGCTCTCTGCGAGGAACTCATCGCCCGGGCGAAGTCCATGAACTACGCCGCCATGCGTCTCGACACCGACACAGCCATGACCTCAGCCCAGCGACTCTACGAATCACTCGGCTTCAAGGACATCCCCAGGTACAACAACGACCCGATCCCGGACACGAGATTCTTTGAGTTAACGCTCTGATGCTCGAACACAGCAGGGAGCAGGAGTTGGCGGTCACTTCGCCCACGATGAAACAGCCACCAACCTCTCTCATATTGATTATACATAATATATCTTATAGGACGTTATAAGAGCGGGGGGCTTGCTTTGTTTTGATGTTCGAATCTTGCTTCCTCACATCGCTCACCCAACCCTCTTCACACATGACCGACCCGCTATCGCTCTCCACATCGCCATGCTCCATCGAAGATGTCCTCTCTGTCGCACGCCGCGAACGCGCAGTCATCCTCGACAAAGCCGCCATCCCCGGCCTCAACGCGGCACGCACGGTCGTTGAATCCGCCCTCTCCGATGGACTGCCTCATTACGGCATCAATACCGGCTTCGGTTCGCTCTCCCGCCGCCGCATCGCGCCCGACGATCTGCGGGCACTTCAAAGAAACCTCATCCGTTCGCACTCCGCGGGGATCGGCGAGCCGCTCCCGGATGATGTCGTCCGCGGCATGATGCTCCTCCTGGCCGCCTCGCTCTCGCGCGGCAAGTCGGGCGTCCGCCCCGTCATCATCGACACCCTCCTCGGGCTGCTCAACGCCGGCCTCACGCCCCGAGTACCTTCGATCGGCTCGGTCGGCGCTTCCGGCGACCTCGCCCCGCTCGCCGCGATCGGTCTGGCCTTGATCGGCGAGGGCGCAGTGTCCGTCAAGGGAGGCCCCTGGACGGATGCCGCCACCGCGCTGAAGGCAGCAGGTATCCGTCCGATCACGCTCGAAGCCAAGGAGGGATTGGCCATCATCAACGGCACGCACCTCATGGCCGCTCGCGCGGCGCTGCTCATCGCCGATGCGGAGCGGCTCCTCGACGCCGCCCTGATCGCTGCGGCCATGTCGATCGATGCCTGCCGCGGCACCGACTCCTTTCTTGATCCCCGTGTTCATGAGGTCAGGTGCCAGACCGGCCAGATTCACGTCGCGGAGCGTTTGCGTGCGCTGCTCGTCGGAAGCCAGATCATCCCCTCCCACCGCGAGAATGATCCCCGCGTGCAAGACCCCTACTCCCTGCGATGCACACCGCAGGTGCTGGGCGCCGCGGCGGATGCGCTCTCGTACGTCCGAGGCGCGGTGGAGCGGGAACTGGGCGCCGTGACCGACAACCCGCTGGTGTTCGCCGATCGCTCCGGCTCTCCGGGGAGCATCATCTCCGCAGGGAACTTTCACGGCATGCCGCTGGCGATCCCGCTGGACTGCGCGGCCGTCGCCCTGGCGCACATCGCCGGGATCAGCGAGCGACGCACCTTCTGGATCGTCTCGGCGTTCGATGCGGAGAGCCGTCTTCGGCCTTACCTTGCTCCCGATCCGGGCCTGAACTCCGGGCTGATGATCGCGCAGTACACAGCGGCGGCCTGCTGCAACGAGATCATCGGGCTGTGCATGCCGGCGAGCGTGTCGAACATCCCGACCAGCGCAGGCATCGAGGATTACAACTCGTTCGGGCCTCGCGCCGCGGCGAAGGCCGCGCGGGTTTTGGAGTTGGCCCGGAACGTCGTGGCGATCGAACTCCTGTGCGCCGCGGAGGGTCTGGAGTATCACCGGCCGCTTCGGTCGGGGGATGGTGTTGAGGAGGTGCACGCGGTGATTCGCTCGCTGGTGCCACGGCTCACGTCCGACAGGCCCCCCACCGCGGACATCGAGGCCATCGCCTCCCTGATCGCCGAAGGCTCACTCGGCGGGTGACGGCTCTGGCCCGGGGATGGCGCGGGCGGCGCGTGATTGAACACAGGACTCGCAGACATCTCCGGGTGACGCGATAGGCCTGCGCTCCGAGCAGAGCGAGCACCTGATCGTGCGGACGCGTGCGGCGGCGTTGGAGAGTCCGCACTCGGGGCACGTGGGGTTCGACGTTTCAAGCCCCTTGAGCTCATACCCGCAGCGGCGGCACGGTCGCTGAGGGGACTCACGGGGAAGGCAGGCGAAGAAGATCCCGACCACACCGACGATGGCGGCTTCCACACCGAGCAGCATATGGAAGAGTCTGGCGTCCATGGTCTTAGCAGACCCGGTTCGGATCAGGTACCGCTCGATCGAAGCGAGTGCCAGCGAGGAAAGGGCGACCAGCGCCAGGCCCGCCGCGACGCTCGCGAAACCGAGCCAATGCCGCCGCCACTTGAAGCAGCAGTACCAGACGATCGCGGCATAGAAGAGAAAGATGATCACGCCGGAAGAGGGGTACGCCCCCGGGCAATCGTTGGATGCGGAAAGGCGGAGCGTCGGATCAGGCGTTGTCGAGAAGTTCCACGCTCTCGAACTTCTTGCCCTCGAGCATTTCGAGGCTGGCGCCGCCGCCGGTGGAGACGTGTGTGACTTTCTCGGCGAGACCGAACTTCTCGATCGCCGCGGCGGAATCGCCGCCGCCGACGATGCCCGTTGCGCCCGCGGCGCAGGCCGAGGCGAGCGCCTGCGCGACCGCCTTCGTGCCGGCGGCGAACTGATCTCTCTCGAAGACGCCCATCGGGCCGTTCCAAACGATCGTGCGGGCCTTGGACAGAAGCGAGGCGAAGGCGGCCTGAGTAGCGGGGCCGATGTCGAGGCCCATGAAACCTTCCTGGATATCCCCCACCATCACCTGCACTCGGCCCGGGTTCTCAAAGTCATCGGCGGCGGCGTGATCGGTGGGCAGGTGGACCTGCTTGCCGAGTGAGGCGGCGAGGTCGAGGATCTTGCGGGCCTCGGCCCGCTTGTCGGATTCGACGCGGCTCTTTCCGACTGCCCTTCCCATTTCGGAGAGAAAGGTGTAAGCCATCGCGCCGCCGATGATGACGGTATCGGCCTTGGGGAGGAGGTTCTCGATGCAGGCGATCTTGTCAGAGACTTTCGCGCCGCCGAGGACGACGATGAAGGGCCTTGCCGGGTTGGCGAGCGACTCGGAGAGGAACTTGATCTCCTTCTCGAGCAAGAGGCCGCTGACGCGGGGCCTGCCGCTCATCGCCGAGGGAACCGCGACCATGGAGGCATCGGGGCGGTGGCTGGTGCCGAAGGCGTCGTTGACGTAGACATCGCCGTAGGCGGCGAGCTTGGCGGCGAAGGCGGGGTCGCCCTTCTTTTCCGCCTTGTGGAAACGCAGGTTTTCGAGCAGGAGTACATCACCGTTCTTCATCGCGGCGACGGCGGAAGCCGCCGCGGCATCGGTGCAGTCGTTGCTCGGGAAAGTGACGGGTTTACCGAGAAGTTGAGCTAAGCGCTCGGCGGCCGGTTTGAGTGAGTCGCCTGGCTCGAAGCCCTTGCCCTCGGGGCGACCGAGGTGGGACATGAGGACGGCGCGGCCGCCGCGCTCAGTCACATTTCGGATCGTCGGCAGGGCCGATGCGATGCGGCGGTCGTCGGTGATGCGGCCGCTCTCGATGGGGACGTTGAAATCAACACGGATGAGGACACGCTTGCCGCTGACGTCCACTGAGGCGATGGTCTTCTTTGGCATGTGTGTCTCCTGTCCGCGGGCGTGGATCAGTTGGCGCGGTCATCGATGATGCGGCCGATGGCGCTGCGGGCCGCCGAGGCACCGTCGCGTTCGATCTGGTCGCGCATCTGCCGGAGTTGAGTGGCGAGTGAGGCGTCGATGAGCTGGTCGCCGATGCGGAACTTGACGCCTCCGATCATGGCGGACTCGGTGTACGGGTAGACGACGACTTCCTTCTTGAGGGCCTGGCCCAGGCGCTCCCGCATCGAGCGCAGGTCGTCGCCGGTGAGCGGCTCGGCGGTGAAGACATCGACTTCGATCCTGCCGAACTTCTCCTGCACGAGGCTGTCGAAGGCGGCGGAAATGGCGGGCAGGTGCGGGAGACGGCCCTTGTCGTTGAGCACCAGGAGGAACCGCAGCGTGAGGTCGCTGACTCTGCCCGAGAAGATGGACTTCAGGCTTGATGTGCGGTCATCGCTTGAAATGACCCGCGAGGAGAGGAACTCGCCGAACTTCGCGTCGGCGCGGGCGATCTCGAGGATGTCCTCGAGTTCGGCCTGCGCGGACTCGACGGCGGCGCGGCCTCCCTCGGCCTCGGTGAGTTCGAGGAGGCTGCGGGCATAGACGCGGGCGACGGCGTCGGGCGGGGTGTCGATGAGGGGCATTGGTGCTGGTCCCTGGTGGGTTGGAGGGATCCGCGGTTCAGTTGCGAGACGCGGAGAGTTGGGCGAGTGATTCGTTCACGAGTTGCTGCGTGTCACCCGGGTTGACGTTGCGGCGGAGGATCTTCGCCGCCATGACGGCGGCGAGTTGGCCCGCTTCGTTGTAGACCTCGCTCACGGCGGCTCGCTTGGCGGTCTCGATATCCTTGATGGCCCGCTCTCGCATCTGGTTGAGTTCGGCATCGGCCTTGGCCTTGAGGTCCGCGGCGAGGGCGGCCTGCTGGGCGCGGGTGGTCTCGAGCATCTTGCTGGCCTCGGCGCGGGCGTCGGCGAGGCTCTTCTGGTACTGATCGAGGGCGTCCTTGGCCTGCTTGCGGGCCTGTTCCGCCTCTTCGATGGCGGAACGGATCTTGTTCTCACGGTCCTGCAGGCCGCCGAGGATCTTTGGCCAGACCTTGGTCGCCAGGATGGCGAAGACAAGGCCGAAGACCACAAGCGTGATAATGCCGGAGATCAGACCCTGGCTGATCGTCGGAATCACACTCGACTTTTCGTGCCCGGCCTCACCCCCGCCCGCGGCGAGCGCGACCGAGGGCCACAGGGTGACGGTCAGTGCGATGAGGTTGAACTTGGAGAGTCTGGCGAGGCGGGACATGGATCGTCCTTTCCGGGAGAAGCGTGTCGTCAGGAAAACGGGAACTCAAAGCCCGCCGCGGTCGCTTTCCGGCCGCGGCGAGACAGCTATCAGGCGATGACCACGAGCAGGCCGACGACGACCGCGAACAGCGTCGCGCCTTCGATGAGGGCGGCGCCCAGGATCATGTTGGTGCCGATGGGGCCGGCGGCCTCGGGCTGACGGGCGATGCTCTCGACCGCGCCCTTGCCGATCATGCCGATGCCCAGACCGCCGCCGACGACGGCGAGGCCGGCGCCGAGCGCGCCCAGGCCTCGGCCGAGAAGGCCCGCGGCGTTCGAGGTGGCGATGACATCGGGGCTGGCCGTCGCCTGCGCGGAGGCGAGTGAAGCGACGGCGGCGAGCGCGCCGGTAGCGAGGAGAGCGTTGCGGAGAATGTTCTTCATGCGGAGTGGTCCTTTCGATCGTTGGCCCGCGGGGGTTGCCGGGGCCTGGTTCATCACGAGTGACTTGCGGAAGCCTCCCATCGGCGGGGCCGGGGGAGCGTACAGAGGCCCGTTATTCACGCGTGGGCGTGCTCGTGGCCGTGGTGGCCCTCACCGTGCTCGTGGTCATGGTGGTGGCTGAGTTGCGAGATAAAGACGGAGGTCAGGAACATGAACACGAACGCCTGCAGGAAGCAGACGAAGAGTTCAAGAAAGTAAATGGCCACGGTGGCGAGTGAGGAGATCAGCGTGACGGGGACGCCGATGGCGTAGTTCATCGCCCCGGAGAGGCCCATGCCCGCGAAGCCGAAGAGCACCGCCATCAGGATGTGCCCGGCGGTCATGTTGGCGAAGAGACGCAGCGCCAAGGCGACGGGCTTGATGATGGTGCCCATGATCTCGATGGGGACCAGGATGATCCAGAGGTACGGGGGCGTGCCCGCGGTCAGGTGCTTGAGGTAGCCGCCGATGCCCAGCTCACGGATGCCGGCGATGTTGATGACCAGGGCCGAGATGAGGGCGAGTGCTCCGGTGACGAAGAGATTCTGTGTTGCCGTGCCACCGATGGGGGCTTCGTGGTTGGCGGCGGCCTCGCGGTTGATGATGTGGAAGAGGTCCAGGATGGGGACCAGTCCCAGCACATTGTTGAAGAGGATAAAGAAGAAGATCGTCCACAGGAAGGGCATGAACTTGTCCGTGCGGTCGCCCAGGAGGGGGCGGACGGTGTTCTCACGCAGGTAGTTGCAGATCACCTCGATCATGTGTGCGAACGGGTTGCGTGTGATGTACCGCTCGTTGCCCATCGATTGCGGGCCGGTGCCGATGTGCTTGGCGGCCCACAGGAGGACCAGGAGCGTGAGGATCGCGGCGAGCACGAGCGTCCCGGTCTGCGCGGACCAGACCCACAGATCGCCTGATTTCAACCAGGGTTGATTGGCCACGTGGGCCACCGGGTTGGGCTTGCCGTCGGCGGCGGCGAGGGTCAGAAACGAGGTCAACTGATTCATATCAGGAAACTCCAACCGGGGCAGAGTGACGGTGCTCCAGCGAGGCGTTCACGCGACGGAGGACGAGCATCGCCCACGCCGTTTCGATCACCAGGCAGAGCAGTCCGCAGAGCAGGAAGGCCGCCCAGAATGTCTTTGGGTCCGGCTTGTAGATGAACATGACGAAGAGGCCGTCGAACAGAGCCACACCGGCCCGAACCGCGGAAGCGACGAGGATGGCCGTAGGAATTTTGCGTGCTTCGCACTTGCTGATGATGCTCGTGAGGAGAAGCCCGATCAGCGCGGCCATGATCCAGCAACCGGCGGCGGCTGCGACGGTCTGAAGAGGTGTCCAAGAGGACGTGACGGAGTGCCAACCGCCCGCGGTGGCCAAGCCTAAACCCAGCACCCCCCCCACGAACGGCGCGGCCAACAGGCCCGCGATCAGCGGCATG
>ERZ761602.6535-NODE-6535-length-12947-cov-8.042352_pt1 | contig 12947 bp, 15 predicted proteins | sample MGYA00512165_ERZ761602 | MGnify/ENA primary metagenome ERZ761602 (study PRJEB28899, sample SAMN02445085) | bioreactor sludge metagenome | biome: EBPR sludge; isolation source: Thorneside wastewater treatment plant | place: Australia: Brisbane, Thorneside...
GCTTTGGTAAGAATTTAAAAAAATTACTCCGTTTTTTTGTTGATCTTTTCGTGGTTTATACGATTAGTGTTAAATACTTGATATTATGCACTATCAGAAACCAGTAAAATTACTTACACTTTTATCTTTCGCATGTTGGACATGCTTTTTACTTACCGCTTGTAAAAAGGATAAAGCACAGGAGGAAGAAGAAGAACCCGGAACAAATAAAATAACCCTGACCAAGGCTGCCGACGCCAGAGGCGATTGGACATTGTACTTAGATGCCGCTTCAGCTGATCGGCCGGGGATATGGGCAGATATAAACAACAACCGGGTTAAAGACAATGGTGAATCTATCGCCAAATTTGGCAGCGAGTATGCTAACCGGAACAGTTTTTCTGCGGGCGCCTCCAAAACCATTGGACTGTATGGCCGGGTTACCATATTCTATTGTCACGATAACGAGTTGACGACTTTAGACGTATCCAAAAGCGACGCATTGGTAGAATTGTATTGTATGGGCAATAGACTAACGACACTGGATGTATCAAAAAACACGGCTTTGGAAAAGCTGAGTTGCTTCGGTAATAACTTAACGGCGCTAAATCTGTCTGGCAATACGAAGATAAAGTCTGTCCAGGCGTATGGTAATCAAATTTCAGCCGCAAATATGACGCTGCTTATCAATAGCCTGCCTGCGCGTCAGGCGGCGGATGATGCCAGGTTATATGTACGACAAGTATCCGATAACAACAGCCGGCCTACCGCTACCGATATAGCCGCCGCCAAAACCAAAAACTGGAAGCTGTACGCTCTGGAAGGAGCGGGCTGGACGGAACTGTAACAAAGCGGCTGAAAAAACAGACAGGGTAGGCTTACGGTAATTAGTAAATTTCTTACCTGCGGTTGAGTGAAAGATATATGATTATCGACGAATCACCAGCCTCTATTGGCGACCATTACGGCGAGCTATTGCTCCCGTCGGCCGCTGCGGTTTAATAATGGATAAAAATATGGAAACTTAGCGCCTATACATTATTTTTGCAGCCGCAACACGCGGAGGTGGCGAAATTGGTAGACGCACTACTTTGAGGTGGTAGCGCCTTAACGGGCGTGGGAGTTCGAATCTCCTCTTCCGCACTGTGTTTTCTGTCCCGGGCGCCATCCCGGGACATTTTTATTAATACCCTATGCCGCAAACCAGAGCCTGGCAATAGCGCCTGTAATGGATACCAGCTCGGTATAAGACGCAGGCTTGCTTAAAAAACAGTTTGCGCCCATATCATAAGAAGCGATCCGGTCGGACGACAGGGAGGAGGTGGTCAGTATGATCGTCGGGATATGATTAAATCGGGGATTACCCTTGAGTTCCTTCAGCGCCTGCATCCCAAGCATGCCCGGCATATTCAGGTCGAGCAGTATCAAAGAAGGATATTCCGTTTCAGGAGAGGAAGACAATATACTCGCCAGTTCATCGGCATTTTCGACAAAAACATAATCCATCCTGGCATTATTTTCCAGGAAAGCGTCTAAAATGATTTGCCTGTCGTCGGGATCGTCGTCTACAATAAATACGAGGTTCTTTGGATTTTGCTTCATATTACGCCGCATAGTTTGCATCATAACGTCAAATACACGCTCATCCCCGGTCAACCTGCGCACAAGGCAGATACAGACTAACGCTAAAGGCATGAACGAAAACTATCCTTGCCGGGACCGGTCCCAGGAGACGGCCGGCAACCGATAATTATTGAAATCCCTAATTGCAATTAGGGCGCCAGTACGCGCAATTTCCGGCCATTTTTTATCTTTAACGTTAAACCATTCATGTTTATCAACCGGTTATCCTGTTCAAAAAATCAAAATAAATTGTCAAATTTATCTGCCCGGCATAAATAAGGATCTTTTACGCGGCAAATATTTTTGAGCTCCCCCCTGTTCTTTTTGTAAACTTGCACAAAAAACAATCATGTCCGCCGATATAAAATGTCCGAATTGCGGTTTTGCCTTTCCCATGGAAGCCGCAGTATCCGAAGAATATAAAAGAAATCTGCGCGAACAGATGGCCATCTACAAAAGACAAAAAGACGAGGAACTGGAGCGGCAAAAACAGGAATTCGCCAAGAAGGAAAAAGAGAGCCGCGATATTCTTGAGAACAAAGAACAGGAATTCCTTAAAACGCTCAACGAGGAGAAAAAAAAGATACGGCAATCCGCCGAAGAGGAGCTGAGAAAAAGCATCGCCGGCGATTATGAAAACCAGCTCAGGTTATTAAAACAATCTAATGAAGAGAATGATGAGAAATTAAAAGAAGCCAGGAAAAAAGAATTGGAATACCTGAAAAAAGAACAGGCCCTCGTCAATAAAGAACAGGAACTGGAAATTACGCTTCAGAAAAAGCTGATCGAAGAACGCCAACAGTTAACCGAACAGATACGCAAGGAAGAGACAGAAAAAGTATCCATTAAGGAGACCGGCTTCCAGCTTCGCCTCCGCGAGCTGGAAAAACAACTGGAAGACCAGAAAAAATTAGCCGAAGAGATGAAGCGTAAGGCAGAGCAAGGCTCCATGCAATTGCAGGGCGAAGCGCAGGAATTGTTGCTCGAAGAAATATTACGGGAAAATTTTCCCCTCGACCAGATCATGGAAGTGGGAAAAGGAGTAGAAGGAGCCGACTGCATCCAGGTAGTCCGTAACCATGCAGGCCATGAATATGGAAAGATCATCTTCGAAAGCAAAAGAGCCAAGAGCTGGAATAGCGCATGGGTAGAAAAGCTGCGGAATGATATGCGCCATAAACAAGCCGATCTCGCCATCCTGGTTACCCAGGTCTTCCCTAAAAACATGCATAGCTTCGGGGAACGCGATGGAGTATGGATATGTTCTTTTAAGGAGGTAGGCGGACTGACAGCCGCTTTGCGCAGCGCCATCATACGTATAGAAGAAACAAAAAGATCGGAGGAAAATAAGGGCGAAAAAATGCTCATGCTCTATAATTTCCTTACGGGAACAGAATTCCGTCAACAGATCGAAGCCATAGTGGAAGGCTTTATGTCGCTTAAACAATCCATCGTAAAAGAACGGATCCAGATGGAAAAAATTTGGAAGGAAAGAGAAAAACAATTGGAGAAAGCGCTGATCTCCGCTTCGGGAATGTATGGTTCCATCAGGGGCATTGCCGGCTCTTCTGTGCATACCATTCCGCTGCTGGAAGGAGATACGGAGAACGACGAACAGCCCGAGGAATAGCGCGATCGCCGAACCCCTCTCAACTAACGGTCCAGGCGAGGACCAGGCTGCCCAGCAGTCTTATTTCTACGCGAAGGGGAAATACGCCGTCTTTCAAAAACGCAAAGCGAAGATCAATGCTTCCATCCGCATTGACCGCAATTTTGTCGTCCTGCAACCGGATATGTTCTCTGAAATTCACCTTCCCGGCGCCATACCATTTATAGATCGCCTCTTTAGCGCTCCAAAGCATAGTCAGCAATTGCAAATGCAGTTTAGGAAGCGAAGCCCATCCTTCCACTACTTTTTTTTCCGCGTCGTTCAGAAATTTCTCTGAAACCCTGGCCACAGTCGGAGAGATCAGCTCTATATCCACGCCTACCCTATGCGAACTGCTGGCAATAGCCGCCGCATAATTTCCGCAATGCGAAATGGAAAAATGGTATTTCTCATCCGGTAAATAAGGCTTGCGCGTATCTGCGATCAGGATATCTTCCAAAGGAAAATCGCTGAATAACATAGGAAGCAGGGAGCGGCCGGCCAGGTGCTGCAACCTCTTATAGGGATGCGTTACCTGCTTCTTCAACGGCGCTCTTTCCAGGAAAAAATGTTCCGGTTCCTCTATCTTCCATACGCCCAGCTTCGTTGAGTCGTTGATACTATGTTGATAAAATATGCCCACGATAAGTTTACTTTGCAGATTTAAGATTTATTTACAGCCTATCAAAATAAACCATAACCAAACATGATATTATCGGATAAAAGAATATTGGAGGAGATCGATAAGCAGACCATTAAGATCGTCCCTTACAACAGGGATTGCCTGGGAAGCAATTCCTATGATGTGCATCTCGGCAATTGGATAGCTAATTATGTCGATATTGAGCTGGACGCCAAAAAACACAATAAAATAAACACTTTCGAAATACCCGATTCAGGCGTTTTATTGTTTCCTCATATTTTTTACCTCGGCGCAACGTTGGAATATACCGAAACGCATGCGCATGTTCCCTTCCTCGAAGGGAAATCCTCCACAGGAAGATTGGGGATCGATATCCATGCCACCGCCGGCAAGGGCGACGTGGGTTTCTGCGGACACTGGACCCTGGAGATCTCGGTTAAACAGCCGGTAAGAGTGTACAAGGGAATGCCTATTGGCCAGTTGATCTATTTCCCGGTTGAAGGGGAAATTGAAACCAGCTATAACCAGAAAAAGAATGCCAAATACAGCGGACAACCTGAAAAGCCCGTTGAGAGCATGATGTGGAAGAACAGCTTTTAAAGATGACCGAATTTTTTATAATAAGCGATCAGTAAGGCGACGACTTCATTATAACTCATTTTCCCCGAAGGCTGCTCATTGGCCGCAAGGTATTGCGCATACAGCCGGTCTATCGCTTCTTCTAACGGCGAAGAATACCTGCTAAAGAATTTCCGAAGCTCTTCCCTGTCCTGCTTCACCGCCGGCGAAAGCAATTGATTGACGGTTTTAAACGTCATGGAATCGACCATATATAGGTACCTGCCGGCATAAGCGTAGAGATCAAAATATACCGAATACTGAAAAGCCTTGTTAGAAGAAGCAGACGCGGAAAGATACCCGGCAAAGTTGGCCTCATTTTCTTTTGCATATCCCAACTGATGACCTACTTCATGGCAAGCGGTGAAGGGCCGGGCAAAGCCGGGAATAGTGGTATTCACCTGCGCCTCGCCCGTAAAAGGATTATAATAACCGGTAAACCCCAGGTAATTGCCCAGGTAACTGTAAATAGAGGGTTTTACAGAAGGAAAAACATAGTCAAATTCCGAGCGCTCCAGGGAAAGCAAGCCATAGGCGTTAACAGTTTGCGCGAACAGGTATTTTTTACGCTTCAGTTTTTCCCTGTCCGGCAGAGACAAGGGCTGCAAGGCGTTCAGCTTAAGCGCCAGTTCTTCCGTAACGGCTACCAGCTCTTCTTTGGAATACCTTTCTGTTTTAAGCTGGAGTTGGTAAGCGATACCTCTGCGATTGTAGTTAAGTCCCCATAAAATATTAAAAACAATATATACGCCGAGGGTATAACCAATGAACCGAAGCGCAACCTGCCGCAAATACCGCCTGTCAGCCGTCCTATTCAGCGCTCTCTTTATCAGCCTGACCAACTGGATGATCAGCCAGATGATGGCCAGGCCATATAGAAGATCGCCAAAACTAAAAGGGATCCATCCCAACGCCGCCCTTTGCAAAGACGCGATCCGGGGATAAATACCTGTTGCATAATATTTTTCTACTGCATCCGGAAACAGCGAAAACAGCTTTATGCCTATTGCTATAAAAGACAATACAAACAGCCTACGGCATTTGATAACCAGCGATTTGAAGGATTGGCCCATCTCTTAAGCAGGAATAACCCGCCGGCCAAAACTACTACTGATTCGCCGCTTCTCAAAAAGGCCGGAGGCGACAGCAGTCCGCTCAACCCTGGCATATGATATATAGCGAGTCTTTGGGTTTTACCATGATATTCTCGCAGAACCGGCAGTCCCCCTGACCAACCAATAGCGCGCTATTAAATCTGGCTTCAATATTTTACATTTGCCAGATGGACTTGAACTTTAACAAGAACGAAGACAGCATGAAGTTGTTGGTTGCCGAATTAAGGCAAAGAACGGCTAAGGTATCGCTCGGCGGAGGAAAGAAGGCCATAGAAAAGCAGCGGGAAAAAAATAAACTTACCGCAAGGGAAAGAATCGAATACCTCCTCGACCAGGGTAAGCCTTTTATGGAGATAGGCGCGCTGGCAGGCTGGGAAATGTACGAGGAATATGGCGGCTGCCCCTCCGGCGGAACCGTGGCAGGCATCGGCTATGTAAGCGGCAAACAATGTATTGTTGTGGCGAACGACCAGACCGTGAAAGCCGGAGCATGGTTTCCCATCACCGGGAAAAAGAACCTGCGGATGCAGGAGATCGCCATGGAAAACCATCTTCCCATCATCTACCTGGTAGACAGCGCAGGAGTGTTCCTTCCCATGCAGGATGAGATCTTTCCCGACAAAGAACATTTCGGAAGGATATTCCGGAACAACGCCAGGATGACCGCCATGGGCATTACCCAGATAGCCGCCGTCATGGGACCCTGCGTTGCAGGGGGAGCTTACCTCCCGATCATGAGCGACGAAACCCTGATGGTTACAGGCCATGGATCTATCTTTCTTGCAGGCCCCTACCTGGTAAAAGCTGCTATCGGGGAAGACGTGGATGCCGAAACGCTGGGAGGAGCCGTAACCCACACGGAAATATCGGGCATCGCCGATTATAAATTTGACACCGAACAGGAATGCCTTGACCAGTTGAAAAAGATATTCTCCAAAATAGGAACGCCTGCTCAAAAAGCCGGCTTTGACCGCATTGCGGCGGCCCCGCCGAAAAAAGATCCGGCGGAATTATACGGGCTCATGCCCGTCAATGGAGCCAAGCCCTATGATATGGCAGAGATCATTGAAAGGATAGTAGACGACTCGCTTTTTGAACAGTTCAAGGAAGATTACGGCAAGACCATCCTGTGCGGATACGCGCGGGTAGACGGCTGGGCGGTGGGCATAGTAGCCAATCAACGTAAAATTGTCAAAAGCAAAAAAGGGGAAATGCAAATGGGCGGCGTCATCTATAACGACAGCGCGGATAAAGCCGCCCGGTTTATCATGAATTGCAACCAGAAAAAGATCCCGCTGGTCTTTTTGCAGGATGTCTCCGGCTTTATGGTAGGATCCCGAAGCGAACATGCCGGCATCATTAAAGACGGCGCCAAAATGGTGAACGCCGTAGCCAATTCCACCGTTCCGAAAATCACTTTTATCCTCGGCAATTCCTTCGGCGCCGGCAACTATGCGATGTGCGGCAAAGCCTACGACCCCCGATTTATCTTCGGATGGCCCTCGGCAAAGATTGCCGTAATGGGGGGCGACCAGGCCGCCAAGACCTTGTTGCAGATCCAGGTGGCTTCCATGAAATCGCAGGGTAAAGAAGTATCCGCGGCGGAAGAAGAACGGTTGCTGGAAGGTATCCGTTCCAAATATGAAAAGCAAACCTCTCCCTATTATGCAGCGGCAAGGCTGTGGGTAGACGGACTGATCGATCCCGCGGAAACAAGAAGCCTGATCTCCCAGGCTATTGCCGCAGCCGATCATAATCCCGTCATCCCGCCATTCAACACCGGCGTAATCCAGGTTTGATGTATTGCGCAAAGAATCCAACTGCTAACCCCTTAATGCGTATCATTGAGTAATTCCAAAAAAGAACTGATCATCTATACAGACGGCTCCTCGCGGGGAAATCCGGGGCCGGGAGGATATGGCGCCATACTCCAATGGGGCGCACATACAAAAGAGATTTCCGGAGGCTTTCGGAAAACGACCAATAACCGCATGGAGCTTAAGGCGGTGATAGAAGCTTTAAAAACGCTTAACAAGGAAAGCCTGTCTGTAATCGTGTACTCCGATAGCCAATATGTGGTCAGGGCCGTGGAAGAAGGATGGCTGAAAAACTGGATAGCTACCGATTTTAAAGGAGGCAAGAAAAATAAAGACCTCTGGAGGGAATATGCAGCCCTGGCCCAAAAACACCATATCCGTTTTAAATGGGTAAAAGGGCATGCCGACAATCCCTACAATAATCGTTGCGATATTTTAGCTACAACGGCGGCCGATGGGAAAGACCTGGCAATAGATGAGGAATTTGAAAAGAATAACCCCTGACAAAACATATCGCTGAATAGTTACTTGCGGAAAGACGATTCTCTTCCTTAGCTGAAAGCCTCGCTAAAATCAAATGTACGAAAGACTTCTATCGCTATATATTTAACCATGCGCGATTGACGTTGGGGAAACGGGGCATTACGACGGCGGAATAGGCGCCTATTTATTTAGCCATAACCAGTTGGCTCCCCTGGCGTCTTTGATTGCCAGCCGCCATACGCCAAACAATATCGCGCTAAACAATACGGTGGCAATAAGGCTATTGCGGAAAAAAGGAAGCGCATCGCCATAACACATCATCAACCCTTCGAATGTTCTGGGCCGGTTAAATCCGCTTCCTGTTATCCAAACGTAAAAATTAGACAGTATAAAATAAACAGTTGGCGTTATCAGCGAGAAAATAAAAATATTCTTAATGTTGATCTTCTTCATAAAAAAGCCGATCGCGGTCATACTGGCAAACAGGAGATAATTAACCGCCTGCCCTGAATAAAAACCCCTGATCTCCGTAAGACCCTGGATATACAAAAAATGATACAATAAGTCGGAGATCATCATCGACAATATAGGTAAGGCAAATGCCCATTTTTTATCCCTGATCACGACTCCGGCAAACAATGCCATAGCGAGCTGCGGAGCAAAACCCGGCTGGCGGTCGGGGATGATCCTGTAGAGAGCCGCTATGATCACCATCAATATCAATGTCCGGATAAAAGACGAGTACTGTTTCATAATGCTTCAAATATGGCACAAAAATAACTTAATCGCCGGAATAATTAAAAATGGTTGATAATCCATGAACCCTTCGTGTTACGGGGCTGAGCCTGATCCTGCAATACTGCATCCGGCGCATTACCAGGCCGCGCCGTTCAGGGAACGGAGGCCCTGAAAACGATCGCTTCCGAAGAAGCGAGCAGGCGAAGCGGGTTTCCGGCAAGGGATAACAGGGCTTCGCCGCGATGCAACGAAAGCTCCCTGCCCTCTCCTGTAGCCAAAAATTCCCCTTTATAAACAAAATAGATCTCCGCAGTATTTGCGGACGCCGAAAATGACTGGCCCTTATAAAAATGAATACGGCTGAGTCGAAAATCGGGAGCCGGCGATACAAAAACCTGTTCCGTCGCCGCATCCGGCATTTCACGCTGCAATAAAACGGCAGCATCGGGAAGACCAGGTAAAATATCCTGATGGATAATATTCGGGCGCGTAGCGACAAAACGAATATGTTCCATCAGCTCTTTTACGTCTACATGCTTAGGCGTTAACCCGCCTCTCAGCACATTATCAGAATTCGCCATGATCTCAATGGTCTGCCCTTCGAGATAAGCATGCGGCAGGCCGGCATCCTGGAAAAGCGCTTCGCCTTCCGTTAGCTTTACCAGGTTAAAGAAAAAAACAGAATAGATGCCGCGGTCAATATCGCTTCCCTTATTAAAAGTTATTGCAGCCCTGGCGGCCCAAAAAACCTCCTGGTCTTTAGTGAGACTGCCGGCATGATAGAGCGGAACGATCCTATCCAGCAAGGGCCGCAGGCGCTCGTTCACTTCTTCCTGCGGCATGGTCATCACGCGCGCGTATAAGCTCCTGTAATCGCCCTCCTTAAAATCATCGAGGAGAAAGGACAATGCTGGTTCCTTTTGTAAAACGCTACGCAATAATCCGGGCTCTTTAAATCCATGCAACAGATACATATCTCCCAGCGGGGAAAGCAATTCCGGCTTATGGTTATTGTCTTTGTAATTCCTGTGCGCCGCGCTTAATGGAATGCCTTTATGGTTCTCCTCTTCAAACTTTTGTTCCGCAGCCTGCTTGGTTGGATGCACCTGGATAGACAACATATCCCTTACATCCAATACCTTCAATAGGTAAGGCAGCCTGCCAAAACGTTGATACGCCGGGGCGCCCAGCCTTTCTTCAGGGTCCTGATTGATAAAGACGTCGAGATTTTGGTCGGCCTTGTTTTCTTCCACAACTATGGAAGGGGATTTTTCATGCGCGCCCAGCCAATATTCAGCAAAGGGTTTTTTATCCAGGTTCGGAAGCATTAACAGCTCAGGCAAAAAAGAAAAACCTCCCCAATCATAGTGTTGAACACGGCCTTTTAGCCTGAACAGTTTATTAGTATTGTCCATGATTTCCTTTTATGCAGCAATAATACAAAAAGCAACGGATGGCGTTACACAATATTAGGGGTAGGGAAGGAGAACTTCAGGCCTTAGGTTATTTTCAGCGCAAGGGATATACCATCTTACAGCGCAACTGGAAATATTCGCGCTATGAAGTGGATATCATTGCCGTGAAAGAAGGGACCATTCATTTTATAGAGGTCAAGACCCGTCATAGCGCGACCTTTGGCCATCCGGAAGAAAGCGTGACCAGGAAAAAATTTGCCAATATTAAAAAAGGCGCAGCGGCTTTTTTAAGCCTTCATCCCTCTACCTTACGGGTACAGTTTGATATATTGTCCATCACCAAATTAAAAGACAAACCTGAAGAGTTTTTCCTGATAGAGGATGTATATATATAAATTCAGCGCAGCCTTTCCCTCATTTTTTCCACCAACTTATAGGTAGCGGGACAATACTCAATATTTTGTTTGAAAACATGCATATAGTCGACCATTCTCCTGCGGGTATGATGAGGAAAGCCGGCGCAATCCCGCGGCCTGACAAGATAAATGCTGCATTTATTGTCTTCCAGGTTCAGGAACTGGCAAGGCGTTTTTTTATTCAGCCAGTCCCCTATCCTATCCTTATATAAATATTTTTCCTTGAACGCGTCCGCGCTCATTCCGAGATGACCGGATATGCGCAAAATATCCTGCCTGGTATAAGTAGGCGACATGGTCTTGCAGCAATTGGCGCAGGAAAGGCAATCTGTTTCCTGCCAGACAAGCGCGTCTGCCTCAACGGCGATCCTGTCTAATCCGCGGGGAGGCTGTTTTTCTAACCGGGTTAAAAACCGCTTAAAGGCAGACTTGTTATTGGCGGCCTTCTTCCTGAATAACCTTAAGTTGATCTTCTCCATGAAAACTGTTCTGGTAAACGCTTTTTTTAAGAAATTGCAATCTAATCAAAAACAGCATAATAAACCGGCAGGCAACTTCACCAATGTGGGAAACCTATAAAAAAGGATTCAAAGCCTATCTGCGACTGGAAAAATCGCTGTCGGAAAATTCTGTGCAGGCTTATCTGGCAGATCTCGACAAACTGATCCGGTTTCTTCAGCAGCGCAAACCGGAGGCAACGCCGGCAAGCATCTCGCTGGAGGACCTGCAAGCCTTTATCGCCTGGGGTCATCAAGAATTAAGGATGCCCCCGATATCGCAGGCAAGGACCATCTCAGGCATACGATCATTTTACCGTTACTGCATGCTCGAACAGATCGTTACTAACGATCCCACGGTATTGCTGGAAGCCCCTAAGCTATCCCGGAAACTCCCCGATGTACTCCATCCCGGCGAGATCGAGCAGATCATTGACGCCATTGACCTCAGCGTTCCGGAAGGAATCAGGAACAAAGCCATTTTTGAAACCATGTACAGCTGCGGGCTAAGGGTCAGCGAAGTGGTGCGTTTAAAAATATCGCATCTCTATACCGAACTGGGCTTTATCAGGGTGATCGGCAAAGGGGATAAAGAAAGACTGGTTCCCGTAGGCAGCTCGGCCATCAAACATATAGATATATACCGCAAACATACCCGCGCCTTACAAACCATCCGGCCCGGCCATGAAGACATCCTCTTCCTGAACAGAAGAGGAGCGGCGCTTAGCAGGGTAATGATCTTTATGATCCTGCAGGAACTGGTAAAAAAAGCGGGAATAACCAAACATGTTTCTCCGCATACTTTCCGGCACTCTTTTGCTACCCACCTGGTAGAGGGCGGCGCCGATCTGCGGGCTGTGCAGGAAATGCTGGGACATGAGAGCATAACCACTACGGAGATTTATACGCACCTCGACAGGGATTATCTCCGCTCCACCCTACAGGAGTTCCATCCCGCATTCAGAAAGAAAACATGAGGACGGACGCGTTGAAAGCAGCCTTTTTTTCAACGATTTTTACGGCTCTTCCTAAGGCATTTTTTAACTAAATAAAACCGCTATATCTCGGGCATATCCGCTTATCTTTGTAAAAACCGCAAATATGAGACTACTATCTTTACTATGCCTTTGTATGGCGCTCAGCAGCGCAGGATTTTCGCAATTGAAAACGCCGGCCTTATCGCCTGCTCAAACTGTCGTCCAGCATTTCGCGCTGTCGACTGTCGAAGTATCTTATTCCCGCCCCAGCGTCAACGGTCGTACCATATTCGGCGATCTTGTTCCTTATGGAAAAGTATGGCGCACCGGAGCCAATGCGGCAACCACCATTAGCTTCGGAGAAGAAGTAACCATCGGCGGTAAAAAGATCGCCGCAGGCAAATACGGACTGCTCTCCATTCCTGAACAGAACCAATGGACCATCATCCTTACCAAACAAACAAATGTTACCAATCCCGCCGCTTATAAAGAAAGCGAGGATGTGGTAAGGGTAAAAGCCAATGTTCAGCGCCTTTCCACGCCTATCGAAACGATGATCATCGCTTTTGATGATATCAAGGCCAATTCCATGAACCTGATCATTGCTTGGGACCGTTCTGCAGTGATCGTTCCTATCGCCGCAGACGTGGACGCCAAGGTAATGTCACAGATCAACCAACTCAACGGAAAGGAAAATTTCCCTTATTTTGAAGCCGCCGCTTATTACCTGCAAAGCGGCAAGGACCTTAACAAAGCCGTAGCCTGGTTCGATAAAGCGATAGAGAAATCGCCTAACGCTTTCTGGATCTATTATCAGAAAGCAAGCGCGCTCGCCAAACTGGGCAAGAAAAAAGACGCCATCTCTACCGCCAACAAATCAATCGAGTTCGCTAAGGAAGCAAAGAGCGACGATTATATTTCTTTGAACGAGAAGCTGCTCGCTTCTTTAAGATAGTTTTTACAGACGCCCGCTATATT
>ERZ761602.6536-NODE-6536-length-12945-cov-6.870365_pt1 | contig 12945 bp, 13 predicted proteins | sample MGYA00512165_ERZ761602 | MGnify/ENA primary metagenome ERZ761602 (study PRJEB28899, sample SAMN02445085) | bioreactor sludge metagenome | biome: EBPR sludge; isolation source: Thorneside wastewater treatment plant | place: Australia: Brisbane, Thorneside...
CTACAACAACTATCCCCTTCGTTTTTAAAAAATATTGTTTATGGGATTACCACCGTTACGTTTAAACCTGAACTTTGAAATCATTTAACAACAGCATTTTAAAATTAATAATTCTCACAGGAGCGCTTTCTGCATGTTCTTATCCAAAGAATTTTACGGAATACTTTTATCTTAAAAATGAAAAAAGGCTTGAAAATCTTCGTGAACAATACAACGATCTATACCGTGAAAAGCCTTTCGCACTATTGTTCGAAACAAAAGATTTCGACAACATTGGATTCGAAATTATCACCGATTCCATAAAATACATCTACCATTTTGATCTTACTAAAACTAATTTTACTGATACGCTGAAAAAATATGGCTACAACGAAACCGAAACGCAATCGTTAATCAAAAACATGCGGAGCATTCAATGTACGTGGATAACAAAAATAGATTATTACGAAGACTTAGCCGGGCATTATCTCACGCTGATGGCCGTTCGCAACAAGGCTCTCAACAGCACGTTTAAAGGAGAAAGCTATTGTACGATAGTGTATTTTGACAAGCCACAACCCTTTGATGGGAACGGCAGATTTTTAGACCGCTCCGATAGAAAAAGAAACAGAATGATCAATGGTTATAAGCTCACCCGCATCAACGACAGGGTTGGCTTTTCCATCACAAAACATTACAGGTAGGGAGGCAACTGGCTTTAACAAAAGCCCACCAGCTTACTGCAACAGCCTCTCATCATTGGTAAAAATGCACACCTGTGAAAAAGTTCTCTTTGGTCGGTTTGAGCCATTCGGCATAAACATACTATTTTTGTTGAATGTTTAATGATGATACCCCCGTGATAAGATTTGCAATATTGGATTTGAATGACGGACATCCCAACCAGGGAATGCGTTGCATTAACGAAGTGGTGTACAGGTGGGCTGAGGGAAAAAACGTGGAAATTATATACGATGTTTTCGATGTGAGGCAGAAGGACGAAATGCCTGATATGTCTTACGATGTGTACATTTCAAGTGGCGGCCCCGGCAGCCCGCTTAGTACAAGATTTGACGATTGGGACATTAGCTGGAGGAGATGGCTGGAAGAAATTAACCGATGGAACGAAAATCCCACAAACGCACAAAAGAAATTCGTGTTTCTTATTTGTCACTCGTTTCAACTGGCGTGCAGGTATTTTAATGCGGGCCTTGTTTGCAAACGTCGCTCCACTTCGTTCGGCACCTTCCCTATACATGTGTTGCCAGAAGCAAAATTTGACCCGATTTTTAAGAATTTAAAAAATCCTTTCTACGCCGTTGATAGCCGCGATTTTCAATTGATACAACCCAACCACGACCTGCTACATAAAATGGGAGCGTATATTACCTGTATTGAAAAAGAACGCCCCCACGTTCCCTACGAAAGAGCAGTGATGGGCATTCGTTTTAGTCCCTACATGTTCGGCACGCAGTTTCATCCCGAAGCAGACTCAACCGGTATGGTGAAGCATTTTCAAAACGTTGAAAAAAGAGAAACGGTGATTAAAAATCACGGGGAAGAAAAACTAAAGAATATGCTTGAGCACCTTGACGACCCTGACAAGATAATGTGGACCAACGCTAACCTGATACCGAACTTCCTCAACGAGGCTTACGATCACCTAATGGTGCCCGAACTTGTTGAAATTTAGGGTAGTTTTTCTTTCAAAATCCTCAACTCTTTCGGGTAATAGTTATTAGTTCGGTTGTGCAAAACGTTCATCCAGCCGAGCGGCTGATTATCATATGCGGCCAACTGCCAGCCTCTTTCGGCATCAACAGAAATATCTTTTTTCTGTAGGAAAGCAATCGCCTGTTCCAAAGCCAATTCAGTTTGGGGGACTTCAGGATTTCGAATCCGGCTCATTGCAAGTGCGTGGTTCGGAATCAGTTTATCGCGCATCAATTCACCAACCAAAGTGCCGGAATAAATGACGCGCAGATGGCTCAAAAGAACTTGCATACTCTCAAAATGCACCCGTGGCCAAGCGTAAACCGTATTACCATTTTTTACAAAATCCAATCCTTCGGGCGTCACCCATTGCGCAATAACTTCGATTTCTTTCTTTGATGCTTTTTCAATTGCATTTTTTACTTTAATCGTCATTGTTTTTTCGATAGAGGACTTCTTAAACCCTGAAATAAAAAACCCTTCGCCTTTTACCTTGTGCGGCCAAAAACGGTATCCATAATTCTGCACTTTTGTTATTGTTTCAGTGATACGCCATTTGGGATCGAGTTTCAGCCGCAAACTTTTCAAATAGAATTCATCAGCAATCCAATCAACAATTTCTTCGTCTTCCTCCTGGGAAAAAGAGCAGGTTGAATAGATCAACACACCGTCTTCTTTGAGCGCGGGCAACACATCGGCCACAATTCTCTGTTGTCGCTGGCAACAAAGCATCACATTGCTCTCGCTCCATTCCTGCACTGCTTCCTCATCACGCCTGAAAAGTCCGCTACCGCTGCATGGTGCATCAATCACAATTACATCAAAATAGCCGTTCAGGTTCTTAAAATCTTTAGGGTCATTATTGGTTACAACCACATTACTTCCGCCCCATTTTATTATGTTCTCTTTTAAAATATTTGCCCGTGAACGAATCACTTCATTACTGACCAGCAAACTCTCGTTGGAAATTATTGATTGGATATGAGTGGATTTGCCTCCGGGCGCAGCACAAAGATCGAGTACTTTAAGCGGCGTTGACACATCAAGCATTTGGCGTAATGCCTGCTCTAAAAACATACTGCTAGCTTCCTGCACATAATAACATCCCGCGTGAAAAAGCGGATCGAAGGTGAATGACGGGCGCTCTTTTAAGTAAAACCCATGACTACTCCAGGGAACGGGGCCTGACAAATTATTTTCAAATGACAACGCCGAACCGTGCTTCGAAGGGTTTAGCCGCACCGATGTGATCTGTTCTTTTAATTGATGTACATTGATAAAAGCATCTTCATCAAAGCCCTTCAATGCCTGCAATGAGTTCAATAACGATTGTGGTAACTGCACACTGCAAAAGTAGCGTAAATACAATGCTCGTTAGAACTGCAGCCCTACTTTCATCACAAATCTTTGCAGCTCATACTTCTCTGTGTTGCCCAATATCCACTCACTTAAAATATAGGGTGGCGTTGGAATCGTTCGCTTTTGATAAGTTTTTACTTCGTGTGTTTTTGCGCTATAACCGGCGGCAAAATTTAGAGCAATCTTTCCGTTCAAACTAACCTTATATCCTACCCCTCCCTCGTAAAACTGCCCGGACTCCATTTTAGTTTTTCCCCAGTTTTCTTCAGTACCTTTGGTAACAATATTCAGTCCTCCATCCACATAAATAAAGGGTGTGCTTTCTTTATTCAGAATATTTTTTCGCACATCCAAAAATACTGGGATGGATTGCTGAAAGTAATCGTCAATGCCGCCGCCGAGGCCGGCAAACCAACCTTTGTATGCTACCCCGTGAATTGTTTGCACCTGTGCTTTCGATTTATTTGACCCGTAAAACAGTCCGGCATTAAACATGCCCGAGTAGCTGGGAACGTACTGGGCAATCGTTTGATTTAGCCCTGAGCAAATTGCCATAATCACAAAACCCGATAATATTTTCTTCATAATCTATTTGTTTAGTTTGGTTGTGCTAAGCAGTTTTATATTGTTGATGTTTTTATAATCATACTGATAAATTGCGTTTTTATCCACAACAATTGCAAGACCGTTTATGGCTATTATGTCTGTTGGCTCAATATTTTTAATAGTATTCAGTAGTTTAAGGTTCGTAACATCCGAAGCATCATAGACTTTTAAACCGGCAGTTCCGTCACACACAAAAAGCGTATTCCCGTCCAAACCCACACCATAAGGGTTTTCCATGTTGTAAGATTTGACAAGCTTGGGGTTTGTAATATTTTCAATTGATAATATATGTAAGGAGCTTTCTATCGGGTTGCCCCCGCAGGCCACACCAGCCCTCAACGTTGAAAATGCATAGTTATCATTCGCCACCACCGGATCGCACCGCCGAAAATGCTCGTAAGTTGCTAACTCTGCTGGGTTATCAGGGTTTGAAAGCGACAATATCTTCACCCCTGTAGTTGTGCCAACGAATAGGTTGTTTTTAAATGGAAATATCGTTTCTATTCCCCAGCCCAGGTTCTTTCTGGTAACGAAGGATGGATTGTAATCGTCTGCAATATTAAATACTCCAAGGCTGGTATTACCTACTGTATAAAGCCTATCCTGCAAAGCCGCAAACCTGGCCATTGAGCCACCGGTTCCATAAACAGTAGGTGCAGCAAAAAAGCCACCGTCTGTGCTGGCTGTACCAAAACTCTGAGATACATTATCAAATTCTATCCAGCGCTCACCTGGTTTAGGAACGGCATCTTTGGTTGAGTAAACCACGGTATCCCTTTTCTCATAACCGGCAATAACCTTATCCTTATTAAGATACCAAATATATTTATCGGTAAAAACATCTTCTGTTACAGTCTTCAATTTCGCATTTTTAGGGTCTGTAATGTCAATCGTAATCAAATCTTTGTACATATCGGCATAGAGTGCATTATTCTTCACGGCCACATCCATATTACTTGGCACCTTTATAAACCCAATGTTATTGGGGCTTGAGGGATTTATATTGTCAAAAACATGAATCCCCCTACCTATCTCTGTGACAAACAAATAGTCGCCTTTAATATATATTTTTCCAGGGTAACCCACTGTTATGGGCGCAGAGAGTGCGACTTCGCTACGCACCTCCTGCAAGGTTTTAAAAATTGGTGTGTAGATTGTGTAGCGCTGTTCACCCTCTACAGTATCTTTTAAACATCCTTGAATGAATACAACAAAAATAGCGAGCAATGACAGGCAGCTAAACGCGGCATAGAACTTTTTCATATTGATATTTGTTTGGTTGTGAATTTAAAGCCGATTACTTCAGACTTCTACAGGGTAAAACGATAAAAATTGCGGAAACGCAACAATTGGTTGGAAATTTTTTTTAGTGTAGCGAACCATTACTCATTTCACGGCTCAAAGCTTACTTCAACTTATCCTTAAACACCTTTCTGAACTTATCAATCTTTGGCCTGATAACAATGGAACAGTATGGATTTTTGCTTTCGTTATTATTGAAATACTCCTGGTGGTAATTTTCAGCAGGATAAAAAACTGAAAAAGGCTTTATTTCAGTCACTATCGGATTGGCAAAAGCACCGCTCTTATCCAATCCGGCTTTATAACACTCTGCTTTTCGCTGTTGTTCATCGTTATGATAATATATGCCACTGCGGTATTGGGTGCCGATATCATTCCCCTGCCGATTTAGAGTGGTAGGATCGTGAGTTTTCCAAAATATCTCTAAAAGATCGTCAAAACGAATTACTGTTGAGTCATAAACTATTTGTAGGCATTCAGCATGGCCGGTTTGCCCGGTACAAACCTGCTCGTAGGTTGGATTCTTTGTTTCACCATCAGTGTAACCGCTCGTTACGTCATGCACGCCTTTCACATCCTGAAAAATAGCTTCCGTACACCAAAAACACCCGTTGGCAAAAGTTGCCGTATCTAAATTATTGTTCATTGCCGATTTTTTTTTTGAACTGCCGTGCAACTTGCTGTCACCATTGTGCTGGGCACAGGCACTAAAAGCAAATAGACTTACAATAATTATGTAAACCAATGATTTCACGTACTATTAATAACATAAAACGAATCAAATTGTTATGAAGCCAAGGGAGCCCAAACCTGCGCGTTTAACTTATTATCAAAAAGTATTGCCTGAAACACACAAAAACAAACCATGTGTTTGCCTAATCAAACATTTGCCCACGGCACACCTGCCTCCATAGCCGATTCTATTCTGCCAGCCTCACAATCTTTTGCGGATACCGTTTTGCGTACCCGAAAAGCATATTTGTAATGGCGTTGTTTTCTTTATACGGCGTTACCAAATCCTTAAAAACCTCCGGTTGGTCAACCTGCACATCGCTGCCAATAAAACCTATGCCGTAAAATTTTCCTTTCCAAACAAGGATGCAGCTCCGTTCATCACTCAAAATACCTTTATCAATAATAGCAAACGATGGAAGACACTTCAACTGGTTCGCTGCATCCAGCACACGTCCGTTATAGGTTTCAAAAGATTCCTTTTTTTCACAAGCGCCTTTGCATAAAACCTTATGCAGCTTTTCATCATACACGTCCTCTGATATAAAACACAACTTCGGGCAAAGATCAAAATCGGCTACAAGTTGCCGCAGCGCAGCCTTTGCATTTTCAATATGATGATAACTGCTCAACACTTCCAGGCCTTTACTCATTTTGTCAATTGCTAAACGCAGATAACCAGCCTGGTCTTCATAGCAAATAATGCCATAAATATCTTCACGATGTTTTTGCGAAGCGTTAAATTTTGGCCATAGTCTTTTTATTTCGGTTGATTCTTTCACAGCCGCCACAAGCTCGGTACCACATTCTTCAAAACTGATGCTATACACATGCCGCATAAAGTTTTGCTTCTGCCTGCTTGTGGAATTATTACTAAAATGGCTGCTTACTCGATAGCGAATATTTTTTGCCTTACCCACATAAACAACTTTGCCCTTCTCATCATGAAAATAATATACACCTGCGGTGTAAGGCAGTTTTTCAAAATCAGTTTTCGGCACATTTGGCGGCAGCACGTGTTCTTTAGAAGTGCGCTTAAGACTTTTTTCAACATGGCCTTCCTTGTCATTTTCAAGCAGCAATTGAAACAATGCCACCGTTGCATCAGTATCGCCACCGGCTCGGTGCTGATGCACATGGTGGATGCCTAACGAATTGCAAAGCTTACCGAGGCTATACGACTGATAACCGGGAATTATCTTTCGGCTCAACCGAACTGTGCAAAGCTTTGGAATGTTGAGATCGAAACCGCAAATATGCAACTGACTTTTAACAAACGAATAGTCAAAATTTACGCTGTGCGCCACAAAAACTTTATCTTTTAAAAGTTCATAAATATCTTCAGCAATTTCTTCAAATAATGGGGCATCACTCACCATTTCGTTTGAAATGCCTGTCATTGCTGTAATGTAGGGAGGTATTTTATGCAACGGATTTACAAGCGTTTCAAATTTTTGCACAACCACACCTTCTTCAAGCACCTGTATGCTGATCTCCGTTATGCCATTTGCGGCGGCATAACTCCCCGTGGTTTCAATATCTACGATGGCGTACTGCATTATTTTCGAACCATTAAGGCTTATGGGGCTGCCTATACGCCCCCTCTATTAATTCTATCCCGTTCCTAATCAGAAGCGCTAAATTCGTAAAAAATTACAAAAAATGATTGATGACGACAAATACACTATGTTTCGAAATCGTTTAACAAAAGTGTATCGCCATCGGTCAAAAGTTGCTCGCAGGCAAGCTATTGACTCCTACCGAATATATGACCACGATCTCCCTGAGTTCCCTTTTTCAATCGAAATCTACGAAGGCAAGGTTTATGTGGCTGAGTATAAACGCAGGCACAACCTGAGTGAAGAAGCTTACGAGCAATGGATGGACAAAAGCCTTGATGTAATGGCTGAAATTTTACAAATTCCTGTCGACAATATTTTTACAAAACTAAGGCAGCGAAAAGCGGGGCGGCAAGGCCAGTACCAAAAAACCGATGTGACAAAAAACGAATTTATCGTTCAGGAAAACAGCTTGAAGTTTATTGTAAATCTTAGCGACTATTTGGATACAGGACTTTTTCTCGACCATCGAGTAACAAGGCAAATGGTGATGAACGAATGTACTGGCAAGCGGCTATTGAATTTATTTGCCTACACTGGTTCCTTTTCGGTTTATGCGGCGGCGGGCGGCGCCTCAAAAGTTACAACCGTTGACCTCTCTAAAACTTACTTGAACTGGGCTGAACGAAATATGAAGCTGAACGGATTCGAAAGCGACCGGTATGAAACCGTTCATGCCGATGTGTTGCAATATATTAAAACCTTGTCGGCAAATTCCTATGACCTCATCGTGATGGATCCGCCCACATTCAGTAACAGTAAACGTATGGATGATTTTCTTGACATCCAAAGAAATCATGTAGAGCTAATTAACGACTGCATGAGGATTTTGAGCGATAGCGGTATTTTATACTTCAGTACAAATTTCACAAAATTTAAATTGCAGGAAAAAGAATTAAATGTTTCGGCTGTCAAAGACATTACAAAAGCAACAACTCCCTTTGATTTTGAAGGAAAATTAAAGCGGTGGTGCTTTAGAATTTCGTAATTGAGTTGCTTAATAAAATCCTTCATAAAACAATTTTTATTACTTTACCCCGAATAAAAAATTTACGCCATGTATAACGATCGTCGAAAATTCATTAAGCAATCAGGAATTATTGCGGCAGGAGTTGGAATCGCTTCGGCCATACCTGTTGATGTTTTAGCATCCATAAGAAAAAAAGTTCCATTAAATGATAAAATTGGGATTGGAGTGATCGGCATTAAAGGCCAGGGCTGGAGTAACCTCACTAATATTCTAAAAAATTCTGAGGCAGAATGTGTAGCCATTTGCGATATTGACGAAACTATTTTAAATAATCGCAAGACAGATCTCGCCAAAATTAGCACAGTAACACCAAAACTTTATGGCGACTACCGAAAAATGTTGCAGGATAAAAATGTGGATGCGGTTATAATCGCCACGCCCGACCATTGGCATTGCCTTCAGTTGGTTGATTCGCTTTTAGCAGGTAAGGACGTTTTTTGCGAAAAGCCTGTGGCAAATTCGGTATATGAAGCGAATGTGATGAATAAAGCAGTGAGTCGTTCGAACCAGATAGTGCAGGTGGCGCAGTGGCAACGTAGTATGAGGCATTTTAAAGATGCAATCGCTTTCGTTCATTCGGGGAAACTCGGCAATATTTCATCAACAAAAGCGTGGATGTACCGCGGTGGCACTACGCCTTTAACGCCTGTTCCAAATGGTGCTGTGCCGGCAGGTGTAAACTACGATATGTGGCTGGGACCGGCAAAAAAACGGCCTTTCGACAAAAACAGGTTTCATTATGAATTTCGCTGGTTTTGGGATTATGCCGGCGGCCTGATGACTGACTGGGGCGTGCATTTGATTGACATGGTGATGATGGGCATGAAAGCTGATGTTCCGAAATCGGTAATGGCAACGGGCGGCAAATATGTTTTTCCAACCGATGCGCGCGAAACGCCGGATATTCAAACAGCACTTTACGATTTCGGAAATTTTCAAATGACCTGGGAGCACAATATGGCGACAGGCGTTGGCCTGTATAACATGCAGCACGGCATTGCATTTATTGGCGAGAACGGCACTTTGTTGTTGAATCGTCAGGGCTGGGAAGTGAAACCTGAAAAAGAAAAAATTGAAGCAGTTCCGTGGACAAAAGCTTCTGATGCGGGTCTTGAACTTCACGCTGCAAATTTTATTGATGTTGTTAAGAGTCGGGAAAAGCAGAATTTGAACTGCCCATTTGAAGCGGGAGCAAAAGTGGCGGTGGTGAGCCACATGGGCAATATAGCTGTGCGCACCGGAAAAAAAATTTATTGGGATGCGGCTAAGAATAAATTTGATTTGCCGGCGGCAACGAATTTGGTTAAACCGGATTATTTTAACGGATGGAAATTGCCATCATAAAAAACAATTAATAATGCTAAGTGATGAGCAAGTATCTCTTCGCGAGCGCGTGAAGCTTATCTTCAACCTGTTTTCAAAAAGGATGCATCTCAAATTTTCGCAATCGTCATGCCGACCGATGGAAGGCATCTCCTAAATATAGCGGAGATTCCTCGCTTTGCTCGAAATGAACTGTATGCAAGTATGCTTTTTCTGTGCGACAATTTGAAATGCACCCTTCAAAAATCAAATTTTCTCCGATAGTCCACTTTGCATTATCTTCGCAACTTAATGAACATCCTCATTAAGAAAGCCGTAATTGTTGACCCTGCATCGCCTTTTAACGGTCAAACTGCCGACATCCTTATCTCAAAAGGAACAATTTCAGCCATCGGTAAAAATTTAAATTCCAAAGCAAATAAAACAATTAAGCTGGACGGGCTTCATGTTTCTCCGGGATGGGTTGATATTTTTACAGATTTTGCTGATCCTGGCTTCGAGTATCGGGAAACTTTGGAAAGCGGTGCGAGAGCCGCAGCAGTTGGAGGTTTTACCGATGTTTGCGTCATCCCCAATACCCAACCTGCAATTGATCAAAAATCTACGGTTGAATACATCATACAGAAGGCTAAAAACCTTGCGGCGACCATTCATCCGCTCGGCAGTATTACAAGAGGTGCCGAAGGAAAAGAACTATCCGAGATGTATGATATGAAGTTGAGCGGCGCCATCGCATTTACCGATGGTACAAAATCGCTGCAATCTGCGGGAACCCTGGTAAAGGCGCTACAATACGTAAAATCGTTTGATGGCGTAATCGTTCAGGTTCCGGACGATAGAAGCATCAGCCCAAATGGCTTGGTAAATGAAGGGATCACGTCAACTCAATTAGGCCTGCCGGGCAGGCCCGAAATTGCCGAAGAAATACTGGTGGCTCGTGATATACGGCTGAATGAGTATGCAGAATCAAAACTGCACATTACCGGAGTAAGCACACAGCAGTCACTTAAATTAATCAGGGATGCAAAAAGAAAAAAAATAAATGTGAGTTGCTCGGTAACACCATATCACTTATTTTTTTGTGATGAAGACCTAACAACTTACGATACGAACCTAAAAGTTAACCCACCACTTCGAAACACCAAAGAAAGGAAGGCTTTGCAAAACGCGGTTTTAGATGGCATTGCGGATTGTATCACATCGCATCATTCCCCACATGACACTGATGAAAAGGTTGTGGAGTTCGAGTACGCAAAAAATGGGATGATTGGATTGCAAACATCCTACGCAGTAACTAACACAGCGCTGGCAGGCATCTCACAGGAAAAAATAGTTGAGCTATTTGCAATCAACCCCCGAAAAATTTTTGGGCTTGAAATTCCGTCAATAACCGAAGGTGCAAAAGCATCACTCACACTTTTCAACCCAGCGCAAAAATGGGTATTGCGTAAAGAAGATATCAAATCCTTAAGCATCAACAGCCCGTTCATAGGAGTTGAACTCACAGGAAAACCATTAGGAATTATCCACAACAATCAAATTTTTATCAATTAATCCAAAATGACAAAAGTTACTCCTGCCATTAAAGGGCTCATCACAGGAATATTAATGGTAGCCGTAGGGATTGCATTGCATTTTGCAAAAGCCGAACCCACATCTCCACTGCAATACATCAGCTATTTTATTTACGGCTTAGGCATTGTGTGGGCAATTAAAGAATTTGCAAATCAAACAGGCGGCACTACAAAATTTGGCGAACTGTTCAACCAGGGCTTCAAATGCTTTATAGTTGTTACGCTCATCATGGCTGTATTTACAATTATCTTTTACAAGTCCAATGAGCAAATCATTCACGAAAAAGGTGAGTTCACTCGAAAAGAACTTTTGAAAACCGACAAAAACAGAACGCCCGCCGAAATAGATGAAATGGTAGCAAACGGTAAAAAATATTTCATCCCGATGGCTACCTCCCTTACTGTTTTTCAATATCTGCTCATAGGCGTTATTGTTACCGCCGCAACCGCAGGAAGCTTATCTTTGCGCAAGAAAAATTAAGAATGGATATTTCTTTGGTAATTCCTTTGTTGAACGAAGATGAGTCGTTGCCCGAACTTACAGAGTGGATTGAACGTGTAATGATTGAAAACAATTATAGTTACGAAGTGATCTTTATAGATGACGGCAGTACCGATAATTCGTGGAAAGTGATCAACGAGTTGCGTGCAAATAACCCCAACGTAAAAGGAATTAAGTTTCAACGAAACTATGGCAAAGCTGCCGCTTTGAACGAAGGTTTTCGCGCAGCACAAGGCGATGTGGTGATTACTATGGACGCTGACCTGCAAGACAGTCCAGAAGAAATTCCCGGATTGAGGAGTATGTTGCTCGAAGGCAATTACGATATTGTAAGCGGTTGGAAAAAAGTTCGTTACGATAACACACTTACCAAAAATATTCCTTCAAAAATATACAACGCCGTTAACCGCAAGTTCTCCAAAACCAACCTGCACGACATGAACTGCGGCCTCAAGGCTTACAGAAAAAACGTTATCAAAAGCATTGAAGTTTATGGCGATATGCACCGTTACATACCCGTGCTGGCAAAATGGGCAGGTTTCAAAAAAGTTGGTGAAAAAGTTGTAGAACACCGCAAACGTAAATACGGCACCACAAAATTTGGCTGGGACAGGTTTGTAAAAGGCTTCCTCGATTTGGTATCAGTAAGTTTCGTTGGCAAATTTTCAAAACGCCCCATGCATTTTTTTGGATTGTGGGGTATGATATTTTTTGTAGTAGGTTTTCTCACTTCGTTATACTTAATCATATCTAAACTGGCAAACTACGAGTACGCGCTCACCAATCGCCCCGCATTCTACATCGCATTAACCACCATCATCATCGGTGTTCAACTTTTCATGGCCGGCTTTCTCGGCGAACTGATTTCAAGAAATGCCCCTGGCCGCAACACCTACCTGATCGAAGAAAAAACGGGACTTTAGAAAATTAGTTTGTCACTAACTTTTGAACAGATGGCATCCTCGTTGCCACGCTCGTTTTATCGTTCCGATTATGTGGCATCATTGCATAGTCGTCCCTTAAAAAGTTAGTTTTATAAGATAATGAAATAAATATAAGACCAATATTGGAGAATTGGTTTTTTGTTGTATTTCTGGTCTTTAATATAACTCATATACAATGCCATTTGCCTTGAACATACCAGTATCAGAGACTTTAGGAGAACTAAAGAAAGCCTGCAAACAACAACCATTGATGATGCAAGCT
>ERZ761602.6537-NODE-6537-length-12945-cov-5.471140_pt1 | contig 12945 bp, 10 predicted proteins | sample MGYA00512165_ERZ761602 | MGnify/ENA primary metagenome ERZ761602 (study PRJEB28899, sample SAMN02445085) | bioreactor sludge metagenome | biome: EBPR sludge; isolation source: Thorneside wastewater treatment plant | place: Australia: Brisbane, Thorneside...
TAAATTATAAAAATTTAATCTGATTCTTAGATTTAATACGTGCTCTACAATACTATCTTTTACTATCTTTGGGATATACTCCGAACCAGAGCGAAGCAGGGTTGTTGGCAGTGCAAAAAGTGTCGACTAGCAGACTAAAAGAACGAATTTCCAGTCATGATCAACTACTAATTAAAAAGAAATTAGTCCGCTAAAAAGGGTTCAGATGCAAGGCGTGTGCAAGCGACCGCGGAGGCGTATGCGGCAATACGCCGCACAGAACGCAGCACAGATGAGCCCTTTTCAGCAGAACTAGACGAGGATAGCCTTGCGGACAGCAAACAGACCAATAGTCACGAGCAGTAAATTAGGCAGCCACATCGCAATATACGGGGGCAGCACGCCCTTCGCCGCCATCGCATGCGCTATCGCGAAAAGAATGTAGAAAAGAAACGCGAATATCATCGCGATCGCAAAACTCACCACCGCCTCACCGCGGCGCACGATCACCGCAATCGGAATTCCGACAAATACAAAAAGAAACGCGCCGAGCGAGAAAGCAATACGCTCATGAATCGTAATCCAATACTGCAGCCGGTCTTTGGGACTCAGCTCATCCTGCGCCACGCGCAAGAAAAGCTCCACCAACGGAAATTCTTTTTTCTTTTTATCCACCTGCGCCAAGTTTTCTTTTCCGAAGGTTGGAAACTTAAAAGTTTTAAACTGCACTGAGTGTAAGGCGCCTTTTTCGTTCTCGGAAATACTGCCGTCGTAAAGATGAATCTCAATCGTCCCCGCTTTTTGATCGCTGATAATCTTTCCCCGTTCAGCAATTACTGTACGTACTGGATTTTCGGAATCAACGCCTTCATGCGCGACCACATCGCGCAATTCACCGTCTTTCACTTCTTTGGCGAAAAAGATAATGCTGTCGGTAAGCTGAGCAAAACGCCCTGGTTCAATCAACGCCATGGGGTGGCGCACGGCTAATTTTTTCATACTTTTTCGAAGTTCATACCGCGCGCCCGTAGTCACGTGATCATTAAAAACAAACATCACCATTGTGGTCAAAAGGCCGATGACCATGGCGGGAAGCATAAAACGGAACGGATGAACTCCCGCGGCTTTCATCGCGCGCAATTCGTTGTATTGAGAAAACCCGCCGAAAACGATCAAAGTTCCGGTAAGAAGGCTGAGCGGCACGGTATAACTGACCATCGGAGGCATCGCGAGTAAAAGAATCATCAGAGTTTCGGAAAGCGGAATCCCTCGCCCGATAATGAGATCGGCAGCCTTAACAAGATAGCCCGCCAAAAAAATAAAATTGAGAATCACCACGCACAAGATGCACGGCACGAACAACTCTTTCAAAATGTATTTTTGAATAATCTTCATCTTTTAATTTTTGTTACTTTTGCATTACCGCCAGCAGCCGTTCAAAAAGATCCGGATGCAAGGCGCAAACAAGAGGCCGAGGAGGCGTAGTGAAACCTACGCCGCACGAGCGCTTCGCCGTTTGCAACGCCGCAAACGAGCTTTTTCAACGGCTGTTCTATTATCCGGTATTCCTCAATCCGTGCGCGATGCCATTGATGGACATAAACACTGCGCGTTCCAACTCTTCCGATATTTCCCCGTCCGCCTTGCGGATTCTCCGCAATAAAATCGTCTGCGCGTAGCTGATCGGATCAATATACGGATTGCGGAGGCGGATAGAATGACGCAGAGCAAAGGCATTTTCAAGGATTTCCTTTTGTCCCGTAATTTCAAGCGCCAGACGGATGGTTTGTTTATACTCCGTCTCGACTTTTGAAAAAAACTTATCGCGCAGAGACTCGTCTTCAACCAATGCCGCGTATTTTTTAGCAATGTGCATATCTGCTTTTTGTGAACTCATCTGCAGAAAATCGACGACCATTTTAAAAAACGGCCATTCTTTGTACATTTCCTGCAGGGTTTCAAGGCCTTCCGGATTTTCTTTCAGCCATGCCTGAATCGCGGAACCAAAACCGTACCAGCCCGGAACGGTTTGACGCGACTGCATCCAGCTGAATACCCACGGAATGGCGCGCAAATCATTGATGCCGGGCGTTTTTTTACGGCGCGACGGGCGCGAGCCGAGATTCATGCGTGTCACTTCATTGATCGGGGTGGAGCCGAAATAATAGGCCGCAAAACTCTCATCCTGATAAACCAGCTCCCGGTACGCTTCATGCGCGAAATCCGCGAGTTTTTCCATCGTCTCATACCATGACTCCCGTTTTTCGGAAGGCTTATTATCAATCAAGCTCGCGTGCAAAACAGCGGATAAAACCAAATCAAGGTTACGTTCGGCCATATGCGGATCGGAGTATTTCAGCGAAATCACTTCGCCCTGCTCGGTGATTTTAATGCGTCCATCGACAGTCCCGCGAGGCTGCGCCATAATCGCCTGATTCACCGGTCCGCCTCCGCGGCCAATCGCGCCTCCGCGACCGTGAAAAAACTTATGCCGCACTCCGAACTCACCCGCAACCGTCGTCAGTCTTTTTTGAGCCTGAAACAAGTACCAATTTGACGCCAAAAATCCGCCCACTTTGCAGGAATCGGAATAGCCGAGCATGATTTCCTGATTCATTTTCATTTTTTTCAGATGCTTCTGATAAGTCTTCGAAGAAAAGAGCGAGCGCATCATGTCCGGCGCGTTTTTCAAATCTTCAATGGTTTCAAAAAGAGGCACAATCATCAGATCTTCATTGCCCGCGATTCTTGATAACCATAAAGCGGAAAGCACATCCGATTGCCATTTAGTCATGGAAAGAATGTAGGCCTGAATGGCACGGGGCGAAATCTCGGAACGAATACGGCCGATGGTTTCAAAAGTCTTTAAAACTTCCTGCGTCATAGGTGTTAAATCAAACTTAGTCCAGTCAATCTTGCCGCGTTTTTCGAGAAAACGGTGCAGACGCTCAACCTTGTCCTCTTCCGGAAGATAGTCGAACGGAATCTCACGTTTCTCGACGCAGTTTGCCAGTTCAGCCGCGGCCTGGCGCAAAATCCCCGCGTCTTCACGCACATCGAGGCGGGCGAAATAAAAATCAAACAGCTCCAACGCGTTCAAAACGGCGTTGGTTCGGCCCACGAGCATCGCGCCGCGATGCTTCACGAGCGACTCTTTTACAATCAAAAGGTCTCGCCGAAACTCAGCGGCATTTTCATAAAACGCTTCGACGGGAAAATTAGACGTGGGCGCGTTCGCTGAATCAGACTGCAAAAGAGAATTGATCAATTTGCGCTTGATGAAAGAAACTTTCTTGCGGTAAGGCTCAAAATGACTGCGGGAACTAAGCGAAGCCGCGAAAACCGGCAAAGCTTTTTCATCTTTATCGATCGAATCCATCAGCGCCTTAGAAACACCGACCCAATTAATCGACTGGCTATAATGTTCGATCAGACCGTCCATCGCGGAAATATATTTGCGCAGTACGGCGGTTTTCTGGCGCTGAACTGTTTTCCACGTTACTTCATGCGTCACAAAAGGATTGCCGTCGCGGTCGCCGCCGATCCAGGAACCGATTCGCAAAATAGGAATCAGCGGCATCGGCTTGCCGTAATGGGCGCTGAGAAGCTTTTGAAAACGCTCAAGCAATGCGGGTAAAACGGGAAAGAAAATTTCATCGAGATAAAATAGCCCATTTTCCACTTCGTCAAAAACAGTTTGCCGGCGCTGGCGAATTTCACTGGTTTGCCAAAGCAATGTGATTTTTTCGTAAATGCGCTGATCAATTGAAGCCCGCTCATTCGGCGTTAAAACATGAAACTCGCGCACGCTCAAAAGCTGGTCCATCGCCAAAATTTTTTCAAGCACGGAACGGCGCTGAGCTTCCGTGGGATGCGCCGTTAAAACCAGCTCGATGGAATAATCATGCACCTCGCGCAAAAATTCTTTCGCGCTGACGCCTGATTTTTTAAGACGCTCCATAATATCTTCAAGCGAACCGGGCTGAGCAATGCCTTCGGATTCATACATGCGCTTGCGGCGAATACGGTGCCGGTCTTCGGCAAGATTCACGAGCTGAAAATAAATTGTGAACGCACGGAGCAGTTTGGTGAGACGATCGGGCGAAAGCGACTCCAGCTTCGCGATCAGCTTTTTCTCAAGCGGCGCGCGGTATTGCGAGCGGAGCTTAATCGAGGTTTTGCGCACCCATTCCACGAGCTCAAAAAAAAGTTTCCCTTCCTGCTCGATTAAAACTTTGCCGAGCAGACTTCCGAGCCAGCGCGTTTGTTCGCGCAAGGGCTTCATTCTTTCAATTTCGTCTTTAGTATCGCCCATAAATCTCTTAAACCGAGAAAGACTCCCCGCATCCGCAGGTTTTGCTGGCATTCGGATTTTTGAATTTAAAACCCTTGTCCTTCAGCGTGTCAGAATAATCAAAAGTTGTTCCCGCCAAATAAAGCGAACTTTTCGGATCAATAAAAACCAGCAGGCCCTCAAAGTTATACTCCTGATCACCAGGTTTCTTTTCATCAAACTTCATATCGTACGACAAACCGGAACAACCGCCGCCTTTCACCGCAAGACGCAAACCTTTGCCCTGATCTTCAGGCTTGGAAGCGATCATTCTTTTTACTTCACTTACCGCAGACGGTGTCACAAAAATTTGATTGCTCATATATACCCCTTTAGCGCTGCTCTTTTAAATAGGCTTGATAAACCGGAGAAATCTCACGGAGCCCCTGCACAACCCGGATCACTTTTTGAATCGTAAAATCAATTTCAGCCTCGTTATTAAATCGTCCCACACCAAAACGAATCGATGTCAAAGCCACCGTTTCATCCACACCGCAAGCGCGCAAAACAAACGAAGGTTCCACACTGGCCGAGGTGCAGGCGGAACCGGACGAAACCGCAATTTCATCCGTCAATGCCGTCATCAACTCCGCGCCATCGACATAAGGAAAACTAATATTCAGATTATGCGGCAAGCGATGCTCCGGGTGTCCATTGATAACTGAATTTTCTAAACTATGGATCAAAGCTTTCTGAAGTTTGTCGCGTAAAGTCCGGCAATGCGTGATTTCTTTTTCGAGCTCACGTCCCGCAATCTCGCAGCACTCGCCAAAGCCCGCGATCAAAGGCACGTTCAAAGTTCCGGAACGCATACCGCGCTCATGGCCTCCGCCGTGAATCAAAGCCGCAAGGCGCACTTGTGGGCTGCGGCGGCGGACATACAAGGCTCCGATGCCTTTCGGGCCGTACATTTTATGCGCGGAAAAACCGAGAATATCAACGCCCAGCTCTTTCACATCAATTTTGACTTTGCCCGTGGCCTGCGCCGCGTCGCAATGAAAAACAATATTGTGCTCCTTCGCGATTTCTCCGATTTCTTTAATCGGCTGAATCGTTCCGACTTCATTATTCGCGAACATAATCGAAATTAAAATGGTTTCGTCGGTAATCGCCTTTTTCAAATCATTGATTGAAATGCGACCCGTGCGATCCACCGGCAAATAAGTTACTTTGCAGCCCTGAGACTGTAAATATTTCGCACTATCGAGCACGGCTTTGTGTTCGGTGACTTGGGTGATGATGTGGTTGCCGCGATCGCGATAATTCTCAACAATCCCTTTTAAAGCCATATTGTCCGATTCCGTGGTTCCGCTGGTCAGCACAATTTCATCGGGCGAAGCATTAATCAACTGCGCAATTTGAGCGCGGCCTTTCTCAACCATTTTCTGGGCTTCCCAACCGAAAGAATGCGTACGGCTGGCGGCGTTCCCGAAGGCAGTTGTATAGCCGGGCAGCATGGCCTGCAAAACGCGCGGGTCAATCGGTGTTGTCGCATGATTGTCGAGATAAATCGGTAATTTGATAGTCATAAGAACCCGCAGTATAGCAGAGTTGAGGACGGATTTTAAGCGGAGAAATACTCGTACAAAAACCAGCCGGCAAGCACAAAACCGGCTATAACCGCAAAAAAAAGCCAATCAAAAAAAGTCAAAAAACTTTTAGCTTGGGCAATCGCCTTGGGATCTTTATAGGAATCCGCCGCTATAAAGTGGCTTACCATGACTATCACAATCCAAAAAAAAGTAACTGTGAACGCGGGTAAAAAAGGAATCAGCCAGATCAATTCATACGCCCGAAAATGCTCTGACGCCAAAAAACCGCCAGGCACAACCGCTCCGACCGCTAAAAGACTTCCCACAATTTGAGCGATTGTCATTTTTCTCATTTTTTTAGTTCACTCTCATACGCTTTCAGCAAAAGCAAAAATTCATCCGGCCCAATATATCCGGCTGTGCGCATCGGTTTAATTTCTTCGCCATTGCCGCCCAAAAATAAAATAGTGGGCACGCCCTCAATTTCAAATGCTTCAACCAAAGCCTGCGCTGCTTCATCGTCTTCTTTAGTCAAGTCCACTTTAATTCGGCGGAAACCTTCTAGCGCTTTAACCACACGCTCATCGCGGTAAGTTGTCGCGTCGAGCTCATGGCAAGGAATGCACCAATCCGCGTAAAAATCCATTACGACAGGTTTTCCCTGCGGCTGTGTCAGAGACACAGAGCTTGGAGAATAGAGCTCCCAAACCACTTCGGCTTTTGACTGCGGTTTAAAAACAAAAAATAACGCGGCGGCAATCAGCCCGATCCCAATAACCTTTTTTAAAATTTCAAAAAAAGGTTTGTGGTTCCCTTTTTCAATCCAAGCCAAATCAATGCCGGCCGCAATCATCAGCACGGGCAAAACCCATTTAAAAGAACCGGGGAAAATCGCGAGTGAGAAATAAAACGAAGCCCACGCGATCATCACCCAGCCTAATCCGCGTTTAATCCAAACCAGCCAGGCGCCGGAACGGGGTAATTTGCTAAGCGCGCCGGAAAAAGTTCCGAGAATGACATACGGAAGAGCAAGTCCCACCGACATCACGAAGAAAAGCCAAAACGCGAGCGGAGGATTATTCTGCGATGCTGCCACCGCGAGTAATCCGATAATCGGCGGCCCCACGCAAGGCGAAGCGACAATGCCGGCGAAAAGTCCGGAAACAAGATAGCGTAAAAATCCGCTGCCAGGAATATGACTCGGCAAACCTGGAATATGCAGATGAAAAAGCTCAAACATCGAAAGCGCCGGGATTAAAAGAAATACGCCGATACCGGCAAGCACCCACGGATTTTGTAGCCAGCTGCCGAAAAAACTGCCGGTTGCCGCGGCAAAAGCACCGAGAATACTGTACATAAGACAAATTCCAAGGGCATAAACCAGCGAATGAAAAAATGCTTTTTTGCGCGAAGCTCCCTCCGCGGCAAACAGCGAAACCGTAATTGAAAACATGGGGTAAACACAAGGCGTGAGGTTAAGACTCAACCCAAGAAAAAAAACCGCGATGAGAGAAAATTCACCTGAAAACATGTCTCATTCTAACCGTGAATTTTCGATTCCGTAAGCTCTAAAAAATCAGCGGATCACGTGGGTTTCAATGCGGTTTTTACCTTTTTGCTTGCCGAGATACATGAGGCGATCCGCTTCCGTGATCATGGCTTCAGCACTTTCGGGGGCTTTATGAAATGTGACGACGCCGATACTCAATGTTACCGAAAAAAGATGCTTATTCATAATCTGCGCCAAACCATTTAATCTTTTCAGAACCGTCTGCGCGCCATTTTCATCCGTCTCAGGCATAAGAACAGCGAACTCATCGCCGCCCAAACGCGCAACCTGATCAATCATCCGTGACCCCTTGCTCAAAGTCCGCGCTAGCGTCACCAAAAACCGGTCGCCGGTTGTATGACCGTATTGATCGTTCAGTTTTTTGAAGTCGTCCACATCCACATACGCGATTGAAACAGGCCTGTGATACCTTTTGCACCGCTCCGCTTCCGCCTCAAGCAATTCAAAGAATGCTTTGCGGTTCAACAGTCCGGTCAAAGGATCCGTACGCGCCATTTGACTTTCACGGCGGTATTGTCCATCCAATAAAACTGCCAAAACATAAACAACCAAAATCATTCCCGCATTTAAGTGGGGAATAAACCAAAAGACGTACTTTGCCGCGGAAAAAAGATCAATCACCAAAGTGATGAGGGCGCAAGACACGGAAGCAATCACTCCAACTTTCATTCCAAAAAATCGGGTGGCGGCAAGGATGGGAATAAAGTAAAGCAGAGAAAATTTAATCTGATGAGACAAGCTTTTTTCAATCCATGCGATAAAGACGACAAGCAAAATAACCGGAAACGCGAGAATCCATCCCCAATTTTTGCTGCTCTCTTGAAATCGCATCGGTTCTTTCATATTAAAAGCTTGCCTCGAGCCGTAGCTTCATTTACGGCTTTTTTGCGCGATTATTAAGCCGCCGTCAAGTCCCGCAAAATGTTTGGGTGACTCTCTCTGCGGGTTTGGGCGGCTGCATTAAGTCGCTCTCTTGGGGTTGGTCATCATAAGGGCGTGCCAAAACATCAATCAATCGATTCATCAGATTAAAATCATTTTTTTGAACCGCTGCCTGAATCGCCTGTTCCACGCGATGATTGCGCGGAATGAAAGCCGGATTAACCGCATTCATGGCCCGCGTAATTTCCTGCGCGGAGCGGCCTTGCTTTAAAACACGCTCATTCCAGCGCGTCAGCCAGGGCTCCAATCCTTGTGATTGGCTAAAAACAGCGTGCAAGTTCGGCGGAACTTTTTTCTCCCCCACCGCGGCGCTCAAATAGTGAAACGCGAGCGTGTGATCCGCATTGTTTTTTTGCATCAGCTCCAAATAATCTAAAATCAAACTCAAATCATCCGAATCCGCGTGTAACAGTCCTATTTTTTGACAGGCCGCTTGCGACCATGCGTTTTGAAAAACAGCTTCAAAATGATTTATCGCTTCCTGCGCCATTTTCAGCGCTTGCGCGGGATCTTCATGCAGTAAAAATAACAGACATGACGCCAAACTGCCCATATTCTCCGCGGCAATCACGGCCTGATTGCCGAACGCATAACGCCCATGACGGTCTATCGAACTAAAAACAGTATTGGGATCATACTCATCCATAAATGCGCAAGGACCATAGTCAATCGTTTCGCCCGAAACCGAAGTGTTGTCCGTATTCATGACGCCGTGAATAAACCCCACGCGCATCCAATGCACGACCAACTCCGCTTTCGCGCGCAAAATGGCTTTCAGCATTTCATAGTACGGTTGAGGCAGGCTTTGAACCTCCGGATAATGCCGCGCCATCACGTAATCCGCCAAAATTTTTAACGCTTCTTTATCCTGGCGAGCCGCGAAATATTCAAATGTCCCCACGCGAATGTGGCTTGCGGCAATACGCGTCAAAACAGCTCCCGGTAAAGAAGTTTCACGCATCACTTCTTCTCCGGTTGTCACAATCGCAAGGGACCTTGTTGTGGGAATACCAAGGCCATGCATCGCCTCACTCAAAATATATTCGCGCATCACAGGCCCCAATGCCGCGCGGCCATCCCCTTGCCGTGAAAAGCGCGTTCGGCCTGAGCCCTTGAGCTGAATGTCGCGACGTTTGCCGTCACTTGCGATCACTTCGCCCAGTAAAATCGCACGGCCGTCTCCGAGCTGTGGAACAAAATGTCCGAATTGATGCCCTGCGTAGGCCTGCGCAATCGGTTCGCTCCCAGGCAAAATTTGATTCCCTGAAAAAATAACGGCAAGATCATTTGATGCTACGCCTTCCGCATTCACCCCAAGTTCTTGAGCTAATTTAAAATTGAAGCGAACAAGCTGGGGTAATTTAACAGGGCTAGGCGTAATACTTTCATAAAACCGCTCGGGTAAGCGCGCATAGGTGTTGTCGAAATGAATCAGCGGTGTTTTCATTCAATCATTATAACTCTGAAAGCAATAGCTTCTTGAGCGTAAATTTGACGGGATAAATGGTTCGTGGTTGGGCGTGGTCATACGACCATAGGTCCGGAGCAAGCTCCGGCTTAAAGCCCAGAACAAAAATTAAAAAAGGCTGGAAGGAAAATCCTGCGGCGCGCTGCTCGCCTTTTTCATAAGTGCTTCGGCGTCTTGCTTCCAATTCACCGCGATTTCATAAGTTTTAAAATCCCAAGTGGAGGTAAAAAGAATTTTGCCTTCGCGGCAGCCATACTCAAAAACTTCTTTCGTAATGCGCACATCTTCAAGGCAGTATTTCTTCAGCTCATCCATACGGCCTTCTTTCCAATACATAATCGCGTCGAGACCGGAACCTGATTTTTTTGCTTTCAGCGTCGGTTTGGCAACGCTGTCGAGGCTCGCGCGATGGCCGCGGCTTTTCTCAATTTCGGTCATGAGATCCAAATGCGGAAACCGATCAACCGGCGTAAAAAAATAATTAGAGAGAACGGGAAGATCAAAACCGGCAGAGTTAAACCCGAGCAGAAGATCCGCTTTTTGAAAGCGCTTATCGAGCTCCATGAGCTCTTTCTCTTCGTAGACCTTGTAGGAATCGGTCAGGTATTCGTAAACACCGACAATCGAAACACGCAGTTTTTTAAACGCCTCAGCGCGGGATTTGCCCGTCTCCTGAAACGTATTCTGCGTTTCAATGTCGAAAACAATAATATCTTTGTCTTTAAACACTTAAGACCTCTATCATAAATCGTTCAAAAGCGTTGGGATGCTAGGCGTATTTGAACGACCGCGGAGGCGCAGTGAAACCTACGCCGCACAAGGAAGTGAGAATACAACGACGCAGACAAATGCTTTTCAGCGATTTATCAAGTGCCCATGATGCGGTAGCCGCAATCGACGTAAATCGTTTCCCCAGTAATTCCGCTGCCCAGCGGACTCAAAAGAAAAAACGCGGCATTCGCGACCTCTTCGATTTCAACATTGCGCCCGAGCGGAGCACGCTTAGCATGATTATCGAGCATGGTCGTAAAACCTGCGATACCGCGCGCGGCCAAAGTATTCACCGGGCCCGCGGAAACGCCGTTCACGCGAATATTTTTTCTGCCGAGATCGTTCGCTAAATAACGAATAGCGGATTCAAGCGCTGCTTTGGCTGTACCCATCACATTGTAATTCGTGACTACTTTTTCAGAACCAAGATAAGTCAAAGCGACAATCGAACCGCCTTCTTTTTCCATCAAAGGTTCAACTGCCTTCGTCAGAGCAATCAAAGAAAAAGCGCTGATTTCCTGCGCGAGTTTAAAACCGTCGCGGGAAGTGTCCACAATGCGTCCGCTGATGTCTTCTTTTTTGGCGAAAGCAATGCAATGCACCAAATAATCGAGCTTGCCAAAATCTTTTTGTAAACCTTCGGCAACGGCCTTGATTTGATTGTCATCATTAACATCGCAAGGATAGAGCGGTGATTTACCGGGTAATGTCGCGGCAAGCTCTTCGACATTTTCTTTCAAGCGGTCGCCCTGATAAGTAAAGGCAAGCTGACACCCGTGATTGGAAAGCGCTTGAGCAATGCCCCAGGCAATACTGCGCTTATTAGCAACGCCGCACACTAATCCTTTTTTACCTTTAAGAAAATCTGATTTAAAAACCGGTACTTGCACTTGATTTTCGTCGGACATAAATCCCCCTATTTATAAGTTCAAAACAATTCGCGCATTATAACAGCGCATGACGGTCAACGTACAGAGCGGCGTCAAACAGGCTGGCTGACCTCAGTCGAAAAGCGCTTCTTGTACAAGTTAATGATCGGGCCGGTCATGGCAGTCGTCACAACCGCCATAATCACCATCATTGAAAAAACTTTTGATGAAAAAATCCCGAGCTCATAAGCGATATTCAGCACGATCAGCTCCATCAATCCGCGTGTATTCATCAAAGCGCCGATTAAGAACGCGTCATGCTTTTTGAGCCCGGCAATCAGCCCCGCGGCCCAGGCGCCGCCCCACTTTCCGATAATAGCCACGCCGAGCAAAATAAAGGTCGTCGGCAAATCTTCAAGGCGGATCAATTCAAGGTGGGTTCGCAAACCTGAAATAATAAAGAAAATTGGCAGTAAGAAGATCATGCAGAAATACTCCAGTTTTTCATGCAGGAATTCGCGCAGTTTCGATTCTTTGGGCACAATCACCCCCGCGACAAACGCGCCGAAAATAGTATGAATTCCGATCGCCTCCGTCGCCAGCGTTGAAAAAAGCAAAAGATACAGAGCTAAGGCCGCGGCCGAGTTATCCGAAAGCTGAAATTTTCCGTAAACGTATTTAAAAAGAGGGCGCACAACAAAAATCATAAAAACAAGAAAAACAGCCAAAGCAATCATGGTCCATACCACAAGCAGAACGGAAGAAGAACTAATCACCGCGATAATCAGCGACAATAATAGCCACGCTGTTACGTCGTCCACCGCGGCCGCCGAAAGCGCGAGCTGCCCCAGAGGGCTTTTAATTAATCCGCTTTCCTGAAGCATGCGCACCAACACAGGAAAGGCGGTAATGCTCATGCCGATCCCCATCATTAAAGAGAAAGAAATAAAGTGCACGCCCGCGCCATACTCACGGTAAACCCAAGACGCAACCTGAACGCCGAGAAAAAAGGGAAAGAAAATACCGATATGACTCACCATTACCACGGCATTGGTTTGATTTTTTAGAAGCTTAAAATCCATTTCCATGCCGGCGAGAAACATGAAAAGCATCACGCCGAGCGCGCCTAACATATGCAGCACAAGCCCCTGATCTTCCGCAAACAGAAAATAGGAAACCTCGGGCAACCCCTTACCCAAGACAGACGGCCCCAGCAAAATTCCGGCAAGGATATGCCCGATAACCGAGGGCTGGCCTAACCGTATCGCCAAGCGCCCCAGCACAAACGCGGTCGGAAAAATAACAAGAATTTGAAGCAAGATTTTTCCCATGCCGGTTGCGGCGCGCTTCAACAAATCGTCACGAAAATAACCAAAATCGGCCGCCATGGAAACCCCGGTGCGCGGCTCAAGCTGAGAGTTTGCAGATAAATAAGCGCCGCCTTTAACCCCCCAGAGCAGAGACAGCACAATCCCTAAGAC
>ERZ761602.6539-NODE-6539-length-12935-cov-2.971429_pt1 | contig 12935 bp, 10 predicted proteins | sample MGYA00512165_ERZ761602 | MGnify/ENA primary metagenome ERZ761602 (study PRJEB28899, sample SAMN02445085) | bioreactor sludge metagenome | biome: EBPR sludge; isolation source: Thorneside wastewater treatment plant | place: Australia: Brisbane, Thorneside...
CAACCGGTCATAGGTGGCCATCAACTTCACCTGCCCGGCGGCGGCGCAGGCCTGGAGACCTTCCAGCGTCTTGGGTCGCTTGGCGAAACCCAGCACGCCCATGCCGGAACCGACGGCTCCGGAACTCACGAGCACGACCTCGAGGCCTCGGGCGTGCAGGCCGGCGAGCTGGGCCACCAGTTGCTCCAATTGCGCGGGGTCCACCCGGTTGGCGGCGTCGGTGAGGATGCCGGTGCCCAGCTTGACCACCACGCGCCGGACGTTTTTGAGAAGTTGCTCGCGCATAGACAACGGGGCGGGAAGCTAGAGAGCGGGGTCAAACGCCGCAAGCCGTTTGCGGCGCCCGCCGGCCGCCGGGAACGGCAGGTGGTCTTGAGGGGTGGTCAACCTACGGGCGCGGTGATAGTTTCTCCCCATGCCTGACCCGACTCCCAAGTCGCAACCGCAAACCGCCTCGCAAGTGCCGCCGCCCCGGCCGCCTCGAAGCGGGAAATCCGCCGCCGCATCCGGAGACGGAGACCGCTCCCGGAAAACCGTCAGAATCTCCCTGCCGCCCAAGCCAACGGCCTCAACCCGGACCATTGTTGGATAGCAGCCGACATAACGGTGTCATCTCTTTTCGACTGTAGAGCACGATGCAAGGTGTGCATGCTCACCCGACTTGTCACCGTTGCTACAAATCAGGACCACGGCCCATGAACCTCGCGCCTTGACCCCGGCGGCGTTTTGCGGTTGCACTAGGCGCACCCCAAATCCAACGGATTCGCGCTCATGAGTTCATATCCTTTCTTTGCCGCGGCCGACTCCCTCTGGCCGTTCGCCGTACTGGGCCTCAGCGTCGCCTTCATCGTGCTGGCGATCACCAAGCTGAAGCTTCACCCCTTCTTCGCGCTCATCTGCGCCGCGTTCATCGCCGGCTGGCTGTCGTCGGGCAGCCTAGCGGACATGGTGAAGGCGGTGGACACCGTGAGCACGGGCTTTGGCAGCACGGCGGCCGGCGTCGGGGTGGTCATCGCGCTGGCGTCGTTGATCGGCATGTGCCTCATGGACAGCGGCGCGGCGGACCAGATCGTCCGGCGGTTCATGAAAATTTTCGGGGAGAAACGCGCCGGCTGGGCGCTGCTGGCGAGCGGATTTTTCCTCTCGATTCCGGTCTTCTTCGACACCGTGTTTTTCCTGCTCATCCCGCTGGCCCGGATGCTCGCCATTCGCACCGGGAAGAACTACATGCTCTATGTGCTGGCCATCGGCGGCGGCGGTGCGATCACGCATTCCATCGTGCCGCCCACGCCGGGTCCGCTGCTGGTCGGAGAGTTCCTGGGGTTGGATCTCGGGCGCATCATGATCATCGGTTTCATGGCCGGCATCGTTCCCGCCATCTGTGCGCTCGGTTATGCGCAATGGTTCGACCGCCGCAATCCTGTGGCCGTGCGCGAGGCGCCCGGATCGACGCTGGCGGAAATCCGCGCCTCCACGGAGCGGCCCGAGAGCGAGCTGCCTTCCTTCTTCGCGTCCATGCTGCCGGTGTTGCTGCCCGCGCTGTTGCTCGCGTCATTTTCCTTCGTCGACATGGTGGAGAAGCAGCAGATCCGCACGGAACTGCGCGCCAGCATGACCACGGAAGCCGGCGGCGCGGTGGTGGATGAAGCGGCTTACAAGACCGAGGCGGCCCGCCGGTTGGCCGATCCGGAGTTTTTCAGCGGCACTCACGCCGTGATGAAGCTGCTGGGCCACAAGGTCATGGCGCTGGCCATCGGCGCGCTCATTGCCCTCGTCCTGGTCATGCGACAATGCAAACTCTCCTGGCAGAGCCTTTCCGAGAAATGCGCCGGGCCGCTGGAGACTGCGGGCGTCATCATTCTCATCACCAGCGCGGGCGGCGCGTTTGGCCGGATGATCCAGGAAAGCGGCATCGGTGACGTGATCAAAACGCAGGCGGCCGAGTTTAATATCAACCTGATCCTGCTGGCGTGGTTCGTCACGGCGGTGATCCGCATCGCGCAGGGCTCGGCCACGGTCTCGATGATCACCGGTGCGGGTTTGATGGCGGCGATCATCGGCGACGGCACCGGGCTCGGCTACGACCCGGTTTACATTTATCTCGCGATTGGTTTCGGTTCGATCACCTGCTCGTGGATGAACGACTCCGGCTTCTGGATCGTGGGCAAGTTGAGCGGCTTCACCGAAAAGGAAACCCTCAAGAGCTGGACGGTGATGCTGACCTTGATCGCCCTCGTCGGGCTCGTGCAGAGTCTGATCCTTTCCAAAATTATTCCGCATCCGTTCGGGGGCGGTTGATCCGTCGTGAACATCTGCCGCAACATCGTCATCACGGGTGTCGCCCGCGGACTCGGCCGGGCGCTGGCGGAGAAGTTCATCGCCCTGGGCCATCGCGTGGCGGGCTGCGGTCGCGACGCGGCGGCGATTCAGAAATTGCAGGCCCGCTTTCCCGGCGACCACCACTTTTCCATCGTCGATGTCGCGGATGACGCGCGGATTCGCGGCTGGGCGGAACGAGTCTTGAGCGAGTTTGGCACACCTGACCTGTTGCTCAACAACGCCGCCGTCATCAACCGCAACGCCCCGTTGTGGGAAATTTCCGCCGGCGAGTTTGAACGGGTGATCGACATCAACGTGAAGGGCGTGGCGAACGTGATCCGTCACTTCACCCCGGCCATGATCCAGCGCGGCCGGGGCGTGATCGTCAATTTCAGCTCGGGCTGGGGCCGCTCCGTCTCGGCGGAAGTCGCCCCGTACTGCGCGACGAAATGGGCCATCGAGGGGCTGACGAAAGCGCTCGCCGAAGAACTTCCGCGCGGGCTGGCGGCGGTGCCGTTGAATCCCGGCGTCATTAACACGGAGATGCTGCAAAGCTGCCTCGGCGGCGAGGCGGCGGCGTATCCGACACCGGAACAATGGGCCGCTCGCGCCGTGCCGTTTCTGCTGGAGCTGGGCCCGAAGGATAACGGGCAATCCTTGAGCGTGGCATGAAACCCTCCGCCCCCAACCGGCCACGATGATTGATCCTCTCTGGATTCTCGCGGCCGGCATGGTGGTCGTGGTGGGAGGAATCCTCTGGTTGCGACTCCACGCCTTCCTCGCGCTGCTGCTCGGCACCCTGGTGGTGGGCGTATTGACTCCGAAACCGGCACTCGAAGCACATGCGATCTCGAAAGGACGAACCGAGCAGCAGGCGCGGACCGACGCGGAAGCTTCCGTCGGGTCACGCATCGCGAAGGAGTTCGGCGGCACCGTCACCGGCATCGGCATCCTCATCGCGATGGCGGCCATCATCGGCAAGTGCCTGCTCGATTCTGGCGCGGCGGATCGCATCGTGCGTTCCGCGTTGAAGTGCCTGGGCGAACGCCGCGCGCCGGCGGGCTTCCTCGGCAGCGGCTTCATGCTCGGCATCCCCGTCTTCGCCGACACGGTGTTTTACCTGTTGATCCCGCTGGCCAAGGCGATGGCCGCGCGGCTGCAACGCAACTACCCGCTGCTCATCCTTTCGACCATTGCCGGCACGACGATGGCCCACTCCTTGGTGCCACCAACGCCCGGTCCGTTGCTTGTGGCCAGCCGCCTCGGGGTCGAGGTCGGGCACATGATCCTCGCCGGGCTGGTCATTGGGCTGGTGGCGATGTTGTCGGGTTTTGCCTATGCCTGCTGGGCGAACCGCCGCTGGCCGATCCCCTTGCGGGAATCGACGGATGTGTCGCTGGAGTCCCTCCGCGTGCAGGCGGAACGGTCCGATCGCGAACTGCCGCCCCTGTGGCTCGCCTGGCTGCCGGTCCTGCTGCCGCTCGTGCTGATCAGCGGCGATTCCGTGTTGAGCGGCCTGTTCGTCGCAAGTGATCAGTCCGGTGCCTTCGTGCTGGTGCTCGGTTTCTTCCGCTGGTTTGGCGACAAGAACATCGCCCTGATGTTGGCGGCCGCCATCGCTTTGCTGACGTTGGGTTGGCAACAACGGAAGGATGCGAAACAACTCTCCGCCGCCGTGCAGGCCGCGCTGGCGAGCGGCGGTGTCATCATCCTGATCACTTCGGCCGGGGGCGCGTTTGGCGGATTGCTGCAACAGACCGGCATCGGTGGACGGATCGAGGAACTGGCGGCGGCGTTCAATATTGGCGCGCTGCCGCTGGCGTTCCTGGTGACCGCTCTAATCCGCACCGCGCAAGGCTCGGCCACCGTGGCGATGATCACCGCCGTGGGGGTGCTCGAAGGTTTTTCCGATCCAGCGCAACTTGGTTTTCATCCGGTGTATCTGGCCGCCGCCATTGGCTGCGGCTCGAAGCTCGTGCCGTGGATGAACGACAGCGGCTTCTGGATCATCGGCCGGATGAGCGGCTTCACCGAGGCCGAGACGTTCAAGACGTTCTCGGTGATGCTCACGATCATGTGTATAAGAGACAGGCACCGGACTGCTGGTGACCATGCTCCTGGCCAAACTGTTTCCGCTGGTGTGACATTTTATCGACTCGCCAGGAAACGGCTGGGGCGTCAGGGTCCGCCCCATACTGCAAACCACCTATGAAACACTCCACTTCTCTGCTTCTTCTAAGCTTCCTCTTCGCACTGCCCGGTGGTCTCGCGGCCCAGCCCGCCGCGCCTTCTGCGAACGATGCGCGTTTTCAAATCCCCGCCACGGATGACGGCCTGCCCGGTGCCGGGCCGATCCGCCGTTACGACTGGTTCAAAAATCTCTGGGCGCAACGTCGCGCGGCGTGGGCGGGTCAGGTCGAGCTCGATCAAGGGGCGGTCGTGTTCCTCGGCGATTCGATCACGCAAGGGTGGGGCGACAGCATGAAGAACGGTTTCCCCGGCCTGAAAGTCGCCAATCGCGGCATCAGCGGCGACACCACGCGCGGTGTGTTGATCCGTCTCGACGAAGACGTTCTGGCCCTGAAGCCCGCCGCCGTCGTGCTGCTGATCGGCACCAACGATCTCGAGGAACAGGCCGATCCCGAGACCATCGCCGGCAACCTGAAGCTCATCCTCGCGAAGTTGAAAGCGCACAATCCGAAGATGCCCATCGTGCTGAACAAGGTCATGCCCAGCTCGGACACCAAGAAACGTCCGGCGGACAAGATCAAGCGGATCAACGAGCTGTACGCCGCCGCCGTGAAGGGCGATGCGCAGGTGACGCTCTTGGAAACCTGGGTGTTGTTCGCGGACGAACAGGGCGACGCCAAGCCCGCCGAGTTCCCCGATCTGCTGCATCCCAACGACGCGGGCTATGTGAAATGGGCCGCCGCGATCCGGCCGGTGCTGGAGACGCTGGGTCTGCTCGCCGTTGCGCCCGACAACTTCACGCCCGAGGTCGGCTTCGAGAGCCTCTTCAACGGCCGGGATCTCACTGACTGGGGTTACCGCGTGACGCCCGAAGCGGACAAGACCGCCGCGGCCAACTGGCGGCGGAGCGATCCCAACGCCCCGCCGTGGCCGTTTTATGACCAGCCGGTGAACTTTGATGGCAAGTCCGTGACGGATGACGGTCGTTACCTCGCGAAGAACGGTCGCCTGGTGGTCACCACGCCGGCAGAGGGCCGGAAGATTCAGCAGCTCTGGACGCAGCGCGAGTTTGGCAAGGATTTTGTGCTCAAGCTGGAGTTTCGCGCGACGCCGTTTGCCGACAGCGGGCTGTTCCTGCGGGGCCGCCAGCTTCAGGTGCGCGACTTCCCGCTCGCCGGGCCGTACAAGGAATTGAAGAACTACAAACCGCAGGACTGGAACGAACTCGTCATCACGGTGAAAGGCAACGTCGCCCACTGCACGTGCAACGGTGAAGTGCTGGAAGCGGCGTATCAGATTCCCACGAGCGGCCCCATCGGTCTCGAAGGCGATCGTGGCCAGCTCGAGTACCGCCGCATCAGGATTCAGGAACTGAACTGAGAACGTGAAAAGCAGAAGCGGCCGAGGATTACCCGGCCGCTTTTGCGTTTAGTTTTCAATCTATCGCCTCAGCGCCGTTTTTCTGACGGGCGAGGGTTTGGCGAGCATTTCTGATTCGCGCTCCGGCAGGCTGAGCGCCATCACCGCCCAACTGGTGCCGGCCGCCGAGATCCACGAATCGCGGCCATGCGGGAAGCCGCTGTTCATCGTCGGCTGGAACGGGAAGGCCCGCCGCCGCACCCGCCAGGTACCGTCCGCCAACTGGGTTGCCAGCAGGTGCCGCACGCCCCGCTCGATGGCCGGGTCGGTGCGCTTCAAACCGGCGGCCACCCGGAGCGCGTAGAGCACTTGTCCGGTCGCGTAGGCATCGCTTTCGAGACCCGGCAGTTGCGCCCACCCACCATCCGCGCGTTGCTCCGCGAGCAGCGCCTTGGTCAGTGACTTCAGTTTGCGTGGTGATTCGCCCGCCCAGGCGAGCCCGAGCAGTTGATACGCGTGGCTGTCGAGGTTGCTGGAGGATTGCCGCCACAGCCATTGCCGTGCGCGTTCGACGCGCCGCTGGAATTCCGTTTCGCGGCCGGGCAGGGGATAGCGTTGCAGGGCGTGAATTGCCAGCGCCGTCGCGCCGATGTCACCGGTTTGCAGCGGCGGGCGGGGAAGGTTGTTGTGCCAGCGCCCGTCAGCGTCCTGGATCGCGGCGAGATGATGCACCCAGGCGTCCGTGTTGTCGTCCGCCGGCAGGTCCTGGCCGGCGTAGGCAAGCAGTTCGTATCCCTTGGTCTGCACCGCGTCGGGATGGAAGAGCGGTTGCCAGTCCACCTCGGGATCTTTCATCTCGCCCTCGCGCACGATGGCGATCAGTTCCGCCTCGGCGGCGCGATCCACGCGGACGTCGAACTTGCGCGCCAGGCCGATGGCCGCCATGGGCAAATGCTGCTGGTGGCAGGACGTGCAATCCTGCGCGCTTTCGTGCTTCACAAACGCCCGCTTCGATTCGAGCGAAGTCTTCTGCAACGGGGCCACCGCGGATTCGATCGCCGCCCGGATCAGGCTCGCGTCGAGTTGATCGGAGAGCGGTTCACGCGGCACGTTCACCGGTCCCGTCCGGTCCGGCGTTTCCTCGACGGCTCCGGCGGCGATCAGTGCCCGCAGAACGTCCGTGTCACCGCGTCGCCGGGCGAGCATCAGCGGCGTCTGGGGCGTGCCCAGGAACGCGTCCACCGGTTCGCCTCCGCCGAGGTTGGGATCCGCGCCGTGCTGGAGCAACAGCTTCACGAGCGAGTTGTCCGGCTCTTCGGTCGAGGCCGCCCAGTGCAGCGCCGAGTAACCATCCATGAAACCGGCGATGTTGGGGTTCGCACCATGGTCGAGCAACCGCCGGGCGGCTGCCGTGCGATCCGCCCACGCGGCCTGCGCGAGCGGGGTGCCAAGACCGCTGGGGGCGTTGACGTCCGCGCCGGCCTCCACCAGCAGCTTGATGATTTCCAAATCGCCGCGAAACGCCGCCCACATGAGCGGACTGCGCCCGCCGCCGAAGACGAAGCCCGGCTCATTGGGGGCTGTTTGGGCGTTGGGATCCGCCCCGTGTGCGAGCAGCAGGCGCACGGACTGGGCGTCGCCCCCCGCCGCGGCCGCCATCAAGGCCGTGCCGCCAAACACGGTGGCCGCCCGGGCATCCGCGCCGTGTTTCAGGAGCAGCTTGACCGTTCGCTGCGAATTCGCCGGTCGCGCCGCAAGGATCAGCGGGGTGTTGCCCGAAGCTGAACGGGCGTTGACGTCCGCGCCGTGCGCGACGAGCAATCGGGCCTTTTTCTCATCGATCGCCGCCCGCATGAGCGCGGTGGCTCCGGTGGCGTTGGTGGCGTTCACGTCCGCGCCCCGGTCGAGCAGCAGTTGCATGGATTTCGCATCGCCATAGACGGCGGCGAGCATCAGCGGGGTGTTGCCCCGGGTGTCGCGGGCATTGACGGGCGCGACGGCGTCCAGGGCGGCGCGTAATTTTTGGGATTCGCCGCTGCGGAGCGTGGCGAAGTATTCCTGGGTGATTTGGGGAAGTTCGCCAGCGGTGGTGGCGGTGACCAGCACTGCCATGCTTGCGGCCTGCACCAGCCAGGCTTGAAGGGAGTTCAGATTGATCAGTTTCATAGTCGCATCTGCCAAATCGGGCAGGCGGTCATGAAACCTCATCCGGCTGGCGTCTCACAATGGGCCGAAGGTGGTATTCAAAGCCGCGCAAAAGCGCCTCACCGGACGCCTGACTTCTGGCCGGCAAACAACCGCCGGATGACCTCTTCGATCGGCACTTCCTGGATGTCGATGTCCGACACGGGCAGCTCATCAAGCAGCGCCTTGCAGGTGGCGATCACGCGGTCGCGCTTCACCTTGAGCTGCACGGTGCCGGGGGCTTGCTCCACCACTTCGCCGTATTTCACCAGACTTTCGGACGAACAGCTCCAGGTCCCCTCACAGTGAATGGTGATCAGCTTGAAATCGGCAAAGCGGTCGATGACTTCGTTCAGCTGGCCGTCGAAGAAGAGGGTGCCGTGGTCGATGATGATGACGCGTTTGCACAACGCCTGGATGTCCGCCATGTAATGGCTCGTCAGCAGGATCGTCGTCTTCTGGCGCGCGTTGTAATCCTTGAGAAACTCGCGGACGGTTTTCTGCGACACGACGTCGAGGCCGATCGTCGGTTCGTCGAGGAAGAGCACCTTCGGGCGGTGGAGAAGGGAGGCGATCAGCTCCATCTTCATCCGCTCGCCGAGCGAGAGTTCGCGCACGCTGACGTTGAGCTTGTCCTGCACGTCGAGGAGCACGGTGAGTTCATCCACGGTCTGCTCGAATTGACCGCGCTCAATGCCGTAGATGCGGGCGTTGAGTTCGAGAGATTCGCGGGCGGGCAGATCCCACCAGAGCTGGTTTTTTTGACCGAGCAGGAGCGCGAACTGCCGGCGATAATTGTCGTCGCGTTCCCACGGGGTGAAGCCCAGCACCTTGGCCGAGCCGCTGGTGGGATACAGCAGACCCGACAACATTTTTAACGTGGTGGTCTTGCCCGCGCCGTTCGGGCCGAGGAAGCCGACCAGTTCGCCTTCCTCGACGGTGAAGGAGACATTCTTGGCGGCGGCGGTCGTTTCGTATTCGCGGTGCCATAGCCCGCGTACCGCGCCCCAGAAGCCGGGCTGCTTCTTGTACGTGCGATAGTGCTTGGTGAGTCCGCTGGCTTCGATGACCGGCATGGGGGTAGGAAGTAAGGGAAAGCCGGCGGGCGGGCGAACAAAAAGTCGCAGCAGTAACCCGCTCGAGAGTTCAGCAGCTTCAACTTGGCCGCCCACTCACAGCGGCAAGCTCGGACAGAAATTCCCACACCGCGCGTGACAATTGCCAGTCGAGTAGGAAATCCAACGCGGCGAATTGGTGCAGCAGCACGATCAGCCAGAAGGTGAATTTGAAAGCTGCTTTGGTGCTCTTATGGCGGATATATCGTTGGGCAATGAACGCTCCGGGCCACCCTCCCAGCAGTTCAAACAGGTGCAGCGCCGCCTCTGGGAGTCGCCATTCTCTGGCGCGCGCGAGCTGTTTGTCATGAGCATACATTCCGTAGGTGAAGATGGTCATGAAAAAGGCATAGCCAGCGGAAAGTGCTGGATGCATTGGTAGCTGGTAAGCAGCCATACTTGGGAGCACCAGCAGACCGAGGAGGGCCAGAAAGTGATTCACAGTGAAGCAGCCACCGTCGCGCAAATGTGCGGCGCGGGTCGCGCAGACACGTCCTTTGGAGTCGTTGCCCAAAACGAAGCGGACTTCATCACCAACGGCGGGTCGTTTGTGTCGCTCTGCAAAATCGTTTATGTGCAGGAAGGCTCGCTTGTTTCCGAACACAACAAAACCGTAACCCTTGCCATCATTCCATTCGACGATTCTCCCAGACGCTTCAGGTTTCATCCGGCGAATCCTTCCGACCACCGCTTGAAAAGGCGACCCCAATCTGCGCGGGTCAGAGGTTTGTCTTCCTGAACACCACGAAATGCTGCCATGGCAGCTTGTCGCTCACGGTCTGTTCCCACTTCAACGGATGCGGCTCCATCTCCTTCCGCACCTGCGCCTCGGTCATCTTGTGGTGTTCCTTGATCGGCACCCAGCGGCTCTCGCCGCGATACTCGACGAAGACGATTCGCCCGCCCGGCTTCAAGGCTTTGCAGATCGCCTCAACCATTTCGTAGGGATAAGAAAACTCGTGATACACATCCACCATCAGTGCGACGTCGATCTGCCCGGCCGGCAGTTTGGGATCCTGCTCAGTGCCCAGCGCCGTGACGACGTTGGTGATGCCTTCGGCGGTGAGTTTGTTGGTCAGGATTTGCAGCATCTCCGGCTGAATATCGACGGCATACACGCGCCCGGTCTGGCCGACGGCCTGCGCCATCCGCCGTGTGTAGTAGCCCGAACCGGCTCCGATGTCGGCCACGACTTCGCCCGGCTTGAGCGCCAGCAGCTCCATCACGGCGCGTGGTTTCTCCTCCTGTTCACGTTCGGGCCTTTCCAGCCAGTCGGCCGCCTGATGCCCCATCACCTGGGCGATTTCGCGGCCCATGAACACCTTGCCGGTGCCGTCCGGATGAGGGTTGGCCAGTTGCGTGTAGCGGGCGGCACCGGTGTCCGGTTGCGCGGCGGGCACCAGGTTCGGCGCGCCCGTCAGCAGGAGGATCAGCGGGATAAGGAATGATCGGTTCATGGTGAAGCGGTCTCAGTATAGCGACGATTCCGGTGCTGACAACGCTGGCGAACGGGCAAACCACTCGACAACGCCGGGTGGCTTTGTTACGCCAACTGCATTCCGCCGACGCTTCGTGTCGGCGAACCAACATGGGCTCGACTTCCACCGACTCAACTCAACTCCGCGCGGCGGGCGGGATCGTCTGGTCCGCTGACGAGGGGCCGGATCGCCGCATGGCGATCGTTCACCGGGGCAAGCGCAACGACTGGGCGCTGCCCAAGGGCAAACCCGAGGCCGGGGAATCCCCCGACCAGACCGCGCTGCGCGAGGCGATGGAGGAAACCGGCGTCAACCTGCGGCTGGGTGTGTTTGCCGGCAGCTACAGCTATCAGGTGAAGGACAAGCTGAAGGTCGTCGAGATGTGGCACATGATCCGGCTGCCCGGCAGTTGTGCCGCCCGAGCCAACGCCGACGAAATTGACGAAGTGGTCTGGCTCACGCCACTGGAAGCCGTGCAACGGCTCACGCATCAGGTGGAACGGGACTTCGTGGCCGCGCACATCGGTGAATCGGATTAGCGGGGAAGGGTTGCCCAGCATGGCTAAACTCGCCCCCAGCACCACCCCCCCGGACCGGCCGGCCTTCCCGCCCGGATTGGAGAACGCCTTTTGGTTCGCGACCTTCAACGCGCTCAGTTATCCGATCATTCTGAACAGCCCGATGATCCTGTTCGCGAAAAGCCTGAACGCGAGCGCGACGGTCCTGGGCATCGTCGCCGGCATGATGCCGTTGCTGGTGATCTTCCAGATTCCCGCCGCGAGCCACATTGGTCGCATCGGCTACAAGCGGTTCGTGTATGCCGGCTGGGGGCTGCGGGTGATGTTCATCTTTGCACTGGCCTTGATTCCTCTCACGGGCGGTTTCCTGTCAGCGGCCACGCAGCTCGCATTGCTCTTGTTGCTCCTGTTTTGCTTCAATCTCTCGCGCGGCATCTCTAGCGCGGCCTGGCTGCCGTGGATCACCACGCTGATTCCCGAATCGATGCGGGGGAAGTTCTTGGCGCGCGAAGCCACCCTCGTAAGCCTCGCCAACTTCGCCACGCTCGCGCTCGCGGCGATCTGCCTCGGCGCGTCCCCGGCGGCCTGGCAATTCTCGCTGTTGTTCGTGATCAGCGCATGCATGGGGGCCGCGAGCCTGCGCTACTTGAAACGGATTCCCGATGTGGAAGTGCCGGAAGCCGAGCGTGGGTCACGCCAGCCCGTGCCGTGGCGGGAGATCGCCGCGTATCCACCGTTCCGCCGGTTTCTCTGGTTCAACCTCGCGTGGTCGATTGCCTATGGCGGCCTCGGCGCGTTCACGGTCGCCTATCTCAAAGTCACCGGCACGATGGCGGAGGATCGCATCCTCCTGGTGACCGGGTTGGCGTTTCTCGGCGGGCTCGCCGGGCTGTGGTTGTTCCGCACCCGGATCGATCAGTTTGGCAGCAAGCCGATCATCTCGCTTTGCCTGGGCGGTTGGACGGTGATCGTCATCGGCTGGCTGGCGCTGGCCACGGGCCTGACCGAGTTGACCTTCGGCAAGGTGCTCGTGCTCCAACTGGCCATGGGCTTCGCCGTCACGCTGGTGGGCATGAACAACACGCGCCTGGCGATGACGCTGTCCCCCGTGATGGGACGCAGCCACTTCTTCGCGCTCTACTCGGTGGTGGCCAACTTGAGCATGGGCTTGTCCCCGGTGCTGTGGGGGCTGGCCATGGACGCCATCGGCGACCGGCAGTTCACCGTGCAACACCTCGAGTGGACGCGTTACAGCCTCTACTTCGCGGGCGCGCTCGGGGCGTTCGGCGTTTGCTTTGCCTTGTCGCTGAGGTTGGTCGAGCCGAAGTCCAGCCCGCTGGATCATCTGCTGCGCGATCTTCTGATCATCTCCCCGCAGCGGTCGCTGTTGCGGTTGTGGAAGCGCGGCCGCTGAACAGGGCTAACTCACTCCAGCGACACCTTGGCGGCGAGGGTCAGGAGGTTCACGCCGATTTTGTCCACGTCGTACTTGCCGGCCATCGCGTCGCCGTGGTTGGCCAGCACGATCACGCCGGTCTGATGCTCCGGGTCGATTCCCAGGTAGCTGACGTAGCCGCCGGTCCCGCCGTTGTGCCACCACACGGTCAGTTCCTCGATGGTGCCCAGTTGATGCCAGCCCAGCCCGACGCGTTCCACCGAGGCTTCGCTGTGAACCTGCATCGACAGCTTCAACGCCCGGCCCAGGGCGTCGTCGCCGGGGTTGAGCGCCGCGCGAATGAACTTGAGCAGATCGTTCGCGGTCGAGCGCAGGC
>ERZ761602.6542-NODE-6542-length-12930-cov-3.853437_pt1 | contig 12930 bp, 11 predicted proteins | sample MGYA00512165_ERZ761602 | MGnify/ENA primary metagenome ERZ761602 (study PRJEB28899, sample SAMN02445085) | bioreactor sludge metagenome | biome: EBPR sludge; isolation source: Thorneside wastewater treatment plant | place: Australia: Brisbane, Thorneside...
CCCGACGCGTTCAGGATGAAGTCGAAACCACCGAGCGATGCGTCGCCTGCAAACTCGGCGGTGGTGTACGCGCGGGCGCCGAAGCCTTCGATGTAGGGCTTCTTCTCGGGCGACGTCGTGAGGCCGACGACCTCTGCCCCGCGGCGAGCCGCCATCTGCAGCGCGAGGGTGCCGACGCCGCCGGTCGCGCACTCGATGAGCACGCGATCGCCCGCGCGCACGCGCCCCATCTCGAAGAGCGCCAGGTGCGCCGTGAAGAACGCGACGGGCAGAGCCGCGCCCTCGGCCAGCGTCACCGCCTTGGGCAGCGGAAACACCTGCCGCGCAGGCAGCGTGACCGCCGACGCGTAGCCGCCGAAGTAGGTGCCCGCGATCACGGCGTCGCCCGGCGCCAGGTGCCTCACGTTGCGGCCCACCGCCTCGACGTGCCCGCTGACCTCGTAGCCGGGGACGAACGGCTTCTTCGGCGCGTCCGGGTAGAAGCCGAGGCGCATCTGGAGATCGGCGAAGTTGATGCCGGAGTACTTCACGCGGATCTGGATGTCGTCCTCACCGACGGGCTTGGTGGGCGCGTCTTGCAGCGAGAGGACGTCGGGGGCGCCGAAGCGGGGGATCGCGATCTCTTGGTGGGCAGCGAGCATGGTCATTACCTCTACATTTTGACAATTATCGAAGTATTAGGGTGAGAAAAAGCCCGCGGCTCGAAGCGCAGCGGGCGGCGAACAGCGGGGACTTCAGCGCGGCCGAACGTTTGCGAACAGATCGCCGAGCGAGCGCATGGTGTCGGGGCGGATGGTGCAGATCAGGTTCTTGCCGTCACGCGACGTCTCGATGAGCCCAGCGTCCTCGAGCTCTTTCACGTGATGGCTCACGGTCGAGGCCCCGATGCTGAGGTTCCCGAGGAGCTTGACCAAGAAGCAGTCGTGGGCGCGCCCCTTTTGCAGATCGAGGCGGCTCTCTTCCAACAAATTGAGGAAGAGCTTGAGCCGGTTCTCGTTCGCGAGCGCCGAGAAGGCCCGCGCGAGCTTTTTGACGTCGGCGGAGGACAACGCGCAATCAATGCGACAGTTGTCGAACTATGTCAAGCCCTCTACGGGTGAATCACCACGATCGTGGCGCCGTCGCCCGCGCGCGCGGTCATCGCGTGCCAGCCATCGGGGAGCTGGGGCTCGGACCAGTCGAAGAGCCACTTCGCGTCGATCGGAGAGAGGTTCACGCACCCTGCGCTCTTTCGATCGCCGAACTCGTCGTGCCAGTACGCGCCGTGGAGCGCGAACGCCTCGTGGAACACCTGGGTGAACATGACCTCGGCGTGGATTCGCCCCGGCCGGTTCTCGGAGCGCATGTTGGCCGCGCGCAGCTTCGTGCCGACCGTGAACGTTCCGTTGGGCGTCGCCGAGGCGTCGATCATGGTGTTGTCGGGCCGCAGGTCTCCGCGACCAGCCGAGATGAGCGTCGTGAAGACGGGCCGCTCCCCCTCGAACGCCACCAGCCAGCCGCCGAGCGTCGAGACCTCGACCCACGTGCGGCGCCCCTCGTCCGGCAGCGCGCGCGGCACCTTCGCCTGCGGCTCGACCACGATGACGTCCTTGTCATCGACCCAGTCGGCGGTCTTGGTCTCGAGAAAGCGGCGCCCGCCCTCGGTGACGGTCGCGCCGGTGAGCGCGGCGTACCCGCGGGGCGGCAGCTTGGAGCCCGTACGGGTCATGGCCCCGCCCGCGCTCCGCTTCCATGTTGGGCGGCCGCCCCTGCGAAAGAAGGCGCCCGGGAGATGCGCCTCTTTGCCCAGCTCGACGCCGCGAAAGTCCGACCGCGGGTAGCGCTTCAGCCGCGAGAGCGGCACGACCGCGTGGTCCGAGGTCAGGACGAACGCGCGGTCCTCGTGATCGAACTCGGCGGTGTACGCGACGGTCGAGCCGAGAGGTACGTCCTCGTCGCCCTCGAGGACGGTGAACGGCGCGCGGAACACGGCGGGCGCCGGCTCGCCGGTGAGGGACAGATCGGCCTGCGCGAGGTTCTTGTCGAAGGCGGCGATAGCGGTTGGGCTCTCGGCCCTCTTGGCCCGCGCCAGCCTTGCGAGGTGCGAGCTCTCGCGGCGCGCCTGGTCATCCTTCGTCGGGATCGTCCGGTAGCGGGGCGCGCCGAGAGATTGCGCGTAATCGAAGGGCCACGCCGAGTCGATCCGCGCCGACGACGAAGCGAGGGTCCGGTAGAGCTCGTCCGTTCGATCGAGCGTCGCGTCGCGCCCGAGACAAACCCAACCCTTGGGCTCGATGGGGACCCACGTCTCGCACGTCGAGCCCGTCCCCGCGACCCAGGTCGTCCGATCGCCCCGCACCGCGACGTCCTGTCCCTGGGTCAAGTAGCCGAGCCACTCGTCCCCGTCCTTCGGACGCGGGCGGATCCAGACGAACCGGGCGCGCGCGTACACGCGATGGAGGGCGGGCGCGCGCGCCGGCGCCTCCTCCGCCCTCGGTCGTGTCGGGTCCTTCTCGTTCAACAGACGGATCGTCTCGGCGTCGAGCGCGCCACGATCGGGAGGCGGGCGCGGGTCCCACGCGTCGCAGCCCGCGGCCGCACCGAGCACCACCGCGCTCGAGGCGATCAGCAGGCAACGAGCCTTCGTGATGGAACCGCCATCCACCACCTCAGGCTAGTGGGCGGCCCGGCGCGGAGCGAGTTTTCGGGGCGGAGCGACCACGCCCGACGCCGGCAACAGGTCGTCCAGGGCCGTCGCATCGAGCCACGCGAGTAGATCCTCGCAGGCGCGCAGGAGATCGACGAATGCCACGTCGAGGGCGCGCAAGAGCGCGCGGTGCTCGAACGCGAAGTAGCAGAGCTCGGCGAGCACCGTTACGCGCAGCGCAGCGATGAACCCGAATCGGGCTGCTGCTCGGACCCGAGGACCACCCGCCCGGCCCGCGAGCGATTCGAAGTAGTCGCGCTGAAAGACGAGGTGCGCTCGCTCTTCGGCGACGATCGTGCCGAGCGTGCGCGTGACGGCGCGGCACCCCGCGCGCGCGGCGAGCACGTCGTAGAAGACGCCGCCCACCACCTCGGCGCCGGCGAGCACCATCATCTTGGTGCGAAAGCCGATCGCGCTCCTCGCGGCGCGAAAGCGATCCGCCGACCGGTGCCGCGGCGACGGCTCGCCGCCGAGGGCGCGCACCAGCGCGCCGAGCTCACGCGCGTGTCTGCCCTCTTCGGCGATGTAGAGGCGCAGCGCCTCGACGAAGTCGTCGTCCACGACCTGGGTGGCGCTCGACGCAGCCGAGCCGCTGACCCGCCGCGCTTGGGCGACGATGCGCCCCTCACCGGTCTCGCCGGCTTGGAAAATCTGCAGCGACCGCGCGAGGAGGCGCCGGAGCTGCGGGGGCACGTCGTCGACGGTCGCGTGAACGGTGCGCGCGGGTCGGCTCTCGTTCGCTTCGAAGTAGTCTCGCCAGGCTCGGGTTTGCATGCCGAGAGCTTGAGGCCGAGCGGGCGACCGAGGGGTGGAACGTCGGGGGAGTCGCGGTGGCCGCCTCCATCGCAGCGACGCGAGCGTGGACGTTCGGTGGAGGCGGTGCACGATTCCTCCACGCGCGCTGGTGCGGTACATATCGAGCCTTGCCTGCCGCCACCTGTCCCCATTGCGGCGCGCCCACCCGCGTGTCGCTCGAGAGCCCGGACGCGATGGCGTGCAGCGCGTGCGGCTACCGCGGGCCCCCCGCGCCCAACGTTCGTCAGGGCCTGTACGAGGCGCGCCAGGCGCTCTTCGGCATCGACGCTCGGCGGCGCCAGCTCGGCTGGGTGCAGCAGCGCGTCGGCGCGGGCGCAAAGTCGAGCGGCGGCGTCGGGTGCATCTTCGCCGCGCTGCTCGTCCCCTTCGGCGGATGCGGCGGCTGCCTCTTCGCCCTCACCGCCGAGGGCGAAACGTCCGACATCGGGACCGCGATCATCTTGCTCGGCCCCGCGTTTTTCATCGTGCTCGTCGGGGGGATCATCCTGCGAGAGCTTCGCAGGACCCGAAAGCGCGTCGAGGACGCGTGCGCCGCCGTGCCCCCGGCCGTGCCCGGCGCGCCGCTCGGCTGCCACGTCTGCGGCGCGGATCTGCCTCAGGTCGATCTGAGCCGCGCGGGTGTCGTGCGCTGCCGCTTCTGCTCCGCCGACAACGTGGTGCGGAGCGACATCCTCCAGCGCGCAGCCGCAGTCGGCGCGCAGGCCGCCGGCACGCTCCTCGAGCAGGTTCGCCAGCACGCCCTGGGGCTCGCGCGCCACCAGCAGCGCTCGGCGCGCCTCCTCGGGTCGCTCGTGCTGCTCGCTCCATTCTCAGCGTGCGTGACGCTCGTCGCCGCGACCGTCGTGTCGCCGAGCGGTGAGCCAACCGAGCGGTACACCCTGATCCGCGACGACGTCGGCGTTTGCGTCGCGCGCAAGCAGGTCGACGCGACGACCGGTAGCATCTTCATCGTCTCCACGAGCTCGGCCGGGTCTAGAAAGGGCGACTACCTCACCTTCAAGGACCCGCCCGAGACGTTCCGCGCGACGAAGCTCGTCGGCCTCAGGGGCCGCACCGAAACGAAGTCGGGGAAGATCGTCGGCGCCAAACGAAACCTCGTCCTCGGCGTCGAGCACGTGACCCTCGACGACGATCTCAAGAGCGACGTCCCCGTCGACGCGCTCTGCTTCGAAGAAGCCCCCGACGGCTTCGAGGTCGTCGATCCGCCGCCCGCCGGCGCAGCGCCGGCGGCGTCCACGAGCCCAGCCCCGTCGACCTCGGGCGCCCCGAAGTGATTCCGGACGCGGCCCTCGATGCTCTCTACGACGCGCCGCCCGCTCGCTTCGTAGAGATAAGAAAGCAGGTCGCCCAGGATCTAAGGAAGAGCGGCGACAAAGACGCCGCCGCCGAGGTGCTCGCGCTCGCCAAGCCAACCCCCGCCGCATGGGCCGTAAACCAGCTCGCCCGCCGACACGCCGCCGAGCTCGAACGGCTCGCTGCCGTCGGCGAGCGCCTCCGCGGCGCGATGCGGCGAGGTCTCGCCGGTGATGCCAGCGCATCCAAGGACGTCGCCGCGATCGAGAAGGAGCAACGCGCGACCATCGCCGAGCTCGCCAAGCTCGCCGCCAGTCTCTTGGAGGCTGCGAGCGCCAGCGCATCGGCAGCCGTCGTCGAGCGCATCGAGACGACCCTCAGGACCATCGGCACCACCGGCGCCTGGGGCGGCGCGACGCCGGGCCGCCTCGCGCGCGATCTCGAGCCTCCGAGCGTCGCTGATTTGGCCACGCTCCTCCTCGAGCCCGGCCCCGTGCCCGCGCCCGCGCCCGTCCCCGCGCGCGTGCCTGCCGCCTCGCCCGAGACTGCTGCCAAAGCAGCCGCTGCCAAAGAGGCCGCTGCCAAAGAGGCCGCTGCCAAAGAGGCTGCCGCCAAAGAGGCTGCTGCCAAGGAGGCCGCGCGGCGCGAGGCCGATGCCGCCGTCCGCGCCGCCGCGCACGCCGAGAAGAGCGCGCTCGCGCGCGTCGATGCCCTGCGCCGTGAGGCGGCCGCTCTTCGCGCCGAGTCCGACCGAGCCGCCGCCCGCGTCGCAAAGATCGCGCTCGAGCTCGAAGCCGCGCGTGAAGCCGAACGCTCCGCTGGCGACGCCGCATCCGCTGCAGAGGGTCGCGTCGCGGGCGCAACCGCAGAGGCTGAAGCGCTGAGCGACGCGCGCGCCGAAGCGGAGCGTGCGAGGCGCGCGCTGGACGGCTGAGAGTCGGCCGGGCGAAGAACGCCGCCCTTTCCCTATCTCGCTAAGGAGACGGGCCGGGCCGATGATCAGTGGGGCCGGGCATGTGACCATTCGGACCCGTGGTCGTCGGCGTGTTGATGTCGCGGCGGTGCGGCATGCCGAGCTCGTCGCGGAGAGCGTTCTCGGAGGGGTCTTCACCCCCGAAGCCTTCGCTAGCGTCGCCGATCGTGCGCGCTTCTTCCTTGGCGTATGGCGGGTCGGAGCCGGGAATGACTTCATGTGGCGGGTGCGCGTCGCCCTCCGCCATGTGCATCCCGTGCACCATCTCGTGGAACAGGTTGACCTGAGGACTGGTCGTGGTGGAAACATCGCGGGTCTCGCTCCAAACGACGCGCACGTCGGGGTCTGGGTCGTAATAGATGACGACATCCGAAGGGCTTCCGTAGGCATCTGGGTTGGGTGGGACGAAGCTCGTTTCTTGCTGCTCGAGGTAGAAGGGTCGATCGGCGAAGTCGCGGAACGTCACCGTCTTGCCCGAATTGGCGAGCCGGCCGAACACCTTCTGCCCCTGCTCGGTTTGCGAAAGGAAATAGAGATCGCGAAGCAGTTTGTTCTGGAACGCGGCTCCGCCCTCGATCTTGAAGTTCGTGGGTAGCTCGAATGTCGGCCCACCGATGAAGACGTCCGGTGAGCACCCGGCGCTGATGATGCTCGTGTCGACCGTGGCGTGGAGCAGATGAGCGGCGGGGAGCTGCGCGCCGAGCACCGAGCTGGCCCCTTGGGCAACGACGCTGCCGCAGGCGGTGACGTCGGCCAGCAGAACCAACGGCTCGCCGTTGACCAAGACGCTCGCCGCGCCAGGGGTCGCGGACGCAGGTGCAACGCCATGCATAGGGCAGACGATTAGCGAGCTGGGTCGAGCGGCGGGTTGCATGGGCTCCTCAAAGCGTAAGCGGGCGAGCGGCCGAGCCGCCCCTCGACTCGGTGCAAGAGCTTCCGCGCGCGCGCAGCTCGCACGCCGAGCCGGCGCAATCCGGCTCGGCGGTGCATGCGCCGGACAACAGAGTGATCGCTACGCATCCTGCGTAGGCGAAGGAGTCGAGCGTGTCTTGACGGGTCTTCCTGACTTTCATGCCGACCATGTCCAGCTCTCGGCGACGGAGCGCTCACTCCAACGCTCTCGATCCTGCATGACTGGGTCCCGTCGGTAAGGCGCGGCCGCTCAACTTGCTGAACCGGGTTCTCGCGTGAGCGTCCTACTGCCCCCATATCGCGAGAATCTATGGCGTCATCCTCGCCTTCGGTCCTCGCCTCGCGCCAGCACGGATCTCTGCCGGATGAACCGGCGTCGCGATGGGCTGCCTGCGCCGTTCGTGGCCGCGATGGAGCACCGTGTCGAGCGGCGCCGTGTGGCTGCCTCACCTGACGGCGCTGATCTCGAGTGGGCTCACGAGGAGCGGTCGGAGGATGCGCTTGGCGACACCGTTGTAGCCAACGAGCTGCTTCTCGACCGCGAGCCGTGTTTCCTCGAACATCTGAGTATGCTCGTGGAGCGAGATCGTCCCTTTATCGCGGGTGATGCTGGCGACGCTTGCGCGCAACCTCCGCAGTCGTTCGGCATAGACGGACATGTCGGAGCTTCCCGCGCTCGGTTCGCCCGTGTCCCGAACGAAGCGAACCGTGTCCCTGAATCGTAGAGAAATCCTACCTAGCTGGTGCCGAATCGAGCCAAGGTCCAAGTCGAAGACGGGGTTGCACAGATGGTAGCCGCACATGCGGCGATGGGTTGGCCGCAGAGGTTGTCCGCGGAGCGTGTCGATCACATGAAGCGGTTCGGCCTCCTCCGTTCCGGTCGCCTCGAACTGAGTCTCGTTCGCGAGCACGCCGAGCAAGCGGTGCACGGGATGCGGCTCAGCTGTGAGTACGCGGTAGCGGTTCAGCGCAGCGGTCGAGTCGGTCGGGGGCGGGATCCGCAGGTCGTCGAAGAACGTAAGCCACTGGCGCGTGTACTCGTTCTCGTAGCGCGTTACGACGTTGGCCATCTGGCGCTGGAACTTCGTGTCGTCGATTGGACTCGAGGCTACCCAACCTTCGTTCTCGAGCCCGATTTTGCCTTCTTGCAGCAGGTAGGTCAGCTCGCGCATCCCGCGCTCGGTGTAAGCGCCCTGCACCTCGGGGTATCGGCCCGTTTCCAGGTAGGCGCGGCTCTCGATGTGCTGGAGCACTTCGGGGCGGTCACGGAAGATGTGCGGAAGGCTGATGGACGGGAAGACGAGGTTGTCGGGCGTGGGGTCGGCGCTCTCGTCGATGCGCTCGTCGACGAGGACGTCGACGAAGAGGGCGTGGTACCGCTCCTCTTCGGACACGTTGCGGAGGGCGCTCCGCGCGCGCTCGACCAACGCGTGATCGGCGGTATGCGGCGCGAGCCGTCCGGCCACCAGCTGGTCGACATAGGCGCTCGCGAACGGCCGGGCTAGCTCGCGAAGCTCGCTCGGCGAAAGCTGCGCGCCTTCACGCTGGAGCTGCACCCATCGCCGCGTGAGCTGCCCCGCCGCCCACCTGGGGTCGATGTGCTCGGGCTCGGTCAGCATGAGGTAGAGCTTGAGGAGCCGGTGATGCTCGACGTACCTCGTGCCATCGACCTTCGCGAGGTCGGCCTCGAGCGACGCGTGAATGGGGGCAGCGAACCCCGCGGGCAGCCGAGCAAGGTGCAGCCGATGCGCGCCGCGCCGTGGAGCTTCGTCGAGCACCGACGGGTTGGCGCGATAGTAGACCGCGCCGCCGCCGATCAGGATCGCCGCGAGCCCGACGACTGCCATCGCGACGCTGAAGACTGAGGATGCAAAAAGGTTGTCGCGCCGTGCCGCGGCACGTGGGTCGATCGTCATCGATGGGGATGTCCGTCGGTTGGCGAACGATGGCTCGTCAAATCTCCGGGCCGGACATCAGAATGGACGCCCGCGAACGACCCGAGGGCCTTCTCACGCAGGCGTGGTCCGGCTCCCACCTGTCGTTGCATCACGGTCGCATGTCTCCCGCCTCTACCCCGCGCGCCGCCAGGCGCGCGCCGAGTCGCTGGAGGGCCACATGGTGGTAGCGCCGCGCCGAGATGTAGCTGACATCGAGGGCTTCCGCGACGTCGCCGAGTTGGCGGTTCTCGAAATAGTGCATTTCGACGACTCGCCGGTCGCGTGCTGGCAACGAGCCGAGCATCTCCCGCAGGGTGGCCTCGGCGTCGCGGTACGCGCGGGATCGAACCCACTCGAGCTCCCCCGCAACGCGGTCCGCGGCACTGAAGACCTTCGCGTCCTCGTCGCCGGACTGGAGGCACTCTCGAACGACATCGCGGTACCTGCCTTCGCGTGCCGAAAAGTTCATGACGGCTCCGGTTGCACGGCTCCACGCGAACGCGGGGAACGGTACGCCCTTCGAGGGGCGCCGTCAGCGTTCGAGGACAACTGGAATCTGGGCTGCTTGCGGCCGCGCAGCGGTCACGCTTGGCAGCGCGGCGGGCAGCACAGTGACGGCGGGTCCGGACGTTGCGCACGCGGTCTTGGCTGGCGGCGGGGGGTGCTGGGCTCATACAGGGGAATCCTCGCGACCGGCTGAGACCGGACATCGAGGGTCACGTTTCGCGTGAGCCCGGTCTGGAGCCGCGGGGAGCCCCCCACGGAGTGAGGGGGCCCCGGGGGTAGTCCAGTGCCTGTCACCTCAGCACAACGACCTGACAGCTCGCCACGCTCCGCAAGATCGCCGGCGACGTGGTCGCCACGATCAACTGGCCCTCCGCCACGGCAACCCGGAGCCCCTCGATCAGTCGGATCTGGTCCTCGGGGTGGAGGCAAAGCTCGGGCGTATCGAGGAGCACGAGCGAGCGGGCGAGCCCGAGCGCGTCGATGGTGGCGGCGTAGAGCACGATCATGCGCTCGGCGTGGCTGAGCTCTCGGAGCTCGATGCTGTCGTGGCTGGTCCGCGTCTTGCGCGCGAACATGCAGGCCGGGCGATCGCCGCGCATGCGCACGCCGGTCCAGCGGAGCTTGTCGGTCAAGAGGGCGAGCACCTTGGCGAAGCCGCCGAGCGGATCGTCCGCTTGGGTCGAGAGGACGAGCCCGCGCTCCTCGAGCGTCGTGGCGGTCGCGATGCCCGCTGCGAGGCCGCTGCGCTCGAGGTGCGGCCGGACGAAGCCGTACTTGTCGCTGCCATGACCGATGCGGGTGTAGCCGGTGGGCTGATCGTCCGGGCTGGAGGCCGCGGGACCGACGTCGAGGTGGCGTGTGGCGTGCAGGTACTCGAGCTTCCAGCTCGCCGGTGACGTGTCGAACGATCGCAGGGCGAGCTTGAGCGCGCCGTCGGTCGATTGAGATGACTTGGGCGCGCCCGGCTCCCACCGTGAGGTGAGCGGTCCGCGCGAGGTCGCCTCACCAGCTCTCTCCCACGTAAGCTCGATGCTTCCAGCGTCGGGGTTGGTGAACCAATCGGTCGGAGACGGGTGTACGCCGTAGCCGCCGCACGCTTCTTTCGCGGCGATGATGGCCTCGAGCACGCGGGTCTTCCCACTGGCGCACGGGCCGGTGAGGACGAGTGGGTCGGCAGTGCGAGCGGCGGCAGGTAGCGTGATGTCGATCTGCCCGAGGCCGCGGACGCCCTCGGCTCGGATGGCGATGAGCTTGGGAATCATGGTCAGCAATTCAGCTTGATGGGGGCACCCTTCACATCGACGGGGCCGCTGCTCTGGATGGTGATGCTGCCGGGCTTCAGAACGATGGACGAGCCCCCGCAGGTGATCGCGATCGAGCCGCTCGCGTTGAGCGCGATGTGTCCGGCGTCGACGCGGAACGGCCCCTTGGCCGAGTGCATCTCGCTCCCCGTCAGGACCGAGAGCGGTCCGGTGACGACGTCCTGTCGCATGTCGGCCAGCATCGTGGTGCGCGGCCCCTTGATGGTGAGCTCGGTTCGACCCTCGAGCGTCGTCACTTCTCCGGACACGCTGAGGAGCTTGCGAAAGCCGACGTCGCCCGAGCCGTCGATCCATGTCTTTTGGTCGCCGCCGACGGTCAGTGACGCGTTGCGACCGATCCATGTCTCGGCGTCACGCTCGACGCGGAGCGAGGCGTCGCGCTGCGCGTGCACGTCGAAGCGCTCTTCGCCCGCCTTGTCGTCGAGCCGAATCTCGTTGTAGCCGTCTCCGCCTGGGGAGCTCTTGGTGCGCCAGACGGACACGGTCCGCTCCTCCGGCAGCGTGAGCGGCGCTTGGTTCAGCCCGTTGAAGACGCGACCGACGATGACGGGCTGCTCGGGGTCGCCGTCGAGGTAGGCAACGAGGACCTCGTCGCCGACGCGAGGGATGCACACCAGGCCGTACTGCGGTCCGGCCCAAGCCTGCGCGACCCGAACGCGAACCGACGTGGATGCGGGGTCCCACGGAAAAGCGAGCTGCACGCGACCGTCGGCGTCGACATCGATCTCCCCCTCGCCGACGACGGTGGCGGTCTGGATGCCGTGGATGCGCGACTTGGGCGGCCGCCTCGGCAGAAACCGGCGGGTGGCGTCGAGCGCGACGATCTCGTGCTCGCACACGGGCACCAGGGCGCCCTCCACGAGCCCGGTGGACCAGCGAGAGACGGTGGAGATCACGGTACGGGTGAGCGCCGCCTCCTCACGCGGCCCGCCCTCGAGCTTGATGCGCTGCCCAGGCCAAATGAACGCGGTCGTCTTGATGCGCGCCAGATCCGATGGTGCGAGCTCCGCATCGAGGATGTCACGCGCGGTCTTCTGGAGCTGCGCTTCGTCATCCGCGACGCCGGGGATGAAGTCGTGCCGCCGCACCGGCGAAGGCTCCGAGCCTCGCTCTGCGACCGCCTGCGGCTCGAAGCGTGGCGAGCGTTCCCAGTAGTCTCGGAGCTCCGCCGCCTCGTACTCCTGTGTCGCCTCGAGCGAGAAGTGGTGGGCATGCCAAGGCCTCTGGGCGAGGTGGCTCTGGGGTGCGTACGGCAACACGATGAGCTGATCCGGCCGGTGACTCGACGTGTCGTCGGTCAGCACCAGGTCGGCCTCCTCCGTCGCGAAGTCGAAGTACGTCGCCACCCCAGCCTCCGCGAGCGCCCGAAAGACGAACGCGGCGTCGGTCTCCGCGTACTGCACGCGGTAGGCCCGCGCGGCGTGCTCGCTGGTCAGCGCGACGTGTGCAAGCGGCAAGTCGTGCTCTTCGAGGTACCGCGCGACGAGCTCGTCGATGCGCAAGTCGTTGTGGACCCTGCTGTCTCGGTACCGGGACCACCACCAGAGCCTGGACGTGAGGCGCATCGTGTAGCGCGAGACGCCGGAGGGCTCGATGGTGGCCTGGCTCATCGCGACGACGAGACCGCGGAGCGTCGGCTGACCAGGCTCGGCGATCAGATCGAGTCGGGCGCCGCGCCCCTTGAAGTCGACCGGGGCGAGCGACGCGTCGGTGTGTTGCACTGTCAGCTCGACCTCCCAGACCTCCGACATCGCGAACCGCCCGCGCGCCTCCAGGACCGAGAACCCCGGGTCGTCGTCCTTGAACCACAGCCGGAGAGGGACGGCGTTCGTCGGCACAATCACTTCGGTCATACCCCTCGATGTCCTGACGCGACGTCGCGGGCGCTCAGGAACGTGCGCACGCGCCTACCGTTTCTTGTCGAAGGGCAAAGCGGGGCCCTCGAGCGGGTTCGCGACGCCCGAGACGGGAAGCGTCGCGTCCGGATTGAAGGCGTCCGCGTCGGGCCGCGTCTCCACGGGGATGGGCGGCGGCGCGTACGAGCCCGCCCGAAACGGAAGAGCCGGGCCCTTCGGAGCCCGTGTCAGAACTTCGGTCATCCTCGCTCCGCCCTGCGCGTCGGCCGGGCTTGGGGACACCGCAACCGCTCCGAGGGCCAGCGCGCCCTCACCGCGGCCAGCGAGGCGAACGCGCTCCGCCGCGTACGCGTTCTGGAAGCGCCCAGCCAGCGTCGGGTCGCTCAGGATCGCGACGCTCCAGCGCTCTCGCGCGCGCTCCAGCGCCGCTCGCGACAGGCCCGCCGCTTCGAGCACCCGATCGGCCGACGCGAACGGGGCCTGGAGCCGCGCGCATACGGTCGCCAGGTCCTCGACGCGTTCCATCGGGCGAAGTGCCCCCGCCGGGCCCGCAGTCCCCTCGTCCGTCATGCGAACGAAGTCCGCCCTCGATCGAGCCGTCGCTCAAGAATCCGCGACGAAGCAGAGC
>ERZ761602.6543-NODE-6543-length-12926-cov-3.979023_pt1 | contig 12926 bp, 9 predicted proteins | sample MGYA00512165_ERZ761602 | MGnify/ENA primary metagenome ERZ761602 (study PRJEB28899, sample SAMN02445085) | bioreactor sludge metagenome | biome: EBPR sludge; isolation source: Thorneside wastewater treatment plant | place: Australia: Brisbane, Thorneside...
ATATTGCGCCACAGCGATATAGGCAGGGGGCAAATCCGCGTGACTGGTCGCGAGCAGCGGCGCCGCGCGCGGGTTGTGCAATTGATCGCCTGCATACATGGCATTCACCCGGTCCATCCCGCGGGTCTGCAAAAGCGGGGCTTCGGCGTTTTCGATCATCGAGGGGCGCGTCAGGTCGAAATCACAGGCCGGATAAATCAGAAGTTGTCCGATTAGCCGCACCTCGGACTCTCGCAGATCGAGTGCCAGTGCCGCCGCAAGATTGCCGCCCGCGCTGTCGCCTCCCACCGCGATGCGCGCTGGGTCAACCCCCAGTGCCCCAGCATTCGCACGCACCCAGTGCGCCACGGCACCGCATTGATCCAGTGCCGCCGGAAAGGGCCGCTCAGGGGCCAGCGCGTAATCCACGCTGATCACGGTCATACCGGCCCAGTCTGCCAGCCGCGCGGTGATGTCCCAGTGCGTTTCTGGCGAGCCCTGCAACCAGGCGCCGCCGTGCATGTAGATCAACGCGGGTTGCACTCCGCCTCCCTTGCGAAACACTCGCACACGGACCGGCCCCGCGCTGCTGTCGACCCAATGCTCGGCATCGCACGCAACCCCTTCGGGCGTCGGCAGGCGCATGGCAGCGGCGATGCGCTCGAACATGGCGCGCCGCTGGGTCGCCGTCGCCGTTGCGGGCAACGCGGCCCAGCGGCTTTGCCATTGGTCGAGGAAGGGGGTCAGGTGCGGATTCAGCATGGGAACCTCAGGCGGAAGGGGGGTGGAAGGATCGGACATGGCGAGGCGCATGACCGATTGCACGACCTGGTCCCGCAAGCGCGCCTGCCCCGGATCTTCAAACAGGTCAGTGCCAAAGCTGAGGCCAAAGCTGGGCCGGTTCGACACGTTGAAGAACGACAGCGCGCTGATGTGCCAGTGCAACTCCAGCGGCGTGATGTCGGGTCGGATCACGCCTTCGGTCTGACCGCGCGCGATAATGTCAGCCAGATGCGCGATCGCACCAGCGTTCACCCGCTCGATCAGGCCAGAGGCGCGCATGTGGGCGGCATTGTGCACATTCTCGATCATCACCAGGCGGATGAAATCCGGGTTGGCTCGATGGTGGTCAAAGGTGAACTCGACAAGCCGCCGCAGTGCCGATAGCGGCGGGAGGTGATCCAGGCGCAACCGCCCCTCGCCAGCGCGCACCCGCGCATAGGCCGCCTCGAGGACCTTCACGTAAAGGCCCTCCTTGTCGGTAAAGTAGTAATAGATCATCCGCTTCGAGGTTTCGGTTTCGGCAACAATGTCCTCGATGCGGGTCGAGGCATAGCCCGAGCGCGCGAACACCCGGGTCGCCGCCTCGACGATGGCGCGTTGCACGCCTTCGGGGTCCTGCTTCCAGTTCTGCCGTCCGACAAAGTCGCCCATGCCACCACCCCCTGCTTTGAACCTATTGGAACATTATCTTTGACACAATGAACTTTAAGTTACATTGTGCCTCAAAACTCAGAAAGCCGAGTCCCTCCATGACCGCTGCCGCCCTTCTTCGCAACCCGGGACCCTTGCTCGTGGGGCTGGTCGGGGCGGGTATCGCGCACTCTCGCAGTCCCGTGATGCATCTGGCAGCCGCACGCGCTGCCGGTCTGTCGCTGAGCTATGACCTGATCGACACCGATACGGGCTATTGGCAGGGGCTTGCACTGGACACAGTGCTCAAGCAACTGGAATCCCGGGGTTTTGTTGGGATCAACGTAACCTTCCCGCATAAGCGGGCCGCGCTGGCGCTCTGCCATGCGGTTGCGCCCTCGGCTGCGGCGGTGGGTGCCACGAACACAATCGTTTTCCAGAATGGCCAGCGCATCGCCCACAACACGGATTATTCGGGTTTTATCGAAGGATTTCGCCGGGGTATCGGCGCCCGCCCCCACGCGACTGCACTTCTGCTGGGTGCCGGCGGGGCGGGCGGCGCCGTGGCGCAGGCGCTGGTGGACCAGGGTGTGGTGCGGCTCTACATCCACGACACGGACGAGACGGCAGCAAGGACGCTGGCGGCGGCGATCTCCACGCGCCTCGGCCCCGGGCGCGCGGCACTGGCCAGCGATCTGCGTGTCGCGGCGGCGCTGGCCGATGGCATCGTCAACGCCACCCCGGTCGGCATGGCGAAACTGCCCGGCACGCCGCTGAACATGGCACTGGTCGAGCCGCGCCACTGGGTGGCCGACATCGTCTATTTTCCGCTGGAAACCGAATTCCTGCGCCTCGCCCGCGCGCGGGGCTGCCATGCGATCGACGGCAGCGGCATGGCGATCGGTCAGGCCGTCGCCGCCTTTGAACATTTCACCGGGCAAAAGCCTGACATCGGCGCCATGCGCGCCGCTTTTGAGAGTTTCGACTGACCTGATCACGCAACGGGAGGAGACCCTGCGAATGACCCTGACCAAGATCTTGCTGGCGACATCGGCCATCGCCCTGACCCTGACTGCCAGCGCAGCCAATGCCCAGGTGGTGGAGCTGATCTATTCCGACACCGTGGCCGAGACCGACATCCGCTCGACCATCCTGCGCCGCGAATTCGGCGAGTGCCTCGGCGAGGGCTTCAACTTTCAGTCCTATCACGGCGCCACGCTGTTCGCACAGGGCACCGAACTGACCGCCATGCAGCGAGGCAACCTCGACATGGGCAACCTGGCGATCTTCGACTTCCTGAACCAGGTTCCGGAAACCTCGATCCTGGGCCTGCCCTTCCTGTTCCGCGACTATGACCACATGCGTGCGACCTATGACAGCGATGTTCTGGACGATTTGCTGGCACTGATCGAAGAACGCGTGGGTGTGAAGATCCTCGCCTTCCCATATATCGGGGCGCGGCATCTGTCCTATATCGGCGACCGCCCCTACATGACCCCGGCAGACCTGAACGGCGTGCGCCTGCGCATGCCCGGCGGCGAGGGCTGGCAGTTCGTCGGCACCGCGATGGGTGCAACCCCGGTTCCGGTCGCCTTCACCGAACTCTACACCGCCCTGCAGACCCGCGCCGTTGATGCGCAGGACAACGGCTTTCCGGCCACGCGCTCGATGCGCTTTGACGAGCTGATCACCCATATGGGCCTGACCAGCCACCTGATCGCCGCGAACGAGTTCACCATCTCGCTGGCGAAATGGAACAGCCTGACCGCCGAACAGCAAGAGCGCGTGCAATCCTGCGCCGACAATTTCGAGGCGGCGCTGGATGCGATCACCCTGGAACAAGAGGGCCGTCTGCGCGCCGAATTCGAAGCGCAGGGGATCGTGGTCTACGAACCCGACAACGCCGCATTCCGCGCCCATGTGCACGAGGTGTACCGCAATTCGCCCTATTCGGCCGACTGGCCCGAGGGATTGCTGGACGCGATCAGCGCGCTGTAATCTGGCGTGATCCTGCCTGCGCGGGCGGCACGCTGCCCGCGCCCCTAGTCCTCGAGGATCGCCATGCCACGCCTTGATTCTGCCCTGAACCTTTTGCGTCAGGGGGCCGAGATCGTTGCAGCCCTGCTTCTGGCGTCGGTATTCGTCGTCTTCCTGCTGCAAATCCTGTTTCGCTACGTCCTGTTGATGCCCGTGGGCTGGACGGTGGAATGGGTGACCATCGCCTGGGTCTGGGTGATCCTGTTCGGCGCCGCCTTTGCGCTACGCGACGGCGAGTTGATCCGGCTCGACGTGCTCTATCTAGCGGTTCCCGATGGCGTGCGCCGGGTGTTCGACGTGATCACCGGCCTGACCTGCGCCGCGATTCTAGCCTGGACGCTGCCCAAATGCCTGGACTACGTCCAGTTCATGCGCATCGAGCGCACGGCCTACCTGCGCTGGCCCTATCACTATGTCTTTGCCATCTACATTCCCTTCGCCCTCGCCATCATCGCCCGCTGTCTGTGGCAGGCTTTGCGCGCGCTGGTGCCCGCGCTGAACCGGACCTCGCGCCATGGTTGATCCCTTTGCCCTTGCCATGCTGCTGATCGCGGCGCTGGCGCTGATGGGGCTGCCCATCGGCCTGTCGATGCTGTCGGGGTCCTTTGTCTATCTGCTGGCGCGCGGGCTGGACCCGTCACTGGCCGCCGAGACCATGCTTCAGGGCCTTTACAACGGCTACACCCTGCTGGCGGTGCCGCTGTTCATCCTGGCCGCCGACATCATGAATGTGGGGTCGCTGGCCGACAAGCTTCTGAACTTTTGCCGCGCGCTGGTGGGCCGGTTCCGGGGCGGACTGGGCCATGTCAATGTGATTTCCAGCCTGATCTTTTCAGGCATGTCGGGGTCTGCCGTGGCGGACGCCGTTGGCATGGGGCGAGTCATCATCAACCTGATGACGCGCAATGGCCAGTATACGCCGGCCTATGCCGCCGCCCTGACCGCCGCAACCGCCACCATCGGCCCGATCATCCCACCGTCGATCCCCATGGTGCTCTATGCCTTGGTGTCAGGGCAATCCGTGGGCTACCTTTTTGCTGCAGGCATCCTGCCGGGTTTCCTGATGGCCCTGATCATGGGCATTACCAATGCCGTCATGGCGCGGCGCCGGAATTTCCCCACGGACGAGGCCACCCCCCTGCGCGAGCTTCCCGGCATTACCCTGCGCGCCATTCCTGCGCTGATGCTGCCGGTGATCCTGCTGGGCGGGATCTATGGCGGGGTGATGACCCCGACCGAGGCCGCCGCCGTCGCCGCCGCCTATGCACTGTTCATATCGGTGGCTCTCTATCGTTCGGTCAGCCTTCGCGCGTTCTTTGGCACGCTGGTCAGCGGGGCGCGATCGACCGCCTCGGTGGGTTTGTTGATCGCCGGGGCGCTGGCTTTCAACTATGTGATCGCGCGGGAAAACATCCCGACCTCGGTGTCGGTGATGCTTAACGCCATGGACCTGACACCGGTCACGTTCCTGATCATCGTCAACCTGCTGTTTCTGATTCTCGGCTGCATTCTCGAGGCCGGGGTGCTGCTTCTCATCATCACGCCCATCCTGATCCCCACTGCACAAGCGCTTGGCATAGACCTTGTGCATCTGGGCGTGGTGCTGGTGGTCAATGCGATGATCGGCCTGATCACACCGCCCTATGGGCTCTTGCTGTTCATCGTCGGTGGCCTGACCCGCCAGCCGATGCTGTCCGTCGCACGGGAATTGCTGCCTTTCATCGCTGCCCTGATCGGGGCGCTGGTCTTTCTGACCTTCGTGCCGGACTTCGTTCTATGGCTGCCAAGGCTCTTGGGCTACGCGGGTTGAACGACCCTCATCCAGAAGGGATACGGCCCCGGAGCACACTCCGGGGCCGTCTCTTTTCTTGCATTCAACCTCAGCGACGGACTGTGAGCATCCGAAGCTGGCGCGACAGCGTGTCCAGCCCGTCGGCATTGCGCACGACGCGCGGGGTGATCATCACCAGCAGTTCAGTGCGCTGCATCGTGTTCGAGGTGCGGTTGAAAAGGTCACCCACCACCGGGATTCGCCGCAACACGGGCACCCCATTCTCGGCGGTATCGGTGCGCTCCTGTATCAACCCGCCCAAGAGCGCGGTCGCCCCGGATTGCACGACGATCTGGCTTTGTACCCGGCGCTGCGAGATGACCGGGTTCTGCCCCGCGGCGGTCTGCACCGAACGGGCCGAGGATACTTCCTGCACGATGTTCAGCATCACCGCGTTGTTCGGGTTGATGCGTGGCGTAACATCAAGGATCACGCCGACATCACGCGTCTCGACCTCTTGCGTCACGGTGACGGTGCCGCCCGACTGCGAGGTCTGAGAGGCGATGACGAAAGGAATCTGGTCGCCAACGTTCAGCCGCGAGGTCGCGCCATCGACCACTGTCAGATAGGGCGACGAGATCACCTGCACATTGGTCACGGATTGCAGCGCCGAGATCACCGCCTGCACCGAGGTGCTGCCGATCGTGCCGCCCAGCAGTGCCACGAACCCGCCGCCGCCGGGGTCGCCGCTGGTGCCCGCGCCAGACGAGCTGCGCAGGTCGAAACCGGCGCCCTGCAGGAACATCTGAACGCCGTATTGAAGCTGGTCGTTGATGTCGACCTCGATGATCGTGGCCTCGATCACCACTTGGGCCAGCGGAATGTCCAGGGCCCGAACGACCTCCTGTATTCGTTGGAACTCGACGAAATTCGACCGCACAAGAAGCGCATTGTTGCGCGGGTCCGACGTAAAGGTGATCCCCTCGCCCGAGGAGCGGCTGCCGGTGCCCGGCGCACCGGTCCGACTGACGCGAGGTGCGGCTTCGGGTTCGGCATCGTCGCTGCCGCGCAGGAAACGGGGCGCGCGCACGCCTGACGAGGTGACGCCCCGAGCCGATTCCCCATCGTTCGCGGACTGGATGGCGGCGGCGATCACGGACGAGGATGGATCGGTCGATCCCCTTTCGGTGTTTGGCACCAATGGCGCATCGCCAACGATCGAGCTGAGACGGGATGCCAGTTCCTGCGCATCGAGATGCGCCAACTGGATGATGCGCACCTGCGGCGAGTCGCGGTTTTCCACGTCAAGGTTACGCACCAGTTCGCTGATCTGCGCGATGGTCTGGCGGCTGTTGGCAACCACCAGGACCCCCGGTGCAGTGCTGACCGGCAGGATCGTCACATCCCCCAGTCCACGCTGGGCGTATAGGGTCGTGATCTGCTCGACGATTGCCTCCGGCGGGGTGCGGCGCACTGGAATGATTGCCAGCGCCTGGATCCCGGGCCGGGATTCGACCAGCGAGCGCACCAGTTCCTCGATCGACTGGAATTGCGACGGATCGCCCCGCACAACCAGATTGTTCGATCCGTCCAGTGTCGAAACCGTATTGCCGCTGGGGATCAGCGAGTTGACCACCTGCACCAGGTTTTCCGGCGGGGCGCGACGCATCGCGATCACATGCGAACTGTCGCCAGCAAGGTTACTACGCGCGCGCAGCCCGGTCAGGGTCTCCAGTTCGGCAGGGGTGCCGACATGATAGACGCTGTTGAAATACTGGATCATGTACCCGTTGCGCGCCAGGACATCGGCGAGAACCTGCAAGACCTCGGGCTGGGTGAACCTGCGCTCCGAGCGGAAGGTCACGTTGCCCTGCACACTGTTACCGATAATGTAGTTAAACTGCAGGATCCCGCCCAGCACGTTTCGCACGACCTGTGGCAGGGGTTCGTTGTCGAAATTGAGCGAGATGCCCCCGGTTCGCCCGCTCTCGGGTCCGCGCCACTGGCCACCCATGACCGGCTGGCGGGGCAAGGGTTCGATCAGGATCTCCTCGCCCTCGATATCGGTGTAATACTCGCCGCGCCCCTGCATCGCGCCTTCCGGCCCGACATTCACGCGCGACACATCCATCCGTCCACCGGTCTCGCGGTGGGCACCACCGGCAAGACGCGCCCGGGTGTCACCGGTAAAGACGGTTTCGCGCAATGACTGCGGACTGAAGAAGCTTCGCAACTGTGACACTTCCTCGCGGGTGGTCACCACCGTTGCACCGGCCTGATTGGTCGCCGCGACCAGTTCGATGTGCGACGGGGCCGCACCACTGCCGATCAGCGCACCACTACACGCCGCAAGACCGAGTGCGGCGATCAGAAGCACGCGCCGTGCAGTCATGCGCGCCCGGGCGGCACCCTGACCACCAAAGTTCAACGTCAACGTCATCGTCCCCACATCCCAAAGTTCAACGGCTTGGGTTGAAATTGTGCGATTCCACTCGATATAGATTTTGGCAGATTTTTCTTGTGGTTCCGCACCGTTCCTATCTACAGGGGGCACAAAACCATCCGATTCGCAATCTATCCCCCGAAAGTTTTCCACAGCCTGTGCCACGATCGTTGCACCGCTTTTTGCGGTATTGCGCCAGGGGTGTATGACGTTCGATACCACCCTGCACGTCAGGTCGCTTTACACTTTGACCTTGGGCGCAGCCCGCCATAGCTTGGTCTGGCAAGCGCGAGTGACAGTGCGGGGACGCAATGAGTGATCTGGCGAATGGCTTCCTTCTCAAGATCTTGAGCGGGCTGCAGTTCGGTGTCGAGGTCGCCCTTTCCGAGGGAACCTACAGCTTTGGCAGCAGCCCCGATTGCGACATCCAGTTCGCCGATGTCACGCTGGAACCGGTTCACGGGCGCATCCGGCTGAGGGGCGGCAAACTGGACATCCGCGCCGAGGCTGGCGCGCTTGCCACCTCGTCGGGACTGACGATTGCGTCGGGTTCGGGCGACTGGCACGAGATCGCGCAACTCGACATTATCGAGGCCGGCACCACGCGTTTTGCCGTCGGCGGCCGCGGTGCGCGCTGGTCGACCCTTGCGAGCGCGGCAGCCCATTCGGCCCAACCGACCGCTCGCGCCGCGGCCGCCCCCGGACGAACGGGCGGCATGGCGATGGGGGTACTGGGCGTCCTTCTGGTCGCAGGCCTCACCGTTGGCGGAGTGGTCTATGCCGGACGCGATCCTCTCAGCGCCAGCGCCGTCGTCGAAGAGGTGCGAGCGCCGGGCACCATCGTGCGCGCCGCGATTGCCTCCCTGCCCTTTCCCAGCGCGTTGGTGGTGACCGAGGCTGTCGACGGTACCATCGACGTGCAGGGCTATGTGCAACTGGCCGTCGAACGCCGGGCCGTCAACAATGCGCTGGCCGAGACCGGCGTGCAGACCCGTCGTCGGATCTGGGTGCGCGAATCCATCGAGAACGAGGTGGCCGAACTCTTGCGTTCGCAGGGCTCGGATCTGGGCTTTACCCTTTCAACCAGCGGCGAGTTGACCCTGACCGGCACCCTGCTGGACGCAGAACGCGCCGCGCGCATCGTGGCACTTGTGCGTGACGATGTGTTCGGCCTTTCCGCCGTCCGGGACGAAATTCGCACGGCCCCCTGGTTCCTGGGGCAGGCGAACCTGCTGCTGGACTCGGTTCGGTTGCGCGACCGCGTGATCCTGCGACTGGACGGACCATTGATCGAAGCGACGGGAGTCGTCACCACCGAACAAATTGATGGCTGGGTCGGCTTCATTCAGGTCTATGCCCGCCGCTATGCCGACCTTATCCCGTTGCGGTCGTTCGTGACGCTGGAATCGGCGGACGGTGCCGTCGGCGAGCCCATCGTCATTGGCGGAACCTCGGGCGATATTGCCGGGCGTGTCATCGCGCCTGATGCCCTGTCGCCGGGAGCCCCAACCGAACCGATGAGCCTGTTCGCCGTTCCGCAGACTGACGAGTCGGCCCGCCTTGTGCCTCAGGCCGGAGCAGGCTCGGGTCCGGATGCGGGGACTGGCACGGTCCCCGACCGCGAACGCGAGGAGTTGATCAGCGCCGCGCTGGCCCGCCTGTCGCGCGAGAACCCACAACTTTACGCGCTGATCTCGGGCCAGATTGCGGCGGGCCAATTGCCCAGCCTCGCCCAGGTCCAACAGGCTGCCGCGATCCTCGAAGCGCAACTCGTCCTGCGCGCCACGTCGGACGGGCCGCAACCCGCGATCCTGCTGCCGGGGCTCAGTGAGCCTTTGTCCCTCGCGCAGATCGGTGAGGTCATCGCGCGCTCGACCCTCGGCCCCGCAAGCACCGAAACCGCATCGTCCGGGCCTGGGGCGCCGGTCCAGACGGTTCAGACTGGCACTCTGATGGCGGCGAGTGGCCTGCTAGACAGCCTCTTTGCCCCGCTGCGGACAGACGAGGGAGCGCTGACCCCTGCAACCGGCACCGCACGGGCCGCACCACCCGCCAATGCAGCACTCGCGCCGGTGGATGCCGGGGGCGAGCCTGGGGGAGACGCCGCGACTTCCGGGCAAGTTGGCTCAGCTGGCGGGCAAGTTTCCTCGGCTGGCGGGCAGCAGGCAGGCATCGTGGCAACACTTGCGGCACCGAACGGTGCCGGGGCCGAAGGGTCGACAACCTCGGCAGACGGCATTTCGGCCGGTCCGACCTTGGATAGCGACGGCGTTCAGAGACCGGGCGCGGCTCTGACAGCCCTGCCCTACGAGCCCTCAGCCACCACTGGGGCCCTGAGCGGCACCGCGCAGCGGATCGTACTGGCCGCCTCGCGGCTGGCGGCGATACAGTCCGAGTCCGAGAACGGACGAAGCCTGTTCCTGACCCCGGATGACGGTGGCATGTCGTTGCTGGAACTGGTGTCGCTTCAGGGTGAAAGCCTGCAACGCGGCGAGACCTTGCTGCGCATGCCGCGCCCCCTGAGCGCCCGTCCGGTCGCGCTGGACGTGCCACGAACCTGCTGGCAAGGCTCTCGCATTCCGATCGAGGCCCTGCCCGCGACGCTGCTGATGCTCGATCTCTTCAGCCTGCATTCCGCGCTCGACCTTGCTGCGGTGGAACCTGACCTGCGTCCGGTGCTGATGGAGGCCGCTCTGTCGCCTACGCGCATCGAACACTGTCTGGACCATATCGGAACACCCTATGCAACGCGGCTTGCCAGCGCCTCGGCCTTCCTCAACGAAAGCCGACGCAACGACGACTTCTCGCAATTCCTGTTTCGCAACGTGCCGCCATTCGAACTGCCCGGGGTGGGAGTAAACCTGAACCAGGACCGGTATTTGCAGGCTGCCGACGGGACCAAGCTGCGCGAAGGCGGGGCGCCGGACCTTGGGAGTCGGCTGTCGGTGATTGGCGATCTGGGGGCCCTGTTTCGGGTCGAGGACGGCTGGCGCGTCTGGCTCTACCCTCAAACGCTGTCGTGGCGCATCGCGGACGACTGGACGCTGCGTTGAACCGCCAGTTCAACGTTCGCGTGTGACAAAGATCATTGCGACCCCCGGCCCACGGGGTAAAATGTCCCGGTCGGACGCATCTGGAGGCAGCTGATGGTGCCCATGCCCAAAGTTGGTGCAGCGCAAAGCTGGCTAGCACTGGATTCGTGCCTCGCCCCGTTCTCGCTGGCGAGCGCGCGGGAATGTGCTGCGAATGACATCGTCATCGATGGCAGCCGGATTTGTGTGGCCCAGCTTGGGCTGTCGATGGGTGACATCACCGGCCCCACCTGCTTGGCAGGCGGGCGGTCCGATGCCGAACAGGCCTATCTGGACGCCCTGGGCGCCTTTGCCGCCAGCGAGATGGACGCCGCGCAACTGAATTTCTGCGCGGCGCTCGGGTCGCCCGAATTGCGCGCGGCAGCGCTTTATGGTCTCGCCTGCTGTCAGGTCAGCCGCAAGGCCTTCGCCCCGGCGCTGGAGATCGTGCAGATCCTGCTTGCGGCGGGTGTGGACCACCCGGTTTTCAGCGCGCTCGCCGGGCAGGCCGCTGCCGCGATGAACGATACCACTCTGACCCGTCAGTACATGGCCCGGGCCGCGCGCGGTGCGCGCGGCGTACCCGACCTGCGCGACATCCTGCGCTTTGCGCAGCGCACCCTGCTGATCCAGCAGTTCGGCAACTGACATGGTGATGACGCCGCGTGTGCAGGGGCTGAATGTCGGGGTCACCGACATCCACCGCTGGCGCCAGCAGGACGAGGTTCATCTGCCGGAATCGCGGTTCCGGCCAGCACCGTTCCTGCCTCAGCCACAGGCACTGGACGCGATCCTGCGCCGCGAAACGCTGGACGAGCGTCTCGCCCGCCATGTCGTGCCCAGCACTGTCGACCCAGATCTGCTCGCCCCCGCCGTCATGAGCGCAACCCGCGTCGCCTTGCGTGACCGGATGGTGGCGGCAGCGGCCGCCGCGCGGGGCCGTCAGGCCGGCGTTCTGGCCCGCGCAGCCGAGCTTCTGGCCGATGAGGTCGCGCTCGATGACGATGTGCAGCGGGCCCTCGCAGCCTTGCTGAGGGGTTGACGCTTAACCTCAGGGCAAGGCCCGCGCGGCACGAAGGATCTCGTAGAAGCGGGAATAGAAATCATCGATGCCGCGTGCCTGGGTCAGCGACAGGTCCAGCATGATCGGGATGTAGAAGATCAGCACGAAGATCGCCAGCGCCGACTTGATCGGCATGGCCAGGATGAACACCTGGATCTGCGGGGCAAAACGGCTGACCATGGCCAGCGCGAATTCCGCAAGGAACATGATCGCGACGATCGGCGCCGCCAGCACGAAGGCCAGCCGCATCCCCGAATCGAGAACGGCAAAGATCAGTTCGGGAAACGCCTCGATGGTGATCGGGATCATCTCGGTGATGGGCCACAGCGGATAGGACCGATACAGCAGCATGGTCAGCACCAGAAACCCGCCCACCGAGAAGAAGTAGGTGATGAAGGCTTGCGAGAACAGCAAGCCCAGCGGCGCGGCTTCGTGCCCCTGGAGCGGGTCAATTGACGAAGCGATGGCCGCGCCGCGCTGGTTGTCGATCAAAGTGCCCGCCGCCTGCACCGCCCAGAATATCCAGAACACCAGATACCCCAAGAGCACACCGAGGGCGAATTCCTTGGCAAAATAGGCGATGAAAAGACCGACCTGACCGACGAATAGCCCGGTATAGGGTAGCGTCAGCGGAACGATGGGCAGGGTGATGACCAGAATGGCCACGTTGCGCGCCAGGCGCGGCACCGCCGTCGGCGCCAGAAGCTGCGATGCCCAGACAAAGGCATAGGCGCGCGGCATGGCCAGCAGGAAGGCCAGAAGATAGCCTTCAAAGGCGCGAAAGATCGCCAGAATGCCTGCCAGACCCTGTTCCATGGCGCCACCTTCCGCACACTCAGGCCATTTGGCAAGTACCCGTCGCAGACCCCTGCACGCGGGGCGTGTCATACGTCACCCAGCGCCCCGAAAGCCTCATGCTAGCGTTTGAGGAAAGGGAGGCTCGTCATGGCGTCGATCAACACCCCGTTGGAAGTCCTCCGCGTCCAGATCGCGACGAACAACGCGCATTCGCCTGTCGGTGCCGAGGTGATGTCGACGCAGATGGGCCGCTTTGGCCAGACGCAGGAGAGCGTCCAGGTCACCCCCTCGAAATCCGACATCACCGATGCGCTGGAAGAGCTGGGCATGTCAGTTGCCACGCGCGCCAAC
>ERZ761602.6544-NODE-6544-length-12921-cov-6.779652_pt1 | contig 12921 bp, 10 predicted proteins | sample MGYA00512165_ERZ761602 | MGnify/ENA primary metagenome ERZ761602 (study PRJEB28899, sample SAMN02445085) | bioreactor sludge metagenome | biome: EBPR sludge; isolation source: Thorneside wastewater treatment plant | place: Australia: Brisbane, Thorneside...
CGTGCGTTCGGGGTGGCGTGGGTTGTAGAGCTTGGGCTTGGAAGTGGCTGACATTAGTGGTACAGCGGGATCGCGGTGACGATCACCTCCTGCCCCGGGCGCACCGCCGACGGCATGGTGGCCTTGAACTGCTCGACGTTGGCCACCAGGTTGCGGTGCGACAGCGCCGCGCCCTTGGACAGCCCGGTGGTGCCGCCGGTGTACTGCAGGAAGATGAGGTCGTCGCCGGTCAGCGCCACCGGCGCGCGCGTCATCGACGCGCCTTCGCGCAACGCGTCGGCCAGCGCGATGCTGCTGCCGGCCAGCCGCGGATCGACCGGCGGCGCGGGCAGCGGCGCGGCGGTGCCGTCACCCGGGGCCACGGTGATCACGGTCTTGATGCCGGCTTGTGCCGCCACCTCGGCCAGCGTGGGCGTGGAGCCGTTGAAGATCACGATGGTCTCGCTGCCCGAGTCCTTGAGCTGGTGCACCAGCTCGCGCGGGGTGTACAGCGGGTTCACGTTCACCTGCACCGCGCCGGCGCGCAGGATGCCGATGCAGACGATGGGGAAGGCCAGGAGGTTGGGCAGCATCACGGCGACGCGGTCGCCTTTCTTCACGCCCAGGCGCTGCTGCAGCCAGGCGGCGAAGGCGGCCGACTGCCGGTCCACATCGGCAAAGCTCAGGGTCTGCCCGAAAGCCCGGAAGGCGGGCTTGTCGGCGTAGCGGCGCATCGCGTCTTCGAGCAGGTGCACCACCGACGGCCAGGCGTCGGCGTTGACGGTTTCGGGAATGCCGTTGTCGCGGTAGGTGGCGAGCCAGGGTTTGAGGGTCATGGCGGGTTGTCTCCGTGGAATGGGCCTGCCACTTTACTTGGTCACGATCTGGAAGGTGCCCGGCGCCTTGTCGATCAGGCTGAAGAAGCGCACCAGGTCGATCTTGCTGCCGTCGATCTTGAGGTCGTCACTGAGCAGGGTGTCCTTCACGCCCGCGGTGCCAGCCATCATCTTGATGAAGATGGGCTTGGTCAGCGTGAGCGTGGCGTTGGCGCTGGCGTCCGGCGGCGCCTTCTTGAAGTGCAGCACGGCGTTCTCGATCCACAGCACGTAGGAGGTCTTCAGATCGGTCAGCACCAGGTTGACTTTCAGGTCCTTGCCTTCGGCCTCGGGGCCGTTCAGGCCTGCGGCCATGGCTTCCAGGAAACGGTCGATCGGCGTGTGGTACAGCATCTCGATCAGCGCCGAGCGGTCCACGCCCTTCTTGGGCGGGCCTTCGCGCAGTTCCTGGGCGGCGGTCAGGTAGCTGTTGCGCCAGGTGGCGGCCTCGGACATGAAGCCCATCTGCTCGTAGGTGCGGGCCAGCAGGTCCTTGGCGGCCTTGTTGTCGGGTGCGCCGAACACGGCGTGGTTCAGCAGCTCGGCCGCCCAGCGGAAATCGCCCTTGTCGTAGGCCGCCTGGGCCGCGGCCACGGCCTTGTCGGCGCCACCGATCACCTCGAGGTAGCGTTTGGCGGACTCCTGCGGTGGCAGCGGGTTCAGGTTGGCCGGGTTGCCGTCGTAGGCGCCCAGGTAGAGCTGGTACACGGCCTTGACGTTGTGGCGCAGGTCGCCGTAGTAGCCGCGCGTGTTGGGGTAGCTGGCGAGCGACTTCGGCAGCTTGACCAGGTCGGCGATCTCCCGCGGGGTGTGGCCGGCGTTGGCCAGGCGCACGGTCTGGTCGTGGGTGTATTTGTAGACGTCGCGCGTCTTGGTGATGAACTCGCGGATGCGCTCCTGGCCCCAGATCGGCCAGTTGTGCTGGCCCACGTAGACCTCGGCGTCGCCGAGCTGGTCCAGCGCCTCCTGCATGTAGGTGGCCCAGCGCAGGGAGTCGCGCGCCTTGGCGCCGCGCACCGGCAGGAGGTTGTGCATGGTCTGCGCCAGGTTCTCGGCGCCGCCGTAGACCTTGTACTCGGGCACGGAGAAGGTCATCTCGGCCGGGGCCTCGGCGCCGGGCACGTTGTGGAACACCACGCGCACGCCGTCCAGCACCAGCTCCTGCGTCGGCTTGGTGATGAGCTGGGTGGGCTCCAGGATGCCGATCGCCCCGTAGGACACGTTCTTGCCCAGGCCGGTGTCGACGGCGGCTTTGGGGCCGGGCGGCAGGTTCTTGCCGAACTGGTACATCGAGCGGCGCGCCATGGCGGTGCCGACCAGGATGTTCTCGCTGGTGGCTTCCTCCATGAAGCCTTCGGACGCGATCACGGGGATCTTGCGCTCCGCCACTTCCTGGGGCGTGACCACGCCGAGCGCGCCGCCGAAGTGGTCGGCATGGCTGTGGGTGAAGACCAGTGCCGTGACCGGCTTGTTGCCCAGGTGCTTGCGCGCAAAGGCCATCGCGGCGGCCGAGCTTTCGCGCGATGTCAAGGCATCGACGACGATCCAGCCGGTCTTGCCGTCGATCAGCGTGATGTTCGAGATGTCGAAGCCGCGCAGCTGGTGCACGCCGTCGCGCACCTTGTACAGGCCGACGCCCTTGTTCAGCGTGGCGTGGCGCCACAGGCTGGGGTTGACGGTGGCCGGTGCCTTGCCGTCGATGAACTTGTAGGCGTCGAAGTCGATCAGCACCGTGGTGCCGTCGGCCGCCATGATCTTGCCTTCGGGCGCGGCGATGAAGCCGCGTTTGGCGTCTTCGAAGTCCAGCGGGTCGGCCAGGTTGAGTTCCTGGGCGATCAGTTCATTGGCCTTCTGCGTGGCTGTCTCGGCGTCGCCGGCCGTGCCGCCGACACCGGTGTTCTTGCCGCAGCCGCCAAGGGCCAGCAGGGTGATCAGCAGCGCGCTGCCAAGGGTCTTGTTCATGGGAGTCTCCTGTCGTTGGAATGGATGGTTCACACGGATTCGCCTTCAAACGTATAACTTCGTTGCTTCGCCTCGCCGTGCTACAGCACTGTCTTCGGCTTCGCGCCTTGTTCTACGCTTGAATGCAAACCCGTATCAGGCGTTGGAACGGAGCAGGTCAGCGAGCTTTTCGCCGATCATGATGCTGGGGGCATTGGTGTTTCCACCGATGAGGGTGGGCATGATGGACGCGTCGGCGACACGCAGGCCCCGGACGCCGCGCACGCGCAGCCGCGCATCGACCACCGCCATCGGGTCGCTGTCGGGGCCCATCTTGCAGCTGCCCACCGGGTGGTATTGGGTGTCGGCCCGGTTGCGGATGTCCTGCGCCATGGCGGCCGCGTCGTCGGCGCGCACCGGGTAGAGCATCTTGCCGCGGATGGGGTCGAAGGGCTTTGACTCCAGGATGCGCTGCTGCATCTGCCCGCCTTTGACGAGAATCTGCAGGTCGCGCTCGTCCGCCAGGAAGTTCGGGTCGATCAGCGGCGCGTCGTGCGGGTTGGCGCTGGCCAGGCTCACGGTGCCGCGGCTGTGCGGGCGCAGCAGGTCGACGTGGCAGGAGATGCCGTGGCCCAGGTGCAGCTTGCGCGCGTGGTCGTCGACGATGCCCAGCACGAAAACGAGCTGCAGGTCCGGCACCGCCACGTCGGGCGCGGAGCGCAGGAAGGCGCCGCAGGTGGCGATGGAGCTGGTGATCACGCCGGTGCGCTGGTTCTTCCATTCGAGCATGGCGCCGGTGACCCGGGCCGAACCGCGCAGCGAGACGCCGAAGGTGTCGGTGTGGCTGGGCACGCGCCAAGTCTGCACGTAGTCGATGTGATCCTGCAGGTTCCTGCCCACGCCCGGCAGCTCGTGCATTACCGGCACACCCACCTTCTGCAGTTCATCGGCCGGGCCGATCCCAGAGAGCAGCAACAACTGCGGTGAGCCAAAGGCGCCGGCCGACAGGATCACCTCGCGCCGCGCCTTCACCGTCTGCAAGGCGCCGCCCTGGTGGTAGGCCACGCCCGTGGCGCGTCGGCCCTCCAGCGTCACCTTGGCCGATACGGCGTGGGTGATCACCTTGAGGTTGGGCCGCGACAGGTTGGGTGTGAGGAAGGCCTTGGCCGCGCTGCAGCGCTCACCGTTCTTGTGCGTGACCTGGTACTGGAACGCGCCCGCCTGCTCCGCGCCGTTGTAGTCCGGGTTGAGCGCGATGCCGTTGGCCGCGGCGGCCTGCAGGAACAGCTCGTTGACCGGGCTCTGGTGCGCCTGGTAGGTCACGTTCAGCGGCCCGCCCTGGCCGTGGAATTCATTCTGGAACTGCTCGTTGTGCTCCGAGTGCCTGAACAGCGGCAGCACGTCGTCGTACGACCAGCCGGGGTTGCCCAGCGAGGCCCAATGGTCGTAGTCCCACCGGTTGCCGCGCACGTAGAGCATGGCGTTGATCGAGCTGGAGCCGCCCAGGGTCTTGCCCCGCGGCTGGTAACCCTTGCGGCCGTTCAGGCCCGGCTGGGGCACGGTCTCGTAGGCGTAGTTGTTGATCTTGGTGGGCACCATCGCCACCACGCCGGCGGGCGCGTGGATCAGCACGCTGTTGTCCGGGCCACCGGCTTCGAGCAGGCAGACCGTCACGGCCGGGTCCTCGCTCAGGCGCGCGGCCAGCACGCAGCCGGCCGAGCCGGCGCCGACGATGACGTAATCGAAAGTCTGGGGGGGCATGAATGTCTCCGGTTGAAGGACACCCTCTGTGGGGCGCATTGCCGGATGATCGGCGCTGCGTTACTATTTGTCCAATGCATTCGAAACATTGATTCGATAACTGGAAATCATTCATGGAACTGCGCCAGCTGCGCCACCTCATCGCCGTGGTCGAGCATGGCAGCTTCAGCCGGGCCGCCGAGGCGGTGCACCTGACGCAGCCGGCCTTGTCGCGCAGCATCCAGGCGCTGGAGGCCGAGGTGGGCGCGGCGGTGCTGGAGCGCAACCGCGGCGCGATCGAGCCCACCGACGTCGGGCGCCTGCTGCTCACCCACGCGCGCCAGCTCGACAGCGCCACGCGCGACCTGGAGCGCGACATCGCCCTGACCCAGGGCCTGGAGTTGGGCGAGCTGCGCATCGGAGTCGGGCCGTACGGCGGCTCGGCGCTGGTGGGGCCGGCGATCGGCCAGCTCAACCGCGCCCACCCTGGCCTGCGCCTGAAGACCGTGCTGGCGCCGTGGCAGGAGCTGCCGGACCGGGCCCGTGCGCGTGACGTGGACCTGATCGTGCTCGAGCTCAGCCAGGTGCAGCAGATGGACGACTTCGCGGTGCAGGCCTTGCGCGAGCACGGCATGGTGGTGGTTTGCCAGCCGCGGCACCCGCTGACGCGACTGGCCGCGCCCACGCCGGCCGAGGTGTTCAGCTACCCGCTGGTCGGCCCCAGCGTCACCCCCGCGCAGGCGGCGATGCTGCAAAAGCTTCTGCTCGCCAGCGCAGTCGGCCGGCAGCCCCGGCGCAGCCTGATGGCGGTCGAATGCGACCTCTCGGGCATGCTCAAGGACGTGTTGCGCCACAGCGATGCCATCTCGCTGATGCCGGCGTTCATGGTGGCGGCCGAGGTGGCGTCCGGCCAGCTGGCGTGCCTGCCCGGCATCGAACTGGACCTGCGGGTGCGCTTTGGCTGCGCGTGGCTGAAAGCGCGCACGCTGTCGCCGGTGGCGGCGCGCTTCATGGAGCTTCTGGCCGCACACGACCACAGCCTGGCACCCGCGGCGGCCGCGCCGGCCTGACGCGGGCGCCGCGGCGCGTTCAGGGGCAATTTATTGGCAAAAACCGGCCGTTCCCAGCGCCGGATGGCCACAAGGCGCTATGCTTTTTTCAGTTCGTCGGGCGCCGCCGGGCCTCGCGCCGTGCCACCCACAGTGTGGCGGTCGCGATCACCGCGCCACCGAGCAGCGTGCTGGCGGTGGGCAGGTCACTGAACAGCAGCCAGCCCATCAGGGCCGACCACAGCAGGTCGAGAAACTTGGCCGATTGCGTGCTCGAAATGTCGGCCACCTGGTACGAGCGCGTCAGGCAGTAGTGGCCGGCGCTGCCGAGCACCCCGCAGGCCAGGAAACCCGCCCATTGCCAGGGCGTGGGCGCCTGCCAGCCCGGCACGGCCAGCGGCATGCTCAGCACCGTCACGGTGATGGCCTGCCACAGCAGGATGGTGCCGGCGGTCTCGTAGCGCGTGAGCGCCTTGGTGACCAGAAACGACGCCGCGAACAGCGGCGCCGAGCCCAGCATCACCAGGTGCCACAGGCCACCGCCGCCATGGCCGATCGACAGCTTCGGGCCCACCACGATCAGCACGCCGGCAAATCCCAGGCCCACGGCCACCCAGCGCTCCCAGTGCATCGGCTCCTTGAAGAACAGCCAGGCGCCGACCATGATGAACAGCGGCCCGGTGAATCCGATCGCGGTCATGTCGGCCAGCGGGATGCGCGGCAAGGCCCAGAACCAAAGCACCAGCCCGGCGGTGTGCAGCGCGCCGCGGATGAACTGCCCGCGCACCGACCTGGGCCACCAGGCTCGCAGGCTGCGGCTGTGCGCCACCAGTGGCAGCAGCACCAGCAGGCCGAACAGGTAGCGCAGGAACTGCGCCTGAAACGGGTCCAGGTGCAGTGCCAGCGCGCGCATCAGCGCGTTGAGCACGCACGGATAGGAAATTCAACCGCAAAGCTCGGGATGGCAAAGAATCAATGAGTGAAGGGCAAGTTCTGTGAGAGGAATCTTGTCTCGGGAGAGAAGCGGGTGGTTCTTGGGAATGGCGATAGCAGGGCGATCAGTCCAGACGACTTCCTTGACGAACCCCTCGTCCAGCCCGGCATGCACGGTGAAGCCAGCGTCGATCTGGCCGTACCCCAATGCTTTGACCATTTCGCTGACGGTCATTTCGACGATCTGGACCTCGGTCAGCGGTGCTTTCTCGCGGCAGAGGGCCAGCAGTCGGATCAGTCGCGGTTGTGCGAGGCTGTCGGTCAGGCCAATACGCAGCCGTCCCCGGTATCCTGATGCCGCAGCATGCACACGAGTCCGCGCACCTTCCATGAAGGTGAGCATGCGATGCGCCTCCTCACGGAAAACTTCACCGGCCCACGTCAGCCGGATGCGTCCCTTGGTGCGTTGGAACAGATGAGCGCCCAGCTCTGTTTCCAGTTCCTTGATGGCCCGAGAGAGGGGGGAGGGTTCGATATGAACTCTGGCCGCCGCCCGCGAAAAGCTGAGCTCTTCAGCGACGACCAGGAAGTAGTGCAGGTGACGTATCCTCATAGTACAGCAGCCTCCTTACTGTGCTGTGGGGGGGGGGCGTAGGGGCAGAACGCCATCATTTGAGAATCGGTCATTGAGTTTCCTTGGTGATTTCTGGCCCTTGCCTGGTTGCAACTGAACCAGAGATTGGGGCTGACTACCGATGACAATTCGCAAGGGTCCCCTCAATGAGGAGTACCATCTGTCAGGAATGAGCGCTGTATCGCAGTTGGGGCTGTAGCAGTGAGCCGATGAAGCAGGCAGGGCTGGGGGCTAGGCCTGTGCCTGCAAGACCTCACACGCGGAGAATGGTGGGCCGGTAGCGGACGTCAGTAGCTGTCCCAGGGCCGTCTTGGAATAAAAATTGGCGTGGGGGTTGCCTGGCAGTCCAAACAAGGCCATAATTGCGTCCGCTGCTTAGGCAGCAGAAGCGGAAAACCTTTTTAAATCAAAAGGTTAGAGGCTAGGCTCTAGTCTCGTTTCCCGCTCCAGTTTATACGGGCCGTTTAAGCGGCCCGTTTGTTTCAAGGCTGAGTAGCAGAGTGGTTATGCACCGGATTGCAAATCCGTGAACGCCGGTTCGATTCCGACCTCAGCCTCCAAACATTAAAGCCCGGTAAATCAATGATTTCCGGGCTTTTTTGTTGGGGATGCAGGCGCCCTTGGCGCTTGTTAGGCCGGCCGATGGGCTATATAGTCCACCCCCAGCGCATGCTCCAGGCATGCGTAGCGCTACCGCCCGAATGGCGAAATCGGTAGACGCAGGAGACTTAAAATCTCTCGCCAGCAATGGCGTGCCGGTTCGAGTCCGGCTTCGGGCACCACTTTCGCCGGTAGGCGCGCGTTTTTGCCTGTCGGTCTGCTTCCGGTGGCTGGTTAACCCGCTTGCCGGTTTAACAGCCCTCCTGCCGGGAGTCCCGTATGTCCCAGATGTCGATCGAATCCTTTGATGACCTTCTCTTGCTGGCCCGCCAGCAGCCTGATCCGCAGCGTCTGCTGTTCGTGTTTACTCAGCCGGAGCTACCGGAAGGGCATACCGCCGAGCAGGCGGAGCGCTTTGCGGCGGGTGCGGGTGGCCATCTGGCCCCGGTAGTCTGTGTGGATAAGACGCCCGAGGAGTTGAGCAGCTTCGCCGCCCTGGTTGAGGAGTCACAACAGGCTGCCCAGGACTGGGTGGTGATGTTTGTTGCCGCGCTGTCTGGTCAGGCTGGCGTGGGGCCGGGAGAGGAGCAGGTCGAGCAGTCGTTGCGTTATATGGTCGAGGGGATTCGTACTGGGCGAGTCGCCAGCTTCCTTGCTTTTGATCGGCAGGGCAGTTTGTTGCAGTTAAGCAATGGCTGATCAGCTGGCCAGGTTGAGGCGGTTGCGACCGTTGCGCTTGGCCTGATACAGCGCCTGATCGGCTCGCTGTTGCAGTCCGTCAGCGGACTCGCCGGCTTGTAGCGTGGCGCAGCCCAGGCTGATCGACATCTGCAGGGCCTGCCCCTGGAACACCACTTGCAGATTGTGTACGGCCTGGCGCAGGCGTTCTCCGACCATCGCCGCGACCTCGCTGCTGGTGTTCGACAGCAGCACCAGAAATTCTTCGCCACCATAGCGAAATACCATATCGATGTTGCGCAGGCTGGCCTTCAGTACGCCAGCTACTTCGCGCAAGGCCTCGTCGCCCACGCTGTGACCGTAGTTGTCATTGATGCGCTTGAAGTGGTCGATATCCACCATCAGTACTGACAGCGGCTGGCTGCTGCGCTTGGCTATGTCCACTTCGCGCTGCAGGGCCTGATTCATGGCGATGCGGTTGCCGGTCTGGGTCAGCGGGTCGCGCAGGGCGCTGAGCACAGCTTCCCGATACAGCAGGGCATTGCGCAGCGGGAACAGCAGGCAGCTGAGCAGGGTTTCCAGTTGTGCCAGTTCGCCTTCATCAAAACGCAGGGCACGCCGGAAGGTGAGGTCGCCCAGGTACTGGCCGTCATGGCTGAGACGATAGGCTGCCGAATGTGGCGCACGCTGGCCCAGCTCAATACGCAAGTCATCGTTGCTGTGTTGATAGCAGAGTGCGTCCAGGGGCACCAGGCGCTGTACCTCCTGGAAGAACAGGCCCAGGATGCGCTCGGCTTCCAGGCTGGTCTGCAGTTGCATGTTCAGTTGCCGACGCAGTTCGCCCAGGGTCACCGGTTTGGGAGAGGGGCGACGCTTGCCGGCAAAGCCCAGGCGTTGGAGCTTGGCGGCATCGAAGTCGATGGTGTTGCTGCGGGTGGGCGTCGGCATGGTCGCTAACCTCTAACGCGTAATGCGATGGTGAGGTTGTTTAAGCGATTTCCATGCCAATTATATTATTCGTTTTAAATCAATAAGATACGTTTGCTGTTGGCGATTTTCTCGAATGCCGCGCCGGCAGTCTGGCGCTTGTTGGCGGCAATCCATTGCCGCATTTCGCACCGGTGACGGAAAGCCGTCACCAAGGTTGCTTATTGCGCGTTGAGCGCCTGGCCGTTGATGCCCTGGCTATCCGGCCCCATGAGATAGAGGTACAGCGGCATGATGTCTTCCGCCGCGGGGTTGCTGGCCGGGTTTTCGCCGGGATAGGCCAGGGCGCGCATGTCGGTTCGGGTAGCGCCTGGGTTGATGCTGTTGGCGCGCACCTGGCTGATTCCCTCGACCTCGTCAGCCAGTACCTGCATCAAGCCTTCGCAGGCAAACTTGGAGACGGCATAAGCCCCCCAATAGGCGCGTCCCTGACGACCGACACTGCTTGAGGTGAAGACGACCGAGGCGTCTGCGGAGAGCTTAAGCAGCGGCAGCAGGGTGCTGGTGAGCATGAAGGCGGCGTTGACGTTGATCTGCATGACGCGCATGAAGTTGTCGCCGGACAACTGCTCCAGCGGCGTGCGCGGGCCGAGGATCGCGGCATTGTGCAACAGACCGTCGAGGCGGCCGAATTCGTTCTCGATCATTGCCGCCAGTTCGTCGTACTGGTGCGCCAGGGCGGTTTCCAGGTTGAACGGAATGACTGCCGGCTGCGGGTAACCAGCCTCTTCGATTTCGTCGTAGAGGTGGTTGAGGCTTTCTTCGGTCTTGCCCAGCAGCAACACCGTCGCACCGTGGGCAGCGAACGCCTTGGCGGCAGCGGCACCGATGCCACGGCCGGCGCCGGTGACCAGAATGACCCGGCCTTTAAGCAGGTCGGGGCGGGCAACGTAGTCAAACATGCGGGGCAATCCTCTGGAAACGGGGGCGGACAGTGCGTGGCGGGCGGCCATCATAAATGAAAAAGCCCCGTTTTTCAGGCGGGGCTTGAGCCGTTCTGCGCTGGATCAGGGCTCGATGATGTTGAAGTTGAAGTTGCCCTGCGGTTTGTCGAGCAGCTGGAAGAACTCCAGCAGAGACAGGCGGCTGCCTTCGATGCTCAGTTCATCGGAGAACAGCGTGTCCTTGAGCCCGGCACCGCCGGTGACCAGCTTGAGAAACAGCGGTTTGGTCAGATTGACCGTGGCATCAGCCCCGGCCACCGGAGCCGCTATGCGGTGGTGCAGCACGGCGTTCTCAACCTGCAGGACATGATTTTCCTTGAGGTCGGTGAAGTTGAAGTTGATCAGCAGCTGTTTCCCATCGGCACGCGGGCCATTGAGGCTGGCCGCCATCGAGGCAAAGAACAGCGGCAAAGGGGTTTCTTCCAGCAGGCGGGCGATCTCGCCGAGGCTGATCACTTTTGTGGGCGGCCCGTTGCGCAGTTCATAGGCGCCGGTCAGATAGACGTCGCGCCAGGGGCCGGACTCAGCCTGATAGCCGAGCTGGTCATAGGTCTTGGCCAGCAGTTCACGGGCCGCCTGATTGTCCGGCTGGGCAAACACCAGATGGTTGAGCAGTTCTGCGGTCCAGCGGTACTGGCCTTTATCGTATGACTGCTGGGCAATGCCCAGTACCTTGTCGGCGCCGCCGATGGCTTCGACGTAAGCGGCGCCTGCTTCGGCGGGCGGCAGTGGATTGAGGTTGGCCGGGTTGCCGTCATACCAGCCGAAATAGGCCTGATAAACCGCTTTGGCGTTGTGGCTGACGGTGCCGTAGTAGTCGCGGTTGGCAAAGTTCTTCTCCAGCGTGGAGGGCAGCTTGAGTTCGGCGGAGATTTCCTTCGGCGTGTAGCCGGCGTTGGCCAGGCGCAGGGTCTGGTCATGGATGAACTTGTAGGTGTCGCGCTGGCTCTTGAGGAAGCTGTTGATGCGTTCCTTGCCCCATACCGGCCAGTGGTGGCTGCCGAAATACACCTCGGCGTCCTGGCCGAACAGGGTGATGGCTTCGTCGATGTAGCCACTCCACTTCAGCGCGTCGCGTACCTTGGCGCCGCGCAGGGTGTAGAGGTTGTGCAGGGTGTGGGAGACCACCTCGGCGCCGCAGAATGCCTTGTACTGCGGGATGTAGAAGGTCATCTCTGCCGGTGCTTCCGAGGCCGGGGTGTACTGGAAGACCATTTCCACGCCGTCGACATCGATGCGCTGGCCGGTCTTGCTGACGATCTCGGTGGGTTCGAGGATGCCGATGTCGCCGCCGAACGTTTGCTGCTTGCCCAGGCCGGTGTCCACGTGCCCGGTGGCCGAGCGCGGCAACCGGCTGCCGTACATGTACTGGGCGCGGCGCTGCATGGTCGGACCGGCGAGGATGTTCTCGCTGGAGGCTTCTTCCATGAAGCCCTCGGGCGCGATCACCTGCAGGTGTTCGCGTTCGGCGTCGCTGAGCACCCCGTCGATGCCGCCGAAGTGGTCGATGTGGCTGTGGGTGAAGATGATTGCCGAGATCTTCTGATCGCCCAGTTGCTCGCGGGCGAAGGCCAGTGCGTTGCGGGCGGTAGGGGCGGTGGTCAGCGGGTCCACCAGAATCCAGCCGGTCTTGCCCTGGATCAGCGAGATGTTGGCCAGGTCGAAACCGCGAAGTTGGTAGACCCCCTTGGTCACCTCGAACAGGCCGTTGATGTTGTTCAGCTTGGCCTGCCGCCACAGGCTGGGATTGACGCTGTCAGGGGCGTCGCCCTCGATGAAGGCATAGTCCTCCATGTTCCACAGGACCCGGCCATTGGCATCGGTGACCTTGAGCGGTTTCTGGCTGGCAATCAGGCCGCGGCTGGCGTCCTCGAAGTCCTGCTGGTCGCCGAGCGGCAGTGATTCGGCTACCGCACCGTTGGCGGCTGCCGTTGCAGCGCTGGCCGCCGAGCCGGTGCGGGCCGAGGCTTGTTGGTCGTCGCCACAGCCGCCGAGGATCAGTGCCAGGCCGAGCATGGCAAGGTGGGGGAGATGGGTTTGCATTGTCGTTGCTCTCCAGGGATATGTGGCAGCAATCATACCACTAATTTTTCGTCTGGAGAAAGCCGTGCCGGGGTGGCGGCTAGCAGCCGCACAGTGCGCGATCAAGCACCGCGCGCAGTTCCAGCGGATGATCAACCAGCACATCGGCGCCCCAATGGGCCGGATTGTCGTCCGGATGAATGTAGCCCCAGCTGACGGCGGCGGTGCGGGTGCCGGCGGCGCGGCCGGATTCGATATCGCGCAGGTCATCGCCGACGAAGAGGATTTCTTGCGGCTGCAGCCCCAGTTGCTGGCAGGCCAGCCGCATGGGCTCCGGGTCCGGTTTGGTGTTTTTCACGTGGTCGGGGCAGATCAGCAGGGCTGAGCGGGAGGCCAGGCCCAGTTGCTGCATGATCGGCTCGGCAAAGCGCACAGGCTTGTTGGTCACCACGCCCCAGCGCAGGTTGGCTTTTTCGATATCGGCCAAACGGATAGGAAATTCAACCGCATGAGGCCAAGTATGGCACGAGTTTTGGGCC
>ERZ761602.6546-NODE-6546-length-12920-cov-3.930820_pt1 | contig 12920 bp, 9 predicted proteins | sample MGYA00512165_ERZ761602 | MGnify/ENA primary metagenome ERZ761602 (study PRJEB28899, sample SAMN02445085) | bioreactor sludge metagenome | biome: EBPR sludge; isolation source: Thorneside wastewater treatment plant | place: Australia: Brisbane, Thorneside...
GAGCAGCATCTCGCACTGCTTGTAGGCGACGAGGCCCGGATTGAGCACGGGCACCTCCAGCCGCTCGCTGAGGTAGCGATGCGACTGGTGCATCGTCGTGGAGCCGAGCACGATCACGTCGGCGCCGTCCTCGTCGATCGCTTTGCGGCATTCGGCTTCGAGCAGCGCGAACACCGAGTCTTCCTTGCCGGAGAGAAGCTCCTGCGTGTCCGGCCGGACGCCGATGTCACGCACCGAGGCGAGGCGATCACCGAGCCCGGTTTCGAGCGCGAGCTTGTCGTAGATCCAGCGCCAGCGCGGCCACATGGTGACGACCGAGAAGCGCTTGCCGAGATCGGCGGCGAGGTGGAACGACGCGCGGCCCGGACCCGTGACCGGGATGCTCAGCCGCGAGCGCAGCGCCGCGAGGCCGGAATCGCTCATGCTGTTGAGGCAGATCGCGGCATAGCCTTCCTGCTCGGCGCGGATGCCCGCTTCAAGGCAGAAGGCGTCGGCGAGCGTCGCTTCGAACTGCGAATCGAGGCAGGTGGTGCCTGCGCGGATGCCGGTGAAATCGACTGCGATTCCCGGCCGCACGAGGCCCGGCGGCATCTGCGCGGCGAAGCCGGCGACAGCCTCCGGCGGCAGCGGAACGGGCACGATGATCTTGATGCGGATGTCCGGCACGCGGCGGTTCCTTCTTTAGGCTTCAGTGCGCGCGGCGCGCGGTGGACGCGGCGGGATAGAGCTTCAGGCTGATCTCGCGCGCGTGCTCGGCGAGCGCCCGCGCGATGTCCGGAAGGTCCGCAGGCGCGAAGACTGAGGCGGGGGCGGAGGTCGAAAGCGCGGCGACCACCTTGCCGTTCCGCCCCGTGATCGGCACGGCGACGCAGCGCAGGTCATCGAAAATCTCGCAGTCGTCGATCGCATAACCCTGGCGCCGGACCTGTTCGAGTTCGCGTGCGAGGTGCGCGGCCTCCGTGATCGTGTTGACGGTAAGCGGCACGAACGGACCTTCCGCGATGTAGGCGCTCCGCTCCGGGCACGGCAGCGCCGAGAGCAGCACCTTGCCGAGGCCCGAGCAATAGGCTTCGAGCTGGCTGCCGATCTGCGTCGGCATCCGATGCGACTTGCGCGCCATCTTGGCGATGTACGTCACCATATAGTCATCGTCGAGCATACCAACGTGCGCCGTGTGCCCCAGCGTCTGGATGATCCGGCGCAGTGCGGGCTCGGCGGCGGCGGCGAGGAGCTTGTCGGGCGCCGCCGTTCGCGCGAGGTCGACGAGGCCCATGCCAAGGCGGTATTCGCCGGGCGCAGTGTGCACGATCACGCCCAGCGTTTCGAGCGTTGCGAGCAGGCGGTGCGCCGTCGCCACCGAAAGTCCGCACTCCGCCGCCATCGACGGCAGGCTCTGGCAGCCGCCGTTCAGCGCCAGCTGCGATAGCAACGAGAATGCCCTGTCCACAGACTGAATCCGGGGTGTCGCCACTGCTCCCATCCCTCCCTTGCTCCATCGCGAAGTGTGATTCGCACCGCTCTGCGAACCCCCGCGAATCCCGTCCCACCGTTTTTTGAAGATTTAAGCGAAAATATATCGAATGTCGATTGAACTTCGATGTAACGTAAATCCGTACTTTGCGAACCCACGGTTTTCCGCGTATCTCAGATAATGAGAGCCAGGCCGTCAGGCGCTTTGACAGCCTGCCCGGCCCCGCACATCCTCATCATCAGGACCGAAGCCGCCGATAAAACGGGCGGTCGGGACAGGGAGCAGCCGGCTGAGATCGGAAGGTCTCGGGGCCGGCACATGTGGTGGGAATGAGGAGGGGGACGGAATGAAAAGCATGTCGATGTTTCGGGCCGGTGTCGCGTTTGCGGCGCTCGCCCTGCCGCTCGGTACGGCCGCCGCGCAGGATGCGCAGCCGGAAGCGCCGGAGACCTTCGGCGAGATCGTCGTGACCGCACAGCGCCGCGCGCAGTCGCTTCAGGATGTCGGCATCTCGGTCGCCGCCTTTGCGGGCGAGGAGCTGAAGTCGCTCGGCGTCGAGTCGAGCCTCGAGATCGCCCGGCTCACGCCCGGCGTGCACATCTCGGGCAATGTCGGCGGCCAGAACAGCCAGTTCACGATCCGCGGCGTCACGCAGAACGACTTCAACGATGCCATCGAGGCGCCGGTCGCCGTGTACGTCGACGATGGCTACATCCCCAATCTTCAGGGCCAGACCTTCGGCCTGTTCGACCTCGAACGCGTCGAGGTGCTGAAAGGCCCGCAGGGCACGCTCTTCGGGCGCAACGCTACCGGCGGCCTCGTGCACTACGTGATCAAGAAGCCTTCGGACACGCTCGAAGGTTCGATCGACGGCACCTACGGGCGCTTCAATCAGGTGCGCATCGAGGCCGCGATCGGCGGGCCGCTTTCCGAAACGGTGAGCGCACGCGTGTCGGTGTTCTACAACCGGCACGACGAGATCTGGAAAAACATCTATCCGTCGGGCGCTGCCGCAGGCGCACCGCTCAACCTCGGTCAGGAAGTCTCGCCCTGCTGCGAGGACGAGTGGAACGACGACACGCTCGCGGGCCGCGCGCAGCTCCAGTTCAAGAGCGACCGCCTGACCGTTCGCCTCGTCGGCGCGGCTGCCCGCCAGCATCTCTCGACCGGGCCTTACACGCAGGCCGCGACGGTGCCGGTGGTCGACTCTCTCGGCCGCGTCATCAACGCGATCTACGCGGGCCCGAACGAAACGCGCGTCGGCATCGATCACAACGGCAACAATTACACGGCCTTCGCCGGCGCACCGGCAACCCGCCTTCCGGGTGCGGACTGGTTCGGCTTTATCGCCCCCGATCCTTCGAAGCGTCTGGTTTCCAAGGATTTCGCGCAGTCCGATCTCAACCGCACCGAAAGCTGGAACGGCGCGCTGCACCTCGATTATGAATTCGACGGCGCGACGCTGGTTTCGATCAGCGATTACAAGAAGTTCACCAAGAACTTCAGCATGGACGTCGAAGCCTCGCCGCTCAGCCTCGTCGAATACGGCACCAAGGCGGACACGCGCAGCTTCACGCAGGAAATTCGCCTGACCGGCAGCAGCGACACGCTCGACTGGACCGTGGGCGCCTATTACCTCGACATCGATGCGAAATCCTCGAACGGCTTTCTCGCGCCCGCCTACTCGATCTATTCGAGCCTGCTCGGCGCGACGGAGACGGGTATCGATCTCGTCAACACCTTCCGCCTGAAGACGCAGTCGGGGTCGATCTTCGGTCAGGTCGAATACAAGTTTGCGCCGCAGTGGACGTTCATCGTCGGCGGCCGCCTGATCCGCGAGCATCAGGAGTATGATTTCGCCTCGAACGGCATCGTCGACGAAGACCCATACCGGATCGACACGGGTACGATCCTGTTCCCGCTGCAGCCCTCGTTCGCCGACAAGCGCACCAAGACGCTGTGGGCGGGCAAGGCGCAGATCGAATTCCGCCCGAACGACGATCTGCTGCTCTACGCGGGCATCAACCGCGGCGTGAAGGGCGGCAGCTACAACGCCAAGCTGCCCGACGGCACGCCGCCGCTCGACCCGAGCGACATCCCGTACAAGCCCGAAGTGCTGCTGTCGTACGAAGGCGGCTTCAAGTCGACGCTGATGGACGGGCGAGCGACGTTCAACGGTTCGGTCTATTACTACGATTATTCGAACTACCAGGCGTTCACCTTCTCGAACGTGTCGGGCTTCGTTCAGAACCGCGACGGGCGCACGTACGGCGCCGAGGCTGACGTTGCGCTCAGGCCGACGCCCGGCCTTGAAATCGGCCTCGCCGCATCGGTGTTCAACGCGCGGGTGAAGAACGTGCAGATCGCGCCGGGCGTGTTCGAAACCGTGCGGCCGACGTTCGCGCCGCAGACCCAGCTTTCGGGCCGCATCAGCTATGAACTGCCGACCGACGTGTTCGGCGGCGCGCTCACCATCGGTGTCGACGGCAATTATTCGTCGAGCTTCTACCACAACATCCGCAACTTCGATGCGAACAAGATCGATGGCTATGCACTGTTCAACGCCCGGGTCAGCTGGACGGATGCAAGCGAGGCGTATCGCATCTCGGCGTTCGTGAACAACTTCACCAACAAGACATACAAAACGGTGGGTTACGATCTCTCGACGCTCTGCGGCTGCACCGAGGAGTCCTATGGGCGCCCGCGCTGGTGGGGGCTGAGCATGGGTTACAGCTTCCGCTGAGGTCCGGTTTCCGGGGGCGGGCAGGGAGACCGCCTGCCCCCGGAAAGCCGCGGTCCAGCGGTTTTTTTGTACCCATTAAATTGAAAGTCTATTGATTTTTTATTGTGAATCGAGTGATCATGAATCGGCCGTTGCGGTGGATGCGGATCACGTCATGCGGAGGGATACGGTGGCTTCAATTCATATCGACCTGCTTGGAACGGAAACCCGGTTCGTGGACACGGGCCGTTTCCGCACGCGCATCATCACGGTCGAAAACGACAAGCCGCCGCTCATCCTCCTGCACGGCGGCGGCGGCCACGCGGAAACCTATTCGCGCAACATGATGCGGCTTGCCGAATATTGCCGTCCGATCGCGATGGATTTCATCTGGCACGGCATGTCGTCGGCGCCCGCGTTCTCGGACAAGGCGCCGAACGAAGACGGCAACTGGCTCGACCAGTTCACCGCGCAGGTGCTCGATCTGATGGATCATCTCGGCATCGAGAAGGCGGCCATCGAAGGGGAATCGCTCGGCGGCTGGATTGCGTATGACATGGCCGTCAATCACCCGGAGCGGACCTCGAAGGTCATCCTCAACACCACGTGGGGAATGAGCCTCGATCCCACGAAGGTGCACGAAGGTGATGCCGATCTCGATGCGCTGCGCGAAACCTCGGTGAATGCGCTGCTCAATCCCACGCGCGAATTGCTGCGCAAGCGTCTCGAATGGCTGATGCCGCTCGGCGGCGTTACCGAAGAGCTCGTCGATCTGCGCATGGCGCTGTGGTCGATCCCGCAAACGCGCGATGCGCTCATCGAATATTACAAGCGGCTGTTCGCGCCGAACATCGGCGAATTCTATTTCACTGAGGACGAGATCCGGAAGATCACCTGCCCGACACTCGTGCTCTGGACCGACAAGAACCCGATCCACGGGGAAGACGCAGCCGATCGGCTCGCAGAGATCATTCCGGGCGCACAGAAGCACATCATGCGGGGCTGCGCGCACTGGCCGCAATGGGAGCGGCCCGAGGAACACGATGCGGTGGTGGGAGCCTTCATGCAGGCGTGAGCATGAACTCAATTCCGAGGGAGACGACACGATGAACGAAGCAACACCGATCCGCCGCCGCCAGACCGTGCGGCTGAACGAGATCAGCGACAAGCGCATGAACGACCAGAAGCTGCAGGGGCAGTATCAGCCCTACAAGGATGCGGCCTGGGGTTTCATCAACCACTGGTATCCGGCGCTGTTCAGCGAGGAACTGCCCGAAGAGGGCGTGGAAGGTATCCAGATCTGCGGCATCCCGATCGTGTTGCGCCGCGTCGACGGCAAAATCTATGCGCTGAAGGATCAGTGCGTGCACCGCGGCGTTCGGCTGTCGGCAAAGCCGATGTGCCTCACCAAGAAGAGCATCAGCTGCTGGTATCACGGTTTCACGTTCGATCTTGAATCGGGCAGGTTGACGACGATCATCGCCAACCCTGGCGACAAGCTCATCGGCGATACCGGGATCACCACCTATCCGGTGGAAGAGAAGGGCGGGATGATCTTCGTCTTCGTGCGCGAAGACGATTTTCCCGATGAAGATGTGCCGCCGCTCGCATCCGACCTGCCGGTGCGCTTCCCAGACAGCAGCGAGCGTTTCCCGCATCCGCTGTGGCCCGCGTCGCCGAGCATTCTCGATGAGGATGCCGTGGCGCTCGGCATCCACCGCACGGGGGAGACCAACTGGCGGATCGCGTGCGAGAACGGTTTCGATAACGCGCACATCCTCGTCCACAAGGACAACACGATCGTGCAGGCGATGAATTGGGTGCTGCCGCTCGGCCTGCTGCCGACGTCGGACGACGCCATCACGCTGATCGAGGACGAAAACGGCCCCAAGGGCCTGATGCAGTGGCTGTTCACCGACAAGTGGGCGCCGGTTCTTGAGAACGAGGAACTGGGTCTGAAGGTGGAAGGCGTCAACGGCCGCTTCTACCGCACGTCGGTGGTGCTGCCGGGCTGCCTGATGGTCGAAAACTGGCCCGAGGAGCACGTCGTTCAATACGAATGGTACGTGCCGATCACGGACGACCTCTACGAATATTGGGAAGTGCTCGTGAAGGTGTGCCGCACCGACGAGGAACGGGCGAAATTCAAGTATCGCTTCGACCGCGTCTACGTGCCGCTCTGCCTCAACGGCTTCAACGACTGCGATCTCTACGCCCGCGAGGCGATGGAGGAATTCTACGCGGACGGCACCGGCTGGGACGATGAGCAGCTCGTCGCGACGGATGTTTCGCCCGTCACGTGGCGCAAGCTCGCCTCGCGCTGGAATCGCGGCATCGCGAAGCCGGGACGCGGCGTCACCAATGCCACCAAGACGTCGAGCATCCGTATGCGTCGGCTCGCGGAAGGCAAGAAGCCCAGTTACTTCGTGGAAAAGATCGAAGACTGATGACGGACGGTCCGTTTCAGGTCGAGATCGCATTCAGCGACGGCGTCGAACATCGGCTCGAGGTCGCCCCCGGCGAAACCGTGCTCGATGCCGCGCTGAAGGCGGACCTACCGGTGCTCTACCAGTGCCGGTCGGGAAGCTGCTCGAGCTGCCTCGCCAGCCTCACGGCGGGCGAGGCGGACACTCGGGCGGGGGCAAGCTCGACGCTGCTCGCCTCCGAACGGGCCGAAGGGTTTCGGCTGCTGTGCGTCACCGAACCGCACGGCAACTGCCGCTTCGAACTTGGCTACGATAGCGAGGCCGGGGCCTCGCGTCCCGTGGAGGGCCACGCCTTCGTCAACGCGGTCGAGCGCGTCGCGGCGGACGTGGTGCGGCTGGAACTGGAACTCGCCGAAGGCTGCTGGTTCGATTTCCGGCCCGGCCAGTTCGTGCAGGTCAAGGTGCCCGGCACCGATGCGATGCGCAGCTATTCGATGTCGAGCACGCCCGGCGACCTTCCGAAGATCGAGCTGCTGATCCGCATCCTGCCCGGCGGCGTGATGTCCGAATGGCTGACGCAGCGCGCGGCGCCGGACGACGTGGTGGAGATCTCGGGACCCTACGGCCATTTCTTCCTGCGGGAGAAGGTGCGCGCGCCGCATATCATGATCGCGGGCGGCACCGGCCTTGCGCCGATGATGTCGATGATCGACAGCCTGCGCGGCGTACCCGGCCGCAAGCCGCAGATGCTGCTCAGTTTCGGCTGCCAGTCGGCGGAAGGGCTGTTCCATCTCGATGCGCTCGATCTGCGCCGTCACTGGTTGCCGACGCTCGATCTCCGCATCTCGGTGGAGCGTGGCAGCGGACCCGAAGGCGTGCGGATCGGCAATCCGGTTGCGGCGATCGGCACGGGAGAGCCGATCGATCCCGCGAGTGTTGCTTATCTGTGCGGCCCGCCGGGCATGATCGATGCGGCGCGGAGGCATCTGGAGGGGCTTGGCCTCGCGGCCGAGAATATTTTCGCGGAACAGTTCACCGCCAGCGGCACCTGAACGCGGCAAGGGAGGGAACCATGGGAGTTTCAGCACTCGGTTACGTCACGCTCGACGTCAGCGATATGGATGCCTGGCTGAAGATCGCGACGAACGTCCTGGGGATGCAGACGACGCGTCGCCCGGATGGCGCCGTCGACCTGCGCATCGATGATTTCCACCACCGCTTCACGCTCTATCCCTCTGCCACGGACCGGCTGCACAGCCTTGGCTGGGAAATGGCGTCGCCCGAAGATCTGCTCGCGCTTGTCGAGAAACTGCGTGGTCTCGGTTTCACTGTGGACGAGATGGATGCGGCGACGCGCGCCGATCGCAAGGTGATCTCGGGTTATCGTTTCCACGAGCCGCTGCTGAATGCGGAGACGGAATTGTTCTTCGGCCCCCTCGCGCACAATCTTGCCTTCGCGCCGACGCGCGGCATTTCAGGATACAACACGTGCGGCCTCGGTCTCGGCCACGTTGTGTTCCATGTCGCCGATACCGATGCGACGGTTGCCTTCTACCGTGACGTGCTCGGTTTCAGCCTTTCGGACTACATCGGCTGGGACGGCATCGAAGCGATCTTCCTGCACTGCAATCCGCGCCACCATACGCTGGCGATCATGAACTGCTTCAACGGCATCCAGCCGGGTGCGCTCAACCACATCATGATCGAGGCGCTGAGCTACGACGACGTCGGCTACGCCTACGATATCGTGCGCGACAGCGGCGTGCCGCTGTTCATGGAAATGGGCAAGCACAGCAACGATCACATGCAATCCTTCTACATCCGCACACCTTCGGGTTTCTGCATCGAATACGGTTACGGCGGCCGGCTGATCGGCCCCGATTGGGAAGTGCGCAACTACGATCAGCCGATGCTGTTCGGGCACCGGATGGTCGGCTGAGCGGATGACGGACCTAACCGATCTCCCTGCGCTCTCCGCCTCCGAAGCCGCCGCCCGCATCCGCACCGGATCACTCGGATCGGAAGAACTCGTCCGCGCCTGCCTGGACCGCATCACCGCCCGCGAGCCCGTGGTCCATGCCTGGGCGTGGGTCGATCCCGACGCCGCCCTCGCCGCCGCTCGCGCCTGCGACGCGGAAGCACCGCGCGGCCCGCTGCACGGTGTGCCCATCGGCCTCAAGGATGTCATCGACACTGCCGACATGCCGACCGAATTCGGCTCCGAAGCATTCGCCGGGCATCTCCCGGCCCGCGACGCGGCCTGCGTCGCGGCGCTGCGCGCGGCGGGCGCCGTCATCATGGGCAAGCTCGTCACCGCCGAGTTCGCGACCTACCGGCCCGGCCCCACGGCGAACCCCCTAAACCCCGGTCACACGCCCGGCGGTTCGTCGAGCGGATCGGCGGCGGCGGTGGCAGACTTCCATGTGCCGCTCGCGCTCGGCACGCAGACGGCGGGATCGGTGATCCGCCCGGCGAGCTTCTGCGGCATCCACGGCTTCAAGCCGACGTTCGGCCGCTATTCGAACGACGGCGTCCTCGCGACCGCGCACCGGCTCGACACGCTCGGCAGCTTCGCGCGCACGGTAGAGGACCTGCGGCTCCTCGATGCGGCGCTCGGCGATGCCGCCGATCCGCCCGCGCCGGCGCCGGTTGTCGGCCTCTACCGCAGCGAGGCGTGGGAGGAGGCGGGCCCCGCCATGCAGGGCGCGCTGGAGGAGACCGCCGCGCGGCTTCGCGCCGCGGGTTACGAGGTGATCGACATCGCTGCGGCGGAGCCGTTCGTGAAGCTCGCCGAAGCGCAGGCGATCATCCACAAGCGCGAGGCCTTTCTCTGCCTTGGCGATATGCGCCGCGAACGTGCGGACAAGGTGAGCCAGATCTTCCGCGACTTCATCGACGAGGGCGAGCGGATCAGCGCGGACACTTACACGTGGGCCTGCGGCGTGCAGGATGCCTGCAAGGCGGACGAGGCACTGCTGCTCGGCAAGGCCGATGTGCTGCTCACTCCCGGTGCGCCCGGCATCGCGCCCGAGGGCCTTTCGGCGACCGGTAACCCGCGCTTCAACCGCGCGTGGACGGCGCTCGGCACGCCCTGCCTCGGCTTTCCCGGCGGCAGCGAAAGCGGCCTGCCGCTCGGGCTGCAGATCGTCGGGCGGAGCGGAAGCGACCGCGCGCTGCTGCGGCAAGGCGCGGCGATGCTCGCGGCGCTGGCATAACGAAGGAGCGATCAGTCATGGAACCCACCGTCAGGATCCCCTTCTCGCCGCAGCAGCAGGCCTGGTACGAGGCGGCGTGCGCGCGGCTCGATGCGGGGCGGCTGAAGCAGCTGCTGTTCGACCTCACCAACATCCACAGCCCCACCGGCGCGACGCGCGCGGCGAGCGAATTCGTGGCGGCGCGGCTGGGCGCGGCGGGGCTGCGCTCCGCCTACAAGCCGATGAGCGAGCGCACCGGCAACGTGCTCGCCGAGCGGCGCGGCAGCGGCGGCGGCGCGACGCTGCTGCTCTACGCGCCGATCGATACGCATCTGGAGGGCGACGAAAGCGATTTTCCTTGGGCTGGGCCCGAGCAATACGCCGACCTGAGGCCCGAGGCGAAGATGGTGGGGGATTGGGTGTACGGGCTCGGCTCTTCGAACCCGAAGGCGATGGTCTCGACGCTCGTCGAGATCGCGACCGCACTCATTGAGGCGGACGTGCCGATCGTGGGCGACCTCAACGTGGGGTTCGCCGATGGCGGCATGCCGGTGAACATCGCCGCGCGCGACAACGCCGGCATGTCGAACGGCGTGTTCCACCTGCTCAATCGCGGCATGGCGCCCGATTTCGCGATCATCATGAAGCCATGGAACTGGGTGTATCACGAGGAGCCGGGCATGGGCTGGTTCCGCATCGACGTGAAGGGCACGCTCGGCTACGCGGGCGTGCCGCGCGGGCTGCCGGCGTTCCGCAGCTCCGTGGTGCCGGCGGCGACGGTGATCCAGAAGCTGGAGGCGTGGCTGATCGACTATGCCGAGCGCAACACCTCCGGCGTCGTGAAGCCCTATGGCTGGATCGCTGGCGTGCGTGGCGGCTGGCCGGAGCGGCCGGCGTTTCCGAGCGCGACGACGCAGATATTCCTCGACGTGCGCATCAACCCGCGCACGACGCCGGGCGAGGTGAAGAGCCAGTTCGCGGCGTTCATCGCGGACCTGCGCGCCGCGCATCCCGACCTCGATCTCGACTGGGAGATGTACGGCTCCACGCCCGGCGGCACGACGGATGCGTCCAACTGGATCATCCAGTCGGCGCGGCGCGGCTGGGAGACGATCGAGGACGCGCCCTACCGCGATCCTGATCTGCTCGGCGGGCAGACCGACGGCGCGGCGCTGCGGCGCCTCGGCGTGCCCACGGCGCGCATCGGCTGGCCGTGGCCGGCGACGGGCTCGCCCGAGCCGATCGCCGAGGGGCTGGGCGGCATGGGCGCGACCTATGTGCCCGACCTGATGCCCTGCGCGCGGAAGATCATGTACGCGGTGATCGACACGCTGACGCGGACGCGCGGCGAGATGGGCCTCTAGGACCGGTCGACGTCCACCACCAGCTTGCCGAAGTGTTTCCCCGTGGGCAGTTCGGCGAAGGCGGAGACGGCGTCCTCGAAGGCGAAGCGGCGGTCGATGACGGGTTTCAGGCCCGCCGCATCCACGGCGGCGGCGAGCGCCCGGAAATCCGCGCGGTGGCCGACGGTGATGCCCGACAATGTGACGTGGCGGAACAGGATCGGCGGCACCGGCACCGGGGCGACGAGGCCGGAGAGCACGCCGACGACGCTGATCCGCCCGCCGACGCGAACCGAGCCGAGCGACTGCGCCAGCGTGTCCTGCCCGCCGACCTCGACGACGATGTCAGCGCCCTTGCCGCCGGTCGCGTCGAGGACGGCGGCTGACCATTCGGGCGTCTCGCGGTAGTTGATCCCGACATCGGCACCGAGCGCCTTCGCGCGTTCGAGCTTCGCGTCGCTGCCCGACAGCAGGATGACGCGCGCGTGCGACAGCTTCGCGAGCTGCAGCGCGAAGATGGCGACGCCGCCGGTGCCCTGCACCAGCACCGTCTGCCCCGGCCGCAGCCCGCCTTCGGTATAGAGCGCCGTCCACGCCGTGAGCGCCGCGCACGGCAGCGTGGCGGCCTCGGCGAAATCGAGCGTGGCGGGCTTCAGGACGAGGCCGCTCGCCGGCACCAGCGCGTATTCGGCGAGCATGCCGTCGAGGTTGCAGCCGAGCGAGGTGCGGTTGTTCTCGTCGGCGGGGCCGCTTTCCCAGAAGGGGTAGAAGCAGCCTATCACCGCGTCGCCCGCCGCGAAGCCGGAGACGCCGGGTCCCACCGCCTCGATGATGCCGGCGCCGTCGGAGAAAGGCACGACATCCGGCTTGTTGGGATAGTGGCCGGCGAGGATGCCGAGATCGCGCGCGTTGATCGCCGCCGCCTTCACGCGCACCAGCACCTCGCCGTGGCCGGGCGTGGGCACAGGGGCATCGTTCAGCCTCAGGGCCTCGATGCCGACGCCTTCGAGCTGCCAGCGCTTCATGCCGCGCGCTCCTCCTCCAGGAAATTCTCGACGAGCTGCCGGAAGCGGCGGCCGTGCTCGATCATCGTCCAGTGGCCGCAGCGCGAGATGCTGTGAAACTGCGAATTGATGAGGTGCTGGTGGAGGTTCCACGAGACCTTGGGATCGACCACGCGGTCGTCGCGGCCATGGATCAGCAGCACCTCGTTGGTGATGCCCTGCAGCGCCGCGATCGGCAGCGCCTGCGCATCGAGCCAGCGCTGGTAGGGCGGCGGGAACACGCTCTCGAAGGCCTCCTGCGCGCCTTCGCGCAAGGTGGCGCGGTAGCGCATCTCGACGAGCTCGTCGGTGATGAGGCCCTGATTGTACGCCATCACGCTCATCGCCTGCCGCATGGCTTCGGGCGAGGGCTTGTAGCCCCACAGCGAGGCCAGCTCGGCGCCGACCGCGAGCGGCCAGCCGCCGGGACCCATCAGCACCAGCCGGCCGGTGCGCTCGGGCTGGCGGTGCGCCATCCACAGCGCCACGGCGCCGCCGAAGCTGTTGCCGACGATGTGGGCGCGCGCGATGCCGAGCGCGTCCATCACGCCGAACACCTGATCGACCCAGCTGTCCATGAAGCGGAAGGTGAAGCCGTCCGGCGTTTCGGTGTAGCCGAAGCCGACGAGATCGGGCGCGAGCACGCGCCACGATTTCGCAAGCTCCGGGATGAGACCGCGCCAGTTCGCCCAGCCGGACACGCCCGCGCCGGAGCCGTGCA
>ERZ761602.6547-NODE-6547-length-12916-cov-28.062437_pt1 | contig 12916 bp, 10 predicted proteins | sample MGYA00512165_ERZ761602 | MGnify/ENA primary metagenome ERZ761602 (study PRJEB28899, sample SAMN02445085) | bioreactor sludge metagenome | biome: EBPR sludge; isolation source: Thorneside wastewater treatment plant | place: Australia: Brisbane, Thorneside...
GCCCGCTGGGGCGGAACCGGGGCTCGCCCCGGAAGCGGCGGTCGCCGCGCCGGAATCCGTGACCGTCGAAGCCCAATGGCGCGGCCTACCTTTGCCGGTTCCCTTGGTCGTTGGCCAGGAGCGGCGCATTGATTTCCCCGAGCCGATTGCTGATCTAGACGTGCCGCAAGCGGTGACGGCGCATTCGCGCCTGGTGCTCACGCCCACCGGCCAGTTGCATTGGCAGGCCCAGGAACCCTTTCCCGCCGCGCGCGTGCTGGCCACCTCGGTCAGCGGCACGCTCTACCAACTGGATGTGCATGCGGCCGCCCAGGGCGAGCCGCCGCCGCCCCTGGTGATTCGCGACCCCGTGGTGGCCGCGCTGACGCCTTCCAGCAACAGCGCCGGGGTGAGCGCAGCGCCGGGCGGCGTTGCGCCCGATGCCGTCGCTGCGGCCTTGATCCCCGACTTCCTCAAGCACGGCGCGCCGGGCGCAACGCCGGCGGACCGCCCGGATTATGTCGCGTTGACGCGCTTTGCGCTGGCGCATTACCTCGGGCCGGCGCGCGCGATTCCGCCACTCGACGCCCGTCCGGCGCCGGTGCCGCCGACACTTCGGCAGGGCGGGCTGCGCGTCCAGGGCGCCCTGCTGGCGGTGCGCCCGCTGGCGTCCTGGAAGGTGGGCGCTTATTACGTGACGGCGCTGGGCGTCGTCAATCGGCGTTCTTTCCCGGTCGACTTCGATCCCCGGGCGTTGCGCGGCGATCTGCGGTTTGTCGCTGCGTTGCATCCGGTATTAGCCCCGGCCGGCAGCGGTCATCAACACACGGTGTGGGCGGTGGTGACCGACCAGCCGTTTCACCGCGCGGTGGCCGCCGATGTCCCTCACTAAACTGGGCCTGATCGGATTATTCGCCGGCGTGCTCATTCTGGGCGGCGTTCTGTTCTCGCAGGACCGTTCGCCGCTGTCTGCCGGGACGTCGCACGCGCCCGAGACGCCCTATCGGCGCGGTGACGACCCCACCTATGCCGAAGAACTGAAAAAAATGACCGCCCTGTTGCGGGACATCGGCTATCAGTTCCGCCAGGCCGAAAACCAGCATCTGCTCGCGGAGAAAAAGCTGGAGGCGTTTGCGCGCAACGAGGTGGACCGCGCGCAGCGCGAGGCGCAACAGGACATCGCGCAACTGAAAACCCAACTCCAGCAGACGCAAAAAGACCTGGCGCAGCAAATGGAAGTCCGGGCGCAGGACCCGGCCGTGGCCCAATTGCGCGCGGAGGTCGAACGGTTGCGCGCCGCGCAAAACGCGCCGTCGGCGTCCCCGGCGGACGAACCCGCCGCCGCCCCGGCATCGCCGCCCGCGCCCGCCCGTCCCGAGGCGAATCGCGTGTTGAGCGCCGTGCCGGGCGATGAGGCCTTGCAGCGCCTGCAAGATCAGCTCGACGCGCCATCAGGAACGCCCTTGGCTTGGCCGGGCCTGCCGGGCCTGGAGGGGTTGGCCGCGCTGAATCCAGCCCTGGGCCGGGCGGGCGCGCCCCGCGCCGCCGCGCCCGCCGGCAAGCCGCCGCTGGCCGGATTCACCGAGCCGTATGTCACCCTAACGCCGTATGTCGCCGGCGGATCGGAGGCCGGGCGCGCGGGTGGGGTGCGCACCGCCGCCTATCTTTCCGCGCCGGGTGTCCCGGCCGCGAACGCCGCGCGCTGGCGCATTCCCCGCTATCCCTTCACGGTCAAAAGCGGCCCGGCGGGCGCAACGGCGACGATCCCGGTCTACACGATTCCCGACGCCGCCACCCTGGTCGACAACGCCACGATGACGCCGCTGGTCGGGCGCGTGCCGCTACGCGGACAGGTGCGCGACCCGTTTCGCTTCAAGCTGATCACCGGGGCCACCAACCTGGCCAGCAACGGCCATCGCATTCCCGGCATCGTCAACGCCGTCTGGACCGGTTACGTCCTCGGCGTGCGCGAGCAATCCTGCGTGCGCGCCTATCTGGACACGGTGACCTTTACCTTTGCCGACGGCCGCCTGCACACCGTCCATCGGGGGAAAGGCGAAGCCGGGCAAGCGCCGTCCGTGAAACAGCACCTGGGCTACCTCACCGACCGCTGGGGCAAGCCGTGCATCCGGGGACAACTCTTTGACAACGCGGGCGCGTATTTAAAGGATCGCAGCGTCGCCGCGTTCCTGGATGGCTTGGCCCAGGCCTATGCCCAATCCCAAGTCACGATTCAGCAGGACAGCGGCGTATTGACCGGGTACGTGTCCGGCGACACCTATGAGTATGCCTTTGGCAAAGGGGTGAGCGGCGCCACGAGCGAGATCGCCGATTACGTGCGCGAACGGGCGGCGGACGCGTTTGACGTCGTGTACGTGCCGCCGGGTGTGGACGTGCAACTGTTCATTGAAACCACCATCCCCATCGACTACGCGACCGATGGCCGCAAACTCCGTTACGACTACCCGCCCGGAGGAACCCATGCCCGCCTCGATTGACGCCCCTCGTTTTCTGTTGTTCGGCTTCGTCCTTGGGGCCGCCCTGGGGGCCACGGGCTGTTCCTCGACGCCGAGCGAATCGCAACTTTTGCCCGACGACGGGCCGACCACCCTGCAGGTGTACGAAGCGCACCTCGGGGGGCTGCTGCCTAGGACGGCGTCCGCCGCGCCGGGAACGGCGCTCGCGCCCTGGACCGGGGGCGTCCCGGCGGCGGCCGACTGGAGCGCGCCCAGCCAGCGCAGTCACCAGGCGCTGACCGATCTGCAACGCGATTTTCAGCGCGTGCCCAATCCCAACGTGCTGGGCTATGTCTATCCGCACCGCGCCGGCGATCTCCCGGTGCCAGGCTACTACACGGTGTTTTCCCTGTACGAGAAAACCCCTTACGCGCAACCGGGGGAGGCCGCGCCATGAGCCGCACCGCTGCCCTGTCGCCGCCGGTGCCCGCCGCCGCGCCCCACGCGCCGACCCCGCCGTGGTGGGCGCAGCTCCTGCACCGCGTCATCGGCGACTGGCCGTGGTGGGGCGGCGGCAAAATTCCCCTCAGCCGCGCCGCCTTTCGCGCGTTGTTCGACGCCCGTCCGTCGCTGGCCGATTACCTGCCGTTCGTCGATTACGACGCGACCGATCAGGTGTTTCGGCTCAACGATGGCGTTTCGGTGGGCGCGGTGTTCCGCCTGGGCGCGGCCGATCTGGATGGCCGTTCGCCCGAACGGCGGGCGGAGTTCAACGCGCAGCTCGATCACGCCTTGTGCCGGCTGCCCGCCGACGACGAGCGGTATCCCTATCTCACGCAGCTCTACCTGGAAGACCGCCAACCGGCGAATATCGCCGACGCCCTGGCCACCGCCATGCCCGAAGCCGTGCGCGCGACGCCGTTTTCTCAGGCCTGGCTGGAGCTCATGCGCACCCATTTCGAGGCCATGCGCGCGCCGCAGGGGATTTTCGACGACGAACGGGTCCGGCAGTCCGGCGATCAGGCCAAGGGCTGGCGCGCCATCGACCGGCAAATTCATCTGTGCGTGTACCGGAAAGCGCCGGCGTCGGCCTGGAAAGCGCGCCGCTACCGGCCCGGCGAGCAGTTGACGCACGCCTTCACGCCCTTCCTGAACGCGCTGGAGGCGTTGGGCGTTGCGGTGCAACGGCTGGACGACACCGGGCTGCGCGCCTGGCTGTTGCCCTGGCTGACCCCGGTCGTCGCCGGTCATGCGTCGCCGGAGGATTACCTGGCGGCCCAGCCGCTGCCCCCGCGCGCGCAACGCGGCGCGGCCTGGGACCTGGGCGCGCACGTCCTGCAACTCCCGCCGCAACCGATTCCCGACCGCGACGACGAGCGTGATCGCGGCGTCTGGCGCTTTGGCTCCACGTACACCCGTTATCTCACCTTCCAAGGGGTGGAGTTCGCGCCCGACGACGGTGCGTTGACCACCGACCGGCAGGTCGGCCACGACGTGCGCGCCTGCGTCTGGGACCGGATGCCGCCCCAAAGCGTGCTGGTATGGACGATCGCGCCGCGGCCGGCCGAAGCCATCGACCGCCATTTGGATACCCTGCAACTGTTCGTTGACCAAACGACCTCGGACAGCGCGGCGGCCGCTCGTGAGGAACTGGCGGCGGCTAAGGCGGCCCGACGGCAACATCAAATGATTTACCCGGTGCAAATCGGGCTGTATTTGCGCGCGCCCACCCTGGAAATGCTGGAAACCGATACGCTACAAACCGGCAACGCCCTGGCCGAGACCGGGTTACGCCTCATTCCGCCCCGCTACGATCTGCTCGCCGACGACAGCTTCGTGCGCAATCTGCCGATGGTCTATGACGCGCGTTTTGACCGGCGCCACGCCCTGCGCGCGCGGTTGACCTACAGCGCGCATCTGGCCGCACTCCTGCCGTTCTACGGGCGCGGCGTGGGCACGGCGAATCCGGGTTATGTCATGTACCGGCGCGATGGCCAGGTGTTCACCGTCAATCCCCATCGCGATCGGGTGCGCGTGGCGCATACCGTGCTGTTCGGCCCGACCGGCTCGGGCAAATCGGCGACCGCCATTGCCCTGGCGATGCAATCCATGGCCGTCAACCGGCCCCGGCAGGTGATCATCGAAAAAGGCCATTCCTTTGGCTTGCTGATGGACTATTACGAACGGCTCGGCCTTCGGGTGCGGCGGATCGTATTCACGCGCGACCTGGATGTGTGCTATCCGCCCTATGCCGACACCGCAGAAGCCCTCGCCGAGCATCGCGGCGGCTCCGGAATGGACGACGAACAACGCTCGTACCTGGCCGAAATGCTGTACCGCACCGAGTTGATGGTGACGGGCGGCCGCGAAGCGGAGATTGAGGCGCTGACCCGTTCGGATCGGGCAGCGCTTCAGGAAGGATTGATCCGCGCCCTGGAGGCCAGCGAGCAGGCCGGACAGCCGCATGCCCGGCCAATCGATGTGTACCGGGCGTTGAAACAGATGGCCGAGGAAGAATCCATCCCGGAAATCCGCCTGTCGATCCGGCGGATGGCCGATGCCCTGCAACTATGGACCGCCGGCCCGCGCGGGCACTTTTTTAACCGCTATGGCGAGGGCTTTGCCGACGAGGATGACGTGGTGCATATCGATCTGGGCCTGCTCACCACGTCGGGCAACGAGGACATGCTGGCGTTGACTGTGCTGTCCCTGCTGGCCCATATCACCGGCTGGGCGGAACGCCAGCAAGCCTCGGGCCGCCCGATCGAAGTGTGGTTCGACGAAGGCCACTACATTTCCAAGACGCCGCTCACGGTGAAGGGCTTTATCGTCGGCACCAAGGTCTGGCGTAAGTTGCACACCTGGCTGATGTTCGCCACCCAGGATTTTTCCGATTTCAGCGCCGACGCCCGACAGATTCTCTCCCAGGCGGAATGGTGGATTCTGTTGTCGATGGGGCCGGCCGAGGCCCGGCAAGTCAGCCAATTCCGTGATCTGACCGCTGAGGAACAGCGTCTGCTCACCCAAGCCCTCAAGGAACCGGGCCGCTTTGTCGAGGGCGTGCTGCTCTCGGAAAAACTGCCCCCGGCGCTGCTGCGCTTCGTCCCGCCCCCGCTGGCCCTGGCCCTGGCGCAAACCGAGGGCGCGGAAAAAAACCAGCGCGGGCAGCTCATGCGCGAACACAACATCAGCGAACTGGACGCCGCGCTGCGCATTGCCCAAGACATCGCCGACCAACGCGCGCGCCGGCGCGCTCCGGAGACCCCGTTATGATCGCATCATCTCACGGCACGCGCAGGATACGCCGGCCCTCTCCTTCGCAGGTGACCTCCCCCGTGCTGCCGTGGCTCCTCGCCTTGGGCGTGGGCCTGGCGCCGCTGATGCTCCCCCGGCTCGATCCGGTACCGGTCGCCCACGCGCAAGACCGCATCGACGCACTCAAGGGCGTCCTGGGCGCGGGCGTGCGCTCCGACGACATTCCCGCCGGCAACGATGGCTGGAGCTTCTCGCTCGGGACCGGCGCGAACACGGACGGCATCGTGCCGGCGACCTACACCCAAAAGCAGGTAATCAACGCTCAGTTCTCGGCCGGGTTTGGCTATTCCTGTGGGAAGTTCAATGCCTTCGATAACGTGGAGGCGATGATCAATCAGACGATCGACAAGTTCAAACAACTGCCGCAGATGTTCGTGATGGCCGTGCAGGGGGCGATCGCCTCGCTGCCGGCTTACCTTCTCAACAAGATCAATCCCACCCTGTACAACACCGTCACGAAGAATCTCGACGAGGCGTTCCGGCTGTTCGAGGTGAATTTCAAGGACTGCCAGCAGATCGAGCGCGAGATCGCCCTGGGGCAGAACCCGTATCACCACCTGGTGATGGCCGGTATCGGCGACCGCCTGCGGGTGGAGATGGGCTTTGGCAGCGGCACCATCGACGAGCGCATGAAAACCGTGCGTGAAAGCGGACCGTCCAACGGCATCGTCATGAGTGACGGCCGCCGCTACGGCGGCGACGGTCAGGAACCGATCGCGGCCACCCAGAATGTGGCGACCGCCGGCATCAATCTGTTGACCGGCCGAGGGGCCAGCGACGACAGCACGTTTGCGGCGTCGCTCCATGAACCGCACCCGATCACGCAAGCCTTTGCCTCGCCCCAGGATCTGGTCGACTTCCTCACCGAGATTTACGGCGCCCAGGCGTTCTTGTTAACCCAGGAAGGACCGACCCAATCCACGCCCGGCGTCGGCTATCCGCAAAAATATATCGCGATGCGCGATGAGGCCATTGAACACCTGCAAAAAGTCGTGCGCCGCGAGATCGAGCGGGAGGCCTTCGAGACCGAGAGCGGGATGCAGTTACCGCCGGCCGCGCTGGAGGAAATCCGCCGCCTGCCGTCCTACAGCCAGAGCATCGCCATCGACGATCGCGCCCGCCAACACGCCCTCGAACAACTCACGCTCAAACTCGATTTCGCCTTGCAGGCGCTCAAGACCGGACTCAAAGAACCCAATCTGGCGCAAAGCGAGGCCTTTGAGGTGATCGAGCGCGAGATCAGCCAACTGATGATGGAAATCCAGGACGACCGCGCGCAACTGGACCGCTTGGCGCTGCTGCGATGAAGGCGCTGGCGTTGAAATTCTATGGGTTACCCGGCGCCTTGATTCTGGCGGCATTGACGGTCATCGCCTGGGGCGGACCGTGGCTGATCGAAGGCATGACCCTCGAACGCCTGGCGGGGACTCAGACGCTGATCGAGCGCCTTTGGTGGCCGGCCACCGCCGTCCGGTGCTTGGCGTACCTCGGGTTGGCGGTGGGTATTCATGTCACCGCCTGCCGACGGCGGCGCACCGTGCCGATGCGCCGGGCCGTGGGGACGTTCCTCGCGCTGATCGCTAGCGATCTGTTGTTGGCGCAGCTTCCATTTACGTTGCTTGACTAGCCAAGAGGAGAAACGCGCATGGCCGTCAATGGCATCCTGGAAGGCTATCTCAGTATTTATGGCTGGCAGGTTTACAGTTCCCTGTTTTTGCTGCTGGTCGCGGTGGGTCTGGTGCTCTATCCTCTCGCGCGCCTCATTGTCGATCTGGCCCTGGCGCAGGTGGAAGGCCGCACCGATCCGGTCGCCGGCGCGCGCACGTTAATTGCCAGACTGACCGTGTATGTGCTGGTGCTGGTGCTGGGCCTGGTGCCGATCGTGCCGCTCCAAGTCAGCGCCACCCAGGTCCAGAATCGCTGTGGCCGCACCGCCCTCACGATCCTGGGTGAAGCCACGACCTCGGTGACCGGCGAAGGCTATGGTCTGACCTCACTCCAGGACGCCCGTGTCCCGTTATTGCCCTATCTGGCCATGCTGCTGGCGTCGGGCTTCAATGCCATTCTGTATCAGGCCACGCCCTGCCTGCACGACCTCACGAATCTCAATCTGGCCTTCAACACCCTGGATTTCAGCGCGGCCGAGCATCCCAATGAACTGAAATCCAGCGTGGAGCGCTTCGAGCGCGAGTGCGGCGCGACCGCGCGCCGGTTGGCCATCGCCATGCTCAGCGGCGAGCATGGACCGGAGATGCGCACCTATCTCGAAGGCCAACTCGCCGCCTATGCCACCGAACCGGACGCACGGCGCAAGCAACTGGTCTATCCCGGCTCGACGTTTTACCAGGACGTGTTTTACAAGCCGTGTGGCGGCGGCGCCGACCCCGCCACTGCGCAGGGCCGGCTGTGCATCATGCGTCCGCTGCGCGCTGAAAATCCGGTCGCCGGCTTTCCTTATGATCCGGCGCGCGACCACGATGTCAGCCGTTACCAGGCCGCCACTGGCCAGGGGCTGCCCACCTGCGATGAGTGGTGGAACGACGCCGAGAACGGGTTACGCGCGCAACTGAGAGCAGTGGGTCGCGACGGATTGTTGGCCAAGATGGCGCAGTTCGATCGGAATTGCCCCGCTGCGGTCGGCATGGCGGGCGGGTTTTGCACGGGCACATTCGCCATGCCCTCGGTGGAGAACCTCGATGACGTGGTCGTGGAGCAAATGTTGCTCGCAGGAAAACGGCAGCTTTCGGTGCAAACGCCGGAACTCGGCTGGGGCAGCGCGCTGATCGCCGCCGGCCTGTTTGCGTTCACCGATGTGGCGGAGAACATCGCCGCCCAGGCCGGCAGTTATCTGCTGTCGATCTACGTGATGAAAATCGGCGCCAGTCTGCTCCAGCCCTTCGTCCTGATGACCGTGTTCATGCTATGGGGGGTGTTTCTGGTCATCGGCGAGATGCGCGGCCTGATCCTGCTCAAGGGCCTGATGCTGATCTTTGTGCTCAGCATCCTCCCCGGCTTGTGGAGCTTCGCCGATTACATCGACGATCAACTATTCCTCGCCCTGTACCCCGGTGCGCCCCCGGTGTCCGTGACAAACATTCCCGCCGAACTGATGAGCGATCACTCGACCATCGAGCGCATCCTGCTGACCTTTACCACCGCTGTGTTCTACGTGATCTTCCCGCTGCTCATGCTCTATCTGGTCGCCGAGGCGGGCGGGCCGAGTCAAGGAAGCACTATCGGGGGTGCTGGTATCAATGATCCGGCCAGGGCGCAAGGGGGAATCGCCGGCTCGGGAGCGGGGGAAGCCCGGTGGCGGAATCCTTTCAAATCCTTCGGATCGGGGAAAGGCTAAGTGCCATGATGATGCGGCAAAACTATCGACTGCCTCAACGCCGGGGATCGAAAGCGCAGACCCGCCGGGTCACCGGGTCGTCCGATCCGGCGACGTCAATTCTTGCCGTGGTAATGCTTGTGGAAGCAATTTCCTACATAGGCGTTGTACGTAGCATCGCCATACAACTCTTCCGTCGTCGGCCCGAACTTCTGCTCGTTGAACGCATTCGGCCTGGGCTTTCTCGGCTTTTCCTCCTCGCCGGAACTAAGCCACGCCGACAGCAGCACGAGGCCGGCCAGGATCGCGACGCTAAACAGGCCGCTCAGGCCGTAATGCACCAGGACGTACAGCGCGCCCGCGATCACCACACCCCACCGAAACAGGGCGCCGAGGGGCGGCAGGCGGTATTCGGGTTCTTGGCGCATGCGCAGGCTCCTGGTGGTTTGCAGAGGATACCGGCTGTATCACCCACAACGCCCTTTGTCAAATTTTTGGAGATCTCGCGATGATGAACGATGAGCGCCAGCCCTTGGAATTCACGCCGCTACCGGGCGCGAACGCCCAGGAACGCCAGCAAGCCGCCCGCGAGCAATGGCGGCAGGAGGTAGAACGGTTGTGCGATGAGGAAGAACGGTTGCGCGATGAAGAAGAGCGCCAGCGCCAGCAGGAAGAATGGGCGCGTCAAGAACGGGAAAGCCGGCTCGCGGAACGCCTGGCGTCCATCGCGCAACGCGACCGGGACGAATATCGCACGCCCACGGCTGCCGGTGGTTTTTTTGAGTTCCTGCGCCACCATTGGGCCACTTTCCAGGCGCATCGATCAGTGGCCTCGTCCAAGCCGAAGCGGCGCTAGGCGACGACGATGGCCCGCTATCCGATTGAAGCGTTGCTGCGCCCGCCGGTGGAGTGGTCGAGCAGTGTGGGCGCGGCCAGTCTGGCGGCCATGGTGTGGCGCGCGCCCGAGGTGTGGATGATGACCCCGGTGGTCGCCGACGGCGTGGTGGCGGCGTTGGTTGTCCTGGCTGGCGTGCGGTTTCTGCAGGGTTGGCGGGTGGTGCGCTATCAACGCGGACTGCGCCGTCATCGCCGGTTTCGCATCCCCTCGCGGCAGCTCGACCGGATGACGGACGGGTTGTTTCTGGGGCGCGGCTTTGCCTGGACCGCCCGGCACACCCAGCGCCTGTGGGATGCGACCCGGGCGCACCACCGGCCGTATGTCGAGCCGCGCGGCAGGTTCGGGCACCGCCCGCCGGCTGACAGCGGCCTGCCCGCGCTGCACGGGGTGGGCTGGCCCGAAGGCGAGCAGCGCATCGTGTTGCCGCCCGCAGAACGGCAAGGCCATGTGTTTGTGGTGGGCACCACCGGCGTGGGCAAGACCCGCGCGGCGGAAGTGATGATGATTCAGGACATCCGCGCCGGCCATCCGGTGATTGCCATGGACCCCAAGGGGGACCCGGAGCTGTTCCGGCGGCTGCACAGCGAAGCGCGGCGGGCCGGACGGCCGTTTTTCTTCTTTCACCTGGGCTATCCCGATCATTCGGCGCGTTATAACCCGATCGGGCGCTTCTCGCGCATCACCGAAGTCGCCACGCGCATCGCGAACCAACTGCCGAGCCAGGGCAACGCCGAGGCGTTCCGGCAATTCGCCTGGCTGTTTACCCATGTGATCGCCCGGGCGCTGGTCGCGCTGGGCGAGCAACCCGATTACCGCAAGACGCTCCAGCACATGAATCACATCGAGCCGTTGCTGGTGCGCTATTTCGAGCAGTGGCTGGATCAGGACGGCCCGGCGCACTGGCGCGAGCAATTGGATTTCGCCGCCGCGCAGCCCAAGGCCCCCGATACCGCCGAGTTTCCCCGCCACCTCAAAGGGCGCGACCCCCGGGCCTTGGCCCTGGTGCGTTTTTATAAGGACCACGATCTGTACGATCCGGTCGCCGACGGCCTACGCCGCGCCTTCGAGTACGAAAAAACCTTTTTCGACAAGATCTCGGTGGCGGTGCAACCGCTGCTGGAGAAACTGTTATCCGGGCGGGTGGGCGAACTGATCAATCCGGATTATAGCGATGCCGGCGATCCGCGCCCGATTCTCGATTGGCCCACGGTCATTCGCCAGCGCGCCGTGGTCTATTGCGGCTTCGACGCGCTCACCGACCCGGAGGTCGCCGGCGTGGTCGGGCAAAGCCTGATCGCCGATCTGGTGGCCTATGCCGGCGAACTGTACAAACACGGGCTGGGCGTGAATCTGCCGGTCACTGAACCGCTCCCCGAGACCTGTCTGCATCTCGATGAGTTCTCCGAGCTGGTGCGCGGCCCGGAAATCGTCCAAGCCTTGAACAAAGGCCGGGGCGCCGGCTTGCGCTTTGTGGTGTACACCCAGACCCTGGCCGACATCGCCGCCGGACTGGGGCATCGGGAACGCGCCCAACAGGTGCTCGGTAACGTCACCAACACCCTGGTGATGCTGCGCGTGGCCGATGTGGAAACCGCCGAGCTGCTCACTACCCGGCTCGGGACGGTGGAAGTCAATAGGCTGATGTTGGTATCCGGCGCCACCGACTCGTCGGAACCGGACTCGCCGGTCGATTTTGTCAGCAACACCCAGGAGCGCGTCTCCAGTCAGACCACCGGACTTCTGGAGCCGGGTCATCTCATGCAACTGCCGCGCGGCCACGCTTTTGTGCTCATGGCCGGCGGCCGTCTCTACAAGACGCAGTGGCCGGAACTGACCGATGCGCCGCGTCCCCTGCCCGCGGACTTGGATGGCATCGCGCGCGACATGGCGCAGCGCTATCAACCGGTCGCGGGGATGGCGTTGCGCACGGACGCCGATTCCCTGCAACGCGCCGCGTTCGTTGCCGGAGGCGCGGCATGAATGACCGGCCCGTGCGTCCCGCGCCCCCGCCGCCGTATCGCCGGCCGTGGAGCCTGGCCGGCGCCCTGGAGCGCAGCTTGGCGCTGTTGTCGATGGTGGCGCTGGGGTGGCTGTTGTCCCTGGCGATGGAATGGGGCGGCATGGCGTTCGGTCTCTGGGACGAACCGGGGGCCGGGCACAGTACGCGCCTGTTGCAGACCGAACTCGCGTGGCTGCGCCAGGATTGGGCGCCCATCACCGGGCCTCCGCGCCTGTGGGACTGGACGCAGGAAGGCGCGCGCCTTGCCTATCGCGGGACCGGTCTGCAAGGACTGATCACCTGGGTCGTGACGCCGGGGCCGCACGAACCATCCGGTGTGGCCGCAGTGCGTCGCACCTTGCTGCACGTCGGCGATTATCTGCTGGCCGCCGCCCAGATCACCCAACTGGTGGGCGTGCGCCTGGCCGTGGTGCTGCTCAGCCTGCCGGCGTTCGCCGTGGCGGCAGTGATAGGCGTCCTGGACGGCCTGGTGCAGCGCGATCTGCGCCGTTTTGGCGGCGCGGTGGAGTCCAGTTTTCTCTACCACCACTTGAAGAAGCTGCTGACCCCCCTCATCGGATTACCGATCCTCGTCTATCTGGCTGCGCCCTGGCCGTTGCATCCGACCGCCGTGTTCATCCCGCCCGCGATCGCCTTTGGCTGGATCGTGCAACGCACCGTCGCCCGTTTCAAGAAATATCTCTAATCCTGGCCGTTGAGGAGCGCCGATGTCGCACGCCAACCCCTTGCCCCTCCTGCTGGCCCTCGGGCTGGCCCTGTGGGCGTTATGGCTCTGGCTGTGAAACCGGCCCTCGCGCCGGAACGCCGGCCGATTCTGCCCGCGTCCGCGTTGTTGGCCGCCGCCACGGTCCAGCAACTGCACGCCGCCTCGGGCAGCTCCGCGACGCACTTCGAGGCCGTCTACCGGCCGCTGTTGC